>Ga0209726_10000263_pt1 | contig 105459 bp, 118 predicted proteins | sample Subgrocontami54m_FD_187453 | JGI IMG/M metagenome (GOLD analysis project Ga0209726, IMG submission 187453) | Subsurface groundwater microbial communities from S. Glens Falls, New York, USA - GMW46 contaminated, 5.4 m (SPAdes) (version 3) | ecosystem: Environmental > Aquatic > Deep subsurface...
GGCTCTGTACTCAGAGCCAGAAGCTTTAGAACACAGAAAGTTGAAGTGATATGCAAGCTAGTCGCCTATAACATTGACCGCACGGTCAATTACCTTCTAGTGCTTGTTAGAGGATTGCACCAGAGCCTGTTGGCTAAAAGAGTCTTGAGAATAAGCTCAGTAAAATAATCCCAAGTATAATGTGCTAGAACATCACGACGATTCGCACTACCTATGCGTTGCAGAAGAGCTTTATGGCCTAGAAGATTCTGTAAAGTCTTGGTCAAAGCAGGAACATTGGTTTCATCAACAGTATAGCCATGGACACTATCATGCACTAACTCCCGCAATAAAGGATAATCGCTGACAACCAAAGCTTTGCCGCAGCTCTTATACTCATGCACTTTGATTGGTGAGTAATAGTATCCTAGTTTTCGGAAAGGTGGATATGTCCTGTCAAAAAGTGCCAGGCAGATGTCGCTAGCATTGATATATCGAGGTATTTCTGAGAGAGGACGTGCACCCAAGAAAAAAACATGGTTCTGTAAGTGCAGTTTCTGGATCAAGTTGAAACAAGAAGCATATTTCTCTCCTTGACCAACCAGCAACAATTTGACAGAAGCATTCGTCTTGACTAGTCGAGCAACAGCTCGTAAGAGATATTCCAAGGCATGCCAGCGGGAAAAACTGCCGACATAGAGCAAAGTATTGCCAGATGTAAGGTCATAAGTCTTCCGAAGATCCTGCACAGGAAGATTCGGTCGAAAAGTAGTTGGGTTTGCTCCTGTATGGATAAACAGAATACGATTATGAGATATCCCTTCTAAAGAAGATGTATGAGTAACTGTAATCAAAGAAGCTAAGGAACAGGCAAAGCGATGCCACATCCACAATAATCGCCATGTGAAAGAGGTTCTAGAATATTGCCCAAGAAGTACAGGGATAGTTGCATAAGGCTCAATCAATTCATAGATCGATAGTTTGCGACAGATCCAAGCAGCAATAACAGCTCCTCCTCCAAAGATGCGAGCTCGTTCATAGACTGCAGTTGCACGACCAAAGAGAAGCAGAAAAAAAGAGATGAAGAAAGAGATGAAGAAATACCAAGGAACTCTGAAAAAAGAGAAAACAGGAATAGGGAGACGAACATAAGTAAGTTTGTCTTTTGACTCAATCCAGCGTTGGCCATGGCGATGATGACAAAGCAGATACACACGAGAGCAAAAATGCGTCAGTGAAGTGACTGCTTCTGCTACATGCGTTGATCCTCCATGTGTTCCTGGACAGTCTACATCTAATGCTGAATACACTATCCGAAGAGCAGGGTAACGAACCATAAGTATAAGGATGGGGAAACCTTTAAATGCATTTCCTTCTTCTTGATAAAAATGGCAAGAGTAAAGTCGTTTATTCAAAAAGCAATGGTAGTTATGAGTATGCTCTTAGGGATAACGTTGCTCATAAGACTTATAAATCAAGCAAGGATTATAAATTATTTCCCTCTCGGAACGATAAACGACATAGCTTCTTATATGGCACAGCTGTTTTTCATGGATGCTTGTGGGTTCCATCGATTCTGTGATTATTGGTATAATGGATTTACTGCTTTTCTCTTCACACCGCCAGGATGGTATTTTTTTGCATATCCTCTCTTGAAAATATTCGGAGACGTGAAGATTGCTGCATACATTTCCATAGTATTAATCCTAGTGCTTGGATATGTGCTTATTTACTATTTCGGGAAAAAAAGGGGATGGAGTATCCACCAGAGCCTATTTCTGTTTCTATGTATATTTGCCAATGCTGTCGCAATTCGTGGATTTATAAGAACAGGCAGACCACACGAGATGTTTGCGTGGTTGGGTTTTCTTGCCACATTGTTCATTATTCTGCACTACAAAGATAAAAAAATTGATAAGAAAATATATCTAGCTGCTGGTACTTATGCTCTAACCATTCTAAGTTATGTCGCTGTAGGTATGTTCGCAACAATAATCTTCGGTAGTCTATTCCTCGTAAAAAAAGGCAGAGAAAAAATCCATGCGATTATAGTACCGATCATAGGTATCTTGCTGAGCAGTTTTTGGTTGTTGCCCTATTTCACCAACATCGAGCAGAGCTCATTGCTTGCCAGCCACCAAGGTTCATGGCTCATAACTTTTAGCAGTGATATTCTCTTAAAGCAGTTAGGAGCAATAATCTTTCCCATAGGATTCTTAGTGATGTTTTATTGGTTCTGGAAAGAGAAGAAAGAGAGAAAAGAATTGGTGTTCTACGCTCCATGGTTGATACTTGCATTGTTGTTTGTGTCAAGAATCACGGGAGTCCTCCCTATATTGAAAGAAATTTTCCCAAATCCTTATTTTACTTTATTCATTATATTAGCAAGTTACCTGTTTGTAGAAACACGATGGAAAGAAAGATTCTTTGACAAAATAATGATAATGGGATCTCTAGGCATAGTGATAGTAAGTTGCATTGTTGCATTGTTCTTCACAGCATATTTTGAGATGCCATCGCAGAATGCGCAAGATGTTGCGGCGCTGGTTCCCAAGATTGAAGGAAAATATCTGCCTGTTGGATTTCCTCCAGACGCTTATGATAAAGCACTAGTATCCTATGCTGCAATTTATTATGAAAAGAAAACACCTTTTGGATTTTATTATCATGTCGTTCCTACAACATACACGGATGAAGTAGCAAAAGCAATAGAAGGAATTGAAAAGGGCGATTGTGAACTCTGGAAACAGCAATCAGAGAAATTAGGGATAGAGGAAGCAATCAGTTATCGCTTTTGTGAGCAGTTAGACGCTTGTGGTATGAAGAAAAAAGAGAAAAGCGGCAGTTTCTGCTTGTATGCGTGGAAAGGGGCATAAATAGGTTTTTAAAGGCAATAGAGCCCTAAGTGGCTATGCCTATACATCCGTTAAAACGCCTAGAAGATAGTCTCAAAGATGTAGCTATGCTAGTAGATTATGCGTTATATCTGTTCGTAAATCCTTTCAAGTTCAAGAAGTTTCCAGCAAAAATAAATCGAGTATTAGTAGTAGAACTCTTGCAGTTAGGAGATGTACTTGCAGCAACTCCTGTGCTAAAAGCATTGAAAGAGAAATATAAGAATGCAAAGATCGATGTCTTAGTAAACAAAAATACAGAACTATTGCTAAGAGGAAACAAAAACATCAATGAGAGAGTAATCTACACCACGTTCAAGGAAACACTGAATAAGATAAAAGAGAAGAGATATGATTTGGGAATAATCTTGCATCCAGGATCATTAAAAATAAGCACATTACTCTTGCTCGGAAAAATAAACTATCGTGTTGGTGCAACAAAAGTAGGTGTTTTCCCAGGAAAAGGTTTCTTTCTTAATAAAAAGATAAAACCGAATCTCAAGTGGATGCACAAGATGGACGATAATCTAGAAGTGGTGAAGGCAATAAATATCTATCCAAAAGAAAAAGCAGAAATAGATTTAGCAATTGATGAGAAAGCAGAGAAGATAGTAAAAAAATTCCTCAAACATTGGAAAGGAAAGAAAATTATTATTCATACATCTTCAAAGCATCAGTCACATCATTGGATACCTGAAAGATTCGCTCGTCTCGCTGATACCCTCATTACAAAATACAAGGCAACCATCTTATTCACAGGAACAAAGGAAGATATTTATCATATAGAATACATCAGGCAGCATATCAGACAAAAAGAGAAAACACATAATCTAGCAGGAAGAACAACGTTGCCGCAATTAATTGCATTAACCAAGCAAGCAGATCTAGTGATTACTATTGATACCTCTATGACACACATTGCATCTGCTACGCAAACACCAGTAGTTGTCCTCTTTGGTCCTACTATCCCCCCAGTATGGGGTCCTTCTTCAAAAAACAGTGCATACATCTGGAAAACAGAAGGATGTATCGGCTGTAGAAGAAGTTTTTGCATCTATCAGAAGAACTATGAATGTATGCGCTCCATCTATGAGAGTGAAGTGCTGGAAAAAGTAGGGGGAGTGTTGAAATGAACATCGCACGTGTCTGTTCGTTCTTTCCTCCTGTAGTTGGTGGCTTAGAAATATTAGTCTATGAAGAGACAAAAGAATTAGTGAAATTAGGAAATAATGTCACTGTTTTCACATCAGATGCACTACGGGAAGGAAAAATTGCTACAAAAGAGGAGATAGTCAATAAAGTCAAAGTATACAGGTTACCAACATGGTGCAGATTTAGCTATTTAACTTTATTGTTCCCAAAAGTATGGTGGAAAGCATGGACTGCAGATTATGAAGTCATTCATGTAAGCTCCTATAGGCAACCGCACAATCTCTGTATTCTTATTGCAAAACTCAGAGGAAAAAAAGCAATCCTAGCTATGCATTGGCCAGAATATCCGCAAGAGCTCAGACCATTTTGGATAAATAAGATAATTCCTCTCTTTGATAAGACACTGGGAAAATGGATCGTCGGTGCTGCAGATAAAATTATAGTACATACACAAGCAGAAAAAGAATGGGTCATCAAGAAGTTTGGAAGAACAAAAGATATTGTAGTTATTCCTGCTGGTATTAGCAAAGATTATTTAAAAAAAAGAAATCCGGAGATATTCAGAAAGAAGCATCAGATTAAAGGTACTATGGTTCTCTATATTGGAAGAATCCACAAAAGCAAAGGAGTCCAAAAAATAATTGACGTTGCGCCGAGATTTCCAGAAGTGACCTTTGTCATAGCAGGTGATGGTCCAGAAAAAAGAAATCTGGAAGAGGAAATACAGAAAAAGAAAATAAAAAACGTAAAGATGATTGGCAGAATTAGTGAAGAAGAAAAGATTCAGGCATATGCTGCATGTGACATTTTCTTGCATCCTGCTGAATTTGAGTGCTTTGGTATAACGTTAGTAGAAGCCATGGCGCAAGGCAAACCAACTTTAGGTTCTAACGTGGGTGGTATTCCTTCAGTAGTTGGCTCTCCTCTCTTGATCTTTAACAAAGACGATTTGAAAGATTTAGAGAAAAAACTAAAACATCTGCTAGAGAATAAAAAGTTACGGGAAGAACTGGGAAGAAAAGCTAGAAAAAAAGCTGAGGAGATGACTTGGGATAAAATAGCACAGCAACTGAACAAGGTGTACAGCACGTGATAACAGTCATTATAACTTCATTCAAAGAACCGCATTTGGTAGGAAAAGCTATAGAAGCAGCGCTCAACAATAAAACAACCAGAAAATTCGAAGTGTTGGTAGCAGCTCCAGATGAGCCAACTGCAAAAGTCATCAAAACATATGCAAAGAAAGACAAGCGAGTAAAATACTTCAGAGATAGGGGGGAAGGAAAAGCAAATGCACTCAATGAAATCTTCAAGAAAGTGAAGAGTGATATACTTGTCCTGACAGATGGAGATGTCTTTATGAGCAAAAATACTATCGAAGCCTTGGCAAGCATGCTAGATAAGAAAGAAGTGGGATGTGTGACAGGCAGACCTGTCGCAACAAATGATAAAAAAACAATGTTCGGCTATTGGAGTCATCTTTTGCTAGATGCTGGGGCGCATAGAATTAGGAAAGAATTAGATGAGCAAAATAAGTTTTTGGAATGCTCGGGATATTTATTCGCTTTTAAAAATAAGATTAAAAAAATCCCTACAGATGTGGCAGAAGATTCTATTATTCCTTATACATTATGGAAACAGGGGTATAGAATAAGATACGTTCCAGAAGCAGAAGTATATGTGAAATATCCAGACAATCTCAAAGATTTTGCGAAACAGCGGATTCGAACAGTGAAAAGTCATGAAAAGCTGACAAAATATGTGCCAGGTTTTCCACGGGTGAAATCGTTTGCCAATGAGCTCAGGAAAGGTTCTCTCTGGGCAATCATGTATGCAAGCAGCATCAAAGAGTTAATCTGGACATTACTGTTATTTCCAACAAGACTCTACATCTGGTACAAAGCTAAGAGAACATTTGTGAAAGGAAAAGAGTACACAGACAAGTGGGAAAGAGTAGAGAGTACCAAATAAAAAGGTTTTTAAGAAGGGAAATAAGCAAAAAAGAATGAATGAAAAAAAGACCTTCTCGCATCGTGTAATTACCTGGTTAAAGAATCCCTATAATATAATCCTTCTCTGCATAATCTTAGTAGCGACAGTCCTTCGTCTAAAATATTACAATATAAATATGGGTGTCTGGTGGGACGAGGGAGAATATCTGCTCAAGGCAAAAAACTGGGCATTTGGCACGCCCATAACAGCCTACTGGGAAGCCCGCCCCATGACCTTAACATTAGTCTGGGCATTATTACTAAAATTAGGAGCATCAGAAGCAGTTCTCCGCTTCTTGACTGAACTATTGCCTTCTGTAGGTTCTATCATCTTCATGTATTTGTTAGGAAAAGAGATGTATAATGAGAAAGTCGGTCTCATAAGCGCAGGATGTATGTCAGTATTCTGGTTGCATTTATTCTTCACAGCGAGATTGTTGATGGATCTCCCAGGATTGTTCTTTGCTATCGCAGCTTCATACTTTTTCTGGAGAGGGTTCATCAAAAAACACCATCACAAGTATATCTGGCTGACTGGAATATTCACACTTCTGACTATCTTGACAAAGTACAACGACGGCATTATTCTTATCATATTCTTAATAGTGTTGTTTATGGCAGAAAGATTTGCTTTCCTCAAGAACAAACAGCTTTGGAAAGCCATCGGAGTTTTAGCTTTAGTAATCTTGATGCCTTATATGATCTTTAATTATGTGAGCTATGGAGATCCTTTGCCTGCATTAACTATATACATTCTCTCAGAGAAGACATCGGCCATTCAGCAGTTTGATGCCCCCGCATGGTCAGTCTTTAATTACTTCTCAGAATTTTTATTCACTTTCTGGTTCATCATTTTCCTAATCGGATTGGCCATAACACTCTGGAAGTTTGCGCTGAGCATAGATTTGTTGTGGAGAAGAAAAGAGACAGAGACATTAAGTGATCTCTTTGTATTGCTGTTGATAGCACTTCCTGTAATCTTCTTTGCATTCATCTATAAATTTGCAGTGCACCAATATCTGTTCTTGATAACTCCAGGAATATTTTTGTTGATTGGAAAAGTCGGATCAAATCTGCATGACATGATCAAGAAGTATAACAAATATCTAGCCATTGTAGCGGCAGTAGCTATAGTTGTCATCGGAGGCTATTATCAATTAGTACATGCAGACAATATTATAGAGAACAAAAAAGTAACCTATAAGGAGCTCAAGCAGGCAGGAATATGGGTGAAAGAAAATAGTAATCTTGAAGACCCAGTAGTCATAACTTCAAACCAGATGGAATTTGCAGCATATGCAGAACGACCCATCTTAAGCGAAGGCCATAATCGAACACATTTTGAAGAGATTCTTGTTAATGGGCAGACAGTAGGTACTTCTTATGTGAAGGGCGGACCAAAATTTATCGTAGTCTCATTTTTGTTCAATAATCCGAATTTGCCATGGCTTCTGCAGTATTTACAGGAGAACAAAGAGAGATTTATTCCTGTCCAAGCATACTTTATCGATGAAGAGAAAAAGCAGCCTGGCGCAATTGTCTTCAGGATTAATTACGATAAGCCTCCAGTGATTGAGAATAATCAGTAAACACTCGTTTTCTTAACAAGAAATAGCTGACTGCTAAACTTTTGTGATAAAGATATCGGAGAATAGTGCTATCAGAAACATTGCGTAATGATTGTGTAGCACGACGATGTCGCAAAAGAGTGGATATATGAAAGAGTGGCCAAAGAAGAGCAAGAGATAGAGCAGCTGCACGTTTGAAATGACCATGGAAAATAAAATAAGGAATCATAACAAGATCTAAGAGAAATTTGACAGGCAAGACACGAAGCAAAAGAGGAAAACTATAATTTTTCACCAGAAAGAAAGTATGGTTGCGATGGAAGTAATAATATTTTCTGAAGCGATAGCGTGAGGCAGTCTTTTCACCATAGTGATAAATTTTTGACTGATGCACAAACAGAACTTGATATCCTTGAAGATGTGCTCGCCAGCACAAGTCTTCTTCTTCATAGTACATAAAAAAAGAAGAATCAAAGCCTCCAATCTTGTCAAGAATAGATCGTTTCATAAAAAGACACGTGCCTGATGCCCAGAATATAGGAACTGTAGAATTATACTGTCCTTTGTCTTCTTCAATTGTGTCAAAGACACGGCCGCGGCAGAAAGGATAGCCATAGATATCCATGTAACCGCCAGCAGCACCAGCATATTCAAAGGAACTGGGATTTCTCAAAGCAAGAATTTTTGGCTGGCAGATAGCAACACTTGATTGCTTCGCTGCCTTGACTAAAGGTTCTAACCATCTTTTATCAACAGTCGTATCATTATTGAGAAAGACAACAAATTCTCCATTGGTTTTCGGCACGCCATACATGCATCCGCCTGCATAGCCTAAATTCGTAGTGCTTTGAAAAATGCGAACAGAAGGAAAATGTGTTCGAACAAAAGCAACTGATCCGTCAGTTGATCCATTGTCAACAATAACTATCTCCTTGCGTTTATACGTGCTTTTGAGCAAGGAAGTAAGGCAGTCGCTAAGTATGTCAATGCCATTATAATGGGGAATGATAATGCTGACAAGTCCTCGTTGCATGGTAGTCTCCACATTATTTACGTTCAGCAAGTGCAATGCCTCCAAAAAAAGGAAGCACTCGATGACGTACAAGAGTCATGTCTGCTGCATTTAAAAGAGTTTGTAACCGTCGATAAGGAATGATATGTAAAGAGATGTGGTGCAAAAGCTTGTGTAAAAGAACATAAGTAAAAGTGCCTAGACTAGGTCGAGAGTACAAGATAATGAGTTTGCCTCGTGGTTTAAGATGTTGCGCTAGTCGTTGCAGGGCAAGACCTGGATTCTGAGTGAATTCAAGAACACCTGCGCAGACAATTTTATCAAAGCGCTGTGGAAGATGAAGCTTCTCCAAGGAAGTTGCTTTCCCAGGAATGCCTCGCGTTTGCAGTCGAGTAATCATAGCTGGAGAGACATCAACACCAAAAGCAGAAGCACCTGCACGTTTTGCCAAAAGAGCATAATGTCCTTCTCCGCATCCAGCATCAAGAATCCTCTCTCCTTGTTGCGGCCGAAGAAAAGAAAGAACTGCTCTAGTTTCTGATTTGCGAAGCCACCCAAGAAATCCTCTATTGCGATGAGCATCATAAGCCAATGCTTGCTGTTCGAAATAGTGATTCGCAGTCATAAATGGTTCCTATGCCACCAAAGTTTAATGAGATCCTTGAACATAAGAGGAATATATTTGAGATTAAATGTGCTGCCAGGAATGTGACGATTAGGAACAAATTGTTCTTTAATGGTAAATCCTCTTCGTTTGATGCGATAGAGAAGTTCAATGTCGAAGTCAAATCCTCTGCAGGTAAAATTATGGCCTATTGTTGCATAAACATCTCGTCGTAAAAATTTAGCTCCTGCCTGGGTGTCTTCAACAGGTATCTGAAGAAGAATCTTGACGAGAAGATTCCATCCTCTGCTGAGGAGTTTGCGAAAGAAAGGTTCGTCTACTTTGAAGAAAGAAACTCCTTTCCATTTGGAGGCTATGAAACAGTCCACTTGGCCACGAAGAAGATTATCAATCATGTACTGGACAGAAGTCATGTCAAACGCATTGTCAGCATCAAGAAAGCCTATGACAGTGCCGCGTGCCATGTGAAAGCCTTCGAGGACAGCTCCACCCTTGCCTATAGCCTCGGGAATATCAACATAACGAAGTTCTTTGAAGCGCTTCGCATAAGACTGGACTATGGGAACGCTGTTGTCAGTGCAGGCATTCAAGACAACTATGATTTCAAACTGCTTGCGCATGTGACGGCCGAGGTGATAAAAATAATTTTCTAGAGTTTTTCCTATGCGTTCCTCTTCATTACGTGCTGGTATGATAAGAGAAAGTTTAAGCATCTTTAACCCTCGTAAAGAGAATATAAAGAATAATGAAGAAAATTAAGGAAAGTGTAATCATAAGAGTGATGATCTGTGTTAAGCTTTCATGGAAAGAGTAAAGAAGAACAACTTGCAGAACATTGAAGAAGAAAAGAATCATGAGAAAAACAACATGGTGCTTCAAAGAGCTAAAGTAGTACGCGAAGAGGTAGATAAAGCAGAACAATCCCATGTAAATGCTGAACAGTCCTAGATAAGGAACAATTGGCAAGAATTGCTGTCCAAAGAGAATAGACACTATGAGTTCTGGGAAGACAAAATAGGCAAAGACAACAGGGAAGATGAATAAGAAAGTCAAGAGTGCAGATTTGTAGAAAAGGTGTTTGTGAGGTTTATTTTGTGAAGCATGTGCAGCAACTTTAGAGAACATGACCTGCCCTATGGAAGCAGACCCAAAAAAGAGTATCTTCCCTAACAATGCAAGAGCAGAATAATATCCTGCTTCAGTACCAGAAAGAAAGTGTTTCACGATAATGACATCAACAATGAAGAAAAACGTCATAGAAAGAAGCATAAGACCTAAAGGAATGTTGTAAGTATACAATGCTTTAAGGGAAAAAGATTGTTGCGCTGGACGATAAGATGAACGGATATGATAAAAACCTAGGAACGCGGCTGCAGCAAAAGTCACGACAATAGATCCGACAGCACCTGCAACACCATACCCAAGAAAGACAAGAACCGGACCTATAAACACTTTGACTAATCCTTCAACGACATTATTAACGCTAAGAAGAATGAAATATTGAAGACCCTGCATAATGCCACGAGGAATAGAGATGAGAATTATAAAAAAGAGACAGCCTGTCAAAAGAAGTACTGGCAAGAGAGTGACATGAAGATAAGAGGCTATAAAAGGAGACAAGAGAAGAAACAATAAAGAGCCTCCTAGAGACAGATAAAAATAAGACCGTAAGACACGATGAGCAAGATAAGAGATTTTACCATACAATTGCTGGGTAGAAAATTGGGAAGTGAATTTTGCTATACCCATCTGAAACATGTTGAGGAGGATAAGAAATAAATAAATTAACTGATGAAGAGCGTATAATACACCATAGTCTTCCGGTCCGAGCATACGTCCCATGAAGAAATGATAGACAAACCCTCCTGCACCAGATAGGACAAGTCCTGTAAATAAGATGGCATTATCTCGTAAAAAAGTGCTTTGTTGTAGGAGACGATAGTATTTAGTGAGCATTTTAAACAACCCAGATAAGCAAAGCAAAAACTAATTCAATAAGGAACATGAAAGAAACAATTTGTCGTTCAGTATACTGTGGTTTGCGCATGAAGAAGTGGGGAAGGGAATAGACATGGTCATAACGGGAGACAATCTTGCCGTCTTGCAAGGTACCAACAGTTTTTTTCTGGAATTTACCACGCAGTTTTAAGAAGAATTCAAGGAAAAAAGGGATTGAAACGATCAAAGTTGCTTTTTCTAGATTACCTATAATAGCGATAGAAGCTAAAACAGCACCTAGAAGGTAAGTTAAAGAATCGCCAGGAAGAATCTTAGCAGGATATCTATTGAAGAAGTAAAAGGCAAGCAAAGCTGCAAGAGTGACGAAAGCTATAATCGCTGCAATGATGCGTCCATGAAAATAAGCATAGGACCCTAAAGAAGTTAAGTAAATAATGCCCAGTCCAGATTCTAGACCATTGAATCCTGCAAACAAATTGACCATATTCGCCGCGCCTAAGACACCTAGAGGAACTAACAGAAGAGGATAGATAAGTCCAAATTCAACACGGCCAACAAAAGGAACCAGGAGATGTGACGTTCCTGCATTCACAACCATAAGAGGAATGGCAGCAATAAGAGTGAGAAGTGGCTTTTGCCATTGGCGCAGTCCAGCAGAGGCAATATGTGATTTCGTGATCAAGAGATCATCAATAAACCCTATGAACATGATAATGAAGATAGTAAGAATAGAAGCAAAAAGTAAAGTCAATGAGGAAGAGGTCAGCCAAGTTTCATTAGGAAAGAGAAAGGTAAAGAAGAAGATAAAAGACATGATTCCAGCCATGAATCCTATGAACACAGAAATCCCTCCAGACAAAGGCACTAGAGGAAATCCTTCTTTATGCTGATCCTTGACAGTAAGTCCTATGCGTCGCAGGTAGCGAATCAGCCAAGGTAAGGAAAGAAAACTAGCAAAGAATGCTAAGAATATGCTAATAAGAAAGGGAATAGGGAGCATGAGCAAAAAGGAAGGGGAAGTCTATAAAAAGGTTGTGGAGATAAAATTACGAGAAGACGCTCTGGAGATGCTGTAGAATGCGTGCAGCAGTTTTTCCATCACCGAAAGGATGTTGCCATGATTGGTGCTTGGTAAGCATCTGATGTACTGCAGATAAAATACGTTGTGGATCAGTGCCTGCAAGAACATTGCTGCCAACGTGCAAAGTCTCTGGACGTTCAGTATTGTCTCGTAAAGTAACGCAAGGCACTCCCAAGATGGAAGTCTCTTCTTGAACACCTCCGGAATCTGTCAGAACAAGACGAGCGTGCATCTCAGCCTGAAGAAAGTCAAAAAATCCTAGGGGATCAGTAAGTGTTACTTGTTGAGGTACTTGAATATGGTACTGCTCTATAAACTTCTTCGTTCTAGGATGCAAAGGATAAATAATAGGCTGGTGATATTGCTCTGCAACCAAGCGTAGACTCTCAAAAATATGCTGAAGTTTGTTCTGATGATCAACATTTTCTGCGCGATGTGCTGTAACTAAGAAATATTGTCTTTTGGAAAGGTTATAGTTCTTGAGGAATGAGCTTTGCTGAGCTCGTTCTTTGAAAAGATTGACAGCATCAACAATAGTATTGCCAGTAACAAGAATTTTTTCTTGTGAAATGCCCTCTCGAAGAGCATGAGTTTGAGCAAGAGTTGTTGGTGCATACAAAAAATCAGAGAGGTGATCAGTGACAATGCGATTGAGCTCTTCAGGCATAGTTCTGTCAAAGCTGCGCAATCCAGCCTCCACATGACCTATAGGAATATGCAATTTAGAAGCACATAAAGCTCCTACTAAAACACTATTGGTATCTCCTTCTACTAAAACCACATCAGGTCGTTCTTGTAAAAGAACATCTTCTACACCCATCATCATGTGTGCAGTTTGTTCTCCTTGTCTGGAGCTAGGTTCAAGTTTGAGGTGGTGATGCGCTTTTGGCAGCCCCAATTCTTCAAAAAAAAGCTGATCCATGGCATAAGAATAGTGTTGTCCAGTATGAATAAGGATGAAAGGAATCTTCTGCTGCTGGCAAGAAAAGATAACAGGAGCTAGTTTAATAATCTCAGGTCTAGTCCCTAGGACAAATGCGATTTTCATGAAAAAGTGAGGAAAGCAAGATTATTTAAAAGTTTGGTGATAATAAAGAATATAAAAGGAGAAAAGGAAGCTAAAGCATGCTATCTATAGTTATCCCTTGTTTCAATGAAGAAGAGAATTTCAAGATATATGAACAAGAGCTCTTTAGAGAAGTGGAAAAACTGAGAATATCTTATGAGATAGTGTTTGTGAACGATGGAAGCAAAGATAATACAAGGAAAGAGATAGAAAAAATAAAAAAGAAAAGGAAGAATATAATCTTGGTGTCTTATGAACAGAATAGAGGTCTAGGTTATGCAGTTCGCCAAGGCATCGCAGCTGCAAAAGGAGATTTGATAGTTACGCTTGACGCAGATCTGACATTTCATCCAAAGCAAATTAAGGGATTATTAGATCGTTTCAGAGAAGGAGACTGCGATTGCGTCATAGGATCGCATTTTTTGGCAGGTGGAAAATTAGAAAAAGTGCCTTTCTATAGAAAAGCATTAAGCAAATGTGTGAATATCATCTATTGTATCTTGGTGGGAAGAAATATTAAGTCCATCAGCTCGATTCTTCGCTTGTATAAGACAGCAGATCTGAAAGCATTGTCTTTGGAAGCTAAGGGGTTTGATATCAACGCTGAAATTCTGTTCAAACTCATCAAGAAAAAAAAGAAAATTGTGGAAATCCCAGCAGTATTGACAACAAGGAAATATGGAGTGTCAAAATTGAATACAAAGAAAGAGATATTGAATCATATAAAGTTGATGAGTAAGATGCTCCGTTGGAAATTTTTGAGTTGATTAAACGCCAAAATACATCGTCCAGAGACGGAATTTCATCAAGGAAAAATAAGCAAAGTCTACAAACAGCCAAGTCAAGACAAGAATGAAAAGGATAATTCTTTGTGCTAGCCTTGACTTAAGGTGAAGTGTTGCATAGACAACTGCAAAGACAAAGAAAGGCAGAAGATAAGCCAGATAACGAAAAGAGTAGACAGGAATAAAGAAGCCAAGAAGCAAAGAGATAAGAAGTATGCCATAGAAATGACCAAGAAAAACAGAAGCAATCAAAGAGCGTTGCTTGAGAAGAAGATAACTGCCATAAAGAAAAAGCCCGCCAATCAGGAGAGCACTCAAGAAGAGGATGGGAAAAGACGCAAGCATGTACTGCAGATTCATCATGAGAGCAAGCTTATAGAAAGGATAGGGTATTTCAAGTAAGCGTACAGGTTCAAGTGCAGTAGCTCCCTGTGTGATAATATAGGTATATTGTTGTAAGAAAGAGGGAAGCCACAAGAGAGAAAGTATAGCGACAATAGATAGTCCAGAGATATAGTGCCAAAAATATTTTCTATGAGATACAGAAAAAAAGACTATCAAGAATTGTATACCAATGACAAAGACCATGTAGTAATGAGTGTAAAAAGAGACAAGATAAGTGAATAAAAGCAAGAAGAGATAGGTGAAGTGATGAGTGCGCAGCCAAGAAAGTAATAAAAAAAGAGATAGTGTGATCAGAAACATCATGAAGATGTAAGGTCGTGGATGCTGTGAGTAGATGACATGCAAAGGATGAATAGCTAAAAGAAAAGTCGTCCAAAGACAAAGACGTTCGGGAAAATAAAAGCGTAGAACACGATAGAAGAAATATAAGGAAAGTAATCCAAACAGAACCATCAGTAAGCGAAGGGCAAAGACAGAAGAGAAAAGCGATAATACTAATCCACTGAGCATGTAGAAGAATGGTGGATAAGAATCTTTCAACAATGTTGGATAAAAAGCTGGAGTTAAGAAAGTAGAACCAATGCGGACCGTATGTTTCTCATCAGTGCCAGGATATTTGTCAAGATAACCAAAAGTACGAAGGGTAAAAGCTAGAAGAAAGATAAAAAGAAGTAGATAAAAAGTAGTACGATACTGGTGTCGAGATGAGGAAGTCATTATGAAGACTATACTTGTGGAACATAAGTGAGTTGTGAATCAGGAAGGAACCTGCTGCCATAGCTCTCATTGACATAAAGATTTGGAGGATAATTGACTTCCCAGATTTTATGAGGACCTATAATCCTGCCATTATAGAGTGCGAGAGGTACTTGTTCTTCATCGCTGTATACTAATTTGAAGTTGGGTGATTCACTATTATAAAGATAGTAGCGTGCCAAGAAAGAATCCTTAGTTTTTGCAGAAAGATGCATAAGTGCTCCTATAGGGTTCATGCGATTGCCTTCGATACTGGGAATAATGAGCATGCAACTGGGCAATCCTTCGCCAGGAAACTCAAGGCGTTTATCCTGAAAAATAATGCATCCGACAGGAACTGTATATTGCTTATTATTATGCAGAAGTACTGCTGAAGGTTGGGAAAGAGTAGCACTAGTATTGTCAAGTGGAGCGAAAGGTATGAGGATTGCTACTACTGCAGCGCTTGAGCGAGTGAACAAATGATCACCATAAAGGAAGTCAGCATCTAAATAAGATCCTCCTGTGTAAACATAGAGAGTTTGATTTCTCTGTTCTTGGGTAAGTCGTTGGTCAAGAGTAAAAACATTAAGCCAACTGTAACGATCATAGTTAAGATCACTGCCAATGCTGGAAAAAGCAGGATACTTTCCTATTTCTTCAGAAATGATAAGTGTATGTGTCACACCGCGAGATTTTAGATAAGATAGAGTCTGTGTGTCATCAGGAGACGTAAGAAGATAACGGGCATTATTGTAATTGATGCCTGGACCTCCATTATTGCCGCCATCAGAAACTGTAGCACGCTTGCCACCAGTCTGCACCCAGTAGCCATAATCCCACCAGTGTGCAAACACAGCATTGTCTGGTGTATTATCTCTAACCCAGGCCATAGCTTGTTGCCATTGTTGTGTATAAATAGGGCCGCTATTTTTGGTAACTTGTGTAGTGGTTTTATAGTAGCTGGTTAAGCTGCCTTGAATATTGGGAAGCAAAAGGATACAGAGAAGAACAGCAAGAAGAACTATGCGATAAAGCTTATGGCGTTGCTGCAGGGCATAATCATAAAGGCTAACTAGAGCATAGCTAGCTAAAAGACAGACTATGGGTGATAAGACTATGATAAGTCTGACCATGCTTCTGGCACCAACGATGGTAATAAAAAACCACACAAGAACGAGCAGATACATGCCATTCAGACGCAAGAATTCTTGATAATGTTCTCTGCGTTTGCGATAGACATGCAAAGACGCCAAGAAAATAGTGGCAAAAAAAAGGATGAAAGAGCCAAAGAAGAGGAGCAAAGAAAGAGTATTGTCTCCATTGAAGACAGAATTAGGAGCATATCGATTAAGGGTAAAAGCTAGGACAAAGAGTGCAAAAAATGCAGTCAATTTCTTGCGATTCTCATGTAAAGGTTTAATGAACTGGTAAAAAAGAATAATAGTTCCTGCTAGAAAGAAGACAAAAAAGAATTTTCCAAGCTGGCCAATAAAGTCCCTAATATAGGGTTGATGGCTTTCTGCAACAGTCAATGCCCATCTGTTTTCTGCAAAAGGTGCAGTAATAAAAGAAAGATCACCATTGAAGAGATTAAAGACGTAAGAAGGTCCTATAAGAAGAGTACCGAAAGTAAATCCAAGAAGCGTAGCAATGATCACGCTGATAAGGCCTAGAGGCAGGTGATTATGAAATCTACTTTTGAGTTTGAAAAGATCATATCGTTGTAAAAGAGTGTAGACAACAACGCAAGCTAAGACAAAAAGAAGGATGCCTGAATTAATGGAGGTAATCATAGTTCTCCACGTATAACGATCTCCATAAAGGAGCATAATGCCAATAATGGAAGTTAAGGACCAGCTGGCATAAGCAACAGAGTGGTTGCGGGTAAGTCTATTAAAGAGAATCTCAATGAAGATATACATGCCTATAATTAAGAAAAGAAATCTGACGCCTCCCCAAACTTTGCCGAGAAGTGCAGTAAAGAATCCACTTAAAATGCTAAAGAGAATAATGCGAAGACGTTGTTCTTGTTGGTAGGAAACCACAAAGAGATAAAAAGCAATGAAGAAGAAGAGCATGGCAAGGCTTTCTTTGTCTGCAAATCCTGCAACAGTGCGCTGAACATACGTAGGAATAAATGCTAGATAAGCAGTTGCTAAGAGTGCAACCCTATAATCAAAAAGACGCCGGAGAAGCAGAAAAAAGAAAATAAGGCTGATGGCAAAAGTAATTGGCGGATATAAAACATCTGCTAATGCTAGAGTAGCTGCTGGACTGAAAAAGTGAAGAAATCTATAGAGATAGACAATAAACCATGCTAAAAGAGTAAATTCTCCCTCATTAGGATAGCCATCAGGATAGTAACGGATAGTATCAACTGCTGCAAGAGTGCCATTGACTGCAAGTTCTTCTGCATAACGTAAAAAAGCAAAGGAATCAATTTCTATAGGAATATAATCGCCAGTAGTGACATCCTTGAGGTTAGGCATGGGAGCTATGCGGTTGAAAAAAGCTAAAAGCACAATAATAGCAAGGATCAGATAAATAAGCCAATGCTGATGTTGCTTAAGAAAGTGAAGTATCTTCTCTTGACGTTGCTGAACAAGATCAACCATAAGAGAGGAAAAGACTCTTTACCCTTTAAAAAAGTAGTGGTGTGATATACACTTCTATGCCTGCGGCAATTAAGAGAACAACAATCGCAAGCAAGAACAAGTCAAAAGCATCTCTAACAATTTTTCTGAAGGTTTTGGTTCCAAAATCATGGCGGATAACTGCCACAGAGATAATACCTCCTGATAAGCCTCCTATAAAATAAGCGAGAATTTCTGGCAGTCCATGGATAAAATAACGGATAAGGCTCAGAGAATAAATGTGAAAATAACCAGCAGCTTTGACCAGTCCTAAGGAAGAAGCATACTCGCTGATATGAGTGCGAAAAAAAGTCCCTATGGCCGCGCTGATGACTGATGCATTCCAGGTAAGAATAAAGATAGCGCCTGCTCCATAGAAGAACGAGAAGAAAATACAGAACAGCATGACTTTGAAATTATTCAGGAAGATTTGGAGAAATAAGGTAGTCCCGCCAAGTGCAGATCCTTCAATAGTGCCGCCTGCAAGAACATTGCTGTTGATAGCTTCTCCGGCAATCTGGGTGTTGATATTTTTTATGGTGTTAACTTGTGTTTGAAAAGCTGCTTCGACTATGGTTGCTGGAAGAAAGATATAGGCAAGAGAGAATGCGATGCAAAAGCCGACAAAAAGAAACATGAAAAAAGAAAGTGCTTTGCCATGTTCTTTCAGCAAAGTTCTTTCAGTGTCTATGACAGTGTCTTTTTCTTCCTCGAGGCGCAGAGTATTATACATTAAAGGAACACAGGCAACAACAGTCAGCAGAACCATGACTATGCTCGCTTCCTCTTTGAAAACCCAGATAGCAAGAAATAAGCCGACTGCTGCATAGATAATCCCTATAAAAAAAAGATCCCAAGGTTTTCGTTCTGCACGCTGAGGCGTCGTTAAAGACTCTAACACCATGATGATGAAGCACCTAAGTATATTTAAATAGCTTGTGTTATTCCTTGAAAGAAAGCGCAGAAAAAAAGAAGCATGAAAAAGAGACTTATTTGTTTTGACTTGGACGATACTCTCATCAAGAGTAATCAATGTCATCTCCGTGCCTATCAGTTAGCCTTCAAGAAAAATAAGATGAAGAGAAAAATTGCGAACAGGCAAATCATGCAGCATTTCGGAGAAGGAAGCAAGAAAATTGTTCAGCATTTGTTCCCGCAAGCAGACGACGCTTTTGTTGAGCAGATAATAAAAGATCATGATCAATTTGTGCGCACCAAGACTAAGAAAGATATTAGGCTTATTCCTGGCGCTAAAGAAGTGCTTAAAGAGCTTCACAAGCAAGAGTATCTTGCACTCATCTCAAACTGCAATCATCAAATGATTCTGACATTATTAGATGCTGCTAAGATTCCAGTAAAGTGGTTCTCTCTTATTGTCGGTCAGGATCAAGTTCGTCATCCAAAGCCAGCTCCAGATGAACTGCTCAAGACAGAGCACTTGCTAAGGAGAAAGGTAGACTACTTTATAGGTGATAGTATTTATGATGTTCGTGCAGGACGGCGAGCAGGTGTAAAAGTCATTGCTATTCCAAGTGGTGTGCATAAGAAGCAAGAACTGCAACAAGAAAAACCATTCAGGATCTGCAAGACCATAAAAGAAGTAATAAAAAATATTCAATAGACGCTGCGAAGCAAAGGATTCTTGTCAATAATAGTAAAGCCATTAACTTTTAAGTGACCACAGAGGTCATCTTCCATGTGGACTTCTGAAGCTGTGATTTCTAGACGTTTGTTGAAAAGAGGACCATCGACTACTAAAGTGTCATAATGTCCTCCCTCTGCGCCAATATGAAAACCAAATTGTTCTGATGCTTTTTTCAGTTGTGGAAAAGTTTCCTTGCTGATTTTCTTGCCAACCCATGGTTTGCCTAAACCATCGACAGCAACTTGAGTGATGCGGATATCATAGCCTTTCTCTATCATCTCTCTGACTAGTTTTTCATGATCCTCACCCATATGGCTTGCAAGAACTTCAACACCCAAGTCAAAGACTGCTTCTCGAATGCTTCTTAATTGTGTTTCCTGAAGACCAACGCCGCCCAACACAAGAGCGTCGACTGGATTTTGTGATACAATATCGCGAACTATCTTTGCTTCTTGCACAGGATCTGCAACATCGCAAGTCGCATAAATATGTTTCAAACCCAATATTTGTGATAACTCTTTAGTCAATTCAACAGTGGGGTAATGAAAGAGATAGCAATCATTGCGTGTAGGCTTGATGGAAAGAAGATATTTGATCTTCCATTTCTTCTGAAAGCACTTCTCAATAGCATACGTGCTATCTTTGCCACCGGAATAAAGTACGGCTACTTCCATTTGGTTGTTTTGGGAGATATACTTTATAAATGTTCGCATCATGGTTGTTTTTATGGGGAAAAAGAGGGGAAAACGACAAGGTTTATATAGAAAAAGACATTTTAAAAAGCAGGTGCAAGAAATGGAGGAAACATTAGATATTCATAAGCAGTCAAAATATTTTTTTATTATCACTATTGGGGCTTTTTTACTGTTTTCACTGTTCCTGGTGCGTTCATTCTTGATAGCGATTGTGAGTGGCATTCTTCTGGCTTATATTTTCTTCCCAGTATATAAATATTTGAGAAAAACATTCGTGAATCAGAATGTAGCTGCTACATTAACTATTGTGTCAGTCATCCTGATTTTTATAATTCCGTTGTTCTTTACTGCAAATGCTTTGATCGGGCAGTCTATCTCTTTGTTTCAGCAGATTAAAAACATGGATCTCACGCAATTTGAGGAGAAGATTCCGAAGAATTTAGTAGGTGATGTTGAATTTGATAATTATATCAAGGATGCACTCAACAAATTAACCTTGTCATTGGCACGAGGAACCTCAGATTTTCTGATCTCCTTGCCCAAGAAGTTATTGGAGTTTTTTGTGATGTTTTTTGTGATGTTCTATATGTTGAAAGAGGGAAAAGAAGTCATTGAAAAAGTGCGTATGCATATTCCATTAAAAGAGAAGCATCGCAGACATGTGTCAGAAAAATTCAATAGTGTCGTCTACGCGACGATTTATGGTATTGTGATCACTGCTATTGTCCAAGGATCTATTGGAGCATTAGGATTATGGATCTTCGGAGTAAAGTCTCCTTTGTTATGGGGCTTAGTCATGACTATTCTAGCAATGATTCCTTTTGTCGGGCCTGCATTTGTATGGTTGCCTGCAGCTCTCTTCAAGCTCTTTTTGGGAGAGACTTTTAATGGCATAGGGCTTATCCTCTATGGACTCTTTATTGTGAGTACTATTGATAATGTAGTTCGTCCTAAGATCATCGGCAGTAAAGGAAATATCCATCCTGCATTGGTGTTGTTAGGAGTATTGGGAGGTCTAGAAGTCTTTGGGTTGTTAGGTATCATTATAGGTCCGTTAATTCTAGCAATATCAGCCGTATTCCTCTCATTGTATGCAGATGAGCACACTGAAGATTATCATCACTAAGTAACAAAAAGAAATTGTTCTTTTCTGCTCTTTAGAAAGTTCCTTGTTTTATGGTTTGAAAGGCATTTATCGCACTTTACAAAAAATCGTAAACTGACCTTAGACGAGCCTTAACACTAATTTAGACTTTCACCCATCTTTGCTTGTCTCTTGCATATATACATTGGAGAAAACTTTCTACAGAGCTGGTGTCGAATGAGAAATGCAAATCTTTTTTGAGAAATTATACAATAAGAAATATATATTAGAGTAAATAATCATTTAAATACTCAAAAAAACCAAGATTTATTCAGGTAATACTACAATGCAAAAAAAGTACTTATTTTTTAGCATTCTCTTTTTTGGAATCTTGCTAAGTTATTTTATCATGGCAGAATATCCTGGAGCAATAAGCATAACTGCTCCGGTGACATTGCAGAATATTAGTGGAACATTTACTATCACTGCAGATATTGCCTCGCTTACTGATGAGACCAACGTCTCCAATGTGACATTCTATGCAGATAACGGAAACGGTACATTGCAGACCATAGGGTTAAATGACACGGAAAACCTTACATCCTACTCCATTGACTGGACAACAACAGGAGAGTTTGGGGAAGGAACAAACTTTACCATTAATGTCTCTGCCATCTATGTCAATCAATCTATAAATCAGTCCATAGATGGTGCTACTATAGAGACCTATAACAGTTCGGCAATTGAGAATGTTACTGTAGATAATACAGGACCAACGATAACGCAAAATGCTCCTTTGGACCTTTCTTCGACAAACACAACAGATATTACCTTTAACTTCACAATAAGTGATTTGATATTTACAACAATTGCAATCTGTAACCTGACGCTTGACCCATTAAATGCTTCTGGAGGTAGTGTCATTAATTCGACGACCGATGTTGCTAATGGCACAGAGGTTATCCTGATCAACTCCATTGAAACTGGCACTCATAGTTGGAATGCTGACTGTACTGATAGTTATGACACAAATAACACAGGATATTCAGCAAATATTTCCTTGACATCGGGTGCAACAGCGCCCCAGGTAACTATAGATTTATTAAATACTCAAAGAGTAAGTAAGACAAGATTTGGTGCAACAGACACTGTCACTATCGCTTGTACAAGATCAGATGAAGATGGATTTAATGAAACAACTATATCTGTACTTATTCCTAGTCTACCTGACTTTATCGTTGTTGAAAGAGTGACAGAATCTGAAGCAGTCAATGACTCGCGAACCTTGGAAGTCCCATTCACAGCAACTGAAGAGCTTGGGAACTATATTGCACAATGTGAAGTCAATGATATATTTAGCAATAGCAATGCAACAAATATCTCATTCACCATCGAGAAGAAAGTGAGGTCAGGCACCAGTGCTTTCGGCAACAAGGACTTTGTAGCACCAGTTGCTAAAATAAAGGTCGGAAAGGGCAGTGTTTCTGATTTAGGAGCGCTAACATCGGTCGGATTCAGCAGGATGCTTCAGGAAACAGCAGCAATGAAATTCAATGTCAAGGGGCAAGAGCATACCATCACAGTAAAGGCTGTAGAGGAAAAAACTATTATCCTCATCATTGCTTCAACACCGTTTGAAGTGACATTGAATGCTGGCGAAACAAAGAATGTTGATGTAGACAAAGACGCGGTAAATGATCTGAAGATAACATTCCACAAAGAATTTGGTAAATATGCAGACCTGACAGTCGCTCTTCTTTCTGAAGAAGAGAAACAGCAGGAACAAGAGCAAAAAAAGGTTGCAGAAAAGAAGACAGCAGCACCAACTGTTAAGGCTACTAGTAATAGATTATTTACAGTGCTCTTTGTCATCGTTATTATGATTGCTCTTGGATTTTTCTTATTTCGAAGAAAAAAACGATAAGAAAAAGATAATAGTATCTTTGTGTTCTTCCTATATACTTATAGTTTCCGACAAAAGTAGGCTATAATGCTCGTAATGATAGTTTGAAGAATTTCCAGGATAAACCTCTTTTTATGCAGGAACCTACACGCTAACTATCTTTTCGAAAGGTTTATATAAGAGTAAAAAACCAGATACGTTAATACCCTATATATTATCTCAACAAACAAGCGTATGAGGTGCATGTCAATGAATAATCTTCGAAGAACCATTTTCTTCTTATTAATGTTCTATATAAGTGCAGTAGCTAGTCAACAGGTAACAGCCGTCGATTCTACATTTCAATTGGATATCAGGCATATTGATCCATCAGAAACCAGTAATTTTACTGTAGCTGTATTTCCAAATGATACAACACTATTGATTCAGTTCAATATCTCCAACTTGACTGATAACACTGTTGCAGTCAATAATGATGTATTCAACTTAACCAACAATCTCACAGTCAACTTTATCATGCCTAATGGCACTGAAGTAGAAGTTGCACGTAACTTTACTGATGTAGCTTCATTCCACCCTATTCTTTCAGGAACAAACTTGGATAATATTGAATGGTCATTTGACTTCACTGTCACACTCAATGACACAATTATCCCAGACCAAGAAGGAGATTATATTGTCAACATCACTGTTGATGTCTACAACACATCTGGTTACTTCAATGGTTCCCAGAGTTTCACAGGACTAGTATTGCAAATAAACAATGCTGGACCAAATGTTGTGATTAAAACCAGAGATAGACTTGACAATGAGAAAACAACATTCCAAGCAACAGATTTAGTGAAGATTGTATGTACAAGAAGTAGTGCTGTAGGTAACTATAATGAGACAAACATTACAATAAAGCCACCTAGAGACAACTTTTTCAGCCTTGTAAGTGAAGATTTCACAAGATCTACAACCTCGAGTGATTTCACTGTTGACTTCACAGCAACTGAAGAGCTTGGAGACTATGTGGCAATGTGTTTCTCCATTGATGACTATGGTCTTATGAATGTGACAGAAAATATTACATTCACTGTAGTCAAGAAACCACCTCGCTCATCTAGCGCATTTGCAAACAAAGACTTCCAAGCCCCAGTAGGAAAGAAGATTATCACAGGATCTGAAGACTTAGGAAAAGTTTCAGAAGCTGGCGATAGCAGACAAATAAGAAAGGGTGCAAATGTGAAGGTCAATGTAAAGGGTGAATCCCATACGATTACAGTGAAAGCATTAAGTCCTACTGAAGTGACATTAACTGTTGAGTCAACTCCGCAAGAAGTAGTCATTAAGAAAGGAGAGACTCTCGATGTTGATGTAGATCAAGATGGACAAAATGACCTTGCAATCACCTACCACCAGCAGATCAAAACAGGTGAGAGAGCTGCAGCAGATATTACTTTAAAGACAGTAGCAACACCTGCTGAGCCAAAGAAAGACACCACCAAAGAACCTCCAAAAGTAGATGAGAAAGAAGGGATCTTGGCAGGAGGATCTGGAAGCTTGATTGTAGTGGTAATAGTGATTATTGCAATTGTCGTTATCGGATTTGCACTAATCAGAGGAAAGAAGAAATAAATTCTTCTCTTCTTTTTTTATTTTTTTAGATTTATAAATTGTTGATAAAAACCGTTCACTTCTGAAGAGAATCCCAGTCCATGCCTCGAAAGAGATGTTTGCATTTCACGCTTGTATCTGCATATAAAGGAATATGCTCTTTAGCTAAATCTTGGCAGAACCAAAAGTCATCAAAGACAACTTGATCTGGTTCATAGCGAAAAGCAAGCTTCTCCAGGACATCTTTGCTGATCAGAATGCATCCTAGACCTGCTATATCAACAGGAAGAAGCGCAGATGCAGCAACATCTCGTTCTAAAAGCTGGATAAAAGAATCATCCGTCCGTTTGCGAAAAAGCAAAGGCATGATTATAGTCTCTGTGACTGTGTCTCCTTTCTTGATAATATACTCTTTGTAATACACGCCGCTCACCACAGGCTTCTGATGGGATAAAAGACGTTCTATGATATCTGGTGGTGGAATCACATCTTGTTCTAAGCTCAAGAAGTAATCATAATCATTTTCCAGAAAATATTGGCGAAGCATATTGCGTGAAAGAACAATGCGTTCGCGTGCAGTTTCAGCTGCATAAGGAGCTTTGAAGACTGTAACATTCTTGCTTTCGAGAAGATCATAATAAGATGAATCTGGAGAGTTGTCCACAAGGACGAGCTGATAATTAGGATAAGTTAATGCTTTGACACCATCGAGATACTCCTGAAGGCAATAAGATTTATGAAAAGAAGTAGGACAACCGACAAGAATCTTAGGATAATGTTCCATAAAGCATCATTCTCCCTTGATGTCTGCAAAAAGATTAGGTGGTTTTCCAGAGATAAGATGAGTGCATTTGACTCCAGTATCGGCAAACATAGAAAAATGAGCAGTAGTAGTATCACTGCAGAACCAGGCATCATCATGGCAGGCAACAGTCACATCAGCGCGAAAAGCAACTTTCTTCAGGACATCACGATGAATAAGCACGCATCCAAGACCGCAAAAACGAATGGGTAATAGTCGCTCATCTGCAACATCAGCAGCTGAAAGATAGCGCATCTTATCTGGCTGTGGAGAAAAGGTTGCTAGTAAGGGAACTGCTTTTTTCACAGCTTTGACTTCTCCATGGGGAAGATGAACTCGAACATCAAAGTATTTGTAATACACGCCGCTCACTACAGGTTTTTTATGAGAAAGAAGTCGTTCTATGACATCTTTTGGAGGAATGACATCCTGCTCTAAGCTCAAGAAGTAATCATAGTCTTCATCTAGAACTATCTGTCGAAGCATGTTGCGACTTGCTGCCAAGCGTTCCCGGGAGTCTTTGATAAAAGAAGGATATTTCAAAGCGCGAATGCCTTGCTGCTGAAGAAGTGTATAATACTCTTCTGTAGGAGAATTATCTACTAAGGCAATGGTTGTTGCAGGATAAGTCAACGATCGTGTAGCAGAGATCCATGCTTCTAAACAATAAGCATAAGGAGCTGCAGTAGGTGATCCAACAAGGATTTTGGGTTGTGTCATAGTAGGAACGCCCAGGGCAGGATTTGAACCTGCATATCCTTTCGGAAACGGGCTGACTTTACATGCAGTGTTTTGATATCAAACTTTTCTTAAAAGTTTGTACTCAAGGCCCGCGCAATACCAGGTTATGCGACCTGGGCATAGGGTAAAAAACACCAGAAATTCTTTATAAAACTAGTGTTTAGTGATGTTCTATGTGTATTTGAGGTGTAAGACGCTGGCATTCCTCTGCCAAAAGACGACGATGGCAATGAGCAGCATTTTGTTCTACACAGAGAAGAGTAAGATTAGTGCGTAATGCTAATTTGCTTAATCTTCCTATGGTTGCTTGAACAGCAGGTTCTTGAAGATAAGCAAGATATTGTGCAGTGAAGGCATCCCAAGAGAGGCCTCGTTTATACAAACCACCAACAAGTTTAGATGGTGGTGCCAGAGAAGGCAGCCAGCAATTATAAGAATCTAGTGTAATCAAAGGATCAGGAGTGATTCCATCTTTTAAAGTATGTCTGCTCATGACAGAAATGCGAATGCCGTCTAAGGGAGAAATTAGAGCATGAATAGATTTTGTGAAGAGCATAGTCAAGGATTCATAATGTTCAACAAAGTATAGACTAATCGATCAGAAGCGCGGATAATATCATCTTCAGTCACACCTTCAATATAAATACATCCCATCTCTTCTTTGACAACAGTCTGTGCACCGAGCTGGAAAAGAATGACACCTTGAGTGCTGTTTACATCTTGGCAAGTACGAATCGTATTGTTCAAGTAGGGCTTAGTAAAAGAGCTGGAGACAGGAATATTAAAGAGATAAGGATTGTCAATGATGGCATCAATTTCCAAAGCGCCAATGCTGGTCTTTCCAGTCAGGTTCGCTTCAGGATCAAGAGTCACATAAATTTGTTGTTTCTGCCGTAGAAGCTGAATATCGCCTTGCGCAGGAATGTCTTCCAAAGTTCTTGGATCCTCACGTAAGTGAATAGATGCTGGAACATCTTGATCATTAATATAAATCTTGACTTTATAGCCATACTGGTCGCGTTGAAAACTGAATCCATGATAAGTAAATATATAGGGCGAAGTCTTTGCCTGCTGCCAGAAATAGACAAAGGCGATAAGTGCTATGAGAAGAATGCCTAGGATAACTAAAATCGAAGTCAAGACGCGAGAGTGCTCTTGTTTCATGGAAAAACACCATAGAGTGTATAAAGTAAAGTATCACTCATCTGCGTTAAGCGTGTTGCCGTAGGAGCTTGTAAAGTCACACAAGTTTCTTTCACAGTAATTTGTTCTGGTTCTTGAACACGAAAGACAACTACACCTGCAGCGGCAGTGGCATCTTGGCAGGTCTTAAGAGGTAAAGATTCGCATCCTGCAACATCTTCTAAGCAGGCAAGACTCAGAGAAGGCAAGAATGTGTTTTGTGCATAAAGCTCACGAGCTGCTTCCTGAAAAGGTTCATTTGGAAGAGTGCTAAGGTAAATTTTTTGGAGAGATAAGAGGAAAGTTGCTGAAGAAAAAGAGAATTGTGAGGAAAGAGTTTCAAGTTCTTGTGGACCATAACGAAGTGTGACTGGTTGACCTTGAATTGTTGACTCCCATCCTCTGGCTGTCAAACGAAAAGAAATGTCTTTATAAGTGTAAGAAGGTTGTGGCGTCTCGCTAGGACCACTAAAAATAATAGCAAACGTGCTCAAGATCATAATCCCTCCTAAAAAAAGAGGTAAAAATAATTTCTTTCGTGATGAAGGTTCTTGGGAAGAACGCAGTGGTTTGGTCTTCATGAGAAGAATTAGCCAATATAAGCATCTGCTGTTTTTTGTTGAAGATTGACTCGCGGCATGGGAATATGTGTTGGTAAGCTAAGCTCTTGAGCCATCTCTAATGCGCGAATGTTGCAGCGTTGGAGGGCATAGTTCAAGACTTCCAAAGAGACATCAGCGTTCACTTTTCTCTTGCTCTTCCAGGTAGCTAAGAGTTCATCAGCTTTCTTTGGTTCAATAGCGTAGTAAATGTCGCCTACAAGAAGAATATCTGCAATATGAGGTGTATAAGAGACAGTAAAAGCAAATTGAAAAGAGACTGTTTTGTGAGAAATTTTAACGCCAGTTAAAGGTTGTTCCTTGACTTCTTTGATCGTTAAGTCATTGCGAACATTGATTTTGCCTTGAATAGGTTGATGAAGTTCTACAAGAAGTTTGGTGAAATGAAAGCCGACAATCATGAAAGAAATTCACCAAGAGTGATTTATAAATATTGTGGTGACTGATTGCATTTGTTGTTGGAAGAGAGTACTCACAAGCAGGAAGTAAGAATGCAAGGTAAAAAATGAGAAGGAGAAAAGAAAGAAAAAAAGCGGTATGAACCGCTCTACTTGGTTTAAGCTGAGGTTATTTGACCGCCGCTAACCATGACTTTTTCGCCCTTGAGGTCTTCAGCATAGTCATCGTAGTTAGCTATGACTTTTGCTGCTGCTCGGGTGTCAGCTGCATCTGTACCAGCGATAAGCATAGCGACATTCTCGCCATTCTCTGCTAGTTGGATGATAGCTTCACCAGGTTTAGCTGTCCATGCAGTACAGGATGGAAGTCCTGCAATCTTGCTAACTAGGTTGTTAGCACATGGACCACCGACAAGGATCAAGTTGTAGTCTGTTGGGTCACTGACTTCAGAGTCCAACAAGTTGTTGAGCTCGATATCAGCTACAGTACAGACTTCGCCTGACTTAGTCTTGGTTGTTTTGGTGTCGCCCATAGTAACGAAGACGTGTGCGCCACGTTGGGTTAATGGGTATTCCAAGGTCAAGGTCTCTGGGTCATCTGAACCTTCTGGGTCAAAGACGTGAATCTTGACACCATAGTCGCTCATGCCCCATAAGTTGTTGTCATCTTCATCAGGCTCTTCTACTGGCTTGTTGAAGACGGTCATATTAAGACCAACTTTGTTGCCACCAACATCATTGATAGCTAGAGCAATATGCTCATTAGCTGATGTTGTTGAACCACTGCCTGCTGGAGAATTTTCATCAAAGTCCTCAGATAAAGTGGTCAAGTTGAGAGGTACTATACTATCTGGGATAGTATCTCCTGTATTAGACCAGCTGAAGATAGCATTTGCTTCACCACTGCTGTAGTTACCACCATCGCTGAAAAAGCCAATACCTAAATCAAGGATACCGCCACCGTTAACAGTGACTGCAATCTCAGTTCTATCGATGTCACCATCAGCGTCCATATCAACAGCTAATGGGTTGTCGTTACCGCTTGCAGTTTGGTTACCGATGTAAGCTGTATAGGTGTTACCGCCAAAGATAAGGCGTGCCTTACCTATAGCTTCGGTAGAGGTGATAGTTTCGTAGGTAAAACGCTTAGTGCCGCTGCCTTCTTCATCAAACGTCAAGACTTTCGAAGAAGTGTCGATAGAGTTGTAACGAACGATGTGTGTTGTTGCAGTGTCATCTAAAGATGGTCGTCTACCGAATTGAACATCAAGGTCGCCATTAGCTCCTCGGTCAATACGTTCGCTGCCTGCGAAAGTGGTATCTGTTGTTAAACCAGTGTTCTTGCTTGCGTCAGAAAGAACAAAGTAGTCTAAAGTACCAATGTTGAAAGCAGTGTAGTTATCATAGTCAGCTGCCAAAGCAAAGCTGTTTTCAGTGAAGTTACCTTCTATGAAAACTAAGTCTTTATCTCTGGAACCATACTTGAAATTACCGCCTTCATTGGTGATGTAAGGAACTCTATAAACAGTACCTTGCTTGTTTTCAAATTCTAGGTTGTACTCATCATCACCACGAGGGTCTAGCTTGATAACACTGACACCAGTGTCATCTAAACCTTCATAGCGAACATCCCAAGTTGTTCCTAGCATACCTTGAGGCTCGTCTAAGTACTCACGAACACCATGGCCAGCAGATACCCAAAGGTCTCTGTAACCTGGTAATGCGTCAGCAACTAGGCGGTATCTGATAGAGGTAATTTCGAACTTGTCTCCTGCAGAGCCTAATTCTTGACCTTTAACTTGAACCCAAGCATCCTCGACTGTTTCTTCATCGATTTCTACGCCTTGTTCATAGCCTAGACTGTCAGCGTTTGCACTTTCTCCATCAGAATAGTTGTTGTCCTTGAATTGGACTTTAGTAGCTCCAATGTAAAGCTCAACAATGTCTCCAGAGCCAGATTCACCAGCTTCGTTTAAGATGATGTCTGAGATACCGATTAAAGTACCATCTTTCAAGATTTCAGTTTCACCATCAGTTAATTGGCTGGTAACTTCTCCATTGATGTTAAAGGTAACAGTAGCTGGGGTTGCGTCTTCAATAATCATGACTTCAACCTTGTACTCTTTACCATTCACATTGTAAGTCTTCTCTTCACCTTCTTCGAGAATATCGAAGACTGAACCACCTAAAAGGTCCAAAGTGATTTGGTCAGAAACTGTGTTGATTTTGGTGTCTACAAAAGTGTAGGTTGTTCCAAGCATAACCAGTTCTTCATCTTCATAGTCATCAAGCTTGCTGCTAGCAACTTCAGATTCTAAACCATCTTCAAATTCTAATTCATATTCGAAGAATGCGTCTCGAGCTGTAGTACCTTCAGCAACATAGAGCCAGTCTGCAACTTCATCAGTTGGAGCATCGTTTACAGTGAAGTTAACGACAGGTGCATTACGTAAAGTGTCTGTACCTGTAGCGTTTAATTCTTTGAAACGCAAATATTGGTTAAATTCGCTGGTTCCTTCATTAGTGGTGATAATGCCACCTTTGAGACCGTCTAATTCTAGTTCAGTGATGGACTCGCGAACATTGCCGAGACCTTCATTGAGTTCTAAAATATCTGAATTGTCAGAGATCTCAAAACTGTCTCCAGAAATTGCTACTCCACTGCCTGCACCCTTACCAGGGACACAAACTTTGCTGTCAAATTGTAGTTGTTTCGCAATGTCAACGCTTCCGAGAGTATCAGAAGCTGCTGCGTTTGAACCAACAACTATTGCTGTATTAGGGTTGAATTTACCCTTGTCAACGAATGGTGCTGGATATGTATTTAGATCTGCTGCAGCTAAAGCACCCATAATGGTTGCTCCAGTCATAGCAACTCCTGCGCCTATTGCTGCCATCTTCTTAATGGCTGTTCGTAATCTTTGCATTAAAACACACCTCCGTAGTATGTTTGCACTTTTTTGATAGCATGATAGCATTAGTTCTATACCAGGGTCTCTGGATAGAGATGCCTATGCTTGAAAAAGGAAGGAATAAGGATATTTATAAGGATTTATATGCTGGAGAAGATACATAAGGTAAGAATAGACAATAGAGCGTCTATAAAGAGAGTTTACGAGAGGTAACTTCAAGGAGAAACTAAAGTTGTGCTGTACAGAGGCGAAGCTTGACTTCATAAAAAACACCTTGGTGGGTAAAGGGATAAGAACTAAACACTCCTAGAGGACAGTTGTCAAAAGAGAAGATATTTTGGTCTTCAGAAAGAAGATAGAAGCTAGATTGTTGTCCTTGTTTTAAAATAACGCTGAATATATCTTCAAGTTCCTGACCAAGGCGAGAACAGGCTGTAGATGAGGTAGAACAGGCCGCAGCATGCTCTTGGAAAGAAATACCTTGGATAGTAGTCAACACTAAAGCTTGTAAAAGTCTCGTGCTCTCTAATGAAGAGCGAGTATCTGTCAAGGTAGTGGAAGCAGGTCGAAGACTAAAGCGCAACACTATCAAACCTATGACTAGAAGAAGAATAACTATGACTAAAAGCCCAACAACTTCCATCTGTCCTCGTTTCATGGTCTATATACCTCAAGATGCAATCGTCCCAAAGTATAAACTTGAGTTTCAGGGTAATAAAGAGAGACAATAGTGGAAAACTTTTGGGTGCTGGTCAGTGTCTTTGGCTGCTGGTTATAAAGAACCCACTGAGAGCAAGAGCCAGGATAACTAGGTTGTAAATAAAGTGTTTTGGTGCAGACAGCATCAGTCAAAGGTTCAGGATAAATCTCCTCAACAGTGATGCGTAAAGTGCCAAGGAGAGGGGCATAAGAAGCGCGACGTTGCTGTGTTAAAGTCTGAAAGGGAAGAAATTTAGAAGTATCTAAGCAAGGCTTGTCAGAGCACCGAAGTTCTGCAAGAGAGGTTAATTTGGTTAAAAGAACTGTAGCATCGCGTTCTGATAATGTTGCTGCTCTAGTCTGGAGAGACTGTACAAAGAATTTCGAATAAAGCAATAATCCCAAAAGCAAAAGAATGATAATGACAAAAAGAACTAGGAAAGTCTCATGCAAATGCACTTGTCCTTTAGTAGAGTGTTGGGCAGTCATGACGTTCTAAATCCTCGTTGAGTGATTGAAGTGAAGCAACAGAAGTATGAATTCTCTCTGTATCTAGTGTTGAAAAGGAGGAGAGTAAAGCCTGTGCTTGTGAAAGAACTTGTTGGCAAGAGCTGCCAGAGCCAAGTTTCTGTTGTAAAAGAACAGCTTTCTGGTTGTAAAGAGAAGTCAGAAGACGGAATCGTTCCAGTGCATGCTTGGACATGCAGGTATATTGTTCAGGACCAAACCAAGCGCCTACTAAGAGAGCATCACCATAATAGGGTTGTTCTTGTCCAGAAGGAAAAAATGTAAGCAAGGAGCGTTGCAGATCAACTGCTAAGATAGTGACAGGCAAAGGCTTCAAGGCGGCAAGCAGTGTCGAGGCATCAGGAGCGCGTCCAAAAAACACCAAAGTAACTCGAGAATAACCCTGCAGCTCTTGTCTTAAAGTGGTAAGAGAAAATGCTGATGCAGCAAGTGCTTTTACAGGCATGGTTGAAGGAAGATCTAAGGCAGTGATGAAAGCAGCAGCGCTCGGTTCATAGAAAAGTAAGACCAAGCTTCCTTTAGGAATAAGATAGTAGAACATGTCTATATAGAAGGGAAAACGCCAAGGTACTCCTATTAAAGAATACTGTTGTCCAGTGAGAGAAGATGGGCTGAACAAGAAAAGAGAAGAGCTCTCGCTTGCCTGTTCAGTAAAGAGCGTGCCGCAATCAAGGTGCAGTTGAAAACTTCTGGGAAAAGTGAGTGTTTTGCTGAGATCATCAGTGGTGCTTAAAGCAGAAATCTGTTGTTCAAGTGATCGTAAAAATTCTATGTCTTCGACAGTGGTGGAAGTTGTAGCATGTCTTTGACTCCAGATAATGAAGAAAAACAAAAGCAAAGCTCCTGCGATAAGCGCAAACATCCAGACAAAAAGATCAGAAGAGACACCTCGTTTCTGCAGCATCACAATCGTTCCTTGACCTCCACTGCTACGCCTTGGGGAACAGCAATAGTTTCCAGAATGATCTTCAGGCTATCAGGTGTGGTGACACACAGAGGATTTCTGCTTCCTCTGACTGTTAAGGATGGAATGAAAAATCCAGGTCCTGGACTTTGAAAGCTTTCCAAAGGAAGAACAAAAATATTATTGCGCCTATCACTTGTTAACAATGCCTGAAAAACAGGATCTGCAATATCTTGAGCAGGAAGCTGATTGTTGAAAAAACAGACTTGGTTCACATCATTGGGAACAGACAAAGTGAGATATTTGGTGCTACCAATGTCAAAGTTGGCATAAGTCTGTACTTCTTTCTTTAGAGTGTCAATAAAAGAGAGTGTTTCTATTTTGTCTGCTGTTGACGTGACTAGCACAAGCTGTCGAATACCAAATAAGAGAACAACTGCCATTAAGATAAGGGCAAAAATAAAGATGAATACTTGCTGAGTCATGCCTTGTTGCATTAGTATCACGCTCCTAGATTAGACAAAGATACGATAAGAAGCATCATTGCCAAACGTATCTCTGCAAGTTAAATAATAGACACTATTGTCAAGAGTGGTGCTATGCTCTCTAGTATTCTCTCCAGTCATTCTGACTCCTCTGCCAAAGCCAAAGGCTCCGCTGTTGGAATATTCGCATATACTGTCTTCGTCAGTGATCACATAAAGTAAGGTGCCTTCAGTATAGAGATGTGCTAATTGTGGTCCTTGTCTGTCTACTTGTACGCTGAAAGTAGTATTGGCCTGTGCTGGATTGCCTGCAGCATCAAAGCAGCTGACATAGGTAGTGTATTGGCCAGCAACTAAAGCTTCAAACTGTTGTTCATGGACAGTCGCATTTGTCTTGAGGAATTCAATAGCATTCAAAGGATTCTCATCAGTGAAGCTATAGCCGCAGACAGCTGCTCCTCCTTGTGCTCCTTTGGATGTAACCACTTTCACTAGTGGATTATTGATGAAAAATCTAGTGCCTGAAGTAGGAGAAATGCTAGTGATTTCTAGAGGAACTGTTCCTGTAAGTTTGAACGTGTAGCTGTCAGAGTTCAAGTTGCCTTCTCTGTCCTGGCAGCGGATATAGTAATTATTGGTTCTGCCTTCTTGGATATTATCTAAGAGAGTGGTGCAATCATACAAGCCATAGTAAATAGAAGTGGTTGGTTGTGGTGAATTTGTGCAGCTGAAAGAATTGTGCAGTTGTTCAAATTCTCCGTCAATGTCATCCCATTTGCAGCTGCTAGGTTCATTCGTGTAAATAGTTAGAGCAGTCTCATTAACCCCGGATGGAACATAAGCGCCATTCGCAATGCTGGTTGCTTCAATCACTGGTGAAGTGATGTCAGGCCCAGGTTTGACAGAGAATGTAACATAGTAAGGTTTGTTATTTTTGTTGCCATTGCCATCTTGACATCTGAGATAGAGTGTGTATTTGCCCCCATTAGTCAAGCGTAAGGCTTCATCTTTTGCTAAGACAGAAGATAAAGCAAACGTCGTCTTGTGTTGTTGAGCGAAGACGCCTTCACCAAAGAAATTAGGCATCTGGTCATAGGTCTTGCTCGATTCAGTGGAAAATTTACATTGGCTGTATTCATTTGTCTTGATGCCTAAAGACACAGCAGTAAAAGGTTCAATCTTCTGGTTCAAGGTGAAGCCTTGTCCTGATGCTTCAGTCAAAGTATAACCTCTCGCTAGTGCACTGGAATCAGCGCTGATAATAGGTGAAGTAACATCATTAGGATGGGAATCAATGCAAGCTTCTTTCTTCGTTCCTGCATTCAATAATTTGCAAGTCTGTCCTAAACTTCTGCATCTATATTCGCTGCACTCTTTGCCAGGTTCATTGCATTTCTCGCAGTCTGCTCCACCACTTGGTGCAGTCCATGGTTGACAACTGATAGTGATAGTTTCTGTTTTCGTGTCTGCAAGTAGAACATCTAAGAGAGAGTAGATAGTATAGATCCAAGCTAGAGTATTTAATACTTGAAGTGCCTCTTGAAGAAAACTAGCTTGAGGAACTACATTGAGCGCGCCATCTGTAGTGATTTGTTCTGTCATTGCAAGATCGGCATTTGCTACAGTGGAAAAAGATTGTCCTTGAGGGACTGTAAAGGTTGTAAATCCTGGTGTTGGAGCACCAGATAACCAAGTAGCATCTACTGCTGTGTTTCCAAGAAAATTAGTTGGAACAGTATAAGTTTTACCAGCGGCAAATTGGACAAGTGAACCTGCCGAGATTTGAGTTCCGGCTTGAGCAGCAGCAGGACTAGCGGCAGCAGAAAAACTTCGCGCAGCAACTTGGCTAAAAGTAGTGTCAGTAAAAGCTGCTTCTAATCCAAGAAATCCGCTAAAACCAGAAAAAAGGCCTCTGCCTATGGCTGTATTTAATGCCATGGTGCCAAAACCAGCGAAAGCAATAGCAGTGCCTGCAGCAGTCAATCCTATAATCATTAATCCAGGTGCAGCATGAGAGAAAAATGCGCCAAATTTGTTGTCATAATCACTCTTGCCGCCAAGAGGAGAAACTAAAGAATCATAGCGTTCAACATCTGCAAAAGTCAAATCAATATCTTTATTGGTTTCAACAAAACCACCTAGAGTAAATTTCCCTTGGATATTATACCATGCACCGCAATCACCTAAAGATTTGCAATAATTATTTGTCGCTTGTAAATATTCTTTGTCTAAGCAGTTACAATTCGCGACGCATTTCCATCCAGATCCTTTGCCACTCCAAGTGCTGCCTTTCAATAAATCTCCAGCAAGTCCAGCTTTTTGCCATATAACTTTGCATTCAGTATTGCCTTTGTCACAGGTAGCTTTTGGGTCTAGTCCAGATATTTTCGTAGTGCTTTCACCAGGCCAGAATGCAGTGCCTGGGGAGACTAAAGGCGCGCATTTGCCTTGCGTGTTCTCTCGTAATTGTTGTTCAGTCGCTGACTCAGCTGCACGTTGTCCAATCCAATAGCAGTCTCTAGCTTGAATATTTTCACAGTCATATTGATTCTTGATGTCTGGGCAGCTGGAATGTCTGTTCGTTCTGCAGATGGCTTCAATATAATCTCCTTGTCCAAGAGCAAAAGATTGTTGTGTTCCCAAGGGTGGTTGTCCTTGTACTCCTTGTACGCAAATTTCTTCTCTGAAATCTCTGCAAGGTTCAGTTAATTCTTGACCATTAATGCACAGTCTTCTATAATGTCTGCTGCCAACAAAGTCTCTGCCAAATCCTGGAGCACCATCATAGGCGCACCAGCTTTCTCCTAATTTTCTGCTGCCACTATTAGAAGCTGGACTTGTGCTGGAGACAGTCATATCTCTGCAGCTTAAATCAATGCATGCATAATCGCCAAAAGTAGGATTGACATTGTTTGGTGCAAGACCACATAAAGTTCCTTTCGTAAAATCACAATTGCCGCAACCAGGATTATTCACATTGCCGCTTTGTGCATTGCAGCTTTGTTCCTTAGGTAAGACAAAACCATTGTTGTAAGAAGCTCGCTTGTCTGCAGAATAAATATTTTCAGGATTGCCGCAGCTGTCAAACCAATAAATCTCATCAGCATTGGGCAAGCAGCCAGTTTTTTGTTGTGGTGCGCATTCTGTGCCTAATTGAGGATTGCTGCACAAACGATTAGGATGAAAACCAACCAACGGACCTGTTTGATTCACTTGAAGAGTTGCTTGGCTGTCGCATTCTGTTCGTGTGGTGAAAGTGCAGCTGCCATCTTCCTTGACACAGGCTCCTCTTTCAAAGCTTCTGCACTGATTAATACAGGTGAATTCATCATTGATGCTCTCATCAAAAGTCATGTTCAAATCTTGGAACTGTGAAGTGATTCTCTTGCATTGTAATTGTGTCACAAAGCTGCATTCATTGCTCAGCACACAGCAGCCACGTTCACATTGGGGAATGTCACAGCTGGGAGATTCAGTCCAAGTGCATCTGCCATTGGCTTGGCAGGTAGATTTTGGAGTGTTCTTGAAGCATCGTCCAGATTCCTGGTCAAAACCACAGCCTAATTTGCAGAAACTGGTTTGGCTACAGCTCGTGCTTGCTTGCAAGGCTCCAGGTTTGCATTGGCTTGCTTCAGTATATTGGCAATGTTCCCCGCCTACAGTTTCAGAACAGCACACTTTCTGTTCTTCAGCTAGAGCAGGTAGTGGCACTAACAAAGACACAGAAAACATCGAACCTATAATCACAAAGATCTGGAAAAGTGCTGCCCAATTCATGGCGTCGGTTCACCTTGAATCATGAACTGGAAGATATAGGAGCTGTCCTTCGTCTTCAAGATGTACGTTTTGTCAGGATAAGGTTTTTTCTTATCAATGACATATTCTCCTTTATGTGCTAACATGTAGCTCAGTTGTTCAAACTCACCGAATTGACTTTCATAATCAATGATGTCTTGGCTGACTTCATACAGTCGTCCCAAAGGATAAGGGAAAGTTTGTGAAAAAGTATCATGAGAAATAACTATGTCATCTTTGCGAATGGTCAAAGGAAGACTCAAAGTGACAATGACTGCACTTGGACCAATAGCTGTAGTAACTTGCTGTCGTCCAATCGTCATGTCAAATCCTCGTCTAAAACGTCCTAAATTCAGGCAAGTTGCTAAACCATCGCTGATTGCTGCAGAGAGTTGTTGTTCCATAGAAACTGATGTTAGCATTCTATTCGAGCAGGTAGCTTTGCCGCCTTGACTGAAACAAAGATAACTAATGCTGTCGCCTTGATAAGAGCCGAAAGTCCCAGAACCTAGAGAAAGATAGCCTCCTTGTAAGCCAATGCGTTTGATTGGCTCGTCACTGATATCTTGCAGACATTCTTTGATATGGTTTTCAATAGGAACAAAGCGATCTTGTAAAGAGCTGGTAGTCACAGGTCCAAGGAAAAATTGTCCTCGCAGATAAAACAATAAGATAACAACAGCAAGAATAACTATGCCTACAATAATAAATGGTGTAGTCTGTGCTCTTTTACGCATAAAAACCTCTTTCTCCTGTCTTTTCTCTGTCCTTGACTTTTATAAACATTATGGTAAGTTATTTGTCAAAGAAAAAAGAGAAAAGAGAAAAAAGGCTCAAAAATAACAAAATTTATATAGGAGAAATTACTAGAAAAGATAACATGGGAATAGCTAAAATAACTAGGAATTATCAAATAACCATCCCTAAAGATGTAAGGGAAATCAAGGATTTGAAAGAGGGGGATAGTGTAGTGTTCACTCTAGAGGGAAATAAAATACAGTTGGCAAAAATGAATAAGGACAGTGTGAAAGTTGCAGCAGGACTTTGGAGTAAAACGAAAGAGTCCGGAGTTGCGTATGAAAAAAGAATGAGAACAGGATGGAAAAAAAGGCTGGAAAGAGAGATATGATGCTTATTGATACAAATGTTTTTGTAGATCATCTCAGAGGCTATGCGCCAGCAGTGGCATTTTTTGAGTCTCTTGCTGTTAAAGACCATATTCTGTTCTCTGCAATTACTGAAGCTGAGCTTGTAGCCGGTCAAGAATGCAAAGAAAAAATAAAGAAAGAGGGTGTGCTGCAGTTTCTAGGTCAATGGAATAAAATATTAGTGACAAATCAGATAGCGGTGTTGGCCGGAGATTTAAGCAGAGATAAAAGAATAGATCTTCCAGATGCAATCATTGCTGCAAGTGCTATAGTGAACAAAGCAGAACTGGTGACAAAAAATGTAAAAGATTTTAAGAGAATAGCAGAATTAAGTATTCGTATCCCTTATTAAAAAGATTTTTCATAATTGCTTAGAGTCATGCAGTCACAGGTCCAAGGAAAAATTGTCCTCGCAGATAAAACAATAATAAATGGTGTTGTCTGCCATCGTTTTGTCATGAAACCCTCTTTCTCCTGTCTTTTCTCTGTCCTTGACTTTTGTAAACATTATGGTTGATGTGTTATTAGAACTGGTAGTAAAAAATACAAGAAGAAAACAATGGAAAATTTATGCAATGCTATTTGCTATTAGTAATCATGTCCTAGAAGGTTTTTCACATGCATAAAGCGTTTCGCCCAATGAGCCATCTTTAGCCTTGCAAGTAACAGCTAATGTTGGATTTCTATTGTTCGTTTGCTTGCAATCGACTGGTTGAGCACTGTTGACAGTAAGCTGAAGGTTACAGACAACTCCATCAGGATAACCAAGAGTGCAACCAAATCCCTCGCCATCTGGAGTAGTAGGAATCTCACACTCTTTAGGATCATCAGGAGGCTGAGTGCCCTTATTGATAAAGCTACATTCCTGTGCAGCACAAAGTGCAGCCTTCTCTGCTAGACATTTTCTTCTTTCTTCTAGAGATTCTTTTGTCTTTTTTTCTTTGTTCTTTTTGCAGTCTTCCAATGCTTGTGCATAAGCAATTTTTACTGCTGCCATGAGAGATTGTGCATTCTGCGTTTGGTCTGATGTCGGTGTATAAGGAGCACTGCCAGTTCCAGTTATTTGTGGAACTTTAATGCCGCACTTTCCCTCAAAAGGACAAGTTGGTTGTTGAGATTGTGGCGAGTTTTGTTGTTGTGCATTAAATTGTTGATTTGACGCTGGCATGGTAAGGAACTCTTGAGGTCTTTTGACAACAACGTTGCCTGCGACACCAGTATCAAAATAGGAAGCAAGCAAAGAAACACTAAGTAAGAATACCAAAGTTATGAAAAAACCTTTTTGACTCGAAATATCTTTTCCCATTAAGAAGATATACTGAAAGAAGAAATATATAAAGCTTTCTTTAATCTGTTTCCGATAAAAGTAAGTTATACTTCATGATAAGAGAAGTCGTTAATCCTCGCGTATAATGCAAAAAATCAAGTTTGCCTATAATCTATGTATGTCATTAACTAATCAGATATTGCACAAAAGATAACTATAACTTTTGAGAAATGAAAAAAAGTTTAATTACTTAAGAAAAAAACAGAGTTAGGTAAATATAGTAATAGGCCCTGCCTGATTGTTGTTCTGATCCCAGCAGATGATGTGATACTTATGTTCCTCTAAAGTGAGTGTATGTTCTAAGGAGGTCTCTCCAGTCATCAAAACACCTTGTTCTTTAGTGAAAGTACTGGAAATGGTGGAGTAGCTGCACGTTGCAGGTTCATGCGTAAGCACATAGAGTGTTTCATCATCGCTGTAAATTTGGGTAATTCTTGGAGGCTTATCATCAACAGTGACTGAGAAAGTGATAGTTTGTTCAGCTGTATTGCCAGATGTATCAGTGCAGACAATTTCATAAGTGTAGCTTGCTCGTGGTAATTGTTCAAAGGTTTGTGTGTGTTGACTGCTGCCTGTAGTAAAGAAGGGAACTGGTCTAAATCCTTCATGCTCATACGTGCAGCTAGCTCGTCCTTGTTCTGCTCCTGCTGCTGTAGTTACTTGCACTGTTGGTGAATTAGTCAAAATATCTCCTTGAGGAGTGATGGAAGTTATTTGTAAAGGGGATGTGCCTTGTAAATTGAGAATAGTGCTTTGTTGCTGCTCATTGTCATTTAAGTCTTTGCAACGGAAATAATAAGTGGATAAAGTGTTGTCTTGGATGCCTGTCAATTGCGTGCCGCAAAGATACTCTCTAACATGTAAAGGATTTTCGCTGGGTTCAGTTTCGCAGAGGAATGATTGTGCTTCAGGCATGTCATTGTAGAATTGGTCTTGGGTGCTCCATCTACAGGCGCCAGGTTCATTTAAGTGCATAGTGAAAGCAGTTTCTGTAACACCAGATTGAATAAAGGCGCCGTCACGCAGACTCATGGAAACAATTTGTGGTGCTTGTCCATCTGGTTGTTGGTCAATAGAAAATTGGATAAAATATTCTTTGGAAGGGCTGTCAGATTTGGGAACATCATTTACATCTATGCATCGCACATAAAAAGTATAGTCTCTACCTGGAGGGAGAGTGACTGTCATCTTATGTTCAAGCTTAAAGCCACTGGAGCCAAAATATGGTGTCATGGCATCAAAGGTAGGTGTATGCTGATCTGCTATTTTACATTGTGCTAATTCATCTGTCTTGATACCGAAAGTCAATGGAGTGAAAAAAGGAACTGCTGGTTGAATAAAATAGCCGTCAGGTGTAGAGCTAGCAGTAAATCCTTGCGTCAAGGCTTCAGGCCAAGGAGAAATCTGTGGTGAGTTGACATCATTCGGACTAGAGTTGGCACAGTTTTGATCTTCAGGTAAATATTTGCATGCTGCTCCTAAGCTTTTGCAGCGATACTCAGTGCATTCTTTGGAATGTTCATCATTGCATTGCTCGCAGTCATCCCCTCCTCGTGGAGGTATCCAAGGCTCACAAGAAGTAGTTAATGTTTTGACACTGATTTTTGCACCTCCAAAGACAAAATTATAATAAACAAATAAACCAAAAAGAGGATATGCATAAATACCAATGGGACCAAGTTTATGAAAGTATGCTTTAATGCCTAAAGTTATTTCATCAGTAAAAGAATAAGAAGTGAGAGGTTCTTGTTGTTTCAACGCATCTTGAAGATAAATCATGCCTCCAAAAATACCGAATGTGCTCCAATTTTGCCAAGTTTCTTTGCTGATTGTTTTTGGAGTTGGTCCTCTTCCGCCATTCCAAGAAACAACAAAGCCTGTATCACTTTGTTTTCCAAGGACATTAAGATTAGCTCCACAGTCTCCTTGGCTCTTGCAATATCTGGCAGCTTCATCAATGAATTGCTGTGTTTCGCAGTGGCAATTGTCTTGACAGATCCATCCAGAAAACGCTGTTTTTCTTACATAAGTAACTTCACACTTAACATTCCCTTCTGCGCAGACGTCGCTGCCTTCGCGTCGAGGAATCGTTCTATCATCTCCAGAAGTTTCCCAGAAAGCAAGCCCTCTTTGTACTGTAGAAATATTCTCGGTGATAAAGGAGTCATAAAACTCATTGGGAATAAGTTTTGCTTGGCTCATAGATCTGCCGTTGGTTGTCGTTGTTGTTTGAATACAGATTTGTTCGCGATAAGTGCTCTGCTCGACATGTTCCTCGCCATTAATGCAAAAATGAAGATAATGCTCACTGCCTACTCGATCTCGATAATCACCCGTACCAGATTCATACACACACCAGCTTTCTCCATTATATCTAAATTTGCCCATTTGCAAATCATGGACATTGGTAGGAAAATCTTGAGTGTCTGCACAGTCTAAGGATTTACAAACGGCTTGGTTATTAACTAGTCCACATTTAGTTCCTGCAGTAAAATCACAATCTTCTGCAATGCCTTCTCTGTTGCCTGCGCTGTCAAACCAGTACACATCATCGCTGTCTTCAACGCAAGCCTTATGATCTTGTGCTCGAACACCGCAAGGCAAGGAAGAGTCACTACAGAATTTGTTCAAGTTGAAAGTTCCACTGCATTGTCCTCGAGTAGTATAAGTACATTGCTCTCCTTGGACACAACATCCTTCCTCATCTTGTCTGCATTGGAGAATGCAAGCAAATTCATTGGTGACAGTCTCATCAAAAGTATCCTGACCTTGCAGAGTAGGGTATCGGTTCGTTAAAAGCTGACAGGATCTTTCAGTCTGTAAACTGCATTGATTGCCTATCTGGCAGCAGCCAGGCCTGCATTGCTGAACTTCGCAGTTTGGCGAGTTGGATAATGATGTTCCTCCTCGCTGTGCGCAGGTGCTAGCACCAACTTGTTTGTAACAAACTCCATTGAGAGAATCAACACAACAAACAGGTCTGCAGTAAGTAGTTTGATCACAAGAAGTATAGCTGGTATGATAATTAGCGTCACAATCTCTTAGAGCAGTATACACGCAAGCATCTCCAGATATGGTGCGTTCACAGCAGGCATCTTCTCTGGCCACGACAGGAGGAGCTAAAAGAGAAATAGTGAACAAAGAGCACAATAGAACCAAACACTGGAAGAGTGCTTTAACTCGTACATAGCCCATAGGTCACCTGCTTTGAAGAAAGAAGTGTTTTCGTTGTTTAAAAAGGTTGTCTTGGAAAGTCTGTTGGATTAAATTAGTGATCAAATGAAGAGCTCATCTGCGGCAAACTGGAGGGCATTACTAATAATAAAAATAAATATTGTGATGATGAGTTTGCGCAAGGTCAAATGTAAAGAAGTCAAAGAGTGATATTAGTGGCTAACTGTCTAGGCTAACAGAAGTAAGATGACTGGGTTGCCACGAAGAGCTAACATCGGCAGTATGGTCTACAGGCCATTGCAAGCTGATTTGTCCATCATGATTTGCCGGCCAGCCTTGGCTGAAATAAAGGGCATGAGTATCTGAAGAAGAAGTAAGATTTTGCTGAATCGATTGTTGTTCTAAAGTCTTGTGAAAGTCTTTTTTCCATTCATAGGTGAGGCAACTCCAATAGATCGATTTTCCTGAAGAAGAATCACAGCGGTCGAGATAAGAAAACAAGTTGGCAGTATCATTGTAATCTAAATAAGGAGAAATAGCAACTCTTGATCCTGCAAAGCTGTAGAAATTGCCATGCTCATCAATGCCTCCGGCATATTTTGTATAGGGATAAGCTGCTTCAAGCTTTTCTTTTAAATAAAGTCGTGGTGGAACCTGGTCAAAAGGTCCGTCATAGTAATTATTTAAATAAATATTATTTTGGGAAACACCAACCAGAATTTTTCGTGCATATTCTTGATCTTTGTAGAAAATATAGCTGGTTCTTTGTCCAAGAAAATAAGAAGAAGGTAGCTTATAGAAATTATCCATAGCTGGTTTCTCTTCATCTAGAACATAGTAAAAGCTAGAAGTGTTGGTGTTGTAAAGCAAGAACAGCACAATGCCAGATTCGTCAATAATATGTGCTATAAACTCTTCTTCGGGAAGCGTGCGAAGTTGTTGTGGTGGTTGAGAGGCGAGAGGAGACAAATGAAAGATTCTCTCCATGTTGTTATACGTGACTGCAAAAGTAAAGTTGTCAAGTGGAGTAATATAGATACCATCATCAGCATCAAGCAGAGTGTAATAGATATCACCATGAGGTTGGTCTAAGTTATAATAGCCGATATGAAGTTTTCCTTCGTGCGCATCCAAAAGGCGAAAATTGCCTGCATAAGTGAGATTGCCAAGTGGAAACTTATAGTAATAATAGGTTTCTGTGGGATAGACATAAGCATGATGGGGGATATATTGGAAAAGATAAGCCAAAGTTTCTTGAGGATCAGTTGCATTCAGTAAAGGCTTCTCTACAGTGAGAAGGAGTCTCCATCCTAAAGAATAAGCTGATCGTAAAAAAGAGGGTAGTTCTGAAAAAGAGCCGTAACCTATCCAAGTTGTTTGAAGCATGAATTGATTAAGATAAACGTCGTTATGCAAGGCTAGAAAAAGAGGAGCAACTAATAAAAAAAGAAGTATTAAAAAAAGAATAGTAGATTTTTTCATAAAGAACACTGATTATAGTTGATTAACGGTTATAACTAGCAGTTTGTGTATGACCTGGTGGCCAGGTTAAACTTATAGTTTGTGTGTGACTTGGGAACCAAGTGGAGCTTGCTAGTCCTGTGTGTCTTGGTGGCCAGGTTAAACTTATAGTTCGTGTGTGACCTGGTGGCCAAGTGGAGCTTGCTGGTGCTGTGTGACTTGGTGGCCATTCTAAACTTGCAGCTCGTCTATGTGTTGGGGGCCAAGTGGAGCTTGCTGGTTCTGTGTGTCTTCGTGGCCAGTCTAAACTTACAATTGATGTATGACTTGGTGGCCAAGTGGAGCTTTCTGGTTTTGTGTGCATTGGTGGCCAAGTAGAGGTTGTTGATTCTATGTGACCTGGTGGCCAGGTCCAACTTGTTGATTCTGTGTGTTCTTTGGGCCAAGTAGAGCTTGCTTTTCCTGTGTGTCTTGGTGGCCAGGTTAAACTTATAGTTTGTGTGTGACCTGGTGGCCAAGTGGAGCTTTCCTCTCCTGTGTGTCCTGGTGGCCAGGTTAAACTTATAGTTTGTGTGTGACTTGGTGGCCAAGTGGAGCTTCTCCCTCCCGTGTGTCCTGGTGGCCAGGTTAAACTTATTTCTTCTGTATGTTCTTTTGGCCAAGTAATGCTGTGATTGTACGCATGGTGGGGTGGCCACATACGACTTACTACCAAATAATGACCTATCGCCGTCCACCATGCAGTTATTTTAGTATCATGTGAAGAAGTAGCAGTAGAAGGATTTAGAGAATCACCTGTTGTCAAAGATTCAGACTCAGAAGAAGACAGTGGACTTAAAGGTAAAGTAGGAGCAAGTGGTTGTTGTAAAATATCAGGTTTTGCGAGTAAGTGATTTTCTGATGTGCGTTCTGCCCTGAAAGATGAAACTTGTGCAGTTTGTTGACCTGTCGGGGAAGAATCATAAGAAGAGCTATAAGCGTCAATCAAAAAAATGCCTAAAAAAAAGATAATTACGAAAAGACTTTGCTTTGCCGCCTCTTTTTGCATACAAAAAGAAAGGAATATCCATTTATATAATTATCTAATTGCTCTATAATCTCAACAGTTGATAGATAAGCTTTTGAATTCAGAGAGAGATTACAAAAAGATGTCAAAAGAAAAATATGTCTTGATCACAGGAATTATTCTTGCAATACTCGTAGCTGGAGCGTTGGGAGGAGAAGTCTATCTGAGTCTCCAGTTGCAGAAAGAAAAGACATTGTTGCAAGAAACCATAGAAGCAAACGCCGAGCTCACTAGAAGCACGTTGAATGCAATGCAGGAAGAGCAGCAGAAAAACGTAGATATTATAACCAAAGCACTGGAGAAAGTAGACAAGGAAAGCAAATCACGATTGTCAGATCTGGAAGAGGAAGTGAAGAATGTCAATATTAAGTCAGGCGATTTCTCAGCTATTTTAGACAAAGTATTTCCAGGTGTTGTTAATATTGCTACTGACCAAGGTCGTGGCACTGGTGCAATTATCTCTAACGATGGATTCATAGTCACTAATTATCATGTCATTAAAGATGCTAGGGTCATTCAGGTTGTTGATTATAACAAAAAGATCTATGCGGCCCAGCCTATAGGCGCGCATACAGGATATGACATTGCAGTGCTGAAAATCAACGGCACATTTAAGGATTTGAATTTTGCCGACTCTAGTAAGGTAAAAGTAGGAGAGCGTGTTGTTGCTGTCGGCAATCCAGCAGGCCTTGGCTTTTCAGTGACAGAAGGTATTATCAGTCAGGTAGACAGAAATATTGGTCAAAAAAATCCGCTGATGTTGCAGACAGATGTTCCTATTAATCCTGGAAATTCTGGTGGTCCTTTAATTAATATTAATGGTAATATTGTTGGCATCAATAGATTAAAGATTGCAGGATATGAAAGTCTGGGCTTCGCTATTCCTTCTAATGTTGTTAAGCCAGTAGTAGAAGAGATCATGCAGAGAGATATTTGAGAAGAAATCAATCAGAAAAAGAAAAGTTTATAAACAAGTGTTAATATTATTTAACATATGTTAAAAATAATTAACGATATAAAACCATTTATTGATGACAATTATAGGCGAATAAATGTAAGGGAGTATGCAAGGATACAAAAAATAAGCCCCCCTTCAGCATCAAAGTTATTGGAGAATCTCAAAAAAGAGGCCCTGCTCATCAAAGAAAAAGAAAAAAATTATATCTATTACGCTGCCAATAAAGAAAGCAGAATATTTGTTGATTTTTCAAGAATATACTGGCTCAAGAAAATAAGAGCTAGTGGATGCATAGAAGCAATAGAAAAAGAATACCTAAATCCCATCATAATACTGTTTGGTTCATTAAGCAAGGCAGAAGCACGAAAAGAATCCGACATAGACATAGCGATCTTCAGTGTGACAAAAAAGAGAATTGATCTTGCAAGGTATGAGAAAAAGTTGGGAAGAAAAATCCAGACATTCTTGTTCAAAAATAAAGAAGAGATTAAAAGCAGAGAATTATTGAATAACATACTCAATGGATATATTCTTTCTGGAAGTTGGTAATATGGATTGGACAGCATGTAGAAAAAATCGCTTGGTGAAGGAAGTCAAGAAAGATAAGAATCTCATGGATTCCTTGAAAAAATCTGCAGAAAAGAAGATGAAATCGCAAGAGATGCTGCAGATGAGCGAGGACACTGCTGCTTCAAAGGTAAGTCTGATGTATGACAGTCTGCGTGAACTGCTGGAGGCTCTGGCAATAAAAAAAGGATTCAAGATTTACAACCACGAATGTTATTGTGCGTTTTTGAAGGAAATTATGAAAGAATCTGTTATGGGTGATGAATTTGATAAGATAAGAAAAATAAGGAATGATATCAATTATTATGGGAAGGATATAAGTAGTGAAGAAGCTATAACAATAATCAAGCAAATAAAAGAGCTCAAACATAAAATAGAAGAGATTATGCAGACAGATATTTAAGAAAATTAATGATTATTCTTTTTCCCTGCACTGCAATGTATAGTGAGCATAACCATCAGATGCTCCGCACCTCCAATTGGATAATGGAATGTCAATGATAACCTTGTGTCTAGAACACTTTCCAGGTTCAATCCTTGTTCCATCTGAGTTATAGGTGTATTCACATATAATAATTTCTTTAGAATCATCTACAAGAACACGATTCATACATGATCTTATGTAGCATGCTTGAGGACTTAAAGTATCAACATTAAGAATCCTACCTACTTCACAATACGGGTCGCTTACACAAGTCAGCATCTTTTTTGCAAGTTCTGCTAAACACTTGTTAATTTCTTCCTTAGCAGCAAGAACCTTAGTTTTGCAGTCTGCAAGGGCAGCGTTTTGAGCTTCTTTTTCAGTTTTACCAGCGCCGGTTCCTCCTAAAATACCTTCATGAGTACATACGTGGCTATAAGCATCACAGCCAGTACTTCCTTGAGCATTTTGTGGAGTGTCTAGTTCGTCTAATGATAAAGAAGGTAATAGAACATTGCTTTGCTGTGCTTGTACATTTTGTAGTGTGGACACTGGTCTTCGCACAACAACGTTTCCTTCTGCGCCAGCGTTAAAATAAGAAGCTAATAAAGCTACACCAACCAAGACAACTACTGCTAAGAAGAAACCTCTCTGGTTGCTATGTTCATTTCCCATAAAAAGAAGTCAATCAGAAGATATATATATAGTTATTCTAAGAAATGATAATTGTAGAATATACTTGATGCATAATACTGCTGTAAAAAAGTCAAAGCAGTTATATCTCAGTTATATCTTATAAGAACAAAAAATAAGAATGGTTAATCGTTCGCTACTCTTGGCGCTAAAATGAAACTTAATTGTACTTTGTCTTTAACCAAGTAGTCAACTTTCAAAGGATAGTCTTTGTTGAATTGCAAAGTCATTTTATTAGATAATTTAGCGCCTTTCAAAATTTTCTTTAAGTATTCGATGGAGTATTTTGCTTTCACAGGATCTTTGCCTGGAGATTTGATAGTAGTCTCTTCGTCTGCATGAAGTTCAGTACGTGCATCATTCATGTTGCTTTCAGCTTCGACAACAAATGAGTCTTTCATGGCTACTAAAGCGACAGATTCAGAGACGACATCCATGTCTTGCACAGCTTCATCAAATCTATAGCTAAGTGTTTCGATTTTGACCGGAAAAGTGAGTTCTGGAATCTTGTGTTCTTTGTCTTCCATGTCAATCAAGGCTAGATTGAAAGTTCTCGTGGCTTCGCTTTTGAGTTGTATTCTAAGTCTGTGTTTCTCTTCATCTAGTTCCATGGTGAGAACATCAGAAGGCTTCACTCTGCGTAAAATAGTTTTGAAGGCATCAAGATTGATGGCAATGCTCACAGGCTTGTCAACTTGATAGGCTGAAAAAGCGCTGCTGAGAAGAGTGAAATTGACCATGGCTACATTGGCAGGATCCATGGCAACAAGCTTAATCTGGTTTTTGTCAATCTTGAAGATAACATCATTGACAAGCTCAGAGACCACATTCACAGAATCAACCAAAATGCGTGGTTCTTCGAGTGTTAATTTCATCATAATCCCCTATGCCAAATCACCGAGTTCAATTTATAATGATTATGGTCTTCCAGCGGATAGATAAAGTAACTCCAATAAAGTGGAGATTATTTAGAGGCTCGCCAAGTATGAGAACATTTGACACATTTGAAGAATCTGGTCTCAGCTTCATCCCCAGCTCTCGTCTGGACTAGCCAGTAGAAAGCTTCCTTATGATGGCATTTAGGGCAAGTCTCCTGTACCTTCGGCAGGGTTTCAACGCGTTTGCTGATGACTTCAATATCATCTTTCTTGGATTGGATAACAGTTTCTTTCAAGATAATTTTTTCCTTCTTGTTAGTGGAATAGCTGCAAGAAGCACAGCTTAACCGCATCTTGCCAGTGGTCTTTGTTTTTTTAGGAACAATAATAGCACCGCATTTAGGGCAGAACATCATGAGAATATCCCTCCGAATAATTGAACAAAGCCTATCTTGATCCAGCCTAAGAAAGGAAGACGCAAGATTGCTTTTCCTGTACGTCGAATTTGTTGTTCAGTGACAAGATCGCGATCAGCAGTAGGATTGTTATCACCTTTTGTTTCAAAAGAATAAACACCGTTGTTTTCTGTAATTTTGACCACCCTATGAATAATAGGATTCACATGCCTTGAACTTTCGTAAACCAGTACATCTCCAATTTTAATAGCTTTCGGTTCAACGCCTTTGAGCACCATGATATCTCCCTTGTTAAAGCCGTTCTTAAAAGAGAAGGTGGAAAATTGTTCTTTGTTAATGCCATGTTCTATATACCAAGAAGAGGTCTTTTGCCACCACATCTCAAACGATTGTTCTTGATGTTGCATAGATCCGGAAACTACAGCGACTATAGGATAAGAAGTGCCCAAGAGCAGTCCTATGCCGGGATAGATAAGAAATTTGACTAAGACAAAAGCGAGAATAAGATTCACAAACCAGGACAAAAGAGAATCCTCATACCACAAAAATTGCCAAATTTTTTTCAGCAATAAACGAAAACTCATGAGTGAAAAAAGAACAAAACTAAAGCTTCTTAAACTTTTCCTGTAACTCTGCAGTTTTTTTCTGGAGGCGCTCAACTGCGCTAGTGAGCAAGGTGACTGGATCTTGTTTTTCAGATTCTACGACAAAAATAGGTTGTGAGACTAAAGAGTGTTCAATGGCATAGCCAGCAATATCAAGCTCTTTGCCAAGCCATAATTCCTTGCGGAGCACATTGCAAAAGGTATGACCTTCGCCTTTAAGCTCAAACTTCAGGCGTTGTTTGTTGTGTTCAAGAACAGTGATTTCCATAGCTATCCTCTCGAAAAAATCATTTTTAAACCTTTCTATAGCGCTCTAGGCTCCAGATGCCTATAGGAATCTTGTAAATCTTCTTGGTATGAAAAAACTGCGTTTTCTTTAAGGGAAAAAGAGTTTTGGTAAAAGAAGTTATTTTAAATCCATGTTCGGCAGCCAGTGCAGTGAGAAAAGCATTGCTTTCCACTTTATGAATAGTATAGATAACATGAGCTCTTTGCATGGCAGTCTCCAAAAAGATTTTATCTGCATGTTCCTGCTGCACACCAAAAGGAGGATTTTGTAGAACAACATCAACATGCGTGGTAAAAGATTCAACAGGCTTCAAAACAAATTCAGCTGAATAAGAGTGCTTGGTGTTCTGCTGGAGAGTCGCAAAATTGTCCTTGGCTAGAGCTAATGCTTCAGAATCAATGTCAACAAAATAGACTTTTTTTGCTCCTAATAATAATGCTCCTAATCCTAGAATGCCTGTGCCACAGCCAAAATCAGCGATGATTTTGCCTTCTATAGCGCCATGAAGATAAGCATTCCATAAAAACTGTGCTGCCAACTCGCTATCTGTTGCATATTGTTCAAGACGAGAAGAAGGTTGTGTAAAAGTATGCAGTCTAGAAAGTTGTATTGCTAAATCTTTTTGCTTGTAAATCATGATCGTTTCCGGATATTGACAAGATCGCCTATAGTAAGTGTACTGTCTTGTGAGGAAGTAAGCTTAACAGGTGGAACATAGAGTTGAATTAAGGTGATATGAAGGAATTTCTCTAATTTGCGTGCAAGATCAAGAGAAGGGTGCATCCGTCCAGATTCCATATGTTGGATGACAGACTCTTTTTCTTTCACTGCTAGTGCTAAGTCTTTTTGTTGCAACCCTCGTTGTTCACGTGCTTGTTTGATCAGATGTGCAAAATCGTCGACTAAAGTCTTGTTCATTTCTGCATCTGCATGCTGACGTGCTTGCTGTATTGCTGTTGAAGTAGTAGTAGGGTGTTTTTGTTGAGGAAGCACTTTTCCAAAGCGACTGCAGGTTTGGCAGACTTGCAAGGTAGTTCCTTCTATAAGTACAGGTGTTAGGGAACGATCAGATCCACACATATCACAATGAGGCATAGGACAAGGAGTAAAGAGGGATATAAATAAATTATGTTTAGGAATGCCGCTGTTTTCGGAAGTAGAAAGAGCTGAAAAGATATCCAAGAAGTGCTCCAAGAAGATTGTTGATCTGGTCAATCATGGTATCATAATAGTCTGCACTCAGCCATTGCGCAAAGGCAAAATCGCCTTCTCCTCTGCCTAAAACTCCTTCGCCTTCGCCAACAGTAAGCACGCCTATAAACTCAACATATTCGATGAGAACGCCAACTCCTAAAGACGCTAAAAGAATGACAAAAAAGAATGCAAAGGGCTTGCGTGAAAAATAAGGGCGAAGCAGATGATAAAGGGCTACAGATGCTGCAAAGATACCGAAGATGTGGGTGACAACATCCCATCGAAGGGGAACTGGTGGCGAAGCATAAAAGCGAAAGGCCCCCATATTATGAAAAGCAAATGCTAAGGCTAAGAAGAAATAAGACAAGGGAGTAAGGTGAAGTGATGAGCGAAAGAAAAAGAACAAGGTCAAAAGAATCACAGAGAAAAGGGCGTCAAAAATATAGTAAGAGTAATCAGTGAGATAAGAATAGAGGATAACAAAGGCAAAAAAAAGAAGGCTTAGGAGATAGAGAAAAGAGAAAGAGCGTGCCATGAGTTAAACCTCATCATAATTTTCGCAGATTTCTGGTTGAGTGCGAAGCAAGGAGCAAAAGGTAGCACCAAGAGTATCCTGGGAGGTAAAGCTAGGAAATGGCTCATTCTCTATAATAATTGTAGGCAATGAAGTGACATTAAAGCTTTCCTTGACTAAGGCTACGAGTGGCTCTTGTAAGAAAGAAGCATCTAGGGCGAAGACAAGAACTTTATCATGAAATTGGTTCTTGAGATTAGTGAGAATTGATCCTTGTGTCCTGCAGTCATCACAAACATCTTCAGAAGCATAGAAATAGAGGACAGAAAGAGCATCTTGCTTGCAGATAGTTTTAGTTTCTCTGGCCAAGAACCAATAACGAAGTTGTTCAAGAGTATACTCGCGTTTGAGAAGATCATATTCTTCTATGCCTTTATTGTCCTTGATGAAAGATTCTATACGGGCACGAGTCTTTTCTAAAGTATCTACATTGCGCTCTAATGCTTTTCCTATGGCTGCACAATTCTCTTCTTGCAATAAGCTGCTAACATAGAGTGATTGTAATTGAAGACTATCAAACTCTAGTCGTTGCTCCTTGCCTATAAGCTGGATATAGTTAATGCGCTCGCCTTGCAAAGAATAGCCTATTAAAAAGCCTATAACAAAGATGCTGAGAGTTAAGAGAAGTGCTATGAGATGCCGTTTTTTATTGATAGGAACTCTTACCATGTTTGTTTCCTGCCAAAGAGTAAATCCTTAACAACGCCACACCAGATGATGAATATAAGTAAAGGATAAAGGGCAAAATAGTAAACAGGAATGCGAATCCCTTTGGAAAATAATCTGATGTTGCCGACGCGAAAGGCAGTGATGATAAAAACAAGTCCTATGACAACAACAAAATAGATAAAGAAAAGTCGAGAGTAATTGACATCCAAGTAATGCAGATTCTGAAGAAATGTGGTCAGGGATAATGTGAAGGGAAATCCTGTGTAATACCAGTCCAGAAGTTTATGATAAAGAGGTTGGAAGATTTGCTGGTAGTAGATAATGGTAAAGACAGTAAGGGAAAGCAATGCTGAGCCAATCATCATTGGCATTTGCAGCAGGCCAAATTCGCCATATTTTGAATTGAATAGCATATCCTTGTTCTTGAGGACATTGTAAAATCCTCCTTTGTACCAGCGGTTGCGCTGTCGGTAAAATTCTATCCATGTCGTTGGTGTCTCTGTGGTGACAATAGCATCATGCGTTTGAATAATTTTTAATTGATGTCGCTGAAGACGAAGTGCCATATCCATGTCTTCAACAAGATTGTAAGGATCAAAGTTACCAACTTTGTTAAGGAAAGATTTTCGGTAGACAGTAAATGGACCTGGAGTGACATGCAAACAGTCAACATGTGCCATCAGTTTTTTGTAAAGGAAAGTGACAATATATTCTACCCATTGAATTTTTTTCATCAAGGTGCTGGTTCCCAAAGCAAACATTCTCGGAACAACTGCTGCGACAGCAGGATTGGCAAAGTGAGGAAGCATCTTATGCAGAGCATCAGGCTCGATATAAGAATCAGCATCAAGGCAGGCAACAAAAGATCCTCTTGCATGAGAAAGTCCAGCATTGACAGCAACACCTTTGCGGTCTCTAGATGTTCGTTGAATATGCAATACTATAACACCTCTAGGTGCATAAGCGTCCATAAGATATCCTGTATTGTCTGTGCTTCCATGATCAACTGCTATGATCTGCAAGCGATCGCGAGGATAATGGAGATGAAGGACACTTTCGATGGTTTTTGCTATGCTCTCTGCTTCATTATATGCTGGGATGATAACAGTAACTAGAGGATGATTAGGCAATACTTTTTGTGGAGAATCTTGAGCTCCTTTGTCTAGGAAAACGAGAAGCCAGAAAAGAGTAAAATAAAGACCTATGAAATAGGCTCCCCAGATAATAAATAGTGATAATTCCATAAATAAGAGGGGAAAGAAGGGTTTAAAAAAGTTAAGATTGTGTGAAAAAAGGCGTTTAAGAGGTTTCAGGCTGTTGTACAGAAGTAGTTCCTGCAGGACTTTGTAAAGGAGAAGGCTGCTGCTCCTGTAATTGCTCGGGAATCTTGACGTTTTTGAATTGTTCCTTCACTTCCTCAGCAGCAGTATCAAAGTAATTATAGAATTGTGGGGTTAGTTTAATCAACCTGCTTCGCCCTTGCTTTTCTGTTGTGATTAAGTTTTGCTCTCGTAACAGTTTGATATGATCATAGGCTTTATTCCCTCTGATTTTAATAATTTCATGTTGTAACACTGGTTGTTTGTAGGCAATCACAGCTAAAGTTTTAGTGGTGGGCGAGTCCAATTCAGAGTCAGAGACTAGTTTATTTGCTAAGTAGCCATAATCTTTTTTGATGTTTAATTTAACCAGATTGTCTTGTTGCACAATCGTTAAAGCACTGTCTCTTTGTTCATAGTCTCTCTTCAGTTCTTCCAGAATTTCTTTTACATAGCCGACAGATCCAATCTCGCAGAATTTTGCAATATCTTCAAGGCTCATGAATTTCCCTGTAGTAAATAAGATAGCCTCTACTTTGTGCTTATCACTCATAGTTGCCTACAGCAAAACGTAAGATGGCGGCAATGCCTCCCAAATCACGTAACTGTTCTCCCTCTTTGGTTTCTGTAGAAATTAATTGTAAGGCTGTTCCAGTAGCTTGTGTTAATTGCTCAAACTCTTGGAGTTTTTTGTCATCATAGTTTTCAGATATCAACAACAATTCAACAGCACCTAGTTCTAGTACACGTCGCACTTCTTTTTCTCCATAAGCTGCTTTGTTAGGTTCTTTCGCAAGAAGGGTGAAAAAACGTTCCATGACTTTTTTCTCAGCTATGATTCCCTCTTTTTCCAGGATGTCTGCACTCTTCTCGACTAAGTGATGCAAACCGCTTTCATCAGTATAAGTTACATCCTGAACTGCTAGAATCTTCTTCTTCAATTCATTATTTAAATATTGCTGAAATTCTTCTTTCGTTGGTCCAGGTCCGCCAAGAAGAATGCCTTTGAGGTTCTTCATGGGAAGATACTCTTTGTTGCATAAGTCTGACACGCGTTTGAAGAAATCAATGGCCATCCCATGAATCAATCGTTCAAAACGAGCTGCACTTTGTCCTCCTGCTTTGAATTTGCCAGGAACGCCTGAGCTTAAATCAGTAAGCAGAGTAATAGAAGATCCTTTTAACAAGCCAAGAGTGGCTTCGCGTCTATCTACTAGAATAAGACCGTAAACTTCCTTGTGCTCCATCATGTCTATTAAAACATCAATAACAAAATGTTGATCACAGCGATACATACGCATGTTTAAGGGCTCAGGAGGTTCGATGCTCCATATTTTGATATCTACTTTCCCTTCTTGTGCAGCAACATTGCCTGCAAATACTGCCAATCCATTGACAGGAGTTTTTTTGAACAATCGCAGATGTCTGACACAACGTTCTAAAGAGTCAATAACATTGCCTCGAGTCTTTGCGTCTTTGATATTCTTCGCAGTGCCTTGCTCTTCCTGTAAGTGAGCGATGATCTTGTTCAGATCGTATCCTGCAGGAATATAGACAGAAACAAGTTCTGTATGGCGTCCACGAATGTTTTTCAGTTCATTGATGAAACGTTTCAGTTCCTGCTTCTTGGCAACATCCATAAAGATAAAAGTCTTTAGGGACTTTATAAAGATTATCAAAAAAGAAAGGTTTTTATGGAAGAGAAACAGAGAGTAAGTTAATGAAAAAAGAGATCATGCTCGGATTGCTTATTCTAAGTGTGGTCATTATGGCTTGCACTGCACAACAACCTGCAGCACAATGTAATGCTCCTTACAAGAATATAGGTGAAAAATGCTGCCTAGATGATAATGCAAACAACATCTGCGATGATGAAGAGCTTGTAAAAGTAGAGCAAAAAGCTTGCGAAACAGATAGTGACTGTGAAATAGACGCTTGTCTCGGATGTATTAATACAGAATGGGCAAAGGCAAATCCAGCTCGTCCCGAATGTGCTCGTTTTGGAGCTAATGAGTATGATTGCAAATGTGTCAACAAGGTATGTACGGAAGTTAAGAAAGTAATTATGACTAAGATTACTGCTGGCAACACTGTTCGTTTTGATGAGGAGAAATTGCCTATGTCTCTAGAGATGCAGAAAGATACAAAAATACTCTATGTAACAGAAACTGGAGATGAAGTGTATACTCTGGATAAATTACAAGAATCCCAGATTACACTATTCTACGGAAAAGATCGTTTCATTATTAAGAAAGGAACTAACAAAATAATTGGTCCTTTAGAATTTGTCTTTTCTGGCGTAAACCCTCCAAAAAGTGGAAATTTTGCCATGATTAAAGTGATCAAGCCAGAAGAGTAACAGAAAAAGATCCTTCTTTGATTTCTCGTGCTTGGCAAGTTGCTTTCAGGTCTGCAAAAACAGGTTTCAGCAAGGTATAGTCTTCTTTCTCCAGCGTTAAGATGATTTCAGCTTTCAAGGAGACTTGTTGTTTGCTTTTGAATTGTCTGGCTTCTGATAAAATTTGGACAAATCTATCGCCTAATGCCAAAGTCTCTTCTGAAATAAGCTTCTTGTCTACTATAGGCCATGCAGAAACATGAATGGACTTAGTCTTTTCCTCTTTCGAGAACAGGTACATGTATAATTCTTCAGTGATATAAGGCATGAGAGGTGCGAAGAGTTTCAATAAGGTCAATAAAGCAGTATGCAAAGTATATTGTGCAGATGCTCGAGCTGCTTTGCCTCGTTTGTCCGGGTTGTAGAGTCTATCCTTGACGATTTCCAAATAATCATCGCAGAAAGTATGCCAAAAGAATTGATCGGTTGAGGATTTGGCAGTCCAATAAGCACAATCATCAAAAGATGCTGTACAGTTTTGGATTAGTTGTTGTAGTTTAGTAAGCAGCCATTGGTCCATAAGTTCAAGTGTAGGTTTTTTTGTAGGCTTATCTTCCAAATGAGAAGTCACGAATTGAGTAGCATTCCAGAGTTTTGTCACAGTCTTTTGTCCGTTGATAATTTCTTTTTCTTGGAAAGCTATATCTTCCCCAACTTTTCCGCCAGCAGCCCAATAGCGAATAGCATCTGCTGAAAACTTTTGTAATAAAACTATAGGATCAAGAACATTGCCTTTTGATTTAGACATTTTTTGTCCTTGTGGATCCATGATGAGTCCAGAGAGCACGATATGCGTCCAAGAGATAGTTTTGTGGTGTAACAGGCCTTTGACAAGTGTATAAAATGCCCAGGTGCGAATGATTTCACTGGCTTGTAAGCGTAAAGTCATCGGATATGATTTGGTAAATTGTTTGTTCTTCGGCCAATCCAAGACGATTTGAGGAGTCAAAGAAGAAGTAGCCCAAGTGTCCAAAACGTCTTGTTCAGGAATAAATGCTTTGCTGCCACAAGAACAAGCTTTCTTCGGTTGAGTTTCCAGAGGATCTAAGGGTAAATCTTTTTCATCTGGTAAAATAATACTGTTGCATTGTTTGCAAGACCAAACAGGAATAGGAACTCCATAAAATCGTTGTCGAGAAATACACCAGTCCCATGCTAAATTTTCCACCCAGTGCACATAGCGATGTTTCATGAACTCTGGAGTCCAAGTGATCTTGTCAGCTGCTGCTATCAAGTCTTCTTTTCTGTCTAAGACTCGAATATACCATTGTCGTTTCTTCAGGAATTCTACTTCAGTGCCGCATCGTTCATGGACATTGACAGCGTGTTGGATAGGTTTTTGTTGAAGAAAAGCTTTTTGTTCTCGCAAGTCTGCAAGCATTGCTTTGCGTGCTTCTTTCAATTGTAATCCTTTGTACTTGCCAGCCAAATCATTCAGCTTTCCATGGTCATCAAAGAGAACTCGCAAAGGAAGTTTATATTTTCTCCACCATTCAATGTCAGTCTTGTCACCGAACGTGCAACACATAACCACACCAGTGCCCTTAGTTGGATCAACTTTTTCATCTGCTAAGACAGGAACTTCATAGCCAAACAAAGGGACTGTAGCAAACTTGTTTTTAAGATCTGTATACTGTTTATGATTAGGATGCATCATAAGAGCTACGCAAGCAGGCAATAATTCTGGTCTTGTAGTAGAAATGATAACATCCTTACTACCTACTTTGAAGACAATATCATTGAAGGTGCTCGACTGGTCAACATTTTCAAATTCTGCTTGTGCTATCGCTGTTTTACAAGTAGTGCACCAAGCTACTGGACTTTCTTCTGCGTAGATGTTTCCTTTGTGATACAAGTCTACAAAAGAATATTGTGAGATATATCTGCTGTGCTTGTCAATCGTAGAATAGACATGGTGAAAATCGCAGGAAATACCCATGGCTTTCCAAGGCTGGACAAAGGAGGGTGTTAGTTCTGCAACGGTTTTTGAGCAGAGTTGAACAAAGGCTGCTCGATCCATCTTGACGCCTTTGACATTTTTGAGTTTCTCAACCATGCGTTCAGTAGGTAGTCCATTGTCATCAGTGCCGAAAGGATACAAGACTGATTCACCTTGCATGCGATGATAGCGTGCAATAAAGTCTCCTTGGCTATAAGAAAAAGCATGGCCGATGTGCATGGCGCCAGAAAGTGTTGGTGGTGGAGTATCAATAGAATAGACTTTTTTCTTGCCTGGAGTAAATGCATAAATCTTCTCTTTCTCCCAACGTTGTTGCCATCGTTTTTCAGCTTCCTGGGAATTATAAGTCTTAGGCTTGTCCATAAAAGAAAACCTCGAGAACTTTGTTTAAATAGATTATGGTATTATTTATAATAAATTTTTTGTCGTAAATAAGGGGAGAAATACTGTCCATAATTATCTTGAATTTTCCTGTTTTTCCAGTCCAAAGATGTAATTATTTTTCTGCAATCAGGAGATTTACAAGAACAGTTAAAATTTTCCATATAGGTTTCATTAAATGCGTAATCAAAAGTAATTTCTTGTTCTGGATATATTTCTTTAATAGCTATCAAAGTAATAGAGTTAGTAAAGCCGCAATTTGGAGTGCATGAATGATTAAAGACTCCTTTTTCTTCTAATTCAGTTCTAGTCGTGGGAACTATAAAGAAATCATCGTCAATCTGGATACCTACGTGGCCCATAACTTTCCAATAAGAATCTATTTCTGAAACAGGAACTATAACTCCTCCCAACACACCTATTATCTCTCCTTTAGAAATAAGTTGACGAGCTTTTACTCCAAGTCCATGGATAGGTGATTTGTACGCAATTGCTTTTGGACTCAACCAACGATGGCTATATTGAGTATGTAGGTCTTTCATGATTCTGTCTCTAAGTAATTGAATATGGGCGGGGGGTGATTTGAACACCCGACCCCTACGTCTTCAGCGTAGTGCTCTCCTTAGCCAACTTTTGCTTTATTAGCAACCGTTTCAGGCTGAGCTACCCGCCCAATGATAAAATCGCACGTAGGAAGCTATTTAAAGATTTCCCAACGGAATATTTATTAACTCCAAAAAGAGGAAAAAACTAATGAGAAAAGAGTTAGGGAAAAAAGGTGCCATTGAGCTTTCTATGAATACTATTATTATTGTAGTTATAGGTATCACTATTCTCACTTTGGGCTTGCGCTGGATCTACGGCATTTTCGGAGGTCTTACTGAACAAAGCACACAAATCGAACAAATATCCCAAGACCAAATCAATGAATTGTTCGGCAAGACAGGAGATGTTGTCAGATTACCCTCAAACATTGTTACTGTGCAAAAAGGAAAGACAAAAAATGCGCAAGTGTTTATTAGAAATAAGTTACCGGAAACGCATAAATATAAGTATATAGTAACGCCTGATGAAGGAACTGTGCCTGCAGGAAGCGTAACGTGGTATAAACAAGAAGTAGAATTAAAGTCAAGCGATGGGTTTAAAGATTTTGTTCGTTTTGATACAACTAATCTAGTATTAAAGACTTATAGTTTTCGTATTAATGTGGTCTGTACAGATTGTAACCCGCCACAAAATGAACCACCTGTGCCTCTTATTCTAGAAGTGGTTGCGAAATAGCTTTTTAAAGGTAGAAATCTCTCTATTTTGGATGATAACGCTCTCTGCACTAGATACTAAATTTATAGTTCGTGAACTGAAAGAGTTAGAGGGATCTATCGTAGAAAAAATATATCAGGTAGCGGAGAAAGAGGTCATTATTGCAGTGCATAGCTCTGGTGCCGGAAAAAAGCTGCTAAGGATTGTTGCTGGACAGGGAGCAAATCTCACTAAGGAAAAAGGAGACGTTAAAGAAAACCCTAGCCCATTTTGTATGACTTTAAGAAAATACCTCAAGCAGACTCGCATTGCAAATATAGCGCAGCAGGAGTTTGAACGTATCATAGAGATCGCATTTTCTAATGACTATAAGTTGATTCTTGAGCTCTTCAGTAAGGGAAATGTCATCTTGATTGATAAAGACGGAAAGATTGTAGCGTTGCTGGAAAGACAGGAATGGAAGCATCGAACATTAGAGAAAGGAAAAATATATGTCTACCCTCCGCAGACTATTAACCCCTTTAAGTTATCAGAAGAAGAATTTCGCAATCGGTACAACCACAGTGACAAAGAGTCAGCAGTAAAGATTCTTGCTTCTGACTTTGCTCTCGGAGGAAAATATGCTGAAGAAGTCTGTGCATTGGCAAGAATTGACAAGAAAACAAGAAGAGTTGATTCTGTAAAATTATGGAGAATAATGCAGACTTTAGAAAGTAAGAAACTCAATCCTCACATTATAGACAAGGGAATAAAAAAAGAGATAAGTCCTATAGAACTTGTTTCTGAAGAAAAATCAAAAAAACAATACTTCAACACGATTAGTGAAGCACTCGAATCCTATGAAAAGAATTATGGCCAGGAAGTAGTTGAAAAACAAGAAGAAAAAGAGAAATTAGTAGATCTTGCAAAGTTGCAGAGAGAACATATTGAAACACTCAAGAAAGAAGCAGAAGACTTCAAGAAGATCGGAGATATGATTTATACCAAGTATGCAGAGATAGATGCTGTTATCAAAGAGATTAAAGAAAAGAAATGGAATGTCAATAATAAGATGATTCTAGAGATGAAGAAAGCAGAAGGAAAGGTAGTGCTCGAACTATGAAACTCTGTAACACATTGACACGGAAGAAAGAAGAACTCAAACCAATCAAGAAAGGGGTCATAGGCTTATACACTTGTGGTCCTACTGTGTACCATTATGCGCATATAGGTAATCTTCGCACCTACATCTTTGAAGACTTACTGAAAAGAACGCTTATCTATAATGGATTCAAAGTCAGACATGTCATGAATATCACAGACGTTGGTCATCTCACGTCAGATCAAGATACTGGTGAAGATAAGATGGAAGTAGGTGCTAAAAGAGAGAACAAGTCTGCTTGGAACATCGCAAAGTTTTACACAAAAGCATTCCAGCAGGACATTAAGAAGCTGAATATTCTCCCTCCAGACATTTGGTGTAAGGCAACCAGCCATATCAAGGAGCAGATTGAATTAATCAAGCAGTTAGAGAAAAAAAGATGCACCTATAAAACAGAAGATGGTATCTACTTTGATACGTCAAAACTCAAGGACTATGGAAAGTTGGCAAGATTAGACACACAAGGATTGCAAGAAGGTGCTCGTATTGATATAAAGGGGAAAAAACACAAGACAGATTTCGCGTTGTGGAAATTCTCTCCAAAGGATGGAAAAAGACAGATGGAATGGAAATCTCCATGGGGTACTGGTTTCCCAGGATGGCATATTGAATGTTCTGCTATGGCACAGAAATATCTTGGTAACCCTTTTGATATTCACTGTGGTGGCATTGATCATATTCCAGTGCATCATACAAACGAGATAGCACAGACAGAAGCTGCTACAGGAAAGCCTCTGGCAAATATTTGGATGCATGGGGCGTTCTTGATTGACAAAGAAGGAAAGATGTCAAAATCAAGAGGAGACATGTTAACTCTAGCAGCAGTAGAGGAAAAAAACTATGATCCTCTTGCATATCGATATTTATGTTTGACAACACACTACCGTGTGCCTTTGACATTTTCTTGGGAAGCTTTAGACGGAGCAAAAAATGCACTCAATCATCTCAGAGAAAAAGTTAGAGAATTAAAGAGTAGTGGAAAAACAAAAAAAGTAGCGATATATCTACAACAGTTTAAGGAAGCAATCAACGACGATCTGAATACACCAGTAGCCTTAGCATCAGTATGGGATGTCATGAAAGACAGTAATCTTACTGATGCAGACAAGAAAGGAATAATCAAGGAAGCAGATAAGATTTTCAGACTCAACCTCACGAAGAAGCCAAAAGAAGAAAAGATTCCTGCCGCAGTTCATAAATTAGCAAAAGAACGAGCAACAGCAAGAGAAAATAAAGATTGGAAAAAGTCAGATGAGCTTAGAGAAAAAATAAAGCAGCTAGGATATGCTATAGAAGACACAGAAACAAATTTCAGGATAAGAAAGCAATGAAAGTGTCGATAGATATTCACAAGTCTGTACAGAATAATGCAGCATTTTACTATGAAAGAGGTAAGCGTTCTAAGAAAAAGATAGAGGGCGCAGAAAAAGCATTGCAAGAAACATTAAGAAAAATAGAGAATGTTGAGCTCAAGAAGAAAAAACAGGTCATACGGGAAGAAAAGAAGAAAGAATGGTTTGAGAAGTTCAAATGGTACATTTCTTCAAGCGGCCGCTTGGTGATTGGTGGCAGAGATGCTACAACAAATGATATAATCATCAAGAAGTATTTGGAGCCCAATGACCTGGTTTTCCACACGCAGTTAAAAGGATCGCCTTTTGTAGTAATAAAGACACTGGGAGCAAAGCCAACAGCAGAGGAAAAAGAAGAAGCTGCCATATTCTGTGCATCCAATTCAAAACAGTGGCAGGCAAAAATAAGTCTTGCAGATGTCTATTATATCAAGCCTGATCAGGTGAAAAAAGAGTTTGGATTGCCAAAGGGGTCATTTATGATTTATGGTGAACGTACCTATCTAAAAGCTCCTATAGAGCTGGCAATAGGCCTCTGGAAAGAAGATAAGAAAGTGATGTGTGGTCCGCTCAACGCAATACAGAAGCACTGTAAATATATACTGCTCGTAAGACAGGGTGACATGAAAAAAAGTGATGCTGCCAAAAAGGTGCGATACTTTATCCATCAAAAAGAGAAGGAAGATATTGATGTAAATGAAATTATGCAAGTTCTCCCGCCAGGCGACTGCAGCATCAAAGAAACATGAAGCGGCAAAAAGTACAGGCAATTATCTACAGAGAACAAAAAGGAAAAAAAGAGTATTTAATTCTACATAGAAAGCTCCATTGGGTTGGTTGGGAGTCATTGAAAGAGACTATGGAGAAAAGAGAATCATTCGAAGAGACAATCAGACGTGGAATTAAAGAAGAAATAGGCGTTGCAGAAATAGCTATTCGAAAAGAAATGCCTGTGAAAATTATAATGAACAAAGATGAAGAAATTGTCTATGCGTATGTAATACAAATAGATCATAAAGAAAAAATAGATATCACGAAAGAGAAAGAGCACGATGAGTTTAGATGGGTCACAAAAGAGGAAGCTCTTAAATTATTGACTTATGAGAACACAAAAGAGATACTTAAAAGATTGACGTAATTGCTCGCCAAATAATGCTTGCAAGAGTTCTAGGTTGTTCAGGTGCTGGTTGTATTGGAGGTGCTAAAGGTAATCTGCCTCCACCGCCTCCTCCCCCTCCGCCACCGCCGCTGCCATTAGAGCCATTGCCTCCGCCAGTATTATTGTTACAATCAAGGTCGATGATGCATTCGTCAATATTGGTGCCATTGATAGTATTATTGACAAGGACACACGCAAGATTAACACAGGCACGATGAGTCATATTGGTCAGATTGCATTGTGCATTGGTTTGACATGAATCTATGCCTGTGCCATTGACTCTGACACAAGCCTGATTGACACATTCTAAATGAGTTAAATTAATGGAAATAGTGCGATTGGCACGAACTGCTTGAACATAATCACAGTCTGCTGAATTTCTGCAACGATCAACAGTGTTATTGAGAGTGTTATTCACAGGAACACATGCTCGGTTGATGCATTCAAGATGCGTCGTATTGGTCATATTGGTATGATTGTCAGCGAAAACAGGAAGAGAGATTGTGACTGAAGTAAAAAGATAAACAACAGAAAAGAGGAGAAAGGAGAGTATAAACTCAGTTTTACGCATCTAAAGATAGCAGAGTAGGCAATATATAAAGATTTCTAGCCTGGAGATTCATGAGAAAAGCCTAAAACCAGCAATACAGAAATCTTTTTAAAGCACCCAAAACCCTTCTCGCACAGGTAATCACTATGACAACTATCTTTGACAAAAAACCTCAAGAGCTCATCCAAAAAGCAGCAGAAGATCTCAAAAAAGAGATTGCTATGCCTGCATGGGCAAAATTCGTCAAGACAAGCCAGGCTAAGCAACGTCCTCCAGAAGATCAAGAATGGTGGTATAAGCGTGCAGCATCTATTCTAAGAAAAATTTATCGTCATGGTCCTATTGGAACTAATAAGCTCAAGAAAAAATATGGCAGTAAGAAAAACAGAGGGCATAAACCAGAAGCATATCAGGAAGGTTCAGGAAAAATCATCAGGGTCATTTTACAGCAGTTAGAGCAAAAGCAGTTGATCAAGCAAGAGACTAAGGGGGCACATAAAGGTCGTGTCATTACGCCAAAAGGAAAAAGTTTCTTAGACAAGATAAAGTGACCATGAATCAGGAAGAGATACAGAAACAGCTTGAACTGCAAAAACAGATACAGGTGCTGGAGACAACAGTCAAAAAATACTTGACACGAGAAGCAATAACACGCTACGGCAACATCAAGGCAGCACATCCGCAAAAAGCAATCGAGATCATCACAATCCTCGCGCAGCTCATCCAGTCTGGACAAATCAAAGAGCAGCTGGACGACGCACAGTTCAAGGAAATCTTGCTGAATATGCAAGAACCAAAACAACCAACAAAAATAACAAGAAGATAACATGGCAAGATTCAAACAACCTGCAAAGAAAAAACGCCTAGCAAAGCGAGGCCGCCAGACAAAGTGGGCTCCATTCTGGACAGTGCCAAAAATCTATGGTAAAGGAAGACGTGTGCACCCAGGAAGGCATACAGAAGTCAAACGTTCTTGGAGAAGAACAAATACAAAGGCATAAACCATGACAGACGAACAAACATTCAACATTCCTTTGAGAAAAGAATTTCAGAAAGTGCCTACTTGGAATAAGGCAAAAAAAGCAGTCAAAGCTACTCGCCAATTCTTGATCAAGCATATGAAGGTAGAAAATGTTCTTCTCGGCAAATACTTGCATAAAGAGTTAATGAAACACGGCCGTCAAAACCCTCCACATCATGTAAAAGTACGTGTCTGGAAAGACGGAGAAAAAACAAAGGCTGAGCTAGTGGATGCTCCTCGTGAAGAGAAGAAAGTCGAAGTTGTTAAAGGAAAGAAGCCAGCTGACAAGATCACTGAAGTAGCAAAGACTAAGACTGAAGAGCATGATAAAGCTGAAGCAGAGGAAAAGAAAGAAGTGTTAGCGCATGAAAAAGTGCAGCACAAAGAAAAGCACCCTCTAGAAGAAGGCAAGTTAGAAGACAAGAAAGTGATGGAAAAAGAAAGGCATACAAACATTCGCAGTCACGGTCAAAAGCCAACACACGAAAAGACGAAGTAAGAAGATTTCTCGTAGATAAATTAATAAGTCATAGATACTAATAATTTAGTATGAAGACTCAAATACTCTTTATCCATGGTGGAATGACTTTTAAGAATAAAAAAGACTATTTTAATTATCTTAAGAATAGACCAGTCTCTCTTGAAAAGAAAATAAGATGGAATGATGATTATTTGGATAAGGCTCTAGGCAAAAATTTTCACGTTATCAGGCCTAGAATGCCCTTGCAAGATAACGCAAAATACAAGGATTGGAAAATATGGTTTGAAAGATTTATTCCTCATTTAAGAAACAATTTAATTTTAATAGGATCTTCATTAGGAGGGGTCTTTCTGGCAAAATATCTATCAGAAAATAAATTCCCAAAAAAGATTTTATCCGCATATTTAGTTTGCCCTCCTTTCGACAACACACTGGAAGAAGAAGATTTAGTTGGTGGTTTTAAGATTAAGCTTGATTTGTCTTTAATTGAAAAGAATGTAAAGAAGTTCTATCTGCTCTTTAGCAAAAAGGATGATGTTGTTCCAGTAGCTCATGCAAATAAATATAAAGCCAAATTAAAAAATGCGAATATTATTGTCTACCATCATATTAAAGGCCATTTTAAAATAGCTAAGTTTCCAGAGATTATCAAAATGATAAAAGAAGACGTTAAACAAAGATAAATCATCTAGCGACCCCTTGGGATCACTAGGGCTCATATTACTAAATCAGTAGTAGGACTTCTTTATAAGTCTTGCAGTTTTTTGCTTTTCGCAACTATTTTCGTAAACCTTACGGAAATGCCGTAAATCTTAACGAAAAGCATATAAATATAGAGAGTAAGGGCATACTATGACCACAAATCAAATACTAGAAAAACTAGACAAAATGGAGAAAGACATCTCCTACATCAAACAACACATGATTGACGCAGACAGTATTCTTACAGGAGAAGAAACAGAACGTCTTGAAGAGAGTTTACAAGAGTTTAAAGAAGGTAAAACGACTTCTCTTGAAGACTTTGAAAAAGAGATGAAACGTGTTCGCCATTCAGCTCGGTAATCCAGCAAAACGATTTCTCAAATCTTGTGAAACTCAGACCTATGAAAGAATAATGACTAAAATAAGGTCACTTGCTGAAGATCCTTTTCCGCAAGAAGTTGTAAGGGTTGTTGGTAGAAAAGAAAAAATATTTCGCGTTCGTGTTGGTGATTACAGGATACAGTATATGGTGCTGTACAAAGAAAATATGCTTCTTATTACTGATGTTGATAAACGACCCAGAGCCTATTAACTTCTCACAGTATTTGAACACATGCTTTATATAGAGGAAAAGTTCGTCAAAAAATGAGTAATATGGAAGAAAAACTCCCGTTCGAACGTGAAGAAAAAAGAATTCTAGAGAAAAAAGCAGCTACAACAAACCCAGAATGGGGCTGCAAACCAGAAGAACGTTCTGTTGAAAAACTGATTCAATATGGAATAGTAAATCTCAACAAACCATCTGGACCATCTTCGCATCAAGTGGCAGATTATGTACAAAAAATTCTCAACATTAAAAAATCTGGACATAGTGGCACCCTCGATCCAAAAGTAACCGGCGTTCTTCCCATAGCGCTCGATGACGCAACTCGCATAGTGCAAGCGCTCTTGCCTGCAGGAAAAGAATATGTTGCGTTGATGAGAATCCACGCAGACGTTCCAGAAGCAGAAGTCAAAAAAGTATTTGTGCAATTTCAAGGAAAAATCATGCAACTGCCTCCAGTCAGGAGTGCTGTAAAGCGACAGTTAAGAGAACGAGAAGTCTATTACATGAATATCTTAGATATTCAAGAAAAATGTGTCTTATTCAAGGTAGGGTGTGAAGCTGGAACCTATATTAGAAAATTAATTCATGATATGGGCAAGCAGTTGAAGTGTGGCGCGCACATGGCGCAGTTAGTCAGAACCAAAGCAGGTCCCTTCACAGATAAAAACTGGGTCACATTACAGGATCTCAAAGATGCCTATGAGTTTTGGAAACAAGGAAATGAAAAAGAAATACGTCGTGTCATTCTTCCCTTTGAAAAAGCAGTGGAGCATCTGAAAAAAGTATGGATCTTCGACAATGCAGTCAACAACATCTGTCATGGGTCCTCATTAGGTGTGCAAGGTATCAGCAAGGTGCATGATGCTATCTTGCCTGGAGAAGAGATTGCAGTCATGACTCTCAAGGATGAGTTGGTGGCATTATCCAAAGCGGCACTCTCCTCTAAAGACATGCTAACGAAAGAAAAGGGTCTCGCAGCTGTCACAGAAAAGGTTTTTTTGCCAAGGAATACTTATACCACTTAAAAGTAGTTAATAGATAGAAAAGTTTATATATTGATGAAAATCCTAAGAAAATAGGAGAAGATGACTATAATGAACTTTCAAGACCTATCTGACCGTTGTAGAACACCTGGAACAAGAGCTGCGTTGTGTATAGCGCTGGAAGCCTCGGCAGTATACGATGAAGGGGAGAGAGCATCAATTGAAGAAGTGTTTCGGATAGTAAGATTTGCTAGAAAAGATTGGGAAAAAAGACAACTTCAAAGAAGGGAAATACAGGGAGCACTAGAAAGACTTATGCCTGATGGAAGGTATAGTCCATTAACAGGATTATCTCCTCAAATACAAGGAAGAGATAGTTGTTCCCAGCAAGGTAGCTCTTATACAGAAAACTTATTTTATACAGGTCAATAAGAAACAAAGCATATAAGCTGTTCTTTTGGTTCTTATGCTATGCAACTCGTAAAAGTTACCCGAGAATCAGGCATTCCTTTGATAGGTCACATAGCCTTCGGGATAGTAGTTCGCCCAAACTCAAACCTCATACAAGTGCGTGCAACAACAGTCTGTAACATGAACTGCATTTTCTGTTCTACAGATGGGGGTCCATATTCTACGTCGCATCGAACGCATTACACAGTAGATGCTGAGTATTTAGTGGAATGGATCAAGGAAGTGGTCGCGCTTAAAGGTCCAACACATATTAATTTAGACTCAGTGGGTGAACCGACAGCATATCAGGAGTTAGAAGTGTTGATTGCAAAAATAAAGAAGATTCCAGATGTTAATTTCATTTCTATGCAGACTAACGGCACCTTATTGACCAAAGAAAAAATATTAGAATTAGAAAAAGCAGGGTTAAATCGTATCCACCTTAGTGTCCATTCATTTAGTCCTATACTCAGCAAGGAGCTCTTTGGAAGTCCGCAGTATAACATTTTAACCATTGAAGAAATAATCAAAGTCATTAAAAAAACAAAGATAGAATTAATGTTTACGCCAGTCTGGCTTCCAGGAATCAACGACAAGGATATGGAAGAAATCATCCAAAGAGGAAAAAGTCTCAATATTCCAGTAGCTATGCAGAAATATGAGGAGTATAAGTACAGCAGAAAGATCAAGAAGATAAAGAAGGTGAATTATTACAAGTTCTATAAGCAGTTGAAAGACTGGGAAAGGAAATTTGGAATGAAATTAGTGTATAAGGCAGAAGACTTGAACGTAACACGAGCAAAAAATCTCCCTCTAGTATTTGAAATAGGAGAAAAAATTAACGCAGACATTAAAGCTCTAGGATGGATGAAAAATCAGATGATCGCTGTCGCAAAAAATAGATGTATTACGGTGGTAGATTGTGAAAGAAATGTTGGAGACAAAGTCAATATAAGGATTACAGAAAATAAGAATAATATTTATCTCGCAGAGATGATTTAAGTGGGTAAAAAATATATTGGTATAGTCACTGAAGGAATAGAAGACATCGCTGCAGAAGAAGTCAAGGGGTCTATAAAGGAAAAAAGAAGAATTCTTTTCGAAAAAGAGGCAAAACAATATCTCACGATAGATACAGTCTATGAGTTGGAAGAGGAATTCACTTTTGAAACACAAGAAGATATTCTCAATGCAGTAACGAAAAAAAAATGGGATATTGTAGAGCCATTTCGTGTCACTTGTAGAAGAGTTGGCAATCATTTATTTACAGCAAACGACATTGAGAAGGATTTAGGTGAGCTTATTCATGAACAAGGATATGTGGTCAGTCTCAAAGAGCCAAAGACAATAGTTTATGTAGACATTGAAGAAGATACATGTAGAATAGGAAAGCTTGTCCAAGACGATATCGAAAAAAGAGCATATCGAGTAAGAAGAAGCAGTACAGCCATTAATGCGTCGCTTGCAGCAGCTGTAATAAAGATAGCAAAGATAACTTCGGAAGAAAGCATGCTCGATCCTCTGTGCAAGGATGGTGTGATAGTTATCGAAGCAGCTAAGCAAGGCATCAAGAAGATTTATGCTGCAGACACTATAGAAAATAATGTAAGAAACGCAAAGATAAATGCCAAGATGGCTAAAGTGGAGATTGCTTGGGAGCCAAAGGAAGAAAAAGTAGATTATGTAATAACCAATCTCTGGGTGCCAGCAAAATTTGAAAAAGCAAAGCAGTTTGCAGTGAGCTTTATTGCAAAACAAAAAGAGAAAGTAAACAAGAAGATGATAATAATAACTAACTGGAAAGGACTAGAAAGAAAAATGCCTGAAGGGTTAAAAGTAGAGGAAGTGAGACTGGTAAAACGCGGAGAGATCAAGAACTATATTCTTGTTTTAGGGAAGAACAGCAGCTAGAAGGTCAATATCTAATTGATCAATGACACCATCATTATTAAAATCAGCTTGCTTGTGATAAACACCATAAGAGGCAAGATCCATGACTTCACGAAGGTCTTGTCCATCAACAAGTCCATCATCAGTAAGGTCATAAATCTGGTCAGAAATAGTATCTTGGACAACTCGTCCTGTGAATGTTCCTTGTGTTGAAAAAAAACCCAATAGGAGAATCAAAAGGCTAGGAAGTAGAATCTGTCTTTGGCCCATAGAGAAACAAAGATAAAAAGAAGTTTATATAGTTTACGAGAAGCGAGGCTTTGCACAATAAATCATGAAGAACCGGAAAATTTCCGTAGATTATTTGTTACATCTAAGTGGTCTACACTTCTCACGGACCCCCTGAGTGTTTATAAGGAAAATAGAGTAAAAAAGAATTATGGAAAAGACGATCACAGCATCAATTATTAGATTAACAAAACAGAAAAGAGAATGGTTAGATATAGACTACAATAATTATCAATGGTGGATGATTTTTGGGATTGACCATGGCTTACTCAGTGCCTTCAAGGCTGCAAAAGGCTTCAAGCAAAAAGTCATTAAGTATAAGCCATATCCTTTACTGCTGCAAGCACGCTTCATCAAAGACTGGCTCAGAGTTAGAGAGACAAAATTAACGAAGTATTGGATTAAAATACCCAATAGCCAAAGAAAAGGACAAGGCATCTGGCTGCCTCTGCACTTTCATCAGTCATTGCCCAAGAAATATGTATTAAGAGATTCTTATCTTGTACGAAAGAACAACAACTATTATCTTCATTTCTGCATTGATGTTCCAGAGCCACAACAATATGCGCCAAAAACTGTCTTTGGCATAGATCTTGGCTTGAAAAATCCTATCACGATGGTTGATTTCCAATCACAGGCAACATACTTCCTCGGCAAACAGCTCAAACAGGTCAAAGGAAAGTACTATTACTTGCGAAAGAAATTAGGGCAACAAAAGCATTTTAGAATGATCAGAAAAATCAAAGACAAGGAGAAGAGAAAGGTGTATACATTATTGCATCAGCTCTCAAAAACTATCATAGTACAAGCACAAAAGAAAAAAGCAGCAATTGTTCTTGGCAAGCTCAAAAATCTTCCAAAGAATAAAGGCAGAAAGTTTAACAGAAAACTCTCCAATTTCTCTCACTACAAACTCACACAACTCTTAACCTACAAAGCAAAAGAACGAGGAGTGCCATTGACCATAGTATCAGAAGCATTTACCTCGAAAACCTGTCATGTCTGTGGCATGCATGGAACAAGAACAAAGAACTGGTTTGTCTGTAAATGCGGATATGAAGATAATGCCGATCGAAATGCAGCATTTAACATCGGCGCACGGGGTTTCAGCTCCATGCTGAGATCAGGGGCGGCAGCTTCTGCCCAGAAGCTCTCCACGCATACAATAAATTTGTATGAATAGATGAGAGAGCAAGCACAAAATCATTTACTTGTGACGTAGATTGCATCTACTGAAGGGAAGAATCATTTATTGTGCAAAGCTGAGAAGCGAAGTTATGCTGTTGGTATTGGTGCTTGTTGCTGTTGAGCAGCTTTGGACATGGTCGCGGCAGGTTCAGTATAAAAAGATTTTATTTCACAAGAAGAAACAGGATAGATTTTCTTCAATGCTGCCTTGAGTTCCATCTGTAGTTTGTTGGAAATAATCAAGTGAAAGAGTTCTGCTAAAGAATATTGCAAGAATATTTGGATAAGGTGTTCTTGTGCCTTCTTGCGAAGTGTTGTCAATGTAGAATTGTTGACTTTGTTTCTGGTGAAAAGAACTGGTTTAATGCGGCATCGTTGCCCATCCTTAGTCATCAAGACAAAAGATTCTTCCATTTTGTTGGAAGTCTTGCGTACTAAACGTTTCAAATAGGAGTTATTCAATTGGTAATGGACAAGAGAAGCTACACCTACGTCGCCTTTGACTTCTCTGATGGCAAAATGAACTGTTATAGACTGCTTTTTTGGATCATTTAACAAGGTCATTAGGTTTAAATGCAGACGTCGTCCAATGAGTTCTCCTGGTTCTTCTGCTAGAGATTCACCTAAATATAGCTCTTGGAATTCTTTTGTAGAGACGACAGAATACCATTTCTTGCGTTTCTTTCTGTCTGCTGCTGATGCTTGAACTGCCATAAGAGGATGTGCCCGAAAAAGGACTTATAAAACTTTCTATAAGGGGAAGAGAAGGTCTAAATGTGCTCTTCAAGGAGTTGTTTTTGCAGTTGATCAAGTAAGGTAGTGATAAATAACTCTTCTTTGTCCTGAGGAATGACTGCTCCAGCAGCTATAGGATGTCCTCCTCCCTGTCCGCCAGTAAGAGTTAAAGTGTCATGCATAAGTCTTCTGAGATCAGGTCCGCGTTCGCTATCACCACTAATGCGACAGCTGACCTTCACTTCTCCGCCTATAGTATGCCCTAAACCAATCAGTACTGTGCCCTCTGGATACAGGTTGCTTTTCGAGAGTAATGAAGTGATAACGCCTATCAAAGAATCGCGGATATTAGTTTCTGCGCGGATAAGAACATGAGTCTCTTGTTCAATGACTGCCTTGCCTCGCTGGTCATAGAACCATCGTAAAGCAGAGGTGATTTCACGGTGATAGCTAGACAGAATAGTTATAGCCTTCTCCAGAGAATGCTCATCTCCAAGACAAGCTCCAACTGCATAAGAAGCTTTGTGAGTTTTGCCACAGGCATTCAACAAGGTTGCAAATTCTCTCGCATCATGTAAAGGAATATCAATCTTCTCTCTAGGCAAGAGATAGAGCGGTCCAAATAATTTCTCAGCATTATCAAGACCTCCAGCTTTGCGCACAAGAAGCCCATCAAAGAGCCGTTGTAATTCATCACGATGTAATTGATGTAGCCATCTATAGCCATTGCTATCTCTGCTGGGAATATGCAGCTCATCCAAGAAGGCTAGAGCAGCGCGTTCATTGCCTGTAATAGAAGGAAGATAAGGATTGGTGCATTGGCTCAAGACTTTATATAAAGGTTTAGTTCTTGCTCCAAACAAGCGAATGCCTTCCTTGACTTCCAATAATCCTAAATCAACTGCATCTTGCAAAATATCTTGGTTCATGCCTTGAAAGCCATAGTCTTCCTGTGCATCTCCTAAAGCTCCGATCAAACCTAAGACACTCAGATCTCTATTGCTAGAATTCAAGCAACACGCAAACAAGTAAGTGACTCCAGAAGCAGAAATGTCTTTCGTGCCATCCATGCCACAGAGATAAGGATTGACATGAACAGCAGCATCGTCTTGTCCAACTACCTTGTCAAAATAGTGATGATCAAAAATAAACAAGTATTTGCCAGGTAATTGAGTAATAAGAGAAGCGAGCATATTAGCGCCTAAATCTAGAAAAAAGTAAGTGCCATAAGGTTCATGGTGTAATGAAGTGATGACATCAGGAGTTAGTTGACCTAAAATACTAAGGCTGCAGGTTCTGCCTTCCCTATGCAATGTTTTCAGGAGTAATGCAGCTGCTGCAATTCCATCAGCATCATAATTGGCTATAATCCTGACAGGCTGAGAACTAGGTAGCTGTTTAAAACGAGCCACTGCTTGCTGTACATATGCGTAAAGATCCAAGGTATGACAACCCCCTTTGATATAAAGAAGAAATTATTGTTCTATTAAAATCTTTGCTTTGCTTCTGTCATATTTCCAGTCAGTAGCCAACATAGCATTCTGTTTGTAGTATTTCACTAATCTGCCAATCTTGCTTTCCAATAAACGTAGTCCGCGCTTAGCAGGTTGATCATGCTTGTTTGTTTCAAGATGTTTCATCAAGGCAATATCATTTCTAATAAGTGCTTTCAAGTCATCAGGGAGCGTGCTCTGCAGCTTATGCTCAATAAGGATTTGGGTCACAGATTTCTTAGTGATAGCTTTCAAATCTGGTATGCCATAAGTGTCTCGTAATTCAATGCCGATAACGCTGGCGCTTTTTCCAGTCTTGGCAATTTTAACAACAAGTTGTTCAACAGTCTTGTCGTCATAAGTGACCCAGGCAGGTTTAACTCGAACAGTAGGCCTCTTGCTGCCGCTCTTGCCTTTCTTTCGTGAATAGAGTCTTGCCATGTGATTGTTTGGACGCTAAAAACGATTTATAAAGATTGTGTTGGTTCTTTAAAAGCCAAGGTAGGCCACTAAGAAGGTTCAAAAGACAATCTTTTTTAAGGTCTAAAGCAGAAGGTTTCCTATGAATTGGTTAATTATTGCTTTTCTTGCTCCTTTATTATGGGCTATATCAAATTTTATCGATAAATTTTTAGTCTCAAAGTATTTTAAAGGAGGGACAGGTACTTTAGTAATCTATTCTTGTTTGATAGGATTTCCCGTAGCACTTCTTATTGGAGTATACAAACAATACGTTACAAATATAGCTCCACTTACAGCAATTCTGATAGCACTAAACGGATGTTTATATATAACTTTCTTATTTCCCTATTTTAAAGCTCTTAAAAAAGCAGATACTTCTATTGTTATTCCATTCTTTCAGACAATACCTGTGTTAGGATTTATACTTGCTTTTTTTATTCTGGGAGAGACATTAACACTGAAACAAATTATAGCAAGTCTATTGATTATTATAGGAGCAGTAGGAATTTGTATAAAATTTGATGGAAAAATATATCCTAAAAGTAAAAGAACTAGAGGAACAATAGTTAAAATATACCAAATAAGTTTTACATGTTTCATGTGTTAAGAACCAATGTGTTCAGAAGGCGCATGTTTAGAGAAAAACGATACTAAAACGAATACCAGGACTGCTACAAGGAAACTAGGAAGAAAGGCAGTTTTAGGCATGAAAGGAAATAGGACATAAAGAACTACAAGAGAGATAAGAAGAGAAGAAACACTTGCTGTTGAGGTAGCCCGCTTCCAGAACAAACCACCTATAAGCGCTGGGACAAAACAGAGCGCAGTAAATGCTGTAAGAAGGCTTAAAGTAACAATGCTTTGGAAAAAGAATGCGACTAAGGCTCCAATCAGACCAAATATAACTGTAATATAACGAACCATGTTCAGTAATTCATGTTCTTGTGCTTTTGGTTTAAACAAGGGTTGATAGATGTCTTTCAAAATAGTGGCAGATCCTCCAATTAAAAGGCTGTCAATAGAAGACATGACAACTGCTATAATGCCTGCAAAACAAAGTCCTAATAATCCTGAAGGAAGATAAGTAGCCATCAAAACAAAAAGAATGCTGTCAGGATCTCCTTGAGGAACTAAAGAGACTGCAAACAAGCCTATGATTGCTGATGCAGCAACAAAAAAGATAACACTAGGAATAGAATAAAGAAAACTCTTTCTGCTGGTAGTTGCAGATTCTGCAGCGTAAATGCGTTGCCAATAATGAACACTAGGTATAAGCACTAGTCCTGAAAGAAGTATGCCTCCAATTAAGAAAGATATGCCTCCAAAAGCTAAAGGATCAAAATAAGTGGAAGGCAAGGCAGCTAAAGTTGCAAGACCGTCTGATTTTATCCAAAGAAGGGGAACTAAAATTAAAAAAGTGAGAAGCATAACCCAAAATTGAAAAAAGTCTGTAAGAATATCGCTGATCAAGCCTGCTAAAGAAGTGTAAATGATAGTGACGATAACAGAAGCAAGTAAAGCAAAAATAAAATTAACGCCTAGCAAAATTTTCAGAAGTTGGGCTATAGCAACAAATTGAATAGCCATCCATAAGAAAGCAAGAAGTACATAGAAAAAAGAAAAAGTATATTTCGTAGATTTACCATATCTATAATCTAAAAAGTGACCAATGGTATAAGCGCGAGTAGTGTCTCCAAAACGTTTTATTTTTGATGAAAGAAGAGCATATAAAAGGCAGGCTATAACTAGGGAGATAATAACAACAAGTGCATAAGAGATGCCTGTAGTATAGGCTGCAGAAGCGACTGTAACAACAGCTCCAGCGCCTATAAAAGTTGCAACATTAGAAAAGGTGAGTAAATATAATTTTGTTCTGCGATTATTTGCTAAATAGCCTTCTAAATGTTCGCGTTTGCTAGAATAAATGCCGATGATAAGAACAAGAAGAAGGTAGATAGAAAGAACTACAAAATCTAACGTCGTTACCATGAATCTATAAAATTTTCAGTCTAATTAAAGCTTTCTAAGAGAAAAAGGTAAATAGCCCCGGACAGATTCGAACTGTCGTCAATGCCTCCAAAGGGCATTATCCTTGACCGCTAGACGACGGGGCTAATAAGAAAGTTACCTAAGAAAGACTTTTTGAACCTTTCGATAACAATGCGCAAAGATTTATTAGAAGAAAAGCAAAGAAAACACCATGAATAATCAGCATATAATAGAAAAGTGCAAAATCCTGCTAGAAGCCTATCAACAAGGAAAGCTAGGTAACTGCACAATGCCAGAAGAGAGCAACCCTGGGTTTTCCGAAAGTGAGTCTGAAACACGACTAGTCTATTTTACTCTTCCAATGAGTCTTAATTATCAAAGAGACAGTTACAAGTTATGGCAATCAGCCCTTACAACATACAAGGATGAAGAAACGAAAAAAGTGTTTAGTATAGAAAACTCAGCAAAAATGTCTATAGAAGAGCTTAGAAGACTATTATCAAAATATAAAATAGCGCTCCAGCCGAATAAACACATTAGCACATGGCAAACCATAGCGAAAACCATTCAAAAAGAATGGGGATCAATGCTAGAACTAATAAAAAGTAATCAAGAAGATTATCTAAAATTGAAAAGCACAATACAAAGGCAGCATAAGAAAGGATTTCCATATCTGTCAGGCCCAAAGATATTCAATTACTGGTGTTTTATTCTCAAAGAATATGGAAAGATCAATCTAAAAAATGACGAATATATAGAGATTGCTCCAGATACACATGTCACGCAATGTTCCGTGAAGTTGGGAGTAATTACACAAGAAGAGGCAAGCACATTATCTAAAGAAGCAATTTCTGTGAGATGGCGCAAAGTATTAGAAAACACAACAATAAAGCCAATAGAGATGCATCCACCTTTATGGTTTTGGAGTAGAAATAATTTTGAATTTAATATTTAGAAAACAACAGTCTTCTGTTTATGCCTTCCTCTTTTCTCAACTTTTTCAAGTTGTTTCAAGACATTCTGGTGTCCTTGTGAAGTCTTATAGCCTTCCAAGACTTGTTTGAAAGCTTCTTCGCTATGTCGATAATGCCTGCTATGCAATGCTTGGTGTAGCAAGTGCAAGTCAACAGCTTTGTCTTCAGGTTTTTTTGAGATCATCCCCAAGCCAAAATCAACTAACTTGAGTCCATCAGCTGTGAGAATAATATTAGTTGTAGTTAAGTCTCCATGAATGATGTCATGCTCATGCAGCCACCCTATCTTCGTTCCAAGCTCATGTAAAAGTTTTATTCGTTTGTTCTCTGGCAGAGTATCAAAAATATGTTTGAGCACATCGCCTTGTAAGTATTCCATAGTGATAAGCATCTTGGTGTCGTCAACATCAAGAACTTTTGGAGCGATGCCGACAGCTTTCTGGAGTAATCTTGCCTCACTTCTTGTCCGCAATTTCCTGAGTTTATCGTCTATCGCAGGAATTCTATAAGATTTAGGAATCCTCTCTTTCAATAAGACTTTTCCGTCCTTCCTAAGAATAGCTTCAGCTCCCTGTGCAATAATGTCCATCGTCATTCACTTCTGCATCGTAAACAGTAATAATCTTCAAGCTCCCCTGCCTCAGTCCTGAGTTCAAAATGTTGACCACAGCTTTCACAGATAACAAACATAATTCACCTCATATATAACGCAAATAAAAGGGTGGGAAAAGTTTATAAGGATTTAGACAGCGCAAAACTATAATATCTATATACTATATGAAATAGGAAGAGAGTAAAGCACAGAGATAGTTATGAAGAAAATAAACCACTATATGTTGAACCTTAATTATTTGAATTTCATCGCCCCGAACTTCTTCATCATTTTTTCTGGGTTTTTGCCTTTCATCATCTTCATGAATTTCTTGCTTTGATGATATTGTTTCAATAAATCACGAACATCTTTAATGTGCACTCCAGCGCCCTTAGCTATCCTTTCAATTCTACTTTTAGTCAGCATTTCAGGATGTTCTAATTCTTGTTTAGTACAGCTGTCAATGATGTATTTCCACAAGATAATTTTTTCCTCTTGGACTTGCAGAGCTTCTTTCGGCATCTGTAATTTGCCCATGCCAGGGATCATTTCCATTACTTTACTCAGAGGACCCATCTTGCGCATGGCAGTAAGCTGATTATGTAAGTCAATCAAGCTGAAATCACCGCTCATCATTCTCTTGCTGATGTCTTCAGCTTGTTCCTCTGTCATCGCTTCCTTTGCTTTCTCAAGAAGTGCTTCTATGTCTCCCATGCCCAAGAGTCGTCCGACAAAGCCAATGGGATTGAACTCTTCCAAGTCCTCTAGTTTTTCTCCAACGCCAATGAATTTGATGGGAGCTTGTGTTGCTGCGCAGGCGCTTAAGCTGCCTCCTCCCTTGGCAGTCCCATCTAATTTTGTAATTATAACGCCAGTCACACCGCAAGAATCATGGAATTGTTGTGCTTGCTTTTTTGCAGCTTGTCCGATGTCTGCGCTCAGCACCAAAAGACGTTCATCTGCTTGTACAGCTTTGTTCACTGCTTCAATTTCTATTATAAGATCTTCATCAAGAGCATGACGACCAGCAGTATCAATTAAGAGAATATCAAAATCAGCATAGGAGTCTTGATATTTTTTCCAGACTTTTAGAGCATTTTTCTCTTTTTGATCGATAAAAGAAGAGATTTTAAGTTGATCAGCTAGTTGTTGTAACTGCAACGATGCTGCTGGTCTATGCACGTCTAATCCTACAACTGCAATTTTATGTCCTCGTTTCTGGTAATATTTTGCAAGCTTGCCAATAGTTGTCGTCTTTCCAGATCCCATAAGTCCAAGCATCATGATCTTGAAAGGTTTTTTCTTTGTCAGAATAATGCCTTTTTTCTCTTCACCAAAGAACTTGACTAGTTCCTGGTAAACAATGGTCACTAGATATTCTCGTTGTGTGACGCCTGCAGGAGGTTTGTCTTCTTTAGCGCGGTGCTTGATAGTATTCGTAAGTTCAAACACTAATTTGACATCGACATCAGCTTGTAATAATGCTCTTTGAATTTCTCGAACTAGTTCATCAAGAAGCTTGTCATTGACAAAAACAGCTTGTGCTATCTTTTTGAGAGTATTTTTTAAGGAGTTTCCTAAAGTGTCTAAGACCATAAAAGAACGAAAAGAACGCTGTTTATAAAACTTATGAGCTTAAGGGCATTGGTTAGGACTGGGATAGACCCAGAAATCAAGAGAATTGGAAATCTTTGTTCCATCTTGCACACTAAAAGCATAGGGATTGCCGCCAGGTTGCGCAGAGAATTCCGTAGGGCTTGCTATAAACACTATAGTTGCGAGATCGACGATGTGATAGTAAGCTGTGTTGAAAGGAGCGCCATCTTTCAATAAGAGGGATGTTGAAAAAAAGTCATCGCCATGAATAGTAATATTTGGAGGATCAGCGAAGTTAGGGGCACCGATGCAGCTGGGATCTAAGTCTACAATCCATGGCCCAGTACCAATGCGTACTAATGATTCATTAAGAGACTTAATAGGAACTACATATTCTCCTTGGATAGTCTCCAAAGAGCCAATAAGTGTAGGTTCTGAATATTTGCGAGTAGTTGTGTTTTCATTGCCAAAATGAGTAGTCAAGGAGATTTCATTGCCAGAAACAACTGCCCCAGTAATGCCAGAAGGCATGACAAGCGTGATCTCATCCTTGTTGCCGGGGCCAAGTTGATAAATGTCATTTGCTTTTTGAGTAACTTGTGATAGAATATCATTGATGCGTGTAGCTTTATAGCTTTGATGAACAGTGGACAGAGAAGTATAAATAAGGGGAATAAGAATAGCTAGAAGAATGCCTGTTAGAATAAGATACTCAAAATTAAGCTGTGCACGAGATGACTTCCTCGATTTAAGGAGTGGTGCCATAACGAAGAGGATTGTTAATGATAACACGATGGGTAAGCTCAGCGATAATGCTGCCATCAGAAAGGCGTGTTTGTTTACAGCGTTCGCCTGAACCACGTGCTTGTTGAAGTGCATAAGAATATTCGCCCAAAGGGCCTTGACTGCATACATGAACATTGTTATCAATGCATCTAGTCTTGCCTACCTGCTTAGCAGTGCATTCCCAAGGAGAAGTGCTCAAGTCTTCTCTGATGTCTGTGGAGAAACCAGCTTTTCTGACAATACGATAGCACACCCAAGAATCGCTTTCTGTCAAGCGCCCGTTGTTGTCAAAGTCATAAGATTCTACAGGAAGAGTATATGCATAACGAGCAACATCGCTGGTATAACTCTCTTGAGAATCATACAGATAAGTGTCTTCAACATTGCTCAAAGAGCTGTCCAGGTTTTTATGGCGGCCATAAAGATAGAGATCTAAAGTGCGGCAAGTATCACTAGTAACATCAGTAAACTTGGCAACATCAGCATTAGACCAAGGTGTGTTGACAATTTTGCTCGCTTGACCTGTGAGAAGTGTTTGTGAAGAAAAAAAGCCTACCAAAAATATCAGGAAGGCCATCATAAGGATAATATTAGTGCGCATAAAACCTCTCTCCATGCAAAAGAAAGATGTTGCTCCTTATAAAGGTTATGATTAAGCCGGCAGGAGTGTGCAGGTTAAGGAGAAAGTAAAGTCAACAGAAGGTTTTGTATTCTTGTCATAATAAGTCCAAGCAAAGGAAAGTGTATTTGTGCCAAAGCCAGTGATGGCTCCTGAAACGCCAAAGCGAGAAATGTGTCGTTTTGCATAATATTCAGTATCACAAGCCTCCATCCAGAAGCCGTAATTATCATGGCGCACAGGAGATGGATTAAAATAAGACTGGCTTGGTCCAGCCCATCGGTATAAATCAGGATCATTGTCTACATATTGTGTAGAAAAATCAGCATAACCAGTAAACGAACCTTGTGCTTCATGACATGTATTGCGTAGTTCCATGACTCGATCATTGTCAGTTATCCAAGTGCCGGTATAAGCGCAAGACTGAACTTTGCCAGGAAATGTTTTTGTAAAGACTCCTTCTCCAGTGCCTGTAGATCGATCAGGGTAGGTGCGAAAACCAGTAGTTGTGGTGAAAGTAGTAGGCTTTGCTGGAGGTTGTGGAGGTTGTTGTATAGGTGTTGCTCCAGTGCACTCAATGCCTTCTCCAATATCGCGAATGACTCCTGCATCGCTGTAGAGCAGTGCTCGTGCAACACGATAGCCATCAGTAGTGCCAGTTGGCTGGCAGTAAGTAAAGGGCGAAGTAGTATACGCAGGACTCATCTCGTCAGATCCTGAAGGAATATAACCCTTGGCATAGTCTGCTGCAGATCCCCCCCAAGTAACAGTTTCGCAAAGAACATAGTGATCATTCTCCCACTTGCAGGAAACAGAATCAATGGATACAAAAGAAGTTGCTGAAATATCTTGAGGTGTTGAATCCTTGGCAAAAGGAAAAGTAAAGAAAACTGCAAAGACAAGAACTATAAGCAAGAGAGTGATAATATAAAGTAAATGATGGACACGATGAGCATGTCTTTCCTGTGAGATGTGTTTATCTAAAGGAGATGATGTTGATGATAAAGGATGACCTCTCTTTTTTCTAACAGCCATGAGAAATAAAGGGAAGAACTGCTTTATAAAGATTTCCCGACTAGGTTTCTTGTCTGAGATTGACATCAGGCCAGAAAAGATAGAGATAACCGTCAGAAAAGAATGAAAGAGAATTGCTGCTGTCTTTGCCAGAAACAAGAAGATAAGCTTCTACGTCAGTTGCTTCACTCTGCTGCAGGATGTTGTTATGATCATCGCGTACGCCTTGCACTATCGCAAAATGTATAAATTGATCAGCTGCAACTAACTGGTCATTCTGATAAATATCTGCTAACCCCCATAAGGCTAAAGATGCTCGGGTTCTTGGTAGATAACGGGTGCCTATGCCTGTATTGCCATACAAAGAGATATCTGTTGCAACACCGCCAAAATAACTATGCGAAACTCCTTCAAAAAGAAGTGAAGTAAGAGTAATGTGGTAGGTGTCACGAGAAAATTCGTCAGATGAGCGTGCAATGTAAGTGACATTCAGAGAGGCAGAGTCAAGCGAGGTTAGACTATCTCTTGGTGTAAGGTCTTCTGCAGAAACAACAAAAGTAGCATCAGCAATCTCAAGTCTATTAGAATAAGGGCTTAAAGGTGGTTGATCACCTAAGACTGCAGGACCTTCTAGAATGCGATAAGCATCAGCGCTGGATCTTGAGGTAATAATAGTGCCGCGTTCTAAGCGAAGATCATCATAAAAGAGTTCATCAAAAATTGCCTTGAACTTGTCCAAAGTTTTAAAGCCGACAATGCGTTTGTTGTTGATGAAGAATGTTGGTGCATAGGGAACACTGGCTGCGGATCCGTCTGCTCTGTCACCTTCAACTTCTGCGCGATATTTCTCTACAGTAAGGCATTGGGAAAATTGAACAGTGTTCAATCCAAGGTCTCCAGCAAAACGGTGGATATTGGAGGGAGTGATATGGTAGGTGTTGGCAAAGAGCAGTTCATGGTATTCCCAGAATTTTCCTTGCTCACGTGCGCATTCACTGGCTTCTGCAGCAAGTTGTGCATATTCATTGCTGGCATCAGGGTAATTGCGGTAGACATATTTTATTTTTGTACCATAAAGTTCCAGAAGTTGTGGAAGAAGTTCATGTTGGAAGCGCTGTGAATTCTTGTCAATATAGTCTCCGAACTCTACAAGCACGACATCAGCTTCAGGATTGCCTAAGAAAGGGTCATCATCTGCACTGATAGTATAAATTATGCCTTCTCGAGTGGTTTTTGGAGATAAAACTCCAGAGGAAAGATTGCGTTCTTGTTGAGGTTGCGCTAGAGCAGAGTCTTCCCGCTCAGAAGAGATATCTTGTTGTGCATCGCAGATAGTGTCGCTATTTTTGTCAAGACAGCAATCACCATCAGACAGAATATAGGGTGTGCTGCAAAAAGTTGGGCTGCATCCTCCTAGAAAAACAGTTGCAGCTAGCAAAAAGAAGACAAGAAGAAAAGCTCTTTTTACCATTCCTCAAATGTAACAGACTTCCTATATATAGTTTTCTGGGATTATGCACTACGGGGTGGTGGGGAGAATTGGGGAGTTCGATGGAAAGAATCAACTCCAAGCTTCATTAAGTGGTCATGCATAATGAAAAATTGACGTTCCATATGAGAACGCCTGCCTGGATGAATCTTTGCAAGATATCCAAGATAGCGAAGGTCTTCATAGGCTAAAAGGTAGGAGAAACGTGCTTCTCTAAGGAGAGGTTGTGCAAAAGCATGATCATAAGGAATTCTATAACGACGAATTAAATCTAGATTTCTGCTAACGCCACGAGTATGATCGTCGTAGTTAGTCCTAAACTCGTCAATCGCTTCTTTAAGTGAAATGTGATGTGCTCGTGTATGTAAGCGTCCCCGATACTCATGAAGATAAGTGGTGAGAATAAGGCTCATAATAAACTCCAAAAGAGAGCAAGAACTAGCAAAGTTTTCGATAGTTCCTTCTCATCTGGTAGTAATAATTTCATGGAAGGAGAACAGCTTCTCGGACGGTTTATAAACCTAATGTTTTCAGGACTTTATCAGCGGAAAAAGGCTCTAAATCTTCAAGGTTTTGTCCCATGCCCAGGTAAAGAATAGGTTTTCCTGTGACATAAGAAACAGAGATCATCGCTCCACCTTTGTCATCGACATCAGCCTTGGTCAGAATAATGCCATCAATGCCTATGGAAGCGTGGAATTGCTCAGCTTGTTCAACCACATCATTGCCAGTAATGCTTTCGCCGACAAAGATTTTGAGATCGGGCTTAGCTACTCGAACAATCTTCTTCATTTGTTCAACAAGATTTACATTGCTATGTTGTCTGCCTGCAGTATCAATCAAAACAACATCAGCTTCAGCTTTCTTGCCATAATCTACAGTGTCAAAGCACACAGCAGCAGGATCAGAACCATAATCATGAGAAATAACTTTTAAATCAAGTCGTTTACCCCATTCTAAAAGTTGTTCCTTTGCGCCCGCGCGGAAAGTGTCAGCTGCGCCTAGCACACACCTAAGTCCTTTGCTTTTTAACAAATAAGCTAACCTCGCTAGTGTGGTGGTTTTTCCTGCTCCATTCACGCCGAAGAAGACAATCACATAAGGCTTGTCTTTTTTCTGCTTGATAGCTCCAACAACATCAATCGTTGGTACTTTCAAAACTTGCTCAATGCTTTCTTTCAAACAGTGCTGAATAATCTGTTCAATCTGGCCTCGTTGCAACGGCTTGTCAACCAGTCGATGTTGTAATTCTATCTTGATTCTGTCAATGACTGCGACTGCAACATTGTTTTCAAGCATGACGACTTCCAATTCCCAAAACAATTCGGTAAATTTGTCTGCTGTGATTCTCTTGGTGACTATCTTCTCTTTGAGCTTGCCAAAAAATCCTTTTTTCTCATCGACTAATTCTTCTGGAGCTGGTTCCTGAGGTTTGATCTCTTCTGCTATTTCTTCTTTCTTCTTGAAAAGACGTGAGAAAAATCCTTTCTTCTCTGCAGGTTGTTCTTCTGGTTTTATTTCTGGTGGTACTGCTTCAACATGAGGTATCTCTTCTTGGGCAGGTTCTTTTTCTGGTACTGCTACAGGTTCTGCAACAACTGCTTTGGTTTTCTTCTCTTGTTTCTGTTTAGATTCCTTCTTCGGTTTGCTAGGTTTCTCTACTTTGGGCTTCTTGGTTGCCTTCGGTTGCTCCACTACTTGTTCTATGACTTCTTCTGGAGCTTCCTCTTCAACCTTCTTTGTAATCTTGTCTAAGGCTGATTTCAGTTTGTCCTTGAGGAACTTAAACATGGTCTAGAAGGGCTGAAAATGGTATTTAAAGGTTGTGAAGATAAAGGTTATAAAGTTGGGAAATGGAGATTTAGTAAATAAAGAGGATTTTAATTTATAAGGCAGGAAAAATAATGGATGTAGAATCAAGAAGATTTGAACAAGATTTGCTTAGAATTAAAAGAGGAAAATTTTTAGTAGCTGTCGAAGATGCAGCTAGACAACTAAATGTAAAAACACCAGCCGTAAAGTTTTGGGATGATTTTTGTCCTTATAAAAAAGATAATGAAATTGCACATATACATATAGAGCAGAATATAATTTGTATTGCAGATAGTCAATTAAAAATCATGACTTTTGAAGAAATAGAAAAAACAGCAGTTCATGAAGTCACGCATATAATTCATCCACATCATAAGGAAGATTTCCATTCGTTAAATAAAGAAACTAAAATAAATATATGGAATCCAAAAAACAAATCTTTCACGACTGATACTGAGAAAGAAATAGAGAAAAAACGTAATAAAAAAAGAAGAGTAGATTTAAACAGCTGCCACTTCTTTTCCTGTGAAGTTAAAAATGAATTAAATAAATGTTTATATTGTGAAAAGAAGTTCTGTAAAGAGCATCTGGATCCTAGACCACCAGGTATGCCTCGTTTTAAAAGTACAAAGAATGAAGATATTGCTTTCATGAATGAATGGAGAAAACCAGGAGGACATGGATGTGTGCAGTATATAAATTCATGGGAAACAGAAAATGAAAATAAATCAAAAGCATATAATGAAGCGTTAAACAGATTATTAGAAAAAAGAAGATATTTCAAAGAAAAAGATTCTGATGATGAAGAATGGTCGCCTAAATCTAGGAAGATATCTAATGATAGAAGTCATAAAAAAGAAAAGAAAAGCATTTCAGCTTGGTTTATTTTTATAATTTTTTTCCTTGCTATAATTATATTTATTTTGTATATTGTTGGTTTGGAGAATATTCTTGTCTTTATTCATTCAATTAGAAACGAAAATTCGACAATAAACTTCACTGAAGTGAGTTATATTAATTTATTAGAAGAAAGAGAAAAAGTTGCAATTGTGGCAAATCAGTATGTCTATTATGATATTAATGTTAATAGTTCATATAAAAACTCCAATAAAAATATAGTTTTTGAATATGAGCTTGAAGCAAATAATGATGTAACAGTCTATTTCTTTAAGTCTCTTGAAGAGATGAGATCATACTTAGATGAGAATATTTATTTATTAGAGTATAAAGAATGTAAAAAAACGGATAAAGTAATAAACAGTAATTGTAAAGTGAATGATGGAGCGGTATTTGTTATTAAAGCTCAAGATCAAAGAACGATACAGAAAGATTTTACGAAAGTTTTACCGACAACAGTCTCTCTTCATTATAAGATTCTCTTAAAATCCTAAATGTGATATTCAAGAGTATTTGTTCTTTATGAATAAATTTTAGTCTTAAATTATCTAAACAGCTGTTTCACAACCATAGTCGCATACGCTCCTTTCTGCAGCTCAAAGTGCAATAAACACTTGAAGTGCATCGGATGTAACTCATCATTTTCATAAGTATACGAAAAGTTTTGCACAGCAGCATACAAAGGGCGTTCATCACCTTCAGTCAACAATTCTGGCATCGACTTTAATAAAAAATCTTCTGGCTTTACTCCTTCCTTCTTCAATAAGTTCTTATACAAAGTTCCAGTTTTACCAGTAAGATCAGTCAAAAAGCCAAGTAAAGGAAGAGTCTCCACATCTTCAGTCTTTTCAGCGACAATATTCCATAAATGTGATTGATAGCTAGCAACATACAACCGCAACAACTTTTTAGGAATCAGTCGTAATGCTTTGAGATAATCCTTGCCATCATAAGAAATCTCCAGTAAGTCACAGGCATCTTTGAAGCGTCCTTGAATGAGTGCTTTTCCTATCGGAGCATTCTGTTGTTTGACGCCAAAGCGTTGCTCATCAAAATAGTTTTTAATTTTCGTAATCGACAATGCTTTTCGTTCTGGTAAATCTCGTACAATAATATCAAAAGCATTTCCTATTAAGTCTCCTAAGTTCAGGCGTTTGTCGCCAGAGCCTTGATAGGTCAAAGTCACGTCAGGTAAAACAAACTGTTCTACTTTCTTCCGAGGAACTCCAGTAACTGAGAGGTATTGACAAGTCACAGCTTGTTTGTCTTTATTCCCGGCAAATCCTATGTCTTTCAGAGGAATCTGTAAGAAGTGTGCTAGTCGTTTGACAGCTCCAAGAGTAGTCCATCCTTTTTTCTGGAGCAAATAGTAGTCATACTTGCCATTGCCAAGAGGTAAAGTGGCCACTTCTCGAACGACAAAGTCTTCGGGAATAGTTTTGATCTGCATAATAAAAAAGAAAAAAGAAGTATTTAACTAGTTACTGTTCATCTTTATGATAAAGATCTAAAATATAGACTAAATTCTTGTCTTTGAAATATTCATACGAAAGCCGAAATGGTTGTACATATAATTCCCGAGTCCCTTTTCTAACATTTCTCATTGGCTTTCCAATCTCAGGATTTGCTTTTATTTTTTCAAGTTGTTTTATAATTTTTATTTTGAGGGAGTTATCTTTTATTTTAGAAAATAGCTCTTTAAATTTGTCATCAAAGATAACCTCTACCATTTTTTCATTTCTTTAATGAAAGTATCAAAATCCATTCTTTTGCCTTGACCAGCTTCTATTCTCTTGTAGGCTTCTTCAGTTCTTCTTGCAAATTCGAGATCCTCTGCAAGTTGTTTGTCAAATTTATTTGCTTTTTTCAAGATGATTTGATCATGATTACGAATAACTACTATTTTGTCTCCTGCAGCGAAGTCTTCTCTAAGCTCTTGAGGTATAACTATCTGCCCCTTAGAGCTCATTTTAGTAATGTCAATTTTAGCCATAGTAAGAATAATCTTACTAATTATATAAATCTTGTGGTGACCACAAAAAGAGAATATTTATATATGTGGGCACCTTAAATAATATATGTACATTGAGAAAAGAAAAGCAGGAAAAAACATAAAGTACTATTTAGTGCATTCTTACAGGGATAACGGACGAGTTGAAAAAATTAGAAAATACTTAGGTATTAATCTTGCAGAGGAAGAAGTAAAAGAGAAGATGAAAAAATCAGAGAAGGTAATTGAAAAAGTAATAAAAAAAATAAATATGGAAGTATTCTTTTTTACGCTAACAAAAAAGCAGGTCAAATTGCTGAATAAATATGATAATGAAATCAAGCTTATTCACTTGAATAAAAAAGAGTGGAATCGATTTACTGAAGACTTTGTCTATAATACTAATGCCATTGAAGGTTCATCGGTAAGAGAAGAAGATGTTCATAAAATACTTGAGAATCCAAGACCTACAAATATTGATGAAAAAGAAACAAAGGGTGTTGCGAAGGCAATAGAGTATATAAGAAAAACAAAGAAAGATATGTCTTTACAGATGTTATTGCAGCTACATAAATTATGTTTTGAAGACTCGAAGCATTTTGCTGGAAAATTCAGAGACGTTGATGTTGTAATAAGAAATACATTTGGTAAAGTCATTCATGCAGGCGTCCCAAAAGAAAAGTTACCCATCTATTTAAATGATTTTATAAAGTGGTATAAAGAAAACAAAAAGAAGTTTAAGCCTCTAGCCTTGGCTGCTATCATGCATAACCAGTTTGAGCACATACACCCATTCCAAGATGGTAATGGAAGAGTAGGAAGATTGTTGTTAAACTTCATTCTTATGAAGAACAAGTATCCGCCTATAAATATAATTCTGGAAGACAGGCAGGAATATTACCAGACATTGCAAGAATATTCTAAAGATGGAAATCTTAAGCCAACAATGAAATTCTTGATTAAACAATACAAAAAAACGTTGAAAGAGGTGTCCACAAAGAAGAAAAAAGTTAAAAAGTGGTCACCCTAATACAAGAATCCTTTAAATGAAAGCTTCAGAGAAACAACTGCATGATTTACTAATGAGTGAGGAAAACACTGTTCCTATAAAGAAAGCTATAGCCATGGCAAAAAAGAAGTGGCTAAAGTAACTAATGAAATCATAAATATAGTTTAAGGCAATTAGAAGAAATGGATTAAAGCCTTGAAATTGTGTCGAGACAAGAGTCACGTGCGCTTGGGTGACTCATAAGATCACATAGAGCAGGATCTTTAAAGTAATAAGCCTTAGATTCATAGCAATGCTCTCTTCTATCAACGTTTATTTCTTCTGATCCGGTAATTCTCTGGCAATAATCTGTTGTAGATGCATAAAACAATTCTGGTTTATACATATATAAGAGAGTATAGCAATTATTTCTTGCTTCTAGATCTTCTTCTGTTTCACATACTTCAAGAGATCGAACAGAATCTGCATAGGCTGAACTTCCGACATTTATAAAATAAAGTAAACCTACAGTAAGAATAAAAAGCAGAAAAATAATCAAAAGAGACTTCTCCCATCGTGCAAATATAAAGTCTTTATAGTATTGCTTGTCTTTGAGCCAGCTAATGAAGAGCAAAATTAAGGCTATAAAATGAGGACCAAATATAAACCAAAAATAGATCATAATAACCCCCATCAAACCTTCCAAATCACCAAAAAAGAAGCCTATAAAGAGTAGAACAAGTAACAAGAGTAAAGTCACCGCTGAAAGAATCACTGATGTTTTTCCCAAGGTCATAGGATTATGTCTCTTTGAAGCGTAAAGGAAGACTTTTCCAAGAATGAAAGTTAAAAGAAAAATGATAGTGACAGGAAGTAATCCTTCCCATATAAAATGCATAAGTAATCTCTTTAACTCTATACCATTACTAACAGTATCAAGTCCACTGAACAACACAAAAAGTGGATAAAAAAAAGAAAGAAAGCTGAAAGTAATTAAAATATATCCAATAAAGCTAAAAATGTTCTTCCGCATAAAATTTACTGCTTAAGCGAATTTATATAGATTTCTAATAAGTTCTTAAGAGTTCTATAAAGAGCAAAAATCTTCCGACCTTTAAAAGGTAATAGTGTATCTTACAGACCACCATAATCTTTAAGTAATCCCAAAGAAGGAAAAAAAGTATGAATGAGATAATAACCTACGAAAAATTATATGATTTGTTGAGAAAAGAGAAGAGCACGCAGGAACTGCAGAAGATTGACAAGGACTTCTTCAGAAGCGTGGTCGATTATCTCAAGGAGAAAGAAGCTATCGCAGAGTCACAGAAGGGAAAGGAGTCCATCTTCAGTGGCGAAGCAGATACTACAGTCAAGCAGGTCGCAAATATCAAGAAATTAATCAAGGAGCTCTATGAAAAAAGAGAGTATAAGACCATCCAGTTAGCCATGTTCGCCTCAAGGATAGGTGATAAGGAGATACCTGCAGCATTATTGGCAGAAGAGCGTCCGTTATTTTTAGATATAGTTAATATTCTCAATGTGTATAGGGAGAGTGTAGTACAGAATGTCATCGATAAACGCCTCCCGACGCCAGGAGAGCAACCAAAAAGCATAAAAAGGGACTTCCTCGACCAGACCAAACAGAGTGACACCAAAGTGGTTCGCTTCATGCATGCAGTGCCAAAGTTCGTGGCTAATGATATGAACACCTATGGTCCATTTGATGAGGAAGACACAGCAATACTTCCCAACAAGACAGCCGATGTTCTGGTTGACAAAAAGAGAGCAGAGGAAATAAAACTTGAAAATCCCTAAGAAAATCAATCGTTTTTGCAGAAAGTGTAAAACACATACTGATCATAGTATTAGTGTGGCAAAAAAAAGAGATCGTTCTTCGCTCAAGAAAGGTTCTCTTGCCCGTCGTAAGTTGCGTGGCTTGGAAAGAGGAGCGGGTAACAAAGGAAAATCCTCTCGTGGTGCTTTATCAAGCTGGAAGATGTATGGTAAAAAAGGCTCCAAGAAAGGAGACTTCCGCTACAAGTGTGAAAAATGCGGTAAGATGTCTGTTCAAAGGAAAGGATTCAGAGCTAAGAAATTTGAGATCGTTGCTAAAGAATAATTAAAGTCTTGTTCTTCTTCTTTCAAAGCATAATAGAAAAATGCCTAGTGCTAAAAACAAGAAGCCAAAATAAGAGTAATAGTCATAACCTCCAGTTGTAACGCCTATGGCGAACCCAGTAAGTCTAACTTGGTCAAAAGATAATAAAGCTATGACAAACGAAATGATGGCCGCAGCTGCACGATAGCGTTCTAAGATATCGGTTGTCCTATGTCTGCGCATATAATCTAAAACCTTATGTGCCTCTGAGAGAGGAATATGAACAGTGCGTTGCGCCTCTTCTGCTTGGCGAACTTTAGCGTCTAAATGAAGAACTGCTTGATCTGCACCAGCATAATGAAGAGCTTGAAGTTCACGTGCAGAAAGAGTGATAGTATTTTCATGATGCCTTTCAGCAGTACGTACTCTATCATCTAAAGACTGTTCTACGCCTTCAACCATCTGATAAAGTTTTCTTGCTCCTGCTTCTGGAGCTCCTACAACAGTGCGAGCTGCATAATTAGCAAGATTCACAACACCGCGAACAGCACGAATAGGTAAACCAACAACAGTATCCATCAGACTACCGCCTAACCTGGATAAGTCTCTACCAACATTGCTCGCATGATAAGAAGATTTGACACCTTTTAGAGCAGCTCGGCCAGCACGTTTGCCATACTCTCCTAATTTCCTACGAGATTTCTGTTCCCCTTCTTCCGAATCGCCAGAATGTGAAGTCATAAGGTCTTTTCCTTTGGAATAAAGTAAACTGCTCCTATAAAAAACTTCTGATAGGAGAATTTATTCTTTAGTAACGCGCAAGTACAAGAAAATAATGACTGCTAAAAGACCTACAATGATAAAAGGAGAAGAAGCTCCATAAGTATTGCTGAACACAGAATACCCAGTTAAACTAGGATTGCCATAAGAAACAAGAATAATAAAACCAGTTAAAAGTCCTAAAGCCACAGTTAAGTAGGTCGTTAATCGCGAAAACAAGTCAACCTTTTCCCTCGTTTCTATCTTGACGTTCTGCATTAAGTGATTGAGACGTAAAGAAGTATATAAACCTTGCGTCATGCCTCTAAAGAGGTTTCAGCAAGCTTTATAAAGCAAAAATCGAAGCCAATGCATGTATGAAAGAAATAATCTTCGAACCGAAAAGCAGGTTCATCAAAGTACGTTGTCCTAAATGTAAGAATGAGCAGATTATCTTTGGAAAGCCTGCTTGTCACGTCAAGTGTTTGGTCTGTGAAAAGATTATTACAGAATCCACAGGCGGAAAGGGGCGTATAAAAGCAAGAATTCTAGAGGTATTAAGCTAGATGCTCGCCAAGAAAGAAACGTTTCCTGAAGAAGGCGAAATTGTTCTCTGTACCGTCAAAAAAATTCTTCCAAACTCTGTCTTCGTGTCATTAGATGAGTATAAAGAACGTGAAGGCATTATTCATATTTCTGAGATTGCACCTGGAAGAATTAGGACCATTCGTGATTATGTTGCTGAAGGAAGAAAGATAGTCTGCAAAATTCTCCGTGCAAACAGAGAAAGAAATCAGTTAGATCTATCTTTGAGAAGAGTCACAGTCTCCATGCAGATAGAAAAAAAGACTGAGATGAAGATGGAGCAAAAGGCAGAAAAAATATTGGAGTTCATCGCGCAGCAGACAAAAACAACTTTGGAGAACATGCACAAGCAAGTAGGTGAGAAACTAATCAAGGCTTATGGTTCCTTAAATGCTGCGCTTAATGAGATGCTCGCGCAAGGAGAAAAAGCAGCAACAAGTATTGGTATTGATGCAACTATAGCAAAGAAAATAAATGAATTGATCCAGACAAGGATGAAACCCACAGAAGTGGAGATGACAACAAACGTAGAATTAAAAAGTCGAGCAGCAAATGGTATCGAAGTCATAAAAAAAGTGATAAAACAGACCAAAGACTATGCAAAGACAAAGAAATATGATCCTGCCTTCAAGTATTTGGGAGCTCCTCGTTACAGTTTGACGCTAAAAGCAAAAGACTACAAGACAGCAGATGGAGTCTTGGCGGACATTGGAAACTTTCTCATCAAGGCTATCCAAAAAGAAGGTGGCGAAGGAATAATCGAGAAGAAATGAAAATAGAAATTCTTCGCTGTCCTAAATGCAAGAACTACGCTCTGCAGGCATCATGTTCGCAATGTAAAGAAATATGTATTTCAACAAAGCCTGCGAAGTTTAGCATAGAAGACAAGTGGGGGAAGTATAGAAGAATAGCTAAACAGGCAGAGCAATCCAAAGCTTTATAATAAAATAAGGATAAACAACAACCATGACATGGGATATAAAGAAAGTTGCCAACACCGCATTCAAAAACCCAATTCTTATTGAGGGGTTGCCTGGTGTCGGTAATGTTGGAAAAATAGCTGTCGATTTTCTTATTGAAAAGCTCAATGCAGAGAAAGTGTTGGAATGCTCATCTTATGATATGCCTCACTGCGTGTTTGTGAACGAGGAGAATATGATAGAATTACCAATGATTGATGTGTATCATGCAAGAGTCAGTGGAAGAAGTGTCTTGTTTTTGGCAGGAGACATTGAGCCAACCTCAGAAAAGTCCTGTTATGAGTTCTGTCATGCACTATTGGACAAAGTCCATGCGAACAAGGGATTGGAGATTGTTACGTTGGGAGGGATCGCATTGCCAAGCATACCAGAAAATCCCAAGGTATATTGTACAGGCAACTCGAAGAAGAGTATGCAAAAGTATGCAGCCACCACAGATACAAAAATTCATGGTGTAGTCGGTCCCATCATAGGAGTCTCAGGAGTCTTGCCAGCATTAGCAGGAAAAAAGAATATTCCTTCAGTAGCGTTATTGGCCGAAACTTTTGGTCATCCGCAGTATATGGGTATAAAAGGTGCTAAAGAAATTCTCAAGGTGTTGCAAAAAGAATTGAAGACAAAGATAGATATCAGTGAATTGCAGGAAGATGGTTCTATAAGCGCCCATAGAAATCCAGTTAAGATGGCAAAATTAAACAAAGCTGCTGCAGTCAAAGAGACAAAAGAGTTGCAGAATAAGAATGGAAAAGAGACTACCTATATTGGTTAATTAAAGACCAAAGTATATCCTTGACCAAAGTTAGACTTCTGATAAGAAACTGAGTTGCGTAATTGCTGGCTATTTTGAGCATTAGTATCAGTATTTACAGTTCTAGTAGTTACTCCGGCAGTTTGAGCATCTTGCAAAGCGCGTCTGGTGCTGTCTAAACTTGTAGCATAGGAGTTAGTGTTGCCAAAATTTCTGCGCAAGTTCATTTGTTGGCCGCCGCAAATAGTTTCTGTGATAGTAAAGTCATTCCTGCTGCCTTTGTAGTCGCCTTGTAAAGTTCTCTGATAGCTTGGTGCGCTGCAGTCGCCAAAACGATAATCTGCATAGCCATTGTCAAAATTCACGCCTGATTGTCGAGAAGTGAATTGGTCTTGATTGTCAATGAGGTTTCTTCCATAATTCGCTTGGCTGCCGAAGAAATTATCAATAAAACGTTCATCTAAAGTGCTGTCAGCAGTCTGTGATTGTGAAAAAGACTCTAAAAGTGAATCGCGTTGATTAGAATAATATAAGCTTCCTCTGCCTCTTGGGAAAGAAAAGCTTTCATCGTAAACGTTAGTTCCGCGAGTATTAGGATAATAAGCTCCACGTTCTAATTGGAAAGGTGAAGTATATCCATTGCCATAAGACCCATAGACATAAGCTGCTTCAGCGAAAGAGCTTGCTAAAGTAACTAAAAGTAAAAATAATCCTAATAAAAAGTATTTATTCATTGTCCTTGTTTCTCCGTTGATGTTTGTACTGTTCGTTCTAATGAATTTCCACCAGTTGTGATATCACCCGTCTGGCGAGTTTGGTTAATAGGTATCAATTGAGTATTAGTAAGATTAGAATATAAAAGAAGCGCAGATAAAGATAAACCTAAACTCATAAGACCAGCTTCAACAAATTTATTAGCAGTGTGAGCAGCATCAGGACCACTAAAATAGTGAATCATTCCACCAATAGCACTAGTAGTTAGACCAACAAGAGCTGCATATTTAGCAGTTGTATTTGCAAAATATCTAAAACCTCGCATAATTCTAGCTTGTTCTTCATCTAGTAATTGAATTTTAATTCTTGGACCAACAGGCATTGTAGTTATTCTCCCTATTTGTTACTATCAAGCAGTTATGACATATATATAAGCTTTTCGCTTAAAAAAAAGATAAGTTTATATACTTTTATACACTTTTGGATAATATGACAGAAATAAAGGTAAATATAGCGTTTAGAAATATAAAACAGCATCAAGACACATTTAAGAGGGCAGAGCATGTCTTTGAAAGAATGAAAATGCGAGGCATTACTCTAGAAAATATCAAGGAAGCTGTGCAGAAAGGTGCTAAAAGAATACGCTCTGATCAGTCAATAATCGCAGAATTTCGCTGGTTCAGGGTAATCTATAGAGAGTTCAGAAGAGAGAATATAAGAAAAATATATCCTATAACTGTAATGCCCTAAGGAGGAATCCAATGATAAAAAAAATTGCATACCCTTGTCCCTGTGGTGGAGAAATAGAATGGAAGAAAGAGAAAGTCATGGTCGATGGTGTAGACTGTGGAGTGCTTGACGTTGAATCTTGTCAGGCCTGTGGAGAAGAATATTTTCCAGAAGAAACTATGCAAATTGTTGAGCAGAAATTAAAAGAGAAAGGATTATGGGGAATACAAAGAAAAGAAGCGAGGCTCTGGAGATCAGGCAATTCAGTGTTAGTGAGAATACCAAAGGACATTGCGCATCAGCTTAATCTAAAGCCTGACGAGAAAGTAAGTCTCTATGCAGAAGGAAAAAAGAAGATTATTATCGATGTATAAAAAGGGAGAACTCTCTGTCGAAGGAGCAGCAAAATTTGCAGATTTGTACATAGGTGAGTTTTTAGAAGTGCTCAGAGAAAAAGGTATAGAATTAAATATGGCACTAAAAGAATATGAAGAAGGATTAAAAAATTTGAAGAAAGTATGGAATGAAAAAAAGGAAAGTTAGAAATCAGTCAAAGATTTTTGTTTTTTCTGCACTTGTTCATCCTGGTTAAGCAATAATTCTCCATAAACGCCGTCATAGCCAGGTTTTACAGGAATCTGATGAGCCCTGTTCTTGAGAATAACTTTAACTATCTGAGGATCTACTACTTGTGCTAATGCCTGTTCAGGAGCTTCTAATAACACGTTGTATTCAGTTCCAAACTTGCCGATCAATTGTTGATAGAGTTGCGTCAGTTTTTTCGACGTCATAAGTTTGATGTCATACACAGCTCCAAGCAGTTCATGTAAAGGAATCAGAGAATGGAAGTAAGGAGCATTTGGTTTCACATAACCGACAGGTCGATCAGCCAATTGTTCAACGCGATATTCAACACCAATAGTCAATTCTTGGTTGCATTTTGGACATTGCTTGCCAAGTTTTCTGGTTTCTGCAGGTGTTCTCTGGACATTGCAATTCCTATGGCCATCATAATGATATTTTCCATATTCAGGAGGGGTTTCTATTGTTCCTTTAATTCCTTCTCCAGTGCGAATCGCATGCAAAATATGTTTGTAAGTTAGTTCTTTAATGTCAAAAATAGTTGCTTCTCTCCCAAGTCTCCAGGGATGTGAAGAATGAGGGTCAGAAAAGCTGACGATATTATATTTATCCAGTGTAGATAATCTCCAGTTCATCGCAGGATCGCTACTTATTCCACTTTCAATTGCATGAATGTATTTTGCACGCTCTAGAAAACATTCATCAACAGAATCAAAACCAGATTTAGATCCAAGTATACCGAAAAAAGATGTCCATGCATGCCCAGGTATCACTTCTATATTCGTACTAATAGCTCTCAACATATCTATGAATTCAATGCTGCTCATGCCAAAAATAGGTCTGCCGTCATAATCAATCCTGCCTCTTTTCAAAAGTGCATCAATAAACTGTTTGACTATATCGCCATTTGGAAATAAGACAACATGATGTATTCTCCTGCCCTTACCACCTTGTGTATAAATCAAACTAATTTCTGTCTGCCAGATAAAAGGAAATTTTGTTTTGCTCCAGAGAATACCGTGTTCATCTTCAGTAAGTTTAGAAGTAATTTCTTTATGCCATAACGGATGTTGTGCGTCACCAGTGCCCAAGATATGTAATCCTTTAATTCTAGCATTCCTCTCTAAGTCCTCCAGCGTAGTCGTCTTGCTGCAAGCTTGAGCATATCGTCCATGAATGTGAAAATCACCTATGATGTGCATAAGGCAAAAAAGAAGAGAGGTTATTTAAGAATTATGCAACTGCATTATCTACAGTTAATTGTGTGACAACTGCAGTTCTGTACATGTAATCCATCTGGAAGAGCAGTAAGTTCTGGAAAGTCACATCTTGTAAGTTCGTAGTATCAATCGTGCAGGTAATGTCTTTCTCTTTGTTCACAAGCTTGACAACACCGCTGTTCTGGTTGTTCAATTGGTTGCATTGGACGCTGAAGGCTTGTTCTGGAGAAGTAAGTGTCACTTTCACCATGTCTTTCAAAGTATCTTGTCCAGCGCACACAGAAGTGAATGCTGCAGGCTCATACACAGCGCCTGTGCCGACATTTCTGATCTTGAAGCTTAATTTAAGGCGGTTAGCTCCTATGGGTGTTTGTCTTAAATCAGCAGCTTGTAAAGGGCCGGCAGAATTATGAATAGTAACAGTAGGAACATTTACATCACATACATCATTGATATTTTTTCTAGCGACAACATTGTTCTTCAAGCAGAGATTAGCAACTGCTTTGGTCTGGTAGGTATAACAGATGTCTGTGCGTAATTGTGTGGTGAATGAAGCAGGAATGTCAATAGTGTATTTTGCTTCGCCAAATTCCAGTAATTCTTCAGCACCAGTATGCACTAAGTCAGCATCTTTGGTTGCACCAGCAAGCTCAAAAGCATTCACAACGTTGAGAGACTTAAGGCTGAATGATTTTTGTGGGATGCCGCTCAAAGAAGCAATCAAACCATTCTTAGGAACAGTGAATTCTCCTCCATTGCGTAATAAGAGGGTAATAAAAAAAGATTCCTGCCCGCTATCTAAGACTCGTTGTGGTGGGGAATTTTCTTCAAAGGCGACGTCAATGCCTTGTGTGCCTCCAATAAAAGGAGAATCATTTGTAGGTTTTGTTGTGCCTGTGCCTTGGCATCCTGCTAAAACTAACACTAGAAGACCTAGGAATGCTATGCCTCTTTTCATGCAAGAAGAGAGTGATACTGCTATTATTTAAACCTAACGTAAGGAATAATTTAGCTAAAAGGTTGTTGTAAATCAGCACGAACAGGGATATATGAAGTAGATATGGTTTGCTCATAAGGATAGCGGAGCATGATTTGGTATTGGTAATCTTTGCGCTCTTCAAACAGAGAATCATAGCCCGTACAGCGAACTTGTGCTTTGTCTTCTCGTAAGATAAGTGTCAAGAAAGATCCAGGTCTGCTGGTTGCTAGACGTTCCTGGCCACTAGTGCAGGTAAATGAAAGGTCGCTGCCAGAAGTTGGTTCTAATTCAAAAAAAAGTTGTTGTTGCCCATCTGAAGTCACAATTTGTCCGCGTTCAAAGGCTTTGCCAGAAGTAATCCGTGCTTGTTGCTCAGAATGATCTTCTATGGTGATATCTAACGTGACACGAACAGCATTCCTGGTGCTTGACAAAGTGCGAACTATGTTTGATACAACAACAGGATCATACCTATAGCTGAATCCTAATTGAGGTCCGCTGATGGTTTGTGCTGTCTGACAGCCGCCTATAGCCATAGCATTGACAAGATTTTGTGCTTCCAGATCAAAAGCGCAGAATTGAAAATAAGATGTCGAGATATAATCATTGATAAGCATATCAACGAAAAAACTAGTGCCTGCTCCAGCATCAATATTTGTAAATTGAAAATCACCATAATGAAGGCTGCCATCACGTGCTCTGCTTGCTTGTCCTACATAGGTAAATTCAGTACCAGGTCCTAGAAATTGTGGTCCTTGTTGAGTTTCTCTAATGATTGCGCCTTCAACTGTGATGCTTTCATCAGCAAAATTAGTAAACCCATCATACACACCAGTGCTGCCTACAATGAAAGAATCAACAGTGACTCGTTCTTGATTGAAATTAAAAAACTTAATCGCTACGCCAAAGGGTCCATCAATTTTGTCCAGTGGTGGATTATTAGGAACAAAACCGACTTGCACGCCTTTGCCGCCGATGATACCTGTAAATGCAGTTCCTTGACCTACAGGTCCTTCAGGTTGTTCGCGTGTAGGAAAGGAAAAACTTACGCAGCCGCTAAGAAAAACAAGGATAAATAAAAAGTATACGTGTTTATGAGAGGTCATTGAAATCTGTCTCCTCTTCTTTGGGTTTGTCTTTGTAGACTTCTACCAGTCCAAGTTTGCGAATGATCACATCATATTCTGCTCGCACACTGACATCATGGAAGCCTAATTTCTCAAGAGGATTGCCAACATGATAGCCGCAAGAGAATTCAACAGACAGTGTACTTTCTTCAGTAGTATTCAATAGTTCGACAATGCGTTTATTCGCTTCTTTAAGCTTATCAGGCAGAAGGTTTCTGCTGTCATCAAAATCACAGGCAGTTGGTTGCTCATCTGCAGTCTTGCCTAATTGGATCTCTAATGCTTGAGGAAGTAAGAGGCGAAGGCTATACAAGAGTTCAATTGTGCCATAGCGTTGTTGATTCTTAACAAAAGTAATTTTAAAGCGAGGTGATTTTGCTTCTGTAATAGGCATGACTCCAGTGCTCAACGTCAAGAAATAAGGTCCACCGCAACCGCGTCTACAAACAGGCGAACTATAACCATCTTCATGGAGTGTTGGATCACTGACAATTTTAGTGATGTCATCTGGAGCAGAAGCATCTTGCACAGTCCACAACTTGAGTCCGCCAATTTGAATCATGCGGGTATGAGCCTCAAAGACAACACGTTTCTTGGTGACGATTTTATTGCCTATTTCAGTCCCTTCTTCAAGACGGGTAAGTGCACCAAGCACAGGAGCCTCGCTCATCTGAATAGTCATGCCTTGTGGAAATCTGCAGCTGATAGAGCGAGTGCTTGTAGATTGGTCAAACCCTTCAAGACGATCAAGAGGTTTATCATTAATGTAAATAATGCCTTCTTGGACTCGTTCATTTTTGCGATTTTCTTCATAGCAGGAGAAAAAAACAGTTTGTCGTTCATAGCGGCCTGTTAAAGAGTCATACAAGCCATCAATTTGTACCTTCGCATCAATTTGTACAGGAGTTTTTTCTTTGAATACTTCATTAGTGGTAAAAGTGAGGATTTGTATACCTTTCACAGGTTCTGGTTCAACTACATCAGGATTATTAAAATTGCGATAAGTTTTGTAGAACTTTGCTTTTGCTGCAGTCAAAGGATTGGTTATGCCGATTTTCTCACGAATGTCTTGTAACCATACCTGAATTTGTGCTTCAAGATCTCCAGCAGCACCAAAGTTGAGAAGAATAGCAGCAACTAAAATAAGAGTGATGCCAAAATAAGCTTGACCATTGAAGATAAGAAATCCTCCTACACTGAGAATGACAAAATTAATCCAGCCAACCCACATCCAAGAGAAAGTGCCTGGAAATAAAAGAATGAGAAAGCCATAGATGAAAATGATGAGTGCCATAGCACCCAAAGGATTAACAACCCTTTGTTCTCTAACTAATCGTTTTGCACGTTCACGTCGTAAACTAGAATCGCCGCTTCCTCCACCGCCACTTTGTTGTTGAATGATAATCTTTTGTTGTGAACTGCCGTTAACAGCTGGTTGCATTACAGAAGGAGATGAAGAACTTCCTTGATTGAGACGGGCCATATATTTGCGCATGAGTTTAAGTTCTCTAGCGCGTTGATTGCGTCTCGCTTGTTCTTCAGTAAGAAGATTAGGATCCACAGCTTGAAATCTGCCACTAGCATCTTGAACTCTCACAGAGTTACCTTCTACAAAAACTTTTTTTTCTTCTTTTTCTCCAGAAACTTTTTTTCCTAAGGCGCGAAGCAATCGTTGTGCACGCGAAGAGAAACTAGGCATAACAACGTCCTCCCTCAAAATTACTCAAGGAAAATATCCAATGATGCGACATCAAAGGCAGTCTCCGCTACTATACGTAAGCTGTTTTGTCCAGGAACAACATAAGGGCTAATGTCAAAGCTAAAGGAATCTGCATATGTGTCCAAGTAAAGAGGATAACCATTGATGAAAAACGTTGCTACTTTTCTCCTGTTGTCGCCAGATAATTGCAAGTTCATAGTGATGCTGCCAGGAGCATTTAAAGAATCATAGGTCGCTATAGGAATGCCAAAGAAATAGCCTGGTGCTTTGCCAGAGTCAATATCGCCTTCAAGCAGCATGCGTTCCAAGATGTATTTGCCACCATCAATGCTGAATTCTAAAGTATTCCTTCCTTCTCGCAGATCATTTCTTGCCAAGTCATGACTCACTTCGCCAGCATCGCACACAATCTGTTGTTGGCTGATAAGCTTTCCATTGAGAGTAATCCATAAAGTGCCTCGTTCATTCGCAGTAAAGCAATTGATAATATAGAAAAGACTTAAGTGACCAAAGCGTTTCAAGTCATCAGAGCTCAGCACAAAAGTGCGTTGTTCTCTCGTATGAGCAATGCGGTACGTTCTGAAAACAGTAACATCCCGTAAGACATAGCTGTTCTCGCTGAAGAATCCTGAAGATTTGACAGAAAAAGTCAAGCGATTGATAGATCGTAGCGAAGAGATGGGAAGGCTTAAGGGTAATTGCGCAGTCGTCAATGGTCCGCTGAAGATTTCTCGGCCATTGAGGGAAATAGTGATGCTTCCTTTTGCTTTCTCAAGGAAGAGAAGTAAACGAACATTGTCAGCAGGTGCATCTTGAGACATTTTGAAGATAAGTTCTTTTTCTGTGCCAGAAAAAAATCCTCCGCTGACATCAAGGGATCTTGACAAGAGTTCCTCATCTTTGTCTTGGTCTGCATAGAGGTTCACTGAAGCCAGAGGTTTAGCATAAATTTTTTGGCCAAAAGGCTGTAAAGTTCCGATGCTTTGGCTGAAAAGAATTTCCTGTTCAACTGGGCCATAACTGCCACTAGGTTTACTATTAGTGCCATAGATAGGTCCTGTAGTTCCTGCAAAGCGATCTTTCTCGCCCTCAGGAAGAAGAATAAGATAAACAATAAAGAAAACACCAATAAACAAAATAAGATAAAATGCATTAATAGATTCAGGGTCGCCGGTACCCTTCTTGCTAAAGCCTCTTTTCACAAGCCATAGTGAATCGAGAGATTATTTAAACCTTACGACCGCTAAAGATGGTGTCGCCGGCGAGAAGATGTTCTAATAAGATGATTAGTGATCAATCCAAAGATATAGGCTCCTAGAACAAACAAAGCTTCCATCTTGACATCGCCGCCTAACTGCTCAAAAGTATAACAAGAATCAGCAACTTTGCTAAAGAGATTATCTGCAGAGACTATGGCAACAGGAATAGCCAAATCAAGTAAATTCTTGTGAGTGTAGCCTGTAGAGAATGCTAAAGCAGTACCAGTAATAAGAAAAGGATCTAAGGAAAGATACTGTTGAAAGACAGAAGAGGAAGAAGGAGAAAGTGTAGTATGTTCTGGAGAGACGAGGAGTGTTTCAAGCATAGAAAAGAAAAAGCAAATGTATTAATACACTTTACGCAGAAATATCCGGAAGAACCATGAGAATCTTAAAAGATTTGCGGAAGCGAGGAGAAATACTTGTAAAAGTAACTACACTCGATGATCTCTGGTATCTCAGTCAAGTCATAGATAGAAATGACATGGTAATAGGTGACTGTGTTAGAAAGATTAAGCTAGGTAGTAGTGAAGAAGGGAAAAGCAGCATCATGAAGAAGCATGGTCGCATTACATTGCAGGTGGAAAAAGTAGAGTTCCATAAATATACTAATGCATTGCGCATTTCCGGAAAAATTATGGATGGTCCGGAAGAATTTCAACGAGGTGCTTTTCAAACCATTCCTATAGAAGAACAATCAACATTGTTGATAAAGAAAGAACAATGGCTATCTCATCAAGTCAAGAAGCTAGAGGAAGCTGCCAGAGAAAAGATTCCAGTTATCCTTATCTGTGTCTTAGATAGAAAAGAAGCTTCATTCGCTTTATTAAAGAGATATGGCTTTGATTACTTAAGTGAGCTTGAAGGTGAAGTCCAAGAAAAAGCTTTACCAACCAATAAAAAAGACGCAACATTCTATGCAGATCTCACAAAACGCTTGCAAGAATATGATCAGCGCTATCAGCCAGACAAAATAATCATTGCCTCCCCAGCATTTTGGAAAGATGAGTTCAATAAAGAATTTTTGAAAAAAGCTCCAGAATTAAAGAAGAAAACACTATATGCTACGTGTAATAGCCAGGGAAAAAGTGCCATGAATGAAGTGTTAAAAAGTGAGGAGATAAAAAAAGTTTTGAAAGAGGAAAGGATTATTGAGGAAATAAACTTAGTCGAAGAAGTTTTCAAGGAGATTGCAAAGGGTAACAATGCAGTCTATGGTCTTAAAGAAGTGCAAGAAGCTGTAGATCTCAGAGCTATCAAAGTATTGGTAATAACAGACGAGCTTATTCAGGAACTACGACAAAAAGAGCAGTATGACCAAGTGGAAAGAATTATGAAACAAGTTGAAGCAATGAAAGGGGAAATCTATATTATCTCTAGTGATCATGAAGCAGGTCAGCGTTTGCAAGGTATTACAGGTATAGCTGCTTTAACAAGATATAAGATAAAATAAGAGAAAAGAGATTAAGGAGTTCTACCTGGAAGTGTTGGTCTTCTGTTAGTCAATTTTGAAACACCCCAGCCAATTAAGTAAGCTAAGCCAGCACCAGCAATTTCATATTTTGCTTCAGTACCAAAATGTTCCCAAGTAGTTGTTCCAGCAACCTTGCTTGCAATATCATCAGCTAAAAGAATAGCAGAGGGGATGGCTAAATCAACTAAGTTTTTAGCTTTGCCGCCAAAATAAGCAGCAGTTGCGCCGCCAGCAGCGTGGAATGCATGAAAAGGAGCTAGTATTGAAGTAGCTTCCGACATACTCTCTGTTCCCCCAATCTGATGAAGATAACCAGCTATAACGCCTGTAACTGCTATAGTAAGTCCATTCCAAACACTGGGAGGAGCTCTCTTTAGTGACCTACCAGCAGCATAAAAACCTTTTCCAATCAAACTGTTTTTCCATGGTTGCATAGTCAATAGTCTCCATTAAAGTATAGAAGTAGAAGCATAAGCTCCTATATAAATGTTTCGCTACTAAGTAGTAGTTATGGCGCATTTTCTAAAAACCGCTATAAGGTCACTTTGCAGTTAGGAAAACGGTTTTGACCATTATAGAGGCTAAAACCTTCGAATTTC
>Ga0209726_10000270_pt1 | contig 103770 bp, 101 predicted proteins | sample Subgrocontami54m_FD_187453 | JGI IMG/M metagenome (GOLD analysis project Ga0209726, IMG submission 187453) | Subsurface groundwater microbial communities from S. Glens Falls, New York, USA - GMW46 contaminated, 5.4 m (SPAdes) (version 3) | ecosystem: Environmental > Aquatic > Deep subsurface...
CACCCGTTTGGCAATATGTGCCTTCGGTACCCCCTGCTCAAACAGCTCCCATACTAGAATAATTTTTGTCATTTGTCTCACTTTCATAAGTATATATCACTGTCGGATATTAAAGGAAAATACTTCGGTTTCTTGACAAAAATAGTTACGTTTAGTAACATATAGTCATGTTAAGTACAAAATTGTATACTCCGGAACAAGTAGCAGAAATGCTGCAGTTATCAAAAAATACTGTCTATACGCTTATTGCTCGCGGAGAGATCGTAGCCAAGAAAATAGGAAAAGTATATAGGATTTCAGCTTCCGCCCTATCCTTTGTTTTTACGGGTCTTGACGAAGATCTGTATCGAAAAGAACAAAAAGACAAGAAAAATCTTCCCCGCATTAAAAAAGAGCTCTCCGGCGTCCGCAAGTTATTATGAGTCAAAAAGTCACTGCTTTTCTTGACTCTGATGTTGTTATATCTTCAGTACTCTCAAAAAAAGGAGCGGCCAGCTTACTGATGGAAATTTCTGCAGTGCAAAAAATCATAAGTGATATTTCTCAGCAAGAAATTACCCTTGTTGCCAGGCGTATGGGTTTAGAAGATAGCATTGTCACGAGGATCATCAGAAAAAATAAAATCGTTAAACTGCGTGATAGTATTAAGATCATCAAAAGTAAATATAAAAACTTCGTCTATGATATAAATGATGCGCATATCGTTGCCGGAGCGATGATCTCACGATCGAGATTTCTTGTTACATACAACATCAAGGACTATAACACTGAAAAACTCAAGAGGCACTTTGATATTATTGTACTTACTCCCGCTTTACTTCTCCAGTATCTCCGAAGTCAAAAATAGTTAAGCATTGAGAGGATTTTCTTGCGCGTCAAGCCATATTCTTTACCTACTTCCCCAATTGTCATACCACCCGCGATTTTCCCAATGAGTAAATCCACAGGCACGCGTGTCCCAGCAATAACAGGTTTCCCAAAACGAACCTGAGGATCAACAGTTATTTCATTGCGAATTTTCTGCTTCTTCATAGCTTTGAGTATAATATCTTAACACGTTCTTGACAAACCAGCTTATAGTAGAGTACAATCCTCCACATATGGCAATGCAAGAGTGGGAAATGCGTCAGCGGCAAAAAGGAAATACTGCAGGAGCCGAAGTGGCACGAGTCCTTCGTGAACAGTATGGCGATGTTCCTTTGCCTGTAGCTCCTGAAAGAGCACTAGACATTGTACGGTTTTCCCCTGAACAACATGGGGCGTTAACAGAACGTGGTCGCCTTATTTATGCTCCAACTGGACAGTCTATTGCGACTCTTCGAGAGAAAGGCAGAAAGTTCTGGTCAACATGGCATGAGGAATATCCTGATTTTGAGAATCTTCCCTCACGACTCACAGAGATTGCAATTGACCCGCAAGAGCTCTTTTTACCAAACAGCAACAGAAAGACACTTGCTGAACAAGAAAAAATGATTGCAAAATATTCAGAGAAACTTGCCAAAGAGGTACCAGGCGTACAAGCTATTCTTGGAGAAGCCCCTGATTATGTAGAACTTGCTTTCTTGCATCTTGATGCAACGGATGAACGTTTATTCGGAGAAAAGTATGACTACCGCTATACAAGAACCAAAACCCCAACGGTTGGGTCCAACGTTGCTCTTGTCGGTCACTTCTACGCTCAGCGCGGGCTTCACGTCGGCAACTGGGTTCGCGACAGGCGCCTTGGCCGCGTTTGGGCGTCTCCCTTGGTAGTGCCCTCTCAGAAATAGGTAATTGGTCTCTTGATTCTATTGGATTTTCGTCTTTTGGTTTCCCCAAAACTTTGCTATACTTATGTAAATAGGCAGTATATCCCTCATTTTTCTCTTTAATCAACAACTTCTCGGACTGGCTCATTGAATACAATTCAATTCGTCCCCATCAATCTCTTGACTATTTAACCCCACTTGAGTATATTGATCACATTAAAGTGTCGCATATGTCTTTACACAATTCGAATGCTTGACATAGCTATTCGTTTGTGCTATAAATTATAAGCTCTCTTTCACGTATAGATACAAGGGTGCATAGCCCCGTGTATCTTTTGTTGCATGGTTGGAGTACTCTGCCTTCTACGCTCATACAATGCCTAAGCAATCAGAAACAAAAGAAAATAAAGACAATATTAGACAAAATTGGGGAAAGACATATTCTGCTATACCACCACTTGACCTGTTGGCTGTACAAAAAAACTCCTACGAATTGTTTCAAACACATGGAATAAAAGAAATCTTACAAGAGATCTCATCTGTTGACGATTTTACCGGTAAGAACTGGAGTTTGAAATTTCACGATCATAAAATTGGCAAACCCTCAATAGACCCCGAAACTGCACTTTTAAAAGGACTAACTTATAACTCACCTCTTACAGTCAAAGTTACCTTAACCAATAAAAAGACAGAAGAAACATATAACGCGGAGGTATTCTTGGGCGATATTCCTCAGATGACAAAACGCGGAACATTTGTTGTCAACGGTATTGAGCGTGCGGTAGTTAATCAATTGGTACGATCACCCGGCGTTTTCTTCACCGGTACGACGGATCCCATCACCGGCCGCGCACTTTATTCAACCGAAATTCGACCGGTCCACGGTTCATGGCTTGAATTTTCGACGACTCGTTATGGCACAATAACAGTTAAAATTGACAGGAGACGAAAATTCTTAGCAACGACATTTCTTCGGGCGCTTGGAGTTTCAGACAATGAAGCAATAAAAGAGAAATTCAAGGATCTCCCAGAACAAGTAAAACCTTCTCTTATTGAAAACTCCCTCCAAAAAGATGAAACAACCAGCGAAACAGAAGCGCTCGTTGAGATATTCAAAAAAATGCATCCTGGAGAACCTGTGGTGCTTGATAAGGTGAGAGAGTATTTCACAAATCTTTTCTTCAACAATAGGCGTTATGATCTTGGAGTTGTTGGCAGATATAAAATAAATAAAAGGCTTAAGTCAGTACCTGGGTTTACTCCATCACAGGAGAGGGTATTAACGCTTAATGATATTATCGCGACTCTTGCATATTTAATGCTTCTTGAACAAGGATCAGGAGATGTTGATGATATAGATAGCCTGTCTAACAGACGAGTTAGGAGCGTCGGCGAGCTTGTCGCTATCAATGCGTTTCGAGTTGGTGTTTTGAGAGTTGAGAGAAGCATTAAAGAGCGAATGAGCCTTCTTCAAGCAGATACCCCAATAACTGTTGCAAATCTTATTAACGCACGTCCAATAATGGCTGCCATAAATGAATTTTTTAGGACTTCTCAATTATCAACAATTCTTGATCAAACCAACCCACTCTCAGAAATCGATAATCTTAACCGTTTAACAGTGATGGGAACAGGAGGTATCTCAAGAGAACGCGCAGCCTTCTCAATTCGAGATATCAACAGCTCTCAGTACGGAAGAATCGATCCAATAAGAAGCCCTGAGGGACCAAACATTGGACTCGTTACGTATATGGCGCTTTACTCGCGGGTGAATGAATATGGGTTCTTGGAATCACCATATAAAAAGGTTGTTAAAGAGAAAAAAGGCCAAAAGCACGTTGTAAAAGTTACTGATGAGGTTGTTTATTTGGATGCTGATGATGAAAGGGATTATTACATAACTCATGCCGGCGTTGCTATTTCTGAAACCGGGGAGATTTTAGACAAAAGAGTCCCGGCGAGGTATAAAGGCGATTTTCTCGAGGTCGACCGAGAGCTTATAGATTATATCGATGTTGTACCACGGCAAGTTGTTGGTACTTCCGCATCACTTATCCCCTTTATTGCACATGATGAAGCAAATAGAGCATTGATGGGAACTCACATGCAATGCCAGGCAGTTCCACTCGTTAATCCTCACAGCCCGGTTATTGGAACTGGCATGGAGGGAACTATAGCATCCGTTATGGGACGGGTCATAAGAGCCCCATTTAACGGGAAAGTAAGTTTTGTCGACTCGGATAAATTAGTACTTGAAGGGAAAAATCGTGAGAAGGCAACATTTCTTATAGAAACGTTTGAACGTACATCTCAAGCAACCGCATACTCTCAGCGCCCATTAGTTAGCGAAGGGCAGAATGTTAAAAAAGGAGACATTTTAATTGATGGGCCGTCTTCTGAAAATGGAGAATTAGCACTTGGCCGAAACCTCCTTATCGCTTACGCGTCGCTTGACGGCTTGGGATATGAAGATGCTATCGTCATCTCAGATCGTTTGGTTAAAGAAAACGTTCTATCAAGTGTCCATATTGAAAAATACGAAGCGGCTGTCGTTGAGACCAAGCTTGGACCTGAAGAGACAACACGTGATATTCCAAATGTTTCGGAAGAAGATTTAGCAAATCTTGATGAAAGCGGTATTATCGTTCTTGGAAGCGATGTTGGTCCCGGAGACATATTAGTTGGGAAAATTGCTCCAAAAGGAGAGACGGAATTAACAGCAGAAGAAAGACTGCTTCGTGCGATTTTTGGTGAACAGGCCCGGGAAGTTCGCGATACCAGTCTTCGAATTCCTCATGGAGAAAGGGGGACAGTCATAAGTGTTCAGATTCTTGACAGAAAAGAAGGAGATGAGCTGGAGCCCGGAACAATGCGAAAGATTATTGTTGAAGTCGCACAGTTTCGGCATGTCTCAGTCGGTGATAAATTGGCGGGAAGACATGGTAACAAGGGTATTATCTCAAGAATTCTTCCGGACGCAGACATGCCGTATCTCCCTGATGGAACTCCAGTAGATATCATAATTTCACCCGTTAGTATACTGGCTCGTATGAATCTTGGTCAAATTCTCGAAGCGCATCTCGGCTTTGCAGCGCAAAAACTCTCAATGAAAATTGGCGTTCCGGTTTTTGAAAAAATTGAAGAAGAAAAAATTGTGGACTTACTTAAGCAGGCAGGTCTACCGGTTGATGGAAAGGTACAATTATATGACGGACGGACAGGGAAACCCTATGAAAACCCGGTGGTTGTTGGTATTGAGTATATTATGAAGCTTATCCATATGGTCGAGGACAAAACACACGCACGCTCAACAGGTCCTTACTCGCTCGTCACCCAACAGCCGTTAGGAGGAAAAGCGCAAATGGGAGGACAACGTTTGGGAGAAATGGAGGTTTGGGCACTTGAAGCGCACAGAGCGCGTTATATTTTGCAAGAAATGTTGACTATTAAATCTGATGATGTGGTCGGACGTGCAAAGGCTTTTGAAGCTATCGTTAAAGGTACTGATATCCCAACTCCAAAAGTCCCCGAGTCATTTAAAGTGCTTATTAAAGAACTGCAGTCCCTCGGCCTAAATGTTGTACCTATGGGCGCAGTAGTTTATGACGAGGTAGCAGAGGAAAAAGAAGAAGTTGCTTCGGAGAAAGTCCGTGAAGAAGTTAAAGAGCTTGAAGAAACGCTTGAAGCGAAAGATGTTGCCGAATCGGAAGGAGCAGCACAATAAAGTTGAGAGTTAACCCCCATTAAATCGGGGTTGAGAATTATGAATAATAACAATAAGAACATATTAAAAGATTTGAACATTTCAGATTTTAAGTCGCTTAAATTACTTTTGGCAAAAGGAGACGATATTCTCCAATGGTCATATGGAGAAGTAACAAAACCTGAAACAATTAACTATCGAACGCTTCGTCCTGAAAAAGACGGATTATTTGATGAGCGGATTTTTGGACCGACAAAAGATTGGGAATGTTATTGCGGAAAATATAAGAGAATTAGGTACAGAGGAATTATTTGTGATAAATGTGGCGTTGAGGTAACCCTTTCACGAGTAAGAAGGGAACGTCTTGGTCACATCACACTTGCCTGTCCAGTTGCTCACGTATGGTTTTTCAAGGGCGCATCTTCGGCATTATCTCTTCTTCTTGATGTTCCCCAAAAAAGCCTGGAATCAATTATTTATTATGCATCGTATTTTATAACCGGCATTGATGAGGAGAAGAAAAAGGAGGCACTTGAGGAGTTTAACAAAACTATTGAGAAGAGAAAAGACGGTTTAAAGAAAAGAATTGACGAGGAAGAGAGTAAAATTGCCAAAGAAGCAGCCGATAAGAAAAAAGAGGTAAAAGAGAGTAAAGTTTCAACTGAGCAAAAGCAGCTTATTCAGGAAGAAGTAGAGCTTACGACGCGCCAAAAACTTGTTCATACATCAGAATCTCTTGAAACAGAGATTAAGAAAATAGATGAAATTTCAGATACATTCACAAAACTGCTTAAAAGTCTACGGGTTGGAAGTGTGCTCTCAGAAGACGAGTACTTTAAGCTCCTTGAGTATGATATTCCGATCTTTTTCACTATCAAAACGGGATCGGAAGCACTTGCCGAGGTTGTTAACAGCCTTAATATGTCGTCACTTATTGCTACTCTTCGTGGGGAGTCAGAAAAGGCAAGCGGGCAACGATACTTAAAAATGGTAAAAAGGCTAAGACTCATCGAGTCAATGCGAAAAGCCAATGTTTCACCTTCTGCGATGGTTATGACTGCACTGCCTGTTATCCCCCCGGATCTTCGTCCTATGGTACAGCTCTCGGGAGGTCGGTTTGCAACCTCTGATTTAAACGATCTGTATAGGCGTGTCATTAATAGAAATAATAGATTAAAACACCTTCTTGCATTGGGTGCACCTGAAATAATCTTGCGAAACGAAAAAAGAATGCTTCAGGAATCAGTCGACGCATTAATTGATTCACCCCAAAGAAGCAGCCAAACAGTTGCGTCATCGCTTCGATCACTTTCTGACATGCTTCGAGGAAAACAAGGAAGATTCAGACAGAATTTACTTGGAAAACGTGTCGATTACTCAGGCCGTTCGGTTATTGTTGTCGGACCGGAGCTTAGGCTTTCCGAATGCGGCCTGCCAAAAGAAATGGCACTTGAAATGTTCAAGCCGTTTATTCTTCGTGAGGTTATTATGCGAGGACTAGCCACCAATATTAAATCGGCAAAGCGATATATAGAAAAACGTCCACCTGAGGTCTTTGATATTTTGGAAGAAATTACCAAAAACCATCCGGTTCTTCTGAATCGAGCACCGACACTTCATAAACTTGGTATTCAAGCATTTTACCCAGTTCTTATTGAGGGGTCTGCGATTCAACTTCATCCATGTGTCTGTGCTGGTTATAACGCAGACTTTGACGGAGACCAAATGGCGGTCCATATCCCTCTTTCAAATAAAGCGCAGGAGGAAGCTAAAGAACTTATGATGCCGAGTCACAACCTTCTCAAACCGGCAAATGGCGACCCGATTACCCTCCCAAACAAAGAAATGGCACTTGGTACTTTCTATCTGACATCAATTGATGAAAGACTTCGAAAACCTGAAGAGACTCAATCTTATTTTAGTAATGCACATACTGCACTTCTTGCATTCGATCTTGGGAAAATAGAATTGAGAGAACCTATAAAGGTCCGGATCACGATTCAGAAAGATGGCGAAGGTAAAGTTTTGGAAACGAGTGTTGGAAGGCTCAAGTTTAATGAACTTCTTCTAGCCGATTTCGGGTATGTAAATGAAGCTATTAACGCATCAGGTATAAAGCGTCTTATTATAAAAGCGATGAAAATGTATCCGTCTGAAGAGGTCGCGGAGTTAATTGATCGTATTAAAGACTTAGGTTTTTACGGCGCGACAATCTCAGGTGTTAGTGTGTCAGTTTTTGATAATGAGATTATTCCCGAGAAACAAAAAATGGTTGAAGAAGCGGAAAAGAAAATCGTTATAATCGAGGAAGAATATCAAAGTGGCCTTATCACGCAGACTGAGAAAAAGAGGTTATCAAATGAAGTGTGGTTGAAGGTAACTGATGCAGTTGCCGATCTAACATGGAAAAGTCTCAAACCCAACAATCCAATCAAGATCAGTATTGATTCGGGAGGATCACGTGCCGGACTGGAACAGCTCAAACAACTTTCGGCGATTAGAGGTCTTATCGTTGATCCTTTGGGAAAAATTGTTGAGCTTCCTATTAAATCTAATTTCCGTGAAGGATTATCGATTTTTGAATACGTAGCATCGGCTCGAGGCTCCCGAAAAGGTCTCACCGACTCGGCTCTTAAGACCGCAAATGCAGGATATCTAACACGAAGACTTGTTGATGTTGCCCATGAGGTAATTATCAGGGAAGAAGATTGTGGAACAACAGAAGGAATAACGATTAACAAGAATGAAAAAGATAGGAATTCAGCATTTGCCGATAGATTGGTCGGTCGCATACTTGTCACAAATGTAACTTCTAAAAAATCTCGAAAAACACTACTTAAGGCCGGCGATGAAATCAACGAAGAAACAGCCAAACTACTTGACGAGAACGATATTGAAGAAGTAGTTGTAAGATCACCGTTTGTCTGTAAACTGCCTTACGGGATCTGCGCCTCTTGCTACGGCTGGGATTTCTCAACCAAAAAACGTATCGGTCTTGGTGTACCGGTTGGAGTCATGGCAGCCCAAAGTATTGGAGAGCCGGGAACTCAATTGACGATGAAGGTTAAACACTACGGAGGAATCGTGATGTCTGATGTGACGCAGGGTTTGCCCCGTGTTGAAGAACTATTTGAAATGCGAACACCTAAAAATATGGCCCCGGTTTCTGAAATCACAGGAAAAGTCAAAATTGAGACAACCAACGAAGGTCATCGAGTACACGTCAAGAATACACGTATTAAGCCTATCGATATACAGGAATATTTTGTACCTCTTTCGGCAACTCTAACTGTTTCTGATAATGAAGAGCTTACTGCCGGTACACCGCTTGCGGAAGGAGATCTTGATCCAAAAGAAATCCTAAAAATCGGGGGGCTTCTTATGGTCCAGCGCTATCTTATTACCGAAGTACAAAAAGTGTATGAATCACAGGGAATTGCAATTAACGACAAGCATTTCGAAGTAATCATTCGAAAGATGTCAGACAAAGTCATTGTAGAGAGCGTTGGTGATACATCTCTTATACCTGGAGACTTCGTTACAAAAGCCCGATTTGAAGAGATAAACGCTGAAGTTCTATCAGAAGGTGGAGAACCTGCAACAGGAAGACAAGTTGTTCTTGGAATCACAAAAGCCGCATTATTTTCAGACTCTTGGCTTTCGGCTGCATCTTTTCAGGAAACGACCAAAGTGCTCACAGAGGCTGCGCTTGAAGGACGCGAGGATAAATTACTAGGTCTTAAAGAAAATGTTATCATCGGACGCCTTATCCCGGTTGCCGGTATGGATTCTGATTCGGAAGCTGAAGAACAGACTGAAGAGCAAGCAGGACAAGTAGAGCAAGCCGAACAAGTAGAGAGTCCTGCAGCCACCTAAAAAGTATTTAGTATTTAGTATTTAGTATCTGGTATTTGGTATAAAAAGGTTCAATTAAGCTAAATACAAAATACCATATACGATATACTTGTTTCTCGCTTTTGCAGACTAGCTAAAACAGTTATTCTCTCAAGTGAGGATATGGTATAATATCGAGAACATATGCCGACACTATCACAATTAGCGAAAAGAGGGAGAAAGAAAAGAGTAAAAAAGATCCGTTCTACGGCTCTAAAACGCATTTTCAACGCATCAGAGCGGAAGTATAAGGATTTAGCCTCTCCTCAAAAACGAGGGGTTGTAACGCTTGTTAAAACAATGACTCCTAAAAAACCGAATTCGGCACTCCGGAAAGTCGCACGTGTCAAACTTTCAAATAAAGTAGAAGTGACTGCGTATATCCAAGGAGTCGGTCACACGCTTTCAGAGCACGGGATTGTGCTTGTGCGAGGAGGACGCGTCAGAGATTTACCGGGTGTGAAATATCATTTGGTTAGAGGTAAAAACGACCTTCAAGGAGTTGAAGGTAGAAAAACTGCACGAAGCATCTATGGTACCAAACTGCAAAGGACAGGAGGAGCAAAGGCAGCGTAGCTGCCTTGCAACAACTCACAATTAACTGTTAATTGTCAAATGTAAACTGTTAAATATGAGGCACGCAAAAGTACACAAAAGAAATATAGAGCCGGATACACTCTACGGAAACATAATGGTTTCAAAACTTATAAACTACATTATGCAAAGTGGTAAAAAAACTGTGGCACAGGCTCAGGTTTATAATGCATTTTCTATCCTTTCTCAAAAAGGCGAAGATCCTTTAAAAGTGTTTGAAAAAGCAATACAGAATGTCGGGCCAAAAGTTGAAGTAAAGGCGCGCCGTGTCGGAGGAGCAAATTACCAGGTTCCTGTTGAGGTAAAATCCGAAAGACGGTTGGCACTGGCGCTTCGGTGGATTATCGAAGCAGCACGGAAACGCACAAATAAAGAATTTCACACTTTCTCAGAAAAACTCGCAACCGAACTTCTCGATGCGACACAGAATCAAGGAGAGGCGATTAGAAAGCGAGATATTGCTCTCAAACAAGCAGATGCCAACAAAGCCTTCGCGCACTTCAGGTGGTAATAGTTTTGTCTGTAACTTTTACTTACCTTCTTTCTGGTTTCTTTGGGGCTTTTACTTTTTCTTCAATCTCAGTGCGTTCGCCTAAGGCAAGTTCTAATGCTTCAATTCTTCCTTGAATTCTACTAAAGTGCAAAAGTTCATTAAAAAGATTACCAATATATCTGGGAACTGTCCTGTTTCGTACTAATTCTTGTGGCCATTCCGCAATTACTTTCTTGATATCTATATTTTCACCAAGCACCAAAAGTTCTTCTTGGTTCGCATTTCTTGCTTTTTCAAGCTGTTTCGCGGTCGGACGACGTCGCTTTTTTTCACTTTCATCTGCAGGAAAAACTGTATTTTCTGAAGATGTGGCTTTCCCCTTTTTTACTGCTTCCTTTCGCATTTGCGGTTTTGGACCTCTTTCCGGCATATGTTTGTTCTTCCGTTTGGGATTGTAACAAATATAGTTTATGAAAACAATCAATCTGCAAATTATTAATTTAATTTAAGTATATATACTGATATAATCATTCTATGGCTGAGGATCAGTTGTTTTATGTCGGGCAGAAAGCTGTTATTGATAAAGATGGTGAAGTACTTGTTCTTAATGATCCAATAACAGGTATTGACCTCCCCGGAGGAAAGATCCAGATTGGTGAAACAGATTTTTTAGAATCTCTGAAGCGGGAAGTACAAGAAGAAACAGATCTTGCTATTGAAATAAAAGAGCCATTTTATATCGGCCTCTTTGATTTTCCTGCTCATCTTACTCACAGAAACGCCGGAAAAAAGATTTTTTTGGTAATGTACAAGGCAAAGTATCTCTTAGGGGATGTAAGGTTAAGCGATGAACATAACAAATTCAAGTGGGTCGATAAAAACAGTTACAAGAGTCTTAAAACGAAAGATAAGAATAGCAACATTATTAAAGCTCTTGATATCTATTTCAATACTTACGAGTAAAAAAGGTCGTCACTGTTGACAAATAATAAAATATAGCTCTACAATAATTATATGGCAGCAATTGAGAGCGATGATGGTCCAAAGATAATCCCACCCCAAAATCTTAACGCAGAAAGATTTCAATCCCTTTTTGATGTAGAAAATCACCCTTTATCGCCGGCGTATTCTCCCAGGTTTGGCGGAGGAGAAAGCTTTACGCTCCAACAAGATGGAGAAGGCACTGTACACATAACTGTGTATACAGATAGTTTTGATTTTGCAGATAGGCCAGTGAAAAAAAACAAGTCTCCTATTATCACTGTCGTTGAAGAAAAAAAGAGTCCAGATCAGAAGCCAGAAGAACATATAATTTATAGAGTAGAAAAGGTCTCGAAAGATAGTGAAGGTATAGAGGTAAACGGAATAACTGGCAAAGAAGAAGTTAATATAAATATAGGTTACAAAGGTGAAGTCAGTGTGTTTAAAAAACCTAGTGAACGAACTGTTAAGCTTCCGAAGCCACAGCGACCATCCGGAGATATGTTTACTAAATTAGGGTTATTTAATAAGCCTCATTAATTATTCTATCGTTATCCCCAATATCTTATCTCCCACATTTACCTGATTCACAATATCCATGCCTTTTGTTACGATACCGAAATTGGTGTACTGTTGATTGAGCCAGAATGCGTCGCGCTTAACGATAAAGAATTGCGAGTCATTGTTAACATTGCTTCTAGCAACACCGAGTGATCCGACAACGAATGGCAGAGCATTTATTTCAGTGATCATTGCTCCACCTCCCGTGCCGTCACCTTTTGGATCACCACCCTGGATCACCCATTCTTCAACGCGATGAAACTTCAAATTTTTATAAAACCCGCTTTTTGCTTTTTCGAGAAAATTCTTAACTGTCCTCGGAGCATCTCTGCCTGAAAGATATACTTCAATATCTCCTTTTGTCGTTTTTATAACGGCGGAATAAGAAGCCTGTACTCCTTCCTCAACGCCAAAGGTAGGATTTGGCGCTACTTTTGTAATATCTGTCGATTGTCCCTGAGTTTGTTGAGAAGATGGAGAAATTACCTGGAATGTATTTGCATCTGGAGAAAAAGTCGGAAATTGATTGGCTGACTTTGAGTTAGAGCCTGATTGCGTGACAAATATTATGATTCCAAATAGTGCAATAATTACTATGAAGATAATGATTGAGAATTTATTCATGCAAATTTATTTCATTATTGTACCAATTTAGCAACATAAATTAAATACTTGCATTTATTCTTTGCGCTCATAGAATAAATCAGCTATACTCCTTCGCCCCGAGTTCCCCCGATAAAATCGGGGTTCAATCGGGGCTACGGAAGTATATACAGATTGCATAATCAAAGCGTAGTGGTATACAATAATGAACATGTCAAAACAGGATCAAATTCGAAATTTTGCAATAATAGCCCATATCGATCATGGAAAATCAACATTGTCCGATAGGCTTCTGGAGCTGACAGGAACAATACCAAAAGATAAGCTACAAGAACAATTTTTAGACCAAAACGTCATCAGTAGAAAACGGGGAATTACAATAAAACTTGCTCCGGTCAGAATGAAATATAGCTATAAAGACATTGAGTATGAGTTAAATCTTATTGATACACCGGGACATGTTGATTTCTCGTATGAAGTCTCAAGGACTCTTGCTGCTTGTGAAGGGGCAATACTTCTTGTTGATGCAACACAGGGAATTCAGGCACAAACTGTCGCGCACTACCATAGTGCAAAAAAAGAAAACCTCTTTATGATACCGGTTCTCAATAAAATAGATCTGCCAAATGCCCAAACAGATGTAGTAGTCAAGGAACTTATAGAAACATTCGAATTTAAGGAAGAAGAGGTGATTTTTATTTCGGCCAAGACCGGAGAAAATGTCCCAAAGCTCCTTTCAGCAATTATCGAAAGAATCCCTCCACCAAAAGGATCATCTACTAAGCCTCTTCGAGCGTTGATTTTTGATGCTGTCTATGATGAGTATCGGGGAGTCATCGCTTATACAAAAGTTATAGACGGAGAAATGACAGTCGGTCAAAAAATTGAGTTTTTTCAAAATCATGTCAAGACAGAAGTAACAGATGTCGGATACTTTACTCCTTTTTTAAAATCATCAGAGAGTCTGACTGCAGGAGAAATCGGTTATATCACAACTGGCATTAAAGATATCCGGGAGTCTCGGGTCGGGGATACTATTATGGAGCAAAATAAAATCGTATCACAGCTCTCAGGCTATACAACGCCACAATCCATGGTATTTTTTGGCGTCTTTCCAAAATCACCTGACGATTTTGTTCGTCTGAGAGAATCTCTCGGAAAACTTTCTTTAAATGACACGTCACTTACCTATACGGAAGAGTATTCCGCATACTTGGGAAGTGGTTATCGAGTTGGATTTTTGGGATTATTGCACGCCGATATCGTAAAAGAGCGACTGAAGCAGGAGTTCGGACTTGATCTGTTACTCACCATGCCACAGGTGTTATATGAACGCCGAGAAAATGAAGAAATTTATGAACCGTATATGGTTCTGAACGTCTATGCTCCTTCAGAATATGTCGGCAATGTGATGACTGTCTGTCAGAAGAAAAAAGGAAATCTTTTGGACATGCAGTATCATGAAGGATATGCGGTGCTTTCATACGAAATGCCTTACTCGATGTTCATCCGTGGACTGGCGGGAGATATAAAATCAGTCACTTCAGGATTTGGAAGTATCGATTATGAGTTAGGTGATTATAAAAAAGCAGATTTGGTACAGCTTGATATTTTAATCAACACTAATCCTATTGACGTACTTTCAGAGCTTGTCTACAAAGATGAAGCGGTCTATGTGGCTCGTGACAAAGCCAAAAAACTAAAAGAATCCCTTGACCGCCAGCAATTCAGACAGATAATTCAAGCAACGATAGATAACAATATAGTAGCCCGTGAAGAAATCCCGCCATTTCGAAAAGATGTTCTTGCGAAAATGTCAGGAGGAGATAGAACACGGAAAGATAAGCTGCTTGAAGCGCAGAAAAAAGGGAAGAAAAAGATGATACAGACAGGAAAAGTAGCCCTATCCCAGGAAGCAATATTCTCACTTATATCGGAAGGAAAATAATATTTAGGTGTTAACTATCTGCGTTAGGAGCAAGTTTTACTCTGGCTTTTCTGATAGGACCGGCTTTGTAACCATCACAGTCTTTTTGTCTTTCTGCCACTTCTGCGTTAATACCTCCACCACGATGCAGTCGTCGTGCTTCGCAATTCCATCTATAGGGTCCGGTCACCTCGATAGGAAATTGTTTTGAAAAAGCTGTTGGGATACCTTTTTCCTCAGCTAATAATGGAGGTTCTATACTTTTAATAACCTCAACTACCTCAGGATCTGCATAACTAAACCTTTTCTCTTCAGGTAAAATTGCAAATACATCTGCTACAGGCTTCATACATGATCCCTGGTTATAAAATTCACATATTCCAGCTACTTCTATTTTTGCCATGGGTAGATTCTAAGAGAGCTAAGTTCAAAAGTCAACTAGAGGATGAAGAAGAGTAAGCCTCCACCGATCATTAATAAGAATGCAGTTAGACCGATACCGAGGGCTATCTCGGTTGAGCCGGTTGGAGCGACTGTTACATTTGGAGCACTTGTTACAACCACTTGAGTAGGTGCAATCGTTGCGCTGCCGGTTGCTGTTACTGTTATTGTCTGTTTACAAGTATCCGAACTGCTTACTGCGTTGTTGTTATCAGTTAAGATCGCGGATGCTTGAAATGTACCGGGGTTATTATATGTATGTGCAACCTGCACATTTACCGAATTTGTACCAATACCTCCGGCGCTTGTTATGTCACTGACCTGGCCGTCACCAAAGTTAAATGTCGCTTTGCTGATACTTCCATCGGGGTCACTTCCACTGGTAGTGAATGTCACTGAATATGGAGCAGTTCCCGTCGTTGCTCTGTCGACGCCAAGAGTGCTACACACAGGTGACAGGTTTCCTCCACCGGTGCCGCCACCTGAAGTTGGCGATGGAACTTGAGTCACATTAGCAATAGTTGGTACAGCTGTTGGTTCGTTAGTTGGAACTTCTGTGGTTGGAGTCGGACTACCTGATGGGATTGGAACCGTTGGTTCACCGCTTGGACCTGCCCCTCCGATGACAATTGCAGCAGGTACCGCAGTTGACAGTACGTTTTCACTTGCTTGGTCATTGGAGCCAATTGAGAGGACTTGTGTCGTTGCGCCATACGTCACAAGCGTAGGAGTACCGGCAGCCGTATTTGCGACAGCTTTAAATGTAACTGTTCCCGCCTTTGCTGTTTGCTGGATCGACTTCGTCGGATCTGGACCTACAGAAAGCGTTACAGCTATTTTCCCGGTAGAATATATAGGTCCTTCTAAAACAGATGGAAATACACTGGTATTTGCCTGGAATGCATTCGAAGTAGCTGGCTGCAGCTTGTCAGGGTCATACTGAATTTCAAGCTTTACGAAAGAAACGAGGTTTTTCCCCGGATTTACAGTAATATCAAGCGGTATTGTGTCTCCAACATTTTTCTGAAGCGGTTTGGTTTGGGAAGAATCCGGACTGAATGATACAGTTGTCGATTTCTCAGCTCTGCTTCTCACTTCTTGCTGTTTCTGAAGAAAAAATAAAGTGAGGGGAATTCCGATAAGGAGGACAACGACAAACCCTACAAGAATAAGTCTTCTACCGCTCAACTTCATATAAAAACAGCTGTTCCATAAAGGACAGTAATTTTATCGTATATAAGAAAAACAGATGTGTCAAGCAGTGATGTATCTGGATCTTGAAATAAAGAATATTGTAAGTAAAATTCATGATTGAGGCCAAATTCTACTATAGGCTATTGACAATTTTTGTGATGATAGTGTATAAATTAGCATATCGATGGGTTAACTGATAACTCAACAACAATTATCTTGATATGGCAACTAAAATTAATATTAAACCCATATTTGACTATCTATTAATAAAGCCTCTTCAAGCCGAAACCAAAAGCGCGGGCGGCATTATTTTGCCCGAGTCTGCAAAGGAAAAACCTCAAATTGGGGAGGTAATGGCGGCAGGAGATGGAGCAAGAGACGAAAATGGCAAATTGATCCCTATGGTGGTCAAAGTGGGACAAAAGGTAATGTTTACAAAATGGGGAGGAAATGAAGTAAAAGTCGGGAGTGAAGAATGGAAGCTCGTGAAACAGGCAGATATACTGGCAATAGTTCAGTAAACTTTAGAATTTTTAACTATTATGGCTAAGCAATTACAATTCGGAGAAGATGCAAGGCAATCACTTGTGAGGGGAGTCAATATCCTCGCAAAGGCTGTTATTACAACCCTCGGACCCAAGGGAAGAAATGTCGCACTTGAGAAAAAATGGGGAGCCCCAAGTGTCGTTCATGACGGTGTAACAGTTGCAAAAGAAATTGAGCTGAAAGATCCGTTTGAAAACATGGGAGCCCAGCTCGTCAAAGAAGCGGCAAGCAAAACCAATGACAACGCTGGAGACGGAACTACAACTGCGACCCTTCTCGCTCAAGCAATTGTAAATGAGGGGATGAAAAATGTAACAGCAGGAGCTAATCCAATGATTGTTCGTCAGGGAATGAGCAAAGCCGCCGCTGCGGTCGTTTCCGAGGTTAAAAAATTAGCACGACCGGTCAAAGACGAGGATGTCGTAAGAGTTGCCAAGATCTCGGCACAAGATGAAACAATAGGCCAGCTTATCGCTGAGGCACTTCAAAAAGTCGGAAAAGACGGAGTCGTGACTGTTGAGGAGGGAAGAACAATGGAGATGGAAGTTGTCTACAAAGAGGGAATGGAGTTTGATAAAGGTTATGTTTCGGCATACTTTGTGACAAATCCTGACAGAATGGAAGCCGAAATAGACGATCCGTATATTTTAATTACCGATAAAAAGATTTCTTCACTTAATGAATTCTTGCCTTTTCTTGAGAATTTGGTCAAAGTATCCAAAAACTTTGTTATCATTGCAGATGAGATTGAAGGAGAAGCCCTTGCTGCACTTGTTGTTAATAAACTTCGAGGAACATTCAATCCTCTAGCTATCAAAGCACCGGGATTTGGGGATAGACGAAAAGAATTGCTTCAAGATATCGCGATCCTTACAGGAGGTACTGTTATCTCAGAAGAAACCGGACGGACACTCGAAAGCGTATCGATCGATGATTGTGGACGAGCCGATAAGGTCTGGGCCGATAAGGACAATACACGAATCATCGGAGGCAAAGGAGATAAAAAGGCTCTCACTGCACGAATCGCACAGATTAAACGAGCAGTTGAAGACACAACCTCGGATTTTGATAGGGAAAAACTGCAGGAGCGGTTGGCAAAACTTGCAGGCGGTGTAGCGGTTATCAATGTTGGCGGAGCTACTGAGGTTGAGATGAAAGAGAAAAAAGAGCGGGTTAATGATGCAGTCGCAGCGACAAAAGCAGCCCTTGAAGAAGGTATAGTCCCTGGGGGAGGAGTTGCGCTTCTTAAAGCCAGAAGTGTGCTTCCGAAGTTAAGAGATTCTATAAAAGTTGAAGATGAGAAGCTGGGAGTCGATATTTTATACCGTGCTCTTGAAGAGCCAATGAGGTGGATTGCCAAAAATGCTGGAGCCGATGATGGATGGGTTGTACGGACAGTTGAAGAGGCCGAGAAGCAAAATAAAAAAGTTACAGATTATGGATTCAATGCGATGACGTTAAGTTTTGGCTCAATGATAGGAGCGGGTATAGTTGATCCCGCAAAAGTTACCCGTTCGGCAGTTCAAAACGCTGTTAGTATCGGGATGATGATCCTTACAACTGAAGCGCTCATCGCAGATATTCCTGAGAAAAAGCCTGAGATGCCCGGCGGCGGAATGCCCGGCGGCATGGACGGAATGTATTAAAAGTACGCCTCTCTTCTACTAAGAGTTTTGCTCAGACGAAGGGTCTTCTTTAGTTTCATTCTTATCAGCATTAGTCGATGCATCATAATTTTCAAGATATTCAATAAATGAAACTAAAGCTTCAAGCTGTTGATCACTAAATGGCTTACCTGCTTTATCCAAAGGTATCCAGTCAAGTTTTTCTCTCGCGAGCTTATATTTTTGTTCTGGAAGCATATGGTCGCCTTTGTCAAGCCTCGTTAACGCATCCTTTTTAACAATAGGAAGAAGTTCTCGAATTGACTTAGGTTCACCTGCTTTTTCTTTAGATTCTCCTGTTTTATCAGTTGATTGTTCTGGCTCAGGTGGTTTTATTCCCTCTCCGCTCTCGCTCATATATCTATTCTATTATCTCACCGAAGATACAAATGTCAAGAAATGCATTATCAATTATATGATGTGTATAATGTATATGATTAATCTAAGGATTAAGTCTTCCTCCTTCAAAAACCTCTTGAGACTTTGTAAGTATTTCACGCCAATTGCCAAGTTTTTGAAATACTAATATGTATGTTTTTGCCTCTTTCACATCAAAAAACCAGGTGAGGAAGAGATACAAAGAAAATCCGGCAAGACTTGAAATACCTGTCAAAACGATAAGGTTTACAGTACGAGTTGTATCAAATACGAGCTGGTCGAGTAATTTGATAGGAATATAGAGAGCAAATGCGGTAAAAAACGATGCTGCAAGTATTTTTATCCACGAAAGAAAGAGGGAGGGAAGATGAAATCCACCCGTTGCCCGACTTAAGAGATAGAGAAGTACAATAAGCTGAAATATGCTTGCTAGCGTATATGCAAAAGCAATGCTTTGAATGCCCATTTTCATCGGAACGACAAGAAAATATCCAAAGAGAAGCATAAAGACAGTAGTTATGGATCCAACAATAAGAGGAGTTTTGGTATCATGGAGCGCATAAAACGCCCTATAGACAAGTGTCAACAGTGCCTGTGCAAAAATTCCTAAACTGAAAAATGCAAGTGTTTGTCCGGTTAAAACCGTAGCGGGCCAATCCAATTTGGGAGCACCAAAGACCAGACGAACTAACGGAATGCGAAGGATAAGAATCAGGACAGAAATAGGAAGAATAAGATAGAGCATCTGATTAAAACTATTGATAAATGTTGCTTTGAAGTGATCTTTTCGATCTTTTTCTCTTGATAAAACAGGAAAGGTAGCTTGGGCGATTGCTTGACCGATCAGTGCAACCGGCGCAAACGCAATTGCCTGTGCCAAATCAAAAATAACATAATTTCTCCCAGGAGACGGAAGAAAAGAAACTAAAGAAACGATTAGAATTGATCCAAATTGAAAAATGCCATTTGAGAGCGTCCTCGGCCACATAAGGCGTAGAATCGTTCGAACTCCCGGGTCTTTGAGTGAAATATTTGGTTTATAGGAAAACCCAATCTTCCGAACAAGCGGCAGTTGGAAAAGAATAAAAATGCATGCGCCAATAATTGTACCAACCGCTCCCGAATAAATTCCAATGTATCGAGAAAGCGTGAGAAGACCAATGATAATTCCTAAGTTATAGAGAGCAAGTGCAAAACCGGGTATAAGAAAACGATTATAAGACTGCAGGAGTGCTGTATAAAAAGTACCAATTGTGATTAAAAATTGCCCGATAATAATAATTCGAAGGAGATTTGCCATAAGACTCATATCAGAGGGAGAAAAGCCGCCTCCCGGATTAAATATTGTTAGAAAAAATGGCGCAAAGATAACAAGAACTAATGAAAAAAGGAAAAAAATAAGCATCCCAAGTGTTAGGAAGTTTGATGCCATTTTTCGCGCCTCATCTTCTTTTCCTTTTGCAAGATAATCCGAGAAAACGGGAATAAAAGCACTGGAGAGGGCTGAAGCAATGATTAACTGAAAGAGAAGGTCCGGAAACTTATACGACACATCATAAACACCAGTGATAACTGATGCACCAAAAAGACCAATAAGTAAGCGCTTCTTAATAAGTCCCAAAATTTGAGAGAGAACAACTGTTCCCATAATCACAAAAGCGGCTGAAATGATATTTGTTTGCCGCTTTGTTATGAGGTCAAGACTCTTGCGAAGTAACCCTCCAGGTATATTGCTGGGCATATATTGTGTTTCTAAGTATATCATGCTAAAATTGCAAAATGCCAGTACTAAGACATGCCAAGAAGAAATTACGGCAGGATAAAAAGCGTAAAGTTAGAAATCGAAAAGTAAAAGATACCTTTAAAGAGCTTGTTAAAAAAGCAAAAATTGCAAAGACACCAAAAGCACTAAGTCTTGCTTTCAAAAGTCTTGATAAAGCGGCAAAGCAAAATATTATTCATAAAAACAAAGCGGCAAGACTGAAATCCTCTCTGACAAAATTTGTTGCATCCGGAGCGACGTTAGCTGCTTCTCCAAAAAAGTCAACAAAAACAAAAAAGAAAAAACCTTCCTCTAAAAAAAGCTAAATTGCTAAGCTTCAGAGAAAAAGATATAATTTCCATACAGCCATGTTAGATATAAAATTTATCAGGGAAAATCCTGGCCTCGTCCAAAAAGCTGCAAAAGATAAAAAAATTGATATAGATATCACACATCTTCTTGAGATAGACAAAAAAAGACTGGAACTGCAAAAATCCGTTCAAACTCTTCAAGAAGAGAGAAATATGTTTACAAAAGGAATCTCTGGCAAACCAACCGATGAGCAAGTAGAAAAAGGAAAAAAAATAAAAGAGAAACTTGAAATACAAGAACATGCACTCAACGCAGTAAAAGCGGAATTAGATATCTGGCTTCTTAAAGTCCCAAATATTCCAAAACCCGATGTCAAAGTAGGAGAAAACGAGTCGGGTAACGAAGTAATTCGCAAATATAAAGAGCCAACGAAGTTTACCTTTACACCAAAAGACCATCTGGAGCTTGGAGTAAAATTGGGTCTTATCGATACAGAAAGCGCAGCAAAAGTCTCAGGAACACGATTTGCCTATCTGAAAAATGACGCAGTGCTTCTGGAGTTTGCGCTTGTCCAGTTTGCTTTTGACTTTTTAATCAAAGAAGGATTTATTCCTATTCTCCCACCTGTCCTTATCAAAAGAGAAATAATGCAGGGATTAGGTTATATGGAAAACGGCGGAGAAGAAGACATGTTTGCTACCAAAGACAATTTATTCCTTGTGGGAACTGCCGAGCAATCTTTGGTCCCAATGCATAAAGACGAAGTATTTCAAATAAAAGATTTGTCCAGACGATATGTTGGTTACTCTACAAGTTTCAGGCGTGAAGCAGGAAGTTATGGTAAGGATACGAGAGGAATTTTGCGTGTCCATCAATTTAATAAAGTTGAAATGGTATCCTTTGTTCCCCAGGGGGAAGATGATCAAGAGCATGAATACCTTTTGTCACTTGAGGAAAAAATGTTTCAAGCATTGAACATTCCTTATCAAGTTGTCAAAATGTGTACAGGCGATTTGGGTTTTCCTGCTGCAAGAAAATATGATATTGAAGCATGGATGCCGGGTCAGGAGAAGTACCGCGAAGTGACATCTGTTTCGACTACTACTGATTTTCAATCAAGAAGACTCAATATTAAGTATCAAGACGGACAAGATAAAAAATTTGTTAATATTCTCAATGGAACCGCTTTTGCATTATCAAGGACCCCGGTTGCAATTTTGGAGAATTATCAACAAGAAGATGGAAGTATCGTAGTTCCAGAAGTGCTAAGAAAGTATATGGGAAAAGACCGAATTACTCCCCAAAATAGGGTATAACCTATGTTAGGAAGAGAAGAAGTAAAAATAGATGTTCCAGGTAAGCTTCCCGAATCAACCGGATCGCAGAAAGAAATTGATGCATATTTACATGAATGGACGCAAGTCCGGGAAGCTTTTACAAAGGATGGCCCGTATGAATTTGAGGCAAATCTTCCAGGGATAGTAGGTTATATTGCTCCAGAAGACCAGGAAAAATTTAGTACAGTTCCTCCACCCTTTGAGCTGAATTTTGACGGACAAGCAGAATTTAGTTTAAGAGATCCAAATTTTAAAAAATGGTTTTTAGAATCAATGCCAAGTGTAAACAGGGAAATCCAAAAAGATTTAGAAAAGTTTGGTAATGAATTCGAACTGGATCGCTTGGTATTTGAAAGAAAAATTACGGAAGCTGGGTCAACTCCAATGCCAGCATCGCATCCGCATATTGATGTGATAACAGCAGAAGATTTATCTCATCCCTTTATTCAATATATTGTTAGTGACAAATATTCGACAGAGTCAAGTGCAGGCCCTGCCATTGTTGAAAAAAACGTGAGTGGGGATTTACAACTCCGAGTTAGCTCATTCAGACCCGAAACGAAAGGTATTCCAGCAACTAATTTTTCGATCGTTCGTTTTAGCCCTCTTACTATACACAACTCTCCCTTTTTTCCTGAGACAGCGGAGCGGACCCGTCTACAAATTCTGGCAAGGAAAAAATAAAAATTTCTTCCAATTATTAAAATTTATTAAAATTTTGTAAAAAGTAATTTTTTTAGCTTCAAAAATTTTCAATAATTTAGCCTCGAAATGTAGGAAAAAAGTAAAAAAATTGATATATGATTTTTGTCTCTATTGCAATCTAAACTCTCAATATTGAAGCAAGGAAAATTACTTGACAAATTAAAATAAAAAATCCACTATAAAACTGTCCTGTATTCATATTTAAAATATACATACTTAAAACAGGCGGAGGGAGGTGATAGATTCCATGGCAAAAAAGAAAAAGAAGAAGAAGAAATAGTTGGTGGTCCGCCCTCCACTAATTGATGGAGGCGGAGAACGTTACCAACTGATCAATTGGTAAGCCCCTGCCTGTATAAACCCTGGCAGGGGTTTTTTTTGAGGCTGAAATGTGGTAAGATAGCTGCATGCGCATCCCATCAATTTTTTCCAACCTTCTTGATTCCAATAATCGAGAAATCAACCGGCTTAATCCTTTTGTTGATGAAATAAACACTTGGGAGGGAAAAGTCCAAAAACTCAAAGACCAGGATTTTCCTAAGAAAACAAAAGAACTGAAAGAACGGGTAGACTCAGGTGAATCACTCGATTCAATACTGCCTGAAGCATTTGCATTAGTCCGAGAAGCCGCACGGCGAACTATTGGACTTCGTCACTTCAATGTTCAGATGATAGCGGGAGCCGTTTTGGCTCAAGGAAAAATTGCCGAGCAAAAAACAGGAGAAGGAAAAACGCTTTCTGCTGTCCCCGCATTGTATCTTCATAGTTTAACAGGAAAAGGAGTACACCTTGTGACTGTTAATGACTATCTTGCCCGTCGTGATGCAGGGTGGATGGGACCGATTTTCCATCTCCTTGGCGTCCGGGTATCATCAATTATAAATGATCAATCATTTCTCTTTGACCCGGAATTTATTGATGAAAAAGCGACCGATTACCGTCTCCTGCACCTTAAGCCGATTAGCCGGAAAGAAGCATACGAAGCAGATGTGACGTATGGCATCAATTCTGAATTTGGTTTTGACTACTTACGGGATAATATGGCTCAAGACCTCGGAGATGTTGTGCAGAGGGAGTACTATTTTGCAATTGTTGATGAAGTTGACTCAGTTCTTATTGACGAAGCCCGAACTCCACATATTATCTCAGCTCCTGATGAGGCTCCCTCCCAGCGGTATTATGAGTACGCAAAAGTCGTTGAAAAACTTATTTCCGATACAGACTATAAAATAGATGAAAAATTCCGTACAGCGCACCTTACCGATCATGGTATAGGGAAAGTTGAGAAATTATTTGGAATCTCTGATATCTACGAAAAAGATTTCGATACTGTTTACCATCTGGAAGCCGCACTCAAAGCAAGAACGCTTTTTCATAAAGAAAAAGAATATATCGTGAAAGACAATCAAGTAATTTTGGTTGATGAGTTCACTGGTAGACTTCTTGAAGGAAGACGTCTTTCAGATGGTATTCATCAAGCAATCGAGGCAAAAGAAGGTGTCCCGATCCAAAGGGAGTCCAAAACACTCGCAACAGTTTCACTTCAGAATTACTTCCGCATGTATGAGAAGTTAGCAGGGATGACAGGAACTGCAGTTACAGAAGCAGAGGAGTTCAGAAGGATTTATAAGCTTGATGTTGTCGTTATCCCAACCCACCGAAATGTAGTGAGGAATGATTTCCCTGATGCTGTTTACAAAACGGGTCGAGCAAAACTCTCCGCTGTCGTTTCAGAAATTGAAAAAGCATACAAAAAGGGGCAGCCAGTTCTTGTCGGTACGACCTCAATTGAGAAAAATGAAATCATTTCAGAACTTCTAAAAAGACGAAAAGTAAAACACGAGCTTTTAAATGCGAAAAATCACATAAGAGAAGCACAAATTATCTCGCAAGCCGGAAAAGTAGGTGCAGTTACCATTGCGACGAATATGGCCGGGCGTGGAGTCGACATTGTCCTTGGCGGCGACACACCAAAATCAGAAGACGGCAATCCAAAACTTAATTCACCCGAATGGAAAGCATGGGAGAAAGAACATAAAAAAGTGCTTGAGCTTGGGGGATTGTTTGTCATCGGAACGGAGCGGCATGAGGCACGCCGTATTGATAATCAGTTACGGGGAAGATCGGGAAGACAAGGAGATCCGGGTGCATCACGTTTTTTTGTGGCACTGGATGATGAAATTATGCGGCTTTTTGGTGGAGATAGAATTGCGGGAATTATGACACGATTTAATATGCCAGAAGATGTACCTCTCGAGCACCCCCTTGTCTCAAAGTCTATCGAGAACGCTCAGGTAAAAGTCGAAGGATTTAATTTTGACTCAAGAAAACACCTTGTTGAGTATGATGACGTATTAAATAAACAAAGAGAAATCGTTTACCAGCTTCGGAGAAAGATACTTGAAGACTCAACTGATTCGGAAAGTTCGCTCAATGAAGAAGTGCAAAAACGAATTATAGGAGCGATTGGATCTCTTGTAAATCTTTCAGTTGCACAGCCGGTAGATGGCCAGCAAAATTTAAACGAGCAAGTCATATCTGAATTTGCAACAATCATACCTTTTGATGACGCGTCGCAAAAACAGCTTGTTAAACAACTTGAACAATTGCATACTGCGGAGGAAAAAATTGAATTTCTCTCAAAACTCGCAGATGATTTATACAAGAAACGGGAAGAGCAATTAGGATCAAATCTGATGCGGCAAATTGAGAAATTTGTTATGCTTTCGGTTATCGATAATCTCTGGATGAATCATTTGGATGCTATGGATAATCTCAGGCAAGGAATCGGTCTTCGCGGATACGCGCAAAAAGATCCGCTTGTTGAGTACAAAAATGAAGGATTTAGGATGTTTGAACAGCTTATGTGGGCGATTGATGATGAAATTGTCCATAGAATTTATAAGATCCAAGTCCAACAGCCAAATGCAAACCCACCAAACGGTGCGTCCGGTCATGTACATGAAACTGAAACGCATACACACGCAGATGGGAGTGTTCATTCAGGCCCATCGCATCCTGAAGCTCCCACCCCGGCACAACAGACGAGAACATTCGTTACGAATACACCGGCAAGTGAAGTCTCCCAAAGTGCTTCTATGCCAGTTATTGCCAAGAAAAAACTCAGCCGAAATGATCCATGCTGGTGCGGGAGCGGTAAGAAATGGAAAAAATGCCACTACCCGAATCTTCCTTAATGAAGCGCTTGGAAGGTATATTCTTGTGCTTTAAGTTGTTCGATAATTTGCGGGAGCGCTTTCACCGTTGCTAAATGATTTGAATGCATTAGTATATCTGAACCATTGACGCTGTTATTCACAACGCGGCGCACAAGTTCGTTCGTCGCGGGTTCTGACCAGTCTCTCGGATCAACATCCCATAAATACAGCTTCATACCAAGATTTGCGGCATCCTGCGTTACATAAGAATTAATACCCCCATATGGAGGACGAAATAAAGTGATGTCATGATTGTCATTAAATGGTTTTAAGATAGTATTTGTTGTTTGAATTTCACTTAGAATGTTTGCAGCGTATAAATTCGGTAAAAATGCATGCGTAAGAGAGTGATTTCCAATAACATGTCCTTCAGAAACTGTCCGACGTGCAACTTCTGTGTCACGTAAAACATTTTGCCCAACCAGAAAAAACGTAGCCTTCACATTGTATTTTTTTAGTATATCCAACACAAGTAGGTGGTAGATTGCGTTTGGGCCGTCATCAAAGGTAAGGTATGCAATTTTTGGTCCTGGTTGCGTTTGGGCACCAAGCACTTTCCTGTTGAGAGATCTTCCTGTTGGGATAGCAATCACCTTGCGTTTGTCTGCATAAAACTGCGAGTAAATTGCCACCCTGGCATCATGGTCATCAAATTCAGCATGTGTCTCTGACTCCACCCGGACTGCAAAATCTCCCAGAATATGGTTTAGTTTTTTGTCATCCAATCTCAGCATTGGTATTGTCTGTTTTGGGTTATTTGGATCCAGGCGTTTCACCGTTGTAAGCATTACTCGTAGATCTTGGGAAGATAGGGTGAGCGTTTGGGAACCGCTGGTTATCGTAATTGGCGTATTGGTTCGTTTTATTGCTTCTTGACGGATTGTATTAATGAGGGATGGAGCATATGATTCTGCTGGAACAGTATGAGCAGGAACTACTATTGGTGTTTCCGGGGTGTTCGTAATAGAATCAGTAATAAGTGCTGCCAGCTTTTTTGTATCAACGCTTACTCCTTTTCTAGGAGCGGCATCCTTGGTAATGTTGTTAGTGAAATCGGGCAATTGAGGGGTAGGGTTTTGGTTCACTGCATCTTGTATCTCAAGCACTTTTGCTGCAAGCAGATTTTGTGAATAGGAGCGTGCAAATGTTGTATCCTGCAAACCGAAAAGAGTAGTTTGCTGCACCGTGAATTTTTGCAGGAATGTGCCTGTCCGTCCGACTGCTAGGATCCTGGAGGCCGTATTGTTTGAATTGTTTTTAACACCAATGTCACTTGGCTTAATATAAAACTGATGGTTTTGATAAGTTAAAACAAGCGAGCGGTTGCTTTCCTGCTGGACAAATCTCATAAGTTGTGATAGCGTCATTCCGTCTACTCTTTTGCCATGAAAATGCAAACCAAGGATTGGTCTATGCGGATTCAGTACATTATATGCAAGGGCGCAGTTATCCAGAAAAAGTAGAAAGGCAAAAATAAAGAGAAAAATACGGAGTTTTGGAATTTTTTGACAAATTTTATATATTTTTTTCATATTATTGATTGTTCAGACATATTCCTCGGGTTATTTCAATATCTTGTTCGGATTCCTCGAGAACTGAAATTTCTGCAGAACGCAATGTTTCATCTGCATGCGCGCAAAAGTTTTTTAGCTGATTATTTAATCCTTGTCTCTTCGAAGGGGAAACTTGCTTGAGAACGGCTTGGGTTTTGAGAAGGTGTTCGGTAAGCCGAAGTGTAGCAAAGTTGGTGCTTGCAAAATCATTTGTTCTCAAAAACTTGTCTATATCATCTACCTTATCTGTCGCAAAACGTAAAAGAAGCGTTGTTTGTTGCTCAGGAACTAGAGTGTTTTTAAGCTGTTCATTTTCTTTTTCAACTTCATTAATTGAGTCTTGATTTACTTTTTCTGAAGACGTCAATGTTTCCTCAGGAGTAAAAACTGCTTCTGGTAAATCGCTTTTGAAAGTTTGAGTTGATTCTGACTTTTGGTCAATATTTTCTGTATTAGAAGGCTGTGCATCATGTGAATCAGATGATGCATTTTGTTTTTCAGCTGGGATTTCTGCGGGTTTGTTTTCTTGAGCATTTTGTTGAGTTTCTAGGGGCGGGGCTGCTTTATCTGCAGGAGGTTGTGTCTGTGTATTTTCGGACTGATCGGTTGTTGGCTGGTCATTTTGTTGCACAGAAGACTCATCTGCACTGGTTGGTGTAGGACTATCCTCTTCTTGCGCCAGATAGGAAACTCCCAAAACCCTTTTTGTACTGGGATGCGAATTCGCAATCAGCATAACTGAAACAGCAAGCTGTAAGACAAAAAAAACTAAAAACCACCGCATAATTTCTAGTTTACTTGTAATTTGAAGAATATGTCAAATACTTCTCACTCACCCAGACTATGAATCTTGACATCTTTAAATTGTAATCAATATACTTAGTGTAGAGTTAATGAAAAACTTTAAAAATTTTCTTAAAGAGACACAACAAAAAGTCTCTTATTCACGTAATGCTAGTAAAAATGTATTTCTAGCGATAACTATCCTTTCAACCATCATAATCCTGAATATAATCCCCTTTATTGTTAATAATGCACAGACTTTTTTCAATAAAGCCGCTTCTCCTGCAGTAACCCCTCAGTTATCACAATACATAACTCAAACGCAGTCAATGCAAAAACCGCCGGTCCAGGTACTCGATACCACCAGGCTTGAAAAATACTTGATTGTTGAAGCAGCGCTTCTTGGTGTATCAGACAGTATCAGTCTTTATTTTAAAGATCTTACTCAGCAGAAAGAAGTAGCAATCGATCCAACTCGGTCCTGGATCCCAGCAAGTACAATCAAGGCATATGTTATTGTTGAGGCATTCAGGCAGCGTCGAGTCGGGCTTATTGATTTTAATCAAGCCGTTACCATACAAGCGCAAAATATCGTTCCGACAGAACTTGAAACAGATGAGTTTCCTTTGCTTAGCGAAGGAATAAGAGTAACCATCGGTCAATTAATTGAAGCCATGATTATTCAAAGCGATAACACAGCATATAATACCCTGCTTGATATTTTGGATAGACGCAGCATTAATGAGACGCTAAGAGGTTTTGGTCTCACAGAGACAGTAGTTGGTGAAAAACTAAATCTTGATGCTGAGCAGTTCCAAAAAGATCTTGCTGAGCCGGGAAGACAGCCAAATACGACAACTGCCAAAGATTTAGCAATATTATTTGATCTCTTATATAACCAACAAATACCTGATTCCGGTGATATACTTGCTATTTTTAAACGACAAAAAATCAATATCATGCTTCCTGCGCTTATCCCTGCAAAAACCGAAGTTGCACATAAAACAGGTGAATGGGCACCAATCTACCACGATGGAGGGGTGATATATAAACCGAATGATCCTTTTGTTTTTGTAGTATTTACTAACAGTAATGAACCGGACATTGTAGCAAAACTCGCCCACGTTGCTTATTATCAAAGTCCAGATAGCATCGGTCAAGCTCTGGACCGGGATAAAGCGATGGTTCCCGTGCATCATTCCATTGCACAGGTCTACCTTAAGCGTCTTCCGAGTCTCCAAAACGTTCTTGGTACAAAAACTTCAATTGTGGCACCGCAACGTTACGTCATCCAAGAAGGTGACAGCCTTTATAGTATTGCTCAAAAGTTTTATGGGGATGGGAATAGGTGGCCTGACATTGCAAGAAGAAACTATCTCTCGAGTCCAACTGACGTAAGTGTCGGTCAGGAACTTGTTATTCCCTCAGTAAAAATTTCCCAAGAAGGACTAAATGAAAAATTCCCAACAATCACCGCTGCTGATTTGGGGATTACCACGACTGATCTGAAAACCGACACACAAGAAGTAAAGAATGTTGTTGATGCGAGAGTAACACCGGGCTCTCTCGCTTATGGAATAAAGCGTCTTCTTGAAGAAGGAAATATTGCCAGAGCGAGAACCCCAGCTGAGAAAGTTGATGCCTACCTGCAATTTACCAACAGCAGATTATCAGAAACAAAAACACTTCTTGCCAAAGGCAATACCCGCGATATCGAGAAGTTGCTCAACGATTCAGAAAATGCCCTTTCTCAGGCGACATTGCTTGCTAAAAGTACCAATGCTTCACAGGAACAGTTTATCCGTATTAAAAAAATAAGCGAGCTGCATTTTGCAACGCTTGCACAAAATATACAAAATGTTTCCTCAGATGATAAAGAGCAATTTATTGATTCAGTCTACAATTTTTACAAAAAAAACCAAAAAGAGGTTGTGCCGATTCTCAGAAATTTAGCAATGAATAATCCTCTTCGGCAGCACCCTGTTATAGGCACTGTGGATAAAGTGACGAACGATACTGCAACAGTGAAGTTTGATAATGGTACTACAAAGGATGTGTATATCACAAGCGCTACGTCAATACGGGATTTTCATAACAAGACTCCTGATACAACAAATCAATTGATAGTCGGAGAAAAAATCGCAATTATCGGAGAAACGACAAAACAAAATAATATTCTGCCGGTATTTATTTTGCGCAATGTACCCAGAGAGTTGCCGGACAAGCATGAAGGTGTCGTGCTTAGGGTTTTCCCGCCCAGCAATAAGCTTGAGTTACTCAATAAAAAGGGAGAGACGGAAGAAATTCATATAGACGATAATACATTATTGCGTGCAAGGGATACAGGTGTTTCACTTGAAGGAATTGTTCCGGGGTCGCAAGTAACTGTGTTTGGTGAGAAGCAAGAAAAACAGGAGAAAGTTGTCCCTTCACCTTCCCAAGTCTTTCCTACGTCTGAACATAATTCTACACTTAAATTATTCCTTCCAACTCCAACACCTCTCCCGGCACCAAAGGAGAACAAACCCCAGATAACTGATAAAACTGAGCATAAATCTGACTTCTCTCAACAAGGGAATAGCACTCAACCTGCATCAATAGTGAAAGCAACGTCAGTTACCGTCACCCAGAATGGTTCAGGAATGCAGGTACAGGTAGTCGTACAACCTCCTGCAGCAAAGGAGCAATCTAAAAATCATGAGCCAGCAAAGACCAGCGCTCCTCCAGCAAATACGACGAGTGATCAGGGTAAAAAAATAGAGCCGGCAAAAGGATCAGACAGTAAAAACAACAATAAAGACAGCGGCAAAGAAAAAGATAAAAAAGATAAATAGTCTTGTAAAATGTAAAAACTTACCCTACACTAAAATAAGAGATGAAAAAAAAGAAGCAAGCAAAAAAAATTAAAACAGTGCACAAGTATCTTGTAAGATACATCACTATCACCTTCAGCGTTGTTGTCCTTTTTCTTTTGGGGACAGTTCCTCTTGCGAAATACGCTGATTCATTGTTTGTCAATGATCAAGTCTCCAACGCGGAAAGCTTATATAAGCTTGCGCAGCTTAATCCTTTCCTACCAGGTATGGATAAACGGCTGCTTGCGACTCAGATAGTAATCAAAGAGCGAACCGAGGAAAACGAAGAGACGGGCATGGAGAAAACGATTGCTTTCCCAGAATACTGAAGATAAAAATGTGTTGGGAGCAAGCGTATCGGTTCCTGTGCTTATGTATCACTATATTCGTGTAAATCCTGTGGCATCAGATAGTGTTGGGTATAATTTATCAGTAACTCCTGAGAATTTTGCAGCCCAGATGGATTATCTTGCATCTCATGGCTATCATACAATCAGTCTTGATGAACTTGGAAGTGCCCTTCTCAATCATGGAGGCTTGCCATCCAAGCCAATTGTTATTACCCTTGATGATGGTTATATGGATTCCTACACTGCCGCATTCCCAATTTTAAAAAACCATGGATTTAAAGCAACCAACTTTATTATCACAGGACTTGTCGGCGGGCCAAATTACCTTACCTGGGGACAAATTGATGAGATGAAAAACAGTGGCGTATTTACTTTTGGCGCTCATACTGTGCATCACTATGCATTAACCTCGCTTTCGGCAGCAAATATCCGCGCAGAGGTCACAGACAGTAAAAATACTCTTCAAGCACATCTAGGGTATCAAGTAAACTGGCTTGCATACCCTTATGGAAATGTCAATGGAACAGTTGCGAGCATTACCCAGCAGGCTGGATATATTGGAGCGTTTGGAACAAATTATGGTACCTATCAATCAACAGATAGAATGTTTACCGAGCCTCGAGTTCGTATTGGGGGAGGCGATATTATATCTTCATTTGCGGCAAAGATCCCATAATCAGTTCAAAAATACCACTATCCAGTTATTCCCTAAGGTTTAGTTGTATTGTCTATCAGAAAGAGGATATAATTCATAAAAGGAATTTATGCCATGAGTAGAAAAGGTTGGGCAATTATTTTTATTTGCATTTTTATTATCTTATCCATTTTGGGGATGGTTATTAATACAAAACTTTTTGCACCTAAAAAAATCCATTACCATGCGGGATTTGTCGTTTTCGAAAATGATAAAAGACAAGATTTTTCAGATGTAAAGTACATGCATATCAAGCCATGTACGGTAAAAGGCAAAGATAACACAGAATCGGAGAGCGATGAAGATAATCAGATTGAGAAAGCGCACTTACATGATTATGTGGGAGATGTGGTCCATGTCCACAGGGAAGATGTAATCTGGAAAGATCTTTTTACCAATCTCAAGTACAACATTGACTATGCGAAAGCGACTGCATATATAAATGGAAAAGAAGTAAAGAATTTTCAAGATCAGGAAATTCAACCCTACGATAGCCTCATTGTTTTCATTGGAAAAAATAATATAAAAGAACATTTATCGGAAGGCGTAAACAAGTCGCACATTCAGTCTGTCGAGAAAAAAAGTGAAGAATGCGGCAGTTAGCTCTTTCCTCTGCAATAGTTCTCCCCTTTCATTTTTTAAAAATTGTGCTAATATAAGACTTTGTAAATGTACAAGTTCACTCGGGAGGATGCTTGCCTATGATGACTGCCAAAAAACCTTCAAAGATAAGAAAACAAAAAAAAACAACAAAACAAATATCCCCAATCGTTACTGATCAAATTTCGGCAAAAAGGAAAGCACAGAAAAGTGGAGAGCAATTTAGAGAACTAGCAGATACTCTGCCGCATATGGTCTGGACAATTGAACCGGACGGCAGAATTTCCTATATCAATAAACGATGGGCACAGTGGACTGGATTTACAATTGAGGAAATCAATAAAGGAAAATGGTCTGAAGTTTATCACCCTGATGATCTTCCAAAGCTTGCCAAAGAATGGGAGAATGCTTTTAAGAGCAAAAAAGCATTTACATGGGAGTATCGGATTAAAAATCCAGGTGGAGGTTATTCATGGTTTATGGGTGCTACCTTGCCTATAAAGGATAAAAAAGGGAAGATAAGCAGATGGATTGGCACAGCAACGAACATAGACGAAAAGAAGCAATCAGAGGGAAATCTTGCGTTTCTTTCAGAAGCAAGCAAAATCCTTTCCTCCTCTCTTGACTATAAAAAAACGCTCAATGCAGTTGCGAAACTTGCAGTACCGCATATCGCCGATTGGTGTGCTGTTGAGTTGCTTGGGGACAATGGACAGTTACAACTAGTATCGGTTACTCACAAAGATCCTGCAAAAGTGAAATGGGCAAAGCAACTTAGAAAAACAAACCCGCCGGATATGAATGCTCCGACAGGACTACCAAATGTTTTGCGAACCGGTAAGTCAGAACTCTATCCCAAAATTACCGATGAGCTGCTTGTGCAGTCAGCAAAAAATAAGAAAGAACTTGAATTACTTCGTAAGCTTAACCTCACCTCAGTCATGATAGTTCCGATCCGCCTTGGCAATAAAATTATTGGCGGAATTAGCTTTGTGACCACAGAAACAGGAAGACAATATACAAAATCCGATGTCGCTATGGCAGAAGAATTGGCAACGAGATCCGGACTGGCTATTGAGAGCGCGAGATTATATAAGGAGATGCAAAAAGCCGTTTCCCTCCGCGATGACTTTATATCGATTGCATCCCATGAGTTAAAAACCCCTTTGACAAGTCTAAAAATGTACACACAGCTGCTGTCAAGACAGTTTACAAGTAAAGCCAATGGTGAGGCAAAAAACTTCTTTAGAAAAATGGATGATCAATTAAACGAACTTACAGGACTAATCAATGATTTATTGGATATTTCCAAAATACAACATGGAAAATTAGAGTTTAAAATGGAAAATATTGATATCAACGAACTGATAAAAGATACATTCGAAGCCTTATACTCAACAACAAAAAAATTCAATATCATAATTCAAGGACAGGTGGATCGTAATGTATATGGAGATAGATATCGTATCTTTCAAGTTTTGACTAACTTGTTAACAAACGCAATAAAATACTCTCCTAAGGCAGATAAAATAGTTGTACGGTTAGAATCGACAAAGGATAAAGCCATTGTTAGCGTACAGGACTTTGGGATTGGTATTGGAAAAGAAGACCAGGGAAAAATATTTGATCAATTCTACCGGGTGACAAACCCCGAAGAGAAAATCACCCCAGGACTTGGTATGGGGCTTTATATCACCAATGAAATAGTAAGAAGACATGGTGGGAAACTGCAGGTCATTAGCGAAAAAGGAAAAGGTTCAACTTTTAGCTTCACACTACCATATGGACGCATAAAAGCTCAGAAAGCTCCAAAGTTCTCCCAAAATTGATTACTTAATTCTCACAATTTTTTATAAGCATGAATGATTCTTTGGATCACCGTGTAAGTTGACAGGAAAATAAGCAAAATAAAAATAAATTCTGCGATGTTGAGACCGAAAATAACAATACGTGGAAAAAATACATAAAGAAGAAAGGCTGCAAATATGAAAACGAGCCGTTCGCCTCTCTGTATTATCCCAATTGTAAATTGAGCATGATTTGAGCTTGCCGTTTCTCCTCTAGCACGAGTATAGCTTGTAAGAAAAGACAGAAGAAGAAGTGGGGTTATAATTTCCCACCTGACAATCCCCCCAAATGCGAATGCAGTAATAAATAGAAAATCCGAAACACGATCCAATGTTGAATCAAGAAACCCGCCAAAGTTAGTCACTTTATGATATTTTCGAGCCACCATCCCATCAATTGCGTCAAATACATTCCCCAAAAATGCAAGAACTGCAAGAAAATAGAAATGGTAGATAACAAAGACAAAAAACAGAAGAGGTGGTATACTGCCTATGAGGGTTAAGATGTTTGGATTGACCCTGGAGAAATACGAAGCCAAAGGTTCAAGATATTTTTCGAAAACCTTTTTTTTCTGACTAAGCATGGCGAAAACTCAATATAAAATAGATCTTCATTCCCACTCAATCATATCATATGATGGTGGACTTACGGCAAAACAATACACAAAACTTCTTGATCTGGGTATACTTGACTGTATCGCTATTACCGATCATGACGAGACAAGTTTCGCAAGAATTATGCATGACCAACTGGGAGGAAAAATTATTGTGGGAGAAGAGATAATGACGACTGACGGCGAAATAATCGGGCTGTTTTTGCAAAAGACTATTCCCAAAGGAATGTCGGCTATCGAAACAGTTGAGGCAATCCACGAGCAGGATGGTATCGTCTATATTCCCCATCTCTTTGAGACACTAAGAAAAGGTTTAAAACTCCAAACCCTTGAGATAATAAAAGAATTTATTGATATTATAGAAGTATTTAATGGTCGTTCGCGATTTCGAGAAAAGTCTCAGGAAGCGCAAAGTTTTGCAGACTCAGTACAAATTGCAACTGCGTCAAGCAGCGATGCGCACTGTTACAAAGGAGCGGGCACGAGCTTTAGCATAGTAAAAGAAATCCCCGAGAGAAATTCAATGATTCGTTTACTCAAATCGGGAGAATTGCAAAAAAAACACGCACCGCTCTATACGCTTTTATGTCCATCTGTCAACAAAATAAAAAATAAACTTGTTTTAGGTGTATGAGTACAGGTCACATTCTTTTTTTCATAAATCCTACTGCAAAAGACGGCGCAGCAAGAAAACTATGGCACAAGGCAAGAAAAAAATATGGCTTTTTACCAAAAGACCCAATTGACATTACAAAAGTGAACGTCTCACAGGTTATTAGCAAAGAAAATCCTGAAATCATCGCAATTGCCGGCGGAGACGGTACTGTCAATTCAGTTTGCAATGCAGTATCACGCATGCAAAAAAAACCTATTTTAAGCATTCTTCCACTTGGACTTGGCAACGCGCTTTCTTATTGTCTTGGAGTTGAAAATATGGATAAAGCAGTAGATGTCCTTACCCATCCGGATAAAAAAATTACAATCGATCTGATGAAGACGAATATCCCGGATCATGATAGAGGAGTGTTTAATATCAGTGTTGGGTTTGATGCAAGAATTGTTTTAAATAGAAAAGACTATCCATATATTGGACTTGGAGCATATGTCCTTTCGGGCCTTAGAAGTCTAGTTTCTCATCCTTTACAAGAAATTACCTTCACTATTGATCGTGCAGTTACTTTGATTGCTCGTGCTTCGTCGCTTGTTATTGCAAATTGTCCTGTAATTGGACAAAACTATGTCATCTCGCCCAGCGCAAAACTCAATGACGGGCTTTTAGACTGTACGCTTTTCTCAACAAAATATGCTTATATCACAAATCTAAGGCTTCATGGATTTAAACACCCGTTATATTCGGAACATGGTAAAGTCCGTTTTAAAGCCGCACACATACGAATAGAAGGTGAACCGTTTGTGCAGATAGATGGTGATCCATTACAACGACAAGAAGGAATTGAAATAGAAATTATGCCAAAGCAGATCACTTTTCTTCGAAACAGCGATAAGCATATTAATCAATCACATCTGCCGTTTATTTTGTAAAAGAAAACTTGCCCCATCAGGATAATTATTAGTACAATAATCATGTGGTTAAAGATCTGTTTTTTGTTTTCTGGTTTTTCGCCCCTGTTGGACTTGCTAATGAAGCGGCTTGGGTTTCAGGGAAAATCCCCTTTATAAATAAATTTTCTTTTCCCGTAGATTTTTATGCAAAATATCGAAAGAAACGGGTTTTGGGAAATCATAAAACAATTAGAGGTTTTTTATTTGGTATACTTGCCGGTATTATAGCTGTCTATATACAAATATATTTATATCAACATATTGCATATCTTCGACAAATAATTCCATTGAATTATAATTCAATAAATCCGATCATCTTTGGTACGCTTTCGGGATTCGGAGCAATAATAGGGGACTCTGTCAAAAGTTTTTTCAAACGTCAAATTGGAATTCAACCCGGAAATAGTTGGTTTCCATTTGATCAAATTGACTATACTTTGGGAGGAATTATTTTCACGTCTTTCTATATCAGACTTAGTCTTTATCACTATGTACTTCTATTTCTCCTATGGTTTATCCTGCATCCTTTATTTAATTTGATTGGTTACCTCCTCAAACTTAAGGACAAGCCATTGTAAAAAGAAATAGGAGAGTTAATTTCGTTACAGATATTATTTCTGCAATAGTATATTTAGCAAATTGGAAAGGGGTATGGTGGCAACACCAATGACTTTATCTGCTCCTCCGTAGTATACATAAAGCACATCATCGATCACAACAGACCCGCAGGGAAAAACAACATTTGGTACCAATCCTTCAAGTTCATAAGGCATTTCAGGCTCAAAGATTGGATCAGCTGCTCTTGCCAGCACTTTAGTTGGATCATGGAGGTCCAAAAGCATTGCGCCGACTCGATATATAGTATCGGGTTTTGAAACACCATGATATAACAAAAGCCAGCCATCTTTTGTTTCAATTGGCGGTCCGGCAATACCCAGTTTCAAATCATCCCATTTTCCTTCATGTGGTCCGGCAATAACATGACCTGCCAATGGGTTCTCTTCATTGAAATCTAAATGTTTTGAAACTTCTACCCAAATGTTATCTCCCAATCTATGAAAAAAAATGTAAGTATTGTTTTTCCCTTGTACAACACACGCATCTTTGTCATCAACCCCTGCTGGAGAAATAAGTCGCGGCAGGTCCCAATTCCAGCGTCTTTGCAAAAAATCACTAAGCGCAATTGATGTAAGCGCAACACGGGGAGGATTTATACCATCATAAGCGGCATATGTCATATATAACCTCTCACCAATTTTCGTGACTCGCGGATCTTCACAACCGGAATTACCGGTGGCATGAGGTTTAATCTCAAAATCTTCCCGAGGAGTATAAATCGGGTAATCAAGGTTTTCATCTATATGGAGTCCGTCTCGACTTGTTGCGTATCCCATGACCGATGTTCCGTCATCGGATTGCGCTCTATAGACCAAATGCACTTTCCCATCTTCGTAGATAGCTGCTGGGTTAAAAACCGCTTTTGCCTGCCAATCAAGTTCTAATAGTGGTGTCATTATGGGGTTTCCATCAAAGCGGATAAGCTTTTTTTGATTTGGACCAATTGTTGAATCTGTATTAACAGATGGTTTTGGCCGAAGTGTTGCTAGTAATGCTTCCAGATTACATGATGCAAGAGCACCTGTGGTATCTGCAGCGCCGTAATAGACATAGAGCTGATTATTATGTACGAGTGCACCTGAGGGGAAAATAACGTTTTGGATATTTCCTTCTAGTTCATATTTTTTCTCCGGAGTTAAGAGGGGATACTCTGTTCTTCCTATGATTTTTCTCGGGTCTAAAAGGTCAAGTAATACTGCCTCAATACCAAATATCTTTTCATCCGACAGATAGTTTTTGATATAAGAATATATGACAAGCCATCCGTCTTTGGTTTTAATAGGCGGTGCTCCTAGCTCTACCTGATCACGAAGATCTCTAAGCAGGTGCAGAGTATGAGAGTTTGCATTGTCGTACCATTCTTCCCAAAAAAACGGCGACCAGATGTCCTCTTCGCGGTCAAATAAAGCAATTGCTATTTTTGCGGGTGGTATATCTGTGTTGATAGTAAGGATTGCAGCCATCTTGCCATCAACAGTTTCTGGAAAAAGCGCCATAGCTTTTGAATTAAATGTTGTAACAGGGTGCTTCTCAAATGTTTTAAAATCGGGTGTTTTGGCAAGCCCAAGCTTTATCCCATACGCGGCAAAAGGGTATACAGAAAGAGCAGTATAGAAAATATAATAGTTATTATTGAAATAGGTAATCCGTGGATCTTCAACCCCATAACTTTCCCAGTCCTCGGTGGGAGTGATAAGCTGTCGATGTTCTCCGAAATGTATTCCATCGGAACTTTTTGCATAACCAATTGAAGAGACATTCATGTCAATGCCTTGGTTTCGAATTTTTGATGAGAGGCCGCGGTAGACCATATGAAATACTCCATTTTCAATAGCAACACAGCCATTAAAAGTTCCTTCGTGTTCCCAAATAGTATCGGTGGGTGTAAGAATGGGGTTTTCCGGATGCCGTTTTAGCGCAATCATTTGATGTCTTTGGTGTTAATTGATTACAGGACCTTGGACTCTTTGTAATTTTGGTTCTTGATTATTTTTTAATTGTTTAAGAAAAGTGTTAAGATCTTGAGAAGCTGCACAGACAACGGTGTCTGCACCACCGTAATAAACAAAAAGATTGTCTTTTACTACTACAGCACCGCAAGGATAGACAACACCTGCTTTAAATCCCTCATTTTCATATGGCTCATTTGGCTCAATGATAGGTTTATTTGCGCGATACAAAACTTTAGTTGGGTCATTCGAGTCTAAAAGCATCGCCCCAATTTTATATCTGCTAGGATCTTGGTGTCCAACAGCTTGATAGATAAAGAGCCACCCGTCTTTGGTTTTAATAGGTGGTGCACCTGCGCCTACTTTATTACTATCCCAGTGAGTTCTGCGCGGGGGAATAAAATATTGTCCTTGAAGGTAATTGTCAAATTCAAGATCGTCTACAAAATCTACTAGGATATTCGGATAGACACGGTGGAACACCGCATATTTCCCGTTTATCTTTTCAGGGAAAATAACTGCATTTTTATTAACGATCCCGGGTGGAGAGATAAGCTTTGGTTTTGCCCATTTATCAAAGCGTCTATTCAAAAAATCATCAACCGGTATTGAAGTCAGTGCCACTCGGGGGGGATTTGCACCGTCAAATGCAACATACGTCATATAAAATCTGTCATCTATTTTTGTGATCCTGGGATCTTCTATCCCTCCATAACCGCCTCCTGAAGCGAAATGGTCGGCGAACGTCTTAAATACCTGTTGTCCCGGAGACTCAAACGGTTCTGTCGGTACATATATCGGATGATCCAATCGTTCATCAATATGGATTCCATCCTTACTCGTTGCGTAACCCAAAACTGAAAGGTCACTGTCTCCAAGTGCCCTGTAAACAAAATGCACTTTTCCATCTTCATAGATAGCAGCGCTGTTAAATGTTGCTCTCGATTCCCATGGACGATGAGGGTGAGGCTTAATAATGGGATTATTTTCAAACTTCTTAAGTAGTGTTGAGAAGATTTTATCTTTTAAGCCGGTATGTTTATCAGGTAGCGGACATGAGACTGCAAAGACATTTGCTTCTGAAAAAAGCCAATAAAGAATGAGCTCATCGTGAAGAACCGCCACACCAAGCGGTGCTACTTTCTCATTATTGAGGTTTTCAGGAGTTTTCCAAAGGGGAGTATCAGATCTCCAAAGAAGCTTACGCGGATCTTTTTTATCAAACAGCGCTGCCCCAACTTCATAGTTTTGGGAACTCTTAGTGCCTTTTTTAACATAGTAAATAAGAAGAATATGATCATGAGTCTGCAAAACACTTCCAACCTCGATTCCTGATTCATCAAAAAATCCGGATCTGCCCATAAGCAAAGGGGTTAACTCGGTATTCCAAGTTTTAAGATTACCGGAAAAGGCAATATGCACAGCTTTTTCTCCAAAATACATTACATACCTGTTTCTATTTTTATAATCAGGTACTATACTGCCAGCCTCTTTAATATTTGGAATTTTTCCGGTTTTTGTCCATTGCAAAAGATCTAAAGACACTGCGCTGTTAAGATTTGAGTTACCTCTTGATTGAAGTCTATATAAAAGGTGATATTTGTCTTTTTGTTTTGCAATTCTGAAATCTTTCCAATTATAATTTTTCTCTTCCCGTCTCTTTTCATCTGTAACGGTTATGAATTTTGAGCCCCCATCAAACCGAAAACCCTCAAAACTTGTTACAACTTTGAAAAAACCATACTCACCCCTCTTGTATGTGTAGTAAAGGAGCACATCGTTATCTTTTTGTGCAATACCAACAATTTTAACCATTAACCAAATAATATTATGCGATAAATTTACCGCCTAAATTTAGGTTAACAGAGCTGTTATATAGTGTCAATAGACTCATCATTTTACTCTGTGCAGGGGTCAGCACATGGTATACACTTTCGGCAAAAATATATCATCTACAGAAATGAGTGTTTAAGGATTGGTAAAATTAGGTATAGCTTGATTGGGGGTGATGTAGATGATACCTGGAATCCGTTTGGACTACAAAGAACTAAGAGGGATCAGTCCTAAAGCTGCAAGACGTGCTATCATTCAGGTATTAAAGTCCGCAGATGGGAATGTATCTGTTGCAGCAAGACTTCTCCATACAACCAGAAGAACCATCTACAAAGCCTTGAAGAAAGATAAGAATGGAAACCTGGATGATTCTTCAACTGCTCCAAGGAATGTCCCTAACAGAACTGCAGCTGAGATTGAGAACAAGGTAATTGAGATTAAGAAGAAAACAAGATATGGCCCAATCAGGATTTCTGATGAGCTACTAGAACAGCATAACATCAGTCTATCAACCCACACAATCAGAAATATACTTAGAAGACACAAAAAGAGTTTAAGAATCAAGCATCACAAACCCCATAAGAAAGGTCCAAGACAGTTTGTTGACTGGTACAATGCAAAACCTTTTGAGATAGTTCAAATTGATCTTAAGCATGTTGTTGATCAGAAGGCGCTAACAATGAAGCAGATTAATCATATTCATATGCATGATCTCCCTCTCTACCAGTGGGGGGCATTGGATGTTAATGCAAGGTTTAAACTGATTGCATACTCAGGAGAGAAGAGTTGGACTAATGGTTTAACCTGGTTTCTCTGGGTTACCAGTTGGATCAGGTTACATGGGATTACAGGAGAAATTATTTACACAGTTGATCATGGAGAGGAGTTTGGAGGAAAAAGTTGGCTTAAGATTGTTGAACTGAGAAAACTCCTCTCAGGATTTGGGGTAAGACTCATTCAAAACAGAATTAAGCACCCTGAGGAGAATTCCCATTTAGAAAGAAGCCATAGAACAGATGATGATGAGTTTTACATACCAAGAATCCTTGATATACAAGACAGGCAAGAGTTTTACAAAGAAGCACTAAGCTACATCTATTACTACAACAATGTCAGGAAACATTCCGGTATTGGAAGAATTACCCCTTTTCAGCATCTGTCTTCCCAAATGCCGGATCTTGATGATAGAATCAGGATAGTACCACCACTTTTCCTTGACAATATATCTGTAGATTTAGGCCCCTGGAGTGGATACCATGTCCTGGCTCAGAACCCTCATCATTTTACTCTACCTCTTATTTTCTTCCTTGATTCTTACAATTTTAAGGTTCTTTACTTATCTTTACAGAGTAACTTATTTATAGAGATTATGAATATCCTAGGGTTTTCATTCACCGATATTGTGACATGGCTAATGCTGGGGGGTATCGTAGGTTATATTGTGCACATTCGTGATAAGAGAGCTGTAAAAGGGGGAATTATCGCTACGGTACTATTCGGTTCAATCGGTGCAATTACGAGTGGATATTTGGCAAACATTATACTTGGAAATCCAGTATTCAGATTCAGCGTTGAAGGGCTTGTAATGGCTGGGATAGGCGCATTCTTCCTTGCAATGTTTTATCGTATTTCTTTTAGGATTGAGGAGTATTTTAAAACTACTACAACAGGAGGAATGAATAAGTATGTTGATTAGAGCGTCGACAATTATCGGATTACCTGTATTCACGATCGCTGATGGAAAAAAAATAGTTATTATTCAAGATGTTATTTACCACCCCAAGCTGAATAAAATAGAAGCCTTGCTGGTCGAAAAGGGAGGGTGGTTTTCGGATTCAAAAGTAATTGTTTTTTCAGAAATCAGAAGTATTGGTGAGGATGCCATACTTATTGATTCAGTTGACGTGTTAAAGAAAGCGTCAAATGTTGAACGCGATATTGAATATATCGCAAAAAGCGACACATATCTAACTGGGACAAAAATTATTACGGAAGATGGTTTGGAATTAGGAGAAGTAAGCGACATTTACTTTGATACGAGAACTGGCGATGTCGAGGAGTTTGAAGTTACTCATAAGGCAGCGAAAGATCTCAAATCCGGGAAAAAGAGAGTTAAAATTTCCGATATTATTACTGTCGGCGATGACGTAGCAATAGTGAAAGTTTACACAAAAACAGAAGGTTTAAGTGCTACTAAATCTGACAAAAAAGAGCAACCACTACAGATGCCAAAGATACAACACGCAGAAGAAGAGATGAAAGAACATACTCAAGGTAGAGAAGATCATGACGGACCTAGTGCCAATCCTCGGGCAAGAGCAAAAGATGTAAAAAGTAAAATAAGTGATAGAAGGAAAAAAGACGCAGTGGGACTCTATCTAACGAAAAACATTCTCACACTTGATGACCGCCTACTTGCTAAAGAGGGAGATATGGTAACAAATAAATTACTCGAAGAAGCAGAGGGAGCAGGAGTTATCGAACAGGTTCTTGACAATGTATCACAAAGAATTCCGTTGTCTGCTTAGTTTCAAGCTCTAAGCTTAAGACTTTCTCCTTCAAAGACAATATCTTTTGGTTCTATAATTACCCGCCGTTTTCCTTTCTGGACATATCCTGCATTAATACTTCGGGATTTATTTTTGCCGATAATTTCTTGTGCTTTTTTAACGTCTCTTTCATGAAGATAAAGAGCAAAGTCCATACCCATATTAAATTCATCATACATATCATATTCTGAAAGTCCTGCGTGTTTTTGCATAAAGAGAAAAAGCTCTTGTGGCTCAAACATTTTTTCAATTACATAAGTATAGTTTTGTCGAGCGCGCATAAGTTTTCTAAAACCATGTCCAGTAATATTTGAAATATAATGAATATTTATCTTTGCATCTAATAGATCCCGAACAAGTTTTGCATATATATTTGTTTTTTTAAGAATTGCTTCACCATATAATTCACCATTTTTTAATTTTGTCGCATATCCTTTAGGAAGTTTTTTTGCAATTGCGCGGGCAAGGGATAGCCCATTTGCATTTATTCCTGCACTTCTCAAGAGAAGAATTCGATCGCCTACCTTCAAGTTCTTGTCTGTTATTATTCGTTTTTTTGATTTGATAACACCTACAGCTGATCCTCCAAGCGCAACTGTGCCTGGTGTGATGATGCCTTTTAACGTTGGAGTTTCGCCGCCACCCCATGATGCACCAGCTAGGTCACAAGCGGATTTCCATCCACCAATGAGATCTTTCATACGCTCACCATCTGCGAGCCAATCATTATTTTCGATCGCCCAATACGCATGAATAACTAATGGTTGCGCGCCAACTGTTATTAAATCATTGATAATCGTCGCAACAGTGTCATGAGCAATGGTGTCGTAATATGTTTTTCCGGTAATTTTTCTTGTCTCATCAGCAACAAGGTTTTTAGTTCCCAATTGTTCTGCAACAGCCGCCATATACACATCTCCTTGCCTCCAGATGTATGCTGATTCTCCTCGTGAGCCAGTGACTTCTTCGAACCCATTTTTCTTGAGATTTTTTCCTGTTTCTGCAGCAGTAGTTTGAGCGAGGATTTTAATCGGATCTTTGGTATCGTAATTATCTCCAACTTCTGAGTAGGTTATTTTCTTTTTTGTTTTTCTAACCATGTTTTAATATTTTCTTTTATTCTTTTTTCTATCGGATATTGAAACGCATTGAATTTTTTTCCAGAAATTATTTCATAAACTTTTATATATCTTTGGGCCAGAGCGACAAGTAACTCATCTGACATTTTTGGTGGCTTACCGTCTCCTCTATAGCCTTTTTGTGCATACCAGAGTCTCAAAAATTCTTTATCAAAGTTTTCCGGTTCTTGTCCTTTTGCAAATCTAGTTTTATACGAATCGGCTTTCCAAAAGCGTGAGCTGTCAGGTGTATGAATCTCGTCAATGAGTGTTAATTTGCCATTATATATTCCGAATTCATATTTCGTATCTACAAGGATAAGGCCGTGCCTCAGACACCATTTACTGCCGTAGTCAAAAAGAGCAAGTGATACTTTTTCCATCTGTTCATATAATTTTTTGTCTACAATTTTTTGTTCAAGAATTTCTTTTCGCGTAAGTCTTTCATCGTGCAATTTACTTCCTGCTTCAGGATGGGTAGTGGGAGTAATAATAGGTTTTGATAATTTTTGATTTTTTTTCATTCCATCGGGAAATTTCATGCCGTAGATCGTTCGTTCACCCCTCTCGTATGAATACCAGATTGAGGTTTTAGTAACGCCTGACAAATATCCTCTGACAACCATCTCAACTGGAATAATTTTGCAATTTTTTGAGACCAGGACATTTGGATCAGGGACCGAGATAACATGGTTTGGAACAATTTTTTTGGTTTTCTCAAACCAAAATGCTGCAAGTTCATTTAACACTGCACCTTTGAAAGGAATAAAACCGAGGATGACATCAAATGCCGATTGCCGATCAGTTGTCACAGTGACTCGCTTGTCATGAAGTATGTAAAAGTCTCGTACTTTTCCTTGGTATTTTTTACCAAGTTTTGGAAGATCAATTGTTTTTAAGACATGCGGTTTTACAGAAAGGATTCTATTAGCTTGAATCATATTATTTTTTCAAATTTTCAAGATATTTTTTGACGCCAAGTTTTTGTAGCTTTTCAGATTTTTTCTCAACGCTCTCTTTTAGTTTCTTTTTAAATTCAACAAGTTTTTTCTCTAAGTTTTTATCTGGTATTCCAAGAATTTGTATTGCAAGTAGTCCTGCGTTTCGCGCACCGTTAATTGCAACTGTTGCAACAGGAACACCTGATGGCATTTGTGCAATTGAAAAGAGAGAGTCAAGTCCATCGAGAGTTTTTGCCTTGATTGGTACACCAATTACAGGAAGGATAGTTTGTGCAGCAATAACACCCGGTAAATGTGCAGCACCTCCTGCAGCTGCGATAAATACTTTTACACCATTTGACTTAGCCGATTTAACATGAGAAGAGAGACCTTCAGGATTTCTATGTGCCGATATGACAAGTATTTCATGGAGAACGCCGAATTCTTCCAAAATATTTGCCGTATCTGCCATGATTGGAAGATCTGAATCGGATCCTAAAATAATGCTAACAACAGGTTTCATAATTTCAGTATTTTACCACATCTTTATCTAATTTTCTTAATAATTTTTACAAGCTCTAGTGCTCTTTTGGGAGCATTACCTACATGATGAGTTACATCAAGCAGTTCTTTAATCTCTTTTTCTTTTAAATATTTTTTTATCTCTTTATTTTCAACAAGTAGTTTTATCATTGGATTTGGTTTGCCCTCTTGTATATCGGCCCATGCCTTCATAGATATATCGCGAAGTATTTCATGCATTGCTTGGCGGTTTGCTTCTTTTTCAACGCATCTTATCAAAATCGTTTCTGTCCCAGCAAATGGGGCAAATTGCTCCAGATTATAAGCGACTTTTTTCTCATTTATTACCAACCCTTCGACTAGTCTTATAGCAACATCCAGAATCTCATCAACTGCAAGAAATGCCTCGGGGATAAGGATCCGTTTATTTGCTGAATCATCAAGCGTTCGCTCAAGATATGAAAGAGTTGCGTTTTCAAGAACGACTTGTGGAAGTACTGAAATATATCTTGCGAGCGAACTAATTTTTTCGGCATTGATTGGATTTCTCTTAAAAGGCATTGCAGAAGATCCTACTTGTTTTTTGCCAAATGGCTCCGACCATTCACCAATACTTGGTGATTGTAGAATTCGCAGATCTCCGGCAAACTTTCCAAGAGATGATGAGATGCTAGCTAAAACTGCAAGTGCGAGATAGTCGTATTTTCTTGTGTATACTTGAGATGCTATCAAAGAAGCATCTATACCAAGTTCCTCCATGACCTCTTTTTCCATTTCAGTCGGGTCTAATTTCTTTTCTTTTAAAACAGCTTGGTAGCTTGCAGATGTGCCAACAGCTCCTTTCATCCCTTTAGCCTTTACCTGAATTTTTACAAATTGCAAAAAATTATAGTCTGTCAGTAAATCTTGAGCATAGAAACTAAGCCGGTAGCCAGTGGTAGTTGGTTCAGCTGGCTGCAAGTGCGTGTAGCCTATGCAGACATGATCAGCGTATTTTTCAATTTTTTCAGAAAATATTAAAAGAAGTTTTTTTATTTTTCGCTCAATAATTTCAAATGACTGTTTTATTCGTAGTGCATCTGCATTATCAACTATATCCATACTCGTTGCGCCCAAATGAATTTTGCCGCCTCCAACTTTCGCTTTTTTGCTAAACTCTTTTATTGCCGCAACGACATCGTGTTTGGTTTCTTTTTCATTTTCAAGAATTTGCTCAATGTCAATATTTTCTTTTTGTTTCTCTATATCTTCTAATTCCTCTTTTGTTAAAAGTCCGGCTTTATATTGTGCTTTGGCAAGAGCTGTCCAGATCTCGCGCCACACTTTATACTTATTTTCCTCAGACCAGATCTGGCGCATCGCATCGGATCCATAACGCCAGCTAAAAGGTGAAAGATATGTTTTAAAATTATTCATAGCTTAAGTCAATATCTCCTTTAGCCTGTTTTTTGCAACTGCTTCCTTTATTTCTTTTGCAATCCGTCTTCCAACCTGTAATGATTCACCGAATAAATAGCTACTGTAAGGCGTTGCCGCAATTCCCGGGGAGCCGGGGATACGAGGTGAAACATCAATGACAACAATATCCTTTTTTGGAGGACCAGGTGTGATAATTGATTGAAGCGCAAATGGTCCAATGATGCCAGGGGATACAAGCTTGCGGCTTGCTTCAATAAATCTTTCTCCTAATTCAAATGCCTGCTCAAGCATTGACTCAAGAACAGTCACGGAAATATGCCCTGCCTCCTCATATTTAATAGGTATTTTTTTGAGTACCTCTTTCTGATAGTCCAGAGGAAGTCTCGATATTCCTTCAAAATTAGTTTGCCGTCTGGTATCGGTACCAAGGAGTTCAAGTCTCTTGTGAAGCGGGGAATAAAAGAAATTAAAGTTTACACCCACACCGACAATGAATTCTTCTATAACGGATTTGTCTAGCTGTTCTTTCGTAAAGTCAACATTTTTTATTTTTCGCTCAACTTGTACTTTATAGTCATTATAGCTCTCTACAAGGAAAAATGCCCGTTCAAAACCCCGTTCTTTCTCAAGTACCTTTACAAGACAGACTCTGTCTATGTCTTTAGGGTTAGTAAATTGTTTTGGATAACGAATTTGTGCAGTATCTAATAAATCATATTGATTGGGCTTGAATCCTCTTTCTTCAATTCTGAGTAATTTTTTGTTTCCAAACATTGGAACAGTGAAATTATTTTCAATCGCATCATAATCATTGATATACACTTCAAATGATCGGTTGGGGATAAAGATACTGTTTTTTTCTATAAGTTTTTCTTGAATTTCTGGTTTGATGATGTCTACAAACTTGTTGACTATCAAACATTCATCCACACAACCAACTTCACCCTTTGTTTTATAGTACTCAGCATATGTTTTTTCCCGACCCCTTTCACAAATTACAAGATTTTTTATCCCTTCATCTTTTGCTCCGCGGCAGATATCTAGGGCTGAATGGCTGCCAATTGTTGCAATTGTTACTAATTTTTTATTCATGTTTACTGTTTCCGCTCGGAACGAAATTTTTTCTTGGACCCAACTCTTTCTGTTTTTCTCGACTGTACCTAGTTCATTCGAACCTTCAACTATTTATCATTATATCTTTGGTAGCATTCGTCCTGCGAAAAAATTTGTTCCTCGCTTTTTTAAACACTAATGCTTAAATGCTCGCACTCCTGTAAAAACCATTGAAACATTTGCTTCGTTGCAAGCGTCAATGGTCTCTTGATCTCGTATCGATCCGCCCGGCTGAATGATTGCTTTAATACCGGCTTTGATTAACACATCCGGTCCGTCACGAAAAGGAAAAAAGCCATCGGTTGCGGCAACTGCTCCGGTCAGCGGATGTATTGCTTTATTAACACAAAGTTCACAACACCTTTTTCTATCTTGCTGTCCGACACCGGATGCAAGAAGTACATTGTTCTTTACAGCAACGACACTATTTGATTTACTCACTTGGCAGATCTTCCAAGCAAAAAGCAGATCATCAATTTGTTTTGGAGTTGGCTTTTTCTTTGTTACAAAAGAGAACCTATTTTTTTTGAGTACATACGTATCTGCATCCTGAACTAAAAATCCTCCCCGAACTTTTCTTATATCTTTATATGACGTGAGGTATGGTTTTTGAAGAATTTTATTTTCCAAAAGCTGAAGTTTTGGTTTGCGGGAGAAAACCTTTCTTGCGTCTTTGCTAAACCCCGGAGCTGCAACAATTTCAAAAAACTTTTTATCGGCAAGCATCTCCTCTGCAAGCTTTTTCGTAACCTGTCTATTCATAACAATAACTCCACCGAATGCCGCCAAAGGATCTCCATCATACCATGTTTTACGAAACGCCTCTTCAATAGTCGTTGCAACTGCTGCACCGCACGGATTGGTATGTTTCAAAATAACACAAGCAGGTTTTTTTGTACCAATCAATGATATTGCTTGGACACAAGCATCAAGATCGAGATAATTGTTAAATGATATTTCTTTTCCCTGTAGAACCGAAAACTTTCCAAGACCGAGATTGTCTTCCGTCTCGCTGCTTTTAAAAAACATTCCTCGCTGGTGAGCATTTTCCCCATAGCGTAATTTTTTTCCATTTTTATGAGAGATTAATAAATCTTCTCCATTTGTCTCGTTTTGAAAATACTTGGCTATTATTACATCGTAGTCGGCAACATATGAAAAAGCTTTTGAGGCAAGCATTTTTCGTCTTTGTGCACTCGTATTCCCATTGTCAGCGATCTCTTTGCTAACTGACTCATAATCGGCAGGTGAGACGAGAACAGTTACATTTTTATAATTTTTGGCTGCAGCACGCACCATTGTCGGTCCCCCAACATCAATAAGATCAATTCCCGGATTTTTCCAAAATGGATAAAAATTGCAAACAACAAAATTAATTGATGGAACGTGTTGTTCTTGTGCCTGTTTTTGATGAAGTCTGTTCCCCCTTTCAAAAAGGATTCCTCCTGCGATTTGAAAACTAATCGTTTTTACTCTTCCATCAAAACTCTCAGGCATTTTAGTAATCTTTTCTATCGGAATTACTTTTATTTTGTTTTGCTCTAGATGTGAAGCTGTCGCTCCGGTCGCAATAATTGCAACATCTCTTTTTTTAAAATTTTTTGCCAGCTCAACCAGTCCTGTTTTATCAAAAACACTGATAAGGGCATATTTTTGACTATTACTCTGCCTGAAGGTCATATTAATCTAAGATGATCGAAAGTTTGTTTTTCTCAATTGCACTGTTTATCTCCCGAGCGATTCTCCTTCCTGTACTCATTGGTTCATTGTAATACAGCCATGAATATGCAGATCCATGAGTAAATAGATTGGTGCCGGCAACGATTCTGCATGATATTTCAATAACATAAAATTTCTGGTCCTGACTTATTACCGTCTCAAGACAAAATGGACCGAAAAGCCCCCTCTTATCAATAAGCTTTTTAGAAGCCTCAATAACATTCATGCCCATCTCGTAGGCTTCAGCAAGCATGGCCTCTCTTAAAACCAATGGAGCGTTTCCTACAACAACATAGCTTGGCTCAATCGTAAGTCCCTGTTGACCGGAAAGTGGGATCCTCCCTAAGCCATCAACATTGGTTTCATATCGTCTGTCGATACTTAAAATTTCAAGTTTTTTTGTGAGCGGTGAGTAAAAATAATGAATATAGAGAGGTACCCCAATAACATATTCTTGAATAATATATTGTTTGGATCCCATACTTTTAATTTTATTCTTGTAATCTGTCTTGTTTCTGGCATAAAAGTAACCTTTACCTCCAGCTGCGCCATATGACTTTACGATTACCGGGTAACTGATGTCTTCAATGTCTTTGAATTGTCTTGGTAAATTAACATGTGCATATTCCAACCAATGCCTTTGTTTTAATCTGTCTTCCTCAAAATCCAGCACAGCTTTGTTGCCATAATATGCTGCTTTCATATGTTTGTTTTTCTCAAATCCAAGATAAGCAACGAATGAACCATGAGGAATTAAGATAACGTTTCGAGCAATAAGTTGTGATTCAATTTTTGGAAACTCAGCGTATGAATGTATCTCGATAAATTCATCAATAAACGGAAAAGTTTTGTAAAAAGGAACTCTGTTTGATATTGCAATAATGAGCGTTTTAAATCCTTCATCTTTTGCACCTTTCAAAATTTGCAGGGCGGAGTGACTGCCAAGTGTTGCTATTATGTATTGTTTTCTCATAAGATTTAACGCTCGAAACGAAATTGTTCAACTCAAGCGGGTCCTGTCTCGCTTCATCCCCATCCGACCTGCCTTGCCGGCAGGCAGGCGTCCTCACATTCGTTGCGGGTGCTCGATGGGGGACCCCCGCGCTCGCCACCCGCTTGATCAAGTTTATTGTTGCGAAAAATTTATTCCTCGCTGTCAGTTTATTTAAAATACTTTACTGCATTTTGAAATACTCTAAATCCTGGCCCAACGTTTGGAATTTCTTTTCTCATTCTTTGATACTGTTCCTTTAAAATTGGCCAATGCGGTAGCTGCGTAAAAAACATTGCGCGTTCAGGATGAGGCATCATACCTAGTATTTTACCAGATTCGTCAGTTATTGCAGCAATATCATCGAGAGATCCATTTGGGTTTGCTTTAAGAGATTGATAATTGCATGTCTCACCCTTTATATACCGCGCGGCAATCATGTGCTTTTTCTTCATCTGATTGAATATTTTTTCTGTTGTATACAATTTTCCCTCACCATGAGCAATAGGTACAGAAAGTGTCTTGATACCCATAAGCCAGGGGGTGTTATTTTCAACTTTCAGATCAACAAAACGTACGGTATAACGAGCAGATTTATTTGGTACAAGTGCAGCATCTCTTTTATTCCCTTTATCTAATGCAGGGAGTAAGCCGAGGTTTGTAAGTATTTGAAAACCATTACAAATCCCGATAATGAGATGATCTTTTTGAGTAAACGTTTTCAAATTTTCCCAAAGGTGATTTCTTATTCTGTTTGCAAATGCGTTTCCCGATCCTGTGTCATCGCCGTAAGAAAAGCCTCCCGGAAAAGCAAGAATTTGATAATTTTTCAAACTGTATTTTTTATCAATCAAATCATTAATATGAACTATGTCTGTTTCTGCACCGGCAAGCTCAAATGCAAATTTTGTCTCATCCTCACAATTAAGGCCATATCCTGAAAAAATGAGTACTTTTGGTTTTTTCATATAAGCCATTTTTTATTAAAAATCATAAAAAGTTTCACGATATGCTCTCACAGCTCTTTTCAAATCAAGATTTATTACTTTATACTTTTTCAGCCCTTTTACGATAATATTTGGTTCCTTTGTTACTATACCGATCTTAGCAAAAGTATTCCCTTTCAATTCTTTTTCAAATTCTTTTACATTTCCTGGAGCGACGCTTACAAGTATTCTTCCCTGGCTTTCCGAATACAAAGCAAAGTCATCTCTTCTTACAGTTCCAGGTAATTTCTTTAGCGATATATCAAACCCAAGCATTCCGCCAATTGCTTTTTTTGAAAGAGCGACTCCTAAGCCGCCTCTTCCAATACTGATACTTGATGAAATAAGGTTTTTTTGGATTGCTTTATGAAATGCTCTATACAGCTTTTTATTTTTTTCAGCGTTCACTTTTGGTATAGAATTTCCAACTAAATTTTTCATTGCTAAGTATTCTGATCCTCCAAGCTCTTCATGTGTCTCACCAAGTATATACACAAGGTCTCCTGGGAACTTTGCATCAATAGATACAACTTTTGTAACGTCATCAATGACACCAAATGAAGATATAAGAAGCGTCGGAGGAATTGAGATGTTTATAGGTTTCCCGTTCTTATCAAATCCTTTAAAATCATTAAACATACTATCTTTCCCTGAGATAAACGGTGTGTCATATGCTACCGCGTAGTCATAACATGCCTTTGCAGCACATTTTAATTGCCAGAGGCGCTCCGGCTCGTTTGAACTGCACCAGCAGAAATTATCAAGAAGTGATAGATACTCCGGATTTCCACCTGCTGCAATCGCATTTCTGATTGCAGTATCTATACATGATGCTGCCATATGGTATGTATCTATATCGCTGTAGGAGGGGTAAATTCCCTGAGACAAGATGATGCCTTTTTTTGATCCCAGAACTGGTCTTATTACAGTTGCATCGGCATTCACTTTTCCTCGTCCCACGAGAGGAGATAATGCGAGGTTAGCTTGGACCATATGATCAAATTGTTCAGAAATAAATGAGAAACTGGCAATATTTAATCTTTTAAGCATTTCAATTAGTGTTTGTTTGTAATCTTTTGACTCATCAATTCTTATATCTTCTGTCTTAAATCTTACTTCTTTTGTCGCCATGGCTCGTTTAGGTAAGCCGTCATGAAGGAACTGTAAATCAAGATCCATAATTGTTTTATTGTTATATGTAACAATGCATTTGCCGCTATTTGTAAATTCTCCAATAATTGTCGCCTCAACACCACGTCGATTCATAAGATCTGCAAACTTCTTCCAGTTCTTTTTGGGTACTGCCAAGGTCATCCTTTCTTGAGATTCCGATATCCAAATTTCCCAAGGATCAAGTCCAGGATATTTCAGGGATACTTTTTCAAGATCTACAAGGCAACCGTTTGATTCTTTTGCCATTTCAGCAACCGAACAGGAGAGACCTCCGGCTCCGTTATCGGTAATACTGTTGTATAAAAGTAGATCTCGTGCTTCTTTCACAAGAGCGTCACTTAGTTTTTTTTGAGTAATTGGATCACCGATTTGGACTGCTGTTGCCGGACTTCCGCTTGTCAGAGCGACTGAGGAGAAAGTTGCACCATGAATACCATCTTTGCCAACTCGTCCTCCTATCATGACAATATAATCAGAAGGCATGGCTTTTTTGATATGTGAGGGATGATTTTTTATTTTTTTGGGAAGAAGTCCGACTGTTCCAACAAAAACTAATGGTTTTCCACGATACCGTTCATCAAAATAGACAAATCCCTGCGGTGTTGGAATTCCAGATTGATTTCCGCCGGCATTTACTCCATCAATGATACCATCCATTATACGTCTGCTGGAGAGCATTTTTTGACTTTTAGTTTTATAAAGAGGAATGTCTTTTTTCGGATTTGCAAAACAAAATCCATAAAAATTAGCAACCGGTTTCGCGCCAAGTCCAAAACCGAGCGTATCTCTATTTACGCCGACAATCCCTGTGATTGCACCCCCAAATGGGTCAAGTGCAGAAGGACTGTTATGTGTTTCTACTTTATGAGTGATGAGGAAGTTATCATCAAATGAAATGCCGCCTGAGTTATCGGTAAATACAGAGACGCAAAAATCCCCAATTGCCTTTTTTCCTTTGTCCGCCATAGCTTTAGCGTCGGCGGATTTCTTTTTTCTAATCTGCTCGGTTGCCTTTTTGATATATGTTTTATACAAGCCGTCTTTTAATTCATCTATCGGATCATTAAAAATAGTGTGCTTGCAATGCTCGGACCATGTCTGTGCAATTGATTCAAGTTCAATATCTGTCGGAGACCTTCCAAGCTTTCTGAAATAACTTCTAATTGTTTTCATAAATAACAGATCCAAAGCCAATGGTCCTCGACGCGATCCATCAGGGTTTGCAATTCCGTTTTCACCGATTCCGGCAAGCTCTTCATCCGATATCTCAAGGTTTACTGTTGTGACAAGTGGGGCTTTTTTCAGAAGAACACGGGGAATTATAATGTTCATTCCACGATCTTTTTTATAAGCTTCAAAACTTTTCATATGCACTCGCTGAATAAGCGAATTGTACAAGCTTTCGGCTATATCCAGAATTTCCTTTTCCGATAATCTCCCATCTATAAATGTAATTTGGGATGTATATACTCCTTCAGAAGCTTTAAACTTTTTCTTGAGTAAATCTTCAATACTTTCTTTTGCTGTCGCTGCGACATTGTCGGTAACTCCCGGGAGAAAACCAATTTCAATTGCAAAAGCAAAATTCTTTTTTTTGGGAATAGGTTGAATATCTCCAGTTGTTACTATTTGCGTAACAGGATTGGAGAGCATTGAGGAGATTGATTCAAGTTCTTTTTTAGTAAACCGTTTATCAAGTGTATATACGTCCGAAAGATAGATATTTTTTATTTTCCGATTTATAGCGGCAAGTTTTTTTCTCCGGATCTCTGCCCTGGTATCAAAAATTTTTGAGGATATTTCAATTCTTGTTGCCATCTGAACTGCCTCTCAGAGCCGATTTGCCAATATCGCGTCTATACTGCATACCATTGAAGTGAATATTCTGCGGTCCGATATTTGTATACGCATTTTTCAATGCTTCATGAAGAGTCTTGCCGACTGCCGTAACTCCCAAAACTCTTCCTCCGTTTGTAAGTATTTTATTGCCGTGTTTCTTTGTGCCAAAATGGAAAACAACAATACCATTTTTATCCGCTTTGTCTAATCCATAAATTGTCTCTCCTTTTTCATATGGACCTGGGTAACCTGCAGATGCGAGGACAATACAGCAGGCATATTTTTTAGTCCATTTTATTTTCACCTTGGAGAGTTTTCCTTGTGTGCATGCTACTAAAATGTCAAATATATCTGTCTGCAAAAGCCTCATGTATGATTCCATTTCAGGATCACCAAAACGGCTGTTAAATTCAAGAACTTTCGGTCCGTCTTCTGTAATCATGAGTCCGGGGTATAAACAGCCAACAAAAGGTATTCCTCTTTTTTTCATAGCATAAATTACCGGAAGAACAATCGTTTTTTTAATATTCTCAAGCGTTTTTTGTGAAATTTCCGGAACCGGTGCAATAGTCCCCATGCCGCCGGTATTAGGACCCTGATTTCCATCAAAAATTGGTTTATGATCCCGAGCTGTCGGAAAGATAGAGATTGTTTTTCCATCTGAAAACACGTGAATCGAAACTTCCTGCCCTTTTAGAAATTCCTCAATGATTATTTCCTTTCCTGATTTTCCAAAAACTTTCTTTATCATAATGTCATCAATTGCTTTCTTTGCTTCATCAAGCGTCTTTGTAATAATAACTCCCTTTCCAAGCGTCAGACCGCTTGCTTTAATAACAAGTGGAAAAGTTTGTTTTGCAATATATGTTTTGGCTTGATGAGGATTGGTAAATTTTTTAAATTCTGCCGTTGGGATTTTTTCGACCTGCATTAATTGCTTGGCAAATGCTTTTGAGGATTCAATTTGTGCTGCTTGCCTGGTCGGTCCGAAAATTTTTAACCTCTTTTTTTTAAATTCATTCACAACACCTGCGGCGAGTGAGTCATCGGGGCCGGCAACAGTAAAATCAATCTTACGAGTAAGCGCGAATTGAACTAGCGAGGATACGTCTTGAGCATTAATTCCCGTACTTTCGCCGATTGACTCTGTCCCTGCGTTACCTGGAGCAAAATAAAGCTTCCCAACCTTTGGTGACTGCTTAAGTTTCCAGCCAAGAGCATGTTCTCTTCCGGTTGTACCTATTATTAAAATGCTATTTTTCTTCATAGTTTTTTTATGTCATCCTGAACGAATGTGAAGGATCCCACGGGATTCTTCGCTAACGCTCAGAATGACAAGAGTGCTTACCAAGGAAATTCTCCTTTACTCACGTCAATGTTGTAGTGGTTGGTTACATGAAGGACCCTTTTTAATGCTGCGGGTAAAAGCATGTATTCGGTCTCATGAATTTTTTTCTCCCAAATTGAGAGCGTATCGTCTTTTTTTCTCCTGACTTCCGCCTGCATAATAATCGGTCCGGTATCGAATTTATTTCTTGGAAGAATTTGATGCACAGTTACTCCTGAAACCGGCCAATCATCTTCAAAAGGGGGTTTGATAACATGCATGCCCCATCCTCTCAAAACAGGCATTTGTCCTTGGGATGTTTGTATGTTCTTTTCAAATCCCTGGGTCATGAGGGCCGGGTGAAGGTTGATTACGGGTATTTCCATCTGCTGCATTTTTTGTAAAAAAGTATCTCCAAGCACCATGAGCCAGCCTGCAAGAACGATCACGTCGGGATTAACGTCTTTAATGTATTGGATTAAAGCTTGGCCATATTTTTTTCGTGAGTCCAAATCGGACAATTTTTTTTCATATGAAATAACTTTTGTTGGGATGTTATAATTCTGTGCACGGAGAAGACCATACGCATCTTTTTTATTTGATACCACACTGACAATTTCACCATCAATATCGCCCGTTTTAACGTGGTCGATGATTTTCTGAAGATTTGTGCCGGAGCCTGAAATAAACACACATATTTTGGGCTTTGTATTTATTTTCCTTTTTCGTTTTGCAAAAATCTGCTGCTTTTCTCGTATAGGATGAGGTCCACCGAATGGATAGTAATAAAAATCTTCTTTTTCCCCACCCATTGCTTTTGCTGTTTCCTCAATCGGGAGATAGACAACATCATCTGCCGAAATAAGCTCTGCGACTTTTTTTTCAATGGTAGTAAATGGTTCTTTTTCAAATCTGGAGGCGGGTAAATCTTTTTTACTTCTCATATCAATACCTAAATCACATTGATTGACGACGGGCGGACTTGCAAAAGCCATATAGACTTCTTTGGCACCTGCTTGTTTGAATCCTCTTACCAGTATTCTGCTGGTTGTAAGTCTCACTGCTGAATCATCAACAACAATTATCTTTTTTCCAATGATTTCATCAGGGACAATATTATGTTTGCCATTTACCGCTGCGATTCTGTTTTCCTGCCCGGGCTGAATAAATGTCCGTCCAATATAGTGACTGGTTGTGATCGCATCAATAATGGGAAGATTTAATACTTCTGCAACTCCTTTTGCGGCCGGGTAGCCCGAGTCAAATGTTGGAATCACAGCATCTGCTTTAATGTTTTTCTTTTTTAATCTCTCCCCAAGAAGTCTTCCCGATTCTTCTCGTCCGGCACGAACCCTTCTGCCGTTTATGAAACTGTCAGGTCTTGAGAAATAGATATATTCAAATATACAAATTTTTGGGTGTTTCGGCTCACCGAAGAAGTAAGAATTTAATTTTCCTTCTGAGTCTATTTTTATAATTTCTCCGCGTTTAATATCTCTCACGAAATCTGCCCCTATACTGTCAAGCGCAACAGATTCGGATGCGATGATCCATCCATCTTTGAGCCTACCGAGACAGAGGGGACGGATTCCATAAGGATCCCGTACGCCAAAGATAGAGCCGTCGTTTGTCAAAAGTGTGAGACTGTATGCTCCTTTAAATTCGGGAAGAACTTGAGATAGGGTTTCTTCCCAAGATGAGAAAGAGCTTCGGCTTTGCAAAAGGAGTTCTGCCATCAGAGCAGTGTCGCTTGTTATTTTTTTGGCACTTTTAAGCTTTTTTCGGATATGTGCAATTTTAGGAATATTGCCATTGTGACCGATACTTAATTGATACTTGCCGTGTTTTATATCCAGTGGCTGAGCATTCATGAGAGACGATCTGCCTGAAGTTGAATAACGGTTATGACCAATTGCGAATTTACTCACCTGCAATTTTTTTAATACATCATCTGTTATTACATGAGGAACAAGACCCATTCCTTTTTTTGTAACGATTTTTCCTTTACTTGAAAGGATACTTATACCGGCACTTTCCTGTCCCCTATGCTGAAGAGAGGCGAGTGCGCGTCTTGCGAAAGCGGCCGCATGGTTCTCTGAAGAATAAACTCCAACGACTCCGCATTTCTCGCGGGGATGCGAATTGATGCTAATTTTGCGTACTAATTTATTATCATTCGTGTTAATTCGCATGATGGGTAAAGCCTACAAAATCATTCTCGCATACGAATTTATGCGAATACGTGTAAACCGATAAATGCATTCGTGTTAATTCGTATTTTCAAATGACAAAAAAACCCGCACTTTCTGCGGGCTTACTTTTTTATGATTAAGTCTTCTTTTTCTTTATCAGTGTATGCTTTTCAAGCATCTTAACTATTTATACTAAATTTTGTAAGAAGAGTCAAGAGGAAGTATTAATTTGATGAGGTGCTTGTGTATATTAAAACAGGTATTCTAAGCATCTTATAAATCTTGCATGATCATTCTTTGCGCTTTCACATCCCCACCTATGCATACCGGCCCAAGTTCCCGGTCCGACTATCCCATCAACCGGACCTCTATACCAACCTTTGCTGATCAGAAAAAATTGTACCCGTTTTACAGCATCTAAAGTTTTGGGACCAAAAATCCCATCGATATCTAATAAATCTGGCATATTGGCTACAAATTTAAAAGAATTAAGAGAAGACTGGAGATGTTTAACACACTCACTTCTGTGGTTTGGGTCATAACTGAGTGTTACGTGAACACCATATGCACCTGCTTTGCAGTAATAATAGCCCGTATCAGCATCAGACTGAGTACGTTGTTGTTGCTGCAGGACAAATATTGTAGAAGGAATTGTCAAGGTGACAACCAAGATAAAGAAAAGCTGAAGAGGAGAAACCGGTTTATGCCAATATGATGTTTTCTTACGAGCCATATATACTTTCTAATATTACGCTACAAGAATTGTTGAGGCTTTGTCAAGGGATTGGTTTTGTAAGAAAGGTCAAGAGGGAATTGAATTAAGTTCAATATCCATCTGTTCTACACATTATGGGAATTTTGCTATTCTGGTAAGAATCGCATATTTTGTGAAGCGCTGCCCATGTATTATTTCCTGCAATGCCATCAGGAGTAAGTCCTACCCATCTTTGAAAATTAATGACAGCTTGCTTGGTCTTCGGGCCAAACTTTCCATCAAGATCCAATTTAGCTCCTGTCTGATCGCGAAGAGATAGTTGGAGATGTATTACACACGTTCCTGTGCTGCCTTCACTGAGTTGCTTGTGAATTCCGTAGGCACCAATTTGGCAGAAATTAAAACCTTCTGATGCATGCGACTGAGTCTGCTGTTGTTGTTGTAAAACAAAGATAGTAGTTGGGATAGCTAGAGCTACTACTAAAATACCAAATAGCGCTAAGGGGTGAAGGGATCTTTTGCTTTTAGCTTTTCTACTTGCCATGGTCTTCTAATGCCATGGTCTTCTAATGCCATGGTCTTCTTAGTGCCATGGTCTTCTTAGTTAAGGATAAACATATTGCAGAGGTTTTGTCAAGAGCTCATTTTTCTATTATAACTATTCCAAACTTACTGTATTTCTTTTAGGATGCTGAGGTATTTTTCGGTGGAAACTTTAGCGGTGCGGAGATTATTTTTGATGATAAAAACCGGTACCGTTTTGTATGCGGGAATTACAACTGGACGGATATACCCTTTTTTAGTAAAAACCAGGTGATCGCCTTTTGTTCTCTTATATTCCCAACCTAATTTTTCAAAAACCTTGACTAATTTCCTATAATGAACAGGCTTAATTGCTGACATTATGTATGGAAGATAAAAGGTTCAAAGCTGATTTTTGGGAATAAACTTGCTTCTGTAGTAGAAATGCCTGCTTCATTTAAAAACTCTTCCAGTTTATTTTGTTTTTTAACTTCTTCAAGCGTAATTTCAAGTGCTTCTCTGGCATTTTTCTTTGCTTCTTCTTCGCTTTTGCCGCAGGATGAGATATCAAACTCAGGAATATACGCAATATAGGGAGCATTTGTCGCCTCTTTTTCGTAAAGTATTTTAATAGTGATTGGAAAGGTTATTGACATACATAGAATTCTACCAAATGCATATCATTACTGCAAACATTTGAAATTGACATGAGTTCTGAAAGTTATGCTACTATTAATTGTATGAAGATAGCTTTTTTTGAAGTTGAGGATTGGGAAAAAGCATATCTTGAGCAGAAACTTGCCGGAAACGAGTTGCTCTTTTTCCCATCCCCCCTTAACAAAGATTACGTTCCGAAAATCCAGGATGTGGAAATAATTTCAACCTTTATTAATTCCCCCATAACGAAAGAATTTCTTGACCGGTTGCCAAATATCCGTCTCATCACAACCCGCTCAACAGGTTATGACCATATTGATGTAACTTGTACAAGGTATAAAAAAATTATTGTTTGTAATGTACCGCATTATGGCACAAGTACTGTTGCCGAGCATACATTTAGTCTGATCCTGGCTCTATCAAGAAGACTAATTCCGTCTATTGAGAGAACAAAACGAGGGCAATTCAATCATCAAGAACTTACTGGTTTTGATTTGTATGATAAAACAATCGGAATTGTCGGGCTTGGAGATATTGGAGCATCTGTTATGAAAATAGCAAAAGGTTTTGGGATGCATGTCGTCGCATATACACATCATCCAAGTGAAGAGCTGGCAAGAAAAATGCGTATCACGTTCCTAGATCTTAATGAATTATTTACTGTATCAGATATAGTTACCCTACATGTTCCTTATACCAAAGAGACTCATCATATGATTAACAAAAGAAATATAAAAAAATTTAAGAAGGGAAGTATACTTATCAATACGGCGCGGGGAGGGCTTATTGAGACGGAAGCAATTCTCTATGGTTTGGAAAAGAAGATCTTACAGGGAGTTGGACTTGATGTTCTGGAAGATGAAACGACAATCAAAGAAGAGCGGCAAATTATAACAAATCATTTCCTCAAACATTCGAATTTTAAAACTCTTTTTTTCGACCATGTCCTCATGTCGCAGGAAAATGTTCTGATCACTCCGCATAATGCTTTTAACAGTGTCGAGGCACTTCGTAAAATTCTTGATGTTACAGTACAAAATATATTGGATTTTGAGCAACGAAAACCACAAAACATTATCTAAGAGTTCCATTTAAGTAAGATATGAGAAGACTACTATTTTTTAAAAATATTATTGCAATCGTATTTCTGGTAGGTGCTGTATACACTATTGCAAACTACACTGGTCCTGTGAAAGATAATATCTTTGCAATGCTTCATATTCAAGGCGGAGGTGTAAAAGGAGCCAGTACGAAAAAAGCACAAGAGATTTCGGGTAAATTCTCCTCAGACATCAGAACCCAAGCGGATATGGTAAAAGACCAGGCCCTAAAGCTTAAAGTATCAGATATCCTCGGAAGCTTTTCTCGTCTTCAAAAAATTCCTCAGGATATAAATATAGCTGAGGAATATGCCAAAAACCAACTGACAAACCTCTTACAAAATAAAAAGAAGTAGAATCATTTGCAACTTGGGGGAGTAGGTGGTACAGTTTATAGCAATATTATTGCTATGGAAAACTTGAAAAACCGCGTTCAGAAACTTGTTGAAAGGGTAAATATAGACGAGAAAAGAAAGAAGATCCGTGAGCTTGAAGCGGAAAGCGTCCATGCGGATTTCTGGAAGGATCATCAGCAGGCTGCCCAAAAAATGAAAGAGTTATCGGGTCTTCAAAAAGAAATAGAGGAGATTGAGCTTCTCAAGATGTGGATGGAGGAAGGAAATGAAAAAGAGGCTGAGAAGCTTTTGCAAAAACTCGAAATGTTTCTTTTTTTTAGATCTCCTCACGACTCAGGACCCGCAATTGTCTCAATTCATTCAGGGCAGGGCGGAACGGAAGCAATGGATTGGGCCGAAATGCTTTTTCGTATGTATACAAGATATTTTGAAAAAAAGGGCTGGTCCTACGAGGTGTTGGATCAAACACCAGGAGAAGAGGCGGGTATAAAAAGCATAACACTTTCGGTAAGTGGTAGTTATGCATATGGATATCTGAAATATGAAGCGGGAACGCATCGATTGGTTCGTCAGTCACCATTTAATGCGGATAAACTGCGCCAGACGTCTTTTGCCATGGTTGAAGTTTTGCCGGATATTGTACACGACGAAGGAATTGATCTTAAAGAAGATGATATAGAATTTGAAGCATTCAGATCAGGAGGACACGGAGGGCAAAATGTCAATAAAGTCTCAACTGCTGTGAGACTCAAGCATAAACCTACAGGAATTGTAGTAACAGCACAGACACAACGGTATCAAGCGCAGAACCGGGAATTTGCAATGAAACTGCTAAAAGCAAAACTTTGGGCACTGAAAGACGAAGAGCGGAAAAAAGAAGAAGCCAAACTTAAAGGCGGATACAAAACACCGGGCTGGGGAAATCAAATCCGTTCATATGTCCTCCATCCGTATAAAATGGTAAAAGACCTTCGGACAAATATCGAATCATCAAACCCTGACGCAGTCCTCGATGGGGAACTCGATATGTTTATTGAGGAAGAGTTGCGGACATTGTAAAACGTTGTCATCCTGGAGTGGCAACGACCACGATAGGATCTCTCTCAGAAGATTCTATCGCTTCGCCAAGCCAGCCTTGGCTTCGCTCCAGAATGACATTACCATAGTTTATTACCTCTTCCCGCCCTTTTGCCATCTCACAGAAGTTAAAAATTTGCCGTAGATATCATCTTCTTTTTCAATAAGCATAATTTTTCTTTCGTTTTCTGCCGGGACGCGATCTTGGAAAACGACAAAGGGAATGTCTGTGATTGTAGCAAGTGGTGTTTGTTCATCTCCTTCTCCCATGACAACAGTTGCCCCATTGGAAAGTCCATCAATAACACTTAATTGCTCCATTCGGATTACTCTTCCGAAAATGTCCGGTTTCCCCCGGTAATCTTTTAATGCTTCAAATCCGCACCACGAAATGCCAACTCCATGAATCCCCCATCGTAGCGGCATCAGGTGGCTATCGGTAATGATAACACCCAGCTTTTTAATGGAGTGCTTTTTTCGAAGATACTCCCAAATTTCATTTGCAGATTGGTCAACATTTTTCGGCCATAAGACAAAATTTCCATCCGCATTTGATTCGTCAACGCCCGCGTTCGCAAGAAGAATAGATTTTTTTATGCTTGGTATCACAAGACCAAATCGGGTAAGCTTTTCATCCTCAAAGTAATAATCTGCCTCTTTTTTAACCAAATCTTTTTTCTCTGTCTTCCCATCATTTTTTACGACATTTCCCTGACAGATACTTATGATTTTTGACGTGACCACAACAATACTTTTTTCAGAAAGTTTTGGTAAGTACTTATCGAGAATTTCATATAGATCATCGCCAACAGTTATTTTATGAGTTTTGTATGCTTTGACTATCATTACATGAGGTATTGTATGGTTTTGGACACGCAAAGGCAAGGGAAGTAGCAGTATGTTTTTTTGCGTCTTTTGTGAAAAGACGCCCAAAACTTTTTGCAGTGAAAGGTCGCTACATTCTTTTCGCTCGCTAATCGGGGGATTGTCCTCCCCCTTCCGACATAAAGTCGGGATTCCCCCTGATAGCTCACTCAAGAATGTTTAACGCGCTGCTTTCAATTGCAAAGTGAATAAAGTAAAATGCGAAAAAATTTGTTCCTCACGTTCTAGAGAATATAAAAACCAAATAGGTAATTAATTAGCCCAGCCGTACTGGAATATTTGTCCTGTAGAATAGTAGCTTGAGAAATTCAGGTCAGGTCCATTCCAAGGATCATTCATAGTGTAATTGCCGCCTGAACCACTTTTGAGAACAACAAAATGCATCCCAAATGGACCTGCTTTAAGTCCGACAATAACAGGCTCACCTCCTGATAATTTGCTGTCTATATCGCCTTGACTATATCCCCATGTTGATGAAAATTTACCACCGGCCCAGGGCATAAGCATGTAGGCGGTGTTTGAAAAAAAGTAAGAGCCGTTACCCGCTATGTCACCCGGGGTTACTCCGTTGCCATGCTTTTTCAAAACCATAGCAACTGCTGTCAAAAGACATCCGACTTCCCATACTTGCTCTGACGATGAGCCAATATTATTTCTACCCCATCGTTCATCTCGCTGGTTATAGTACCATCCGTCAGGACTTGCTTGGGCGGGCAAAATTGATGAGCCTGATCCAACTTTCGATATTGCAAAAGATTTAAAAGCGCTAATTTGCGCTCGAGCCTCAGATAAAAGTCCCTGGTAGCGGTGCTCGTCGTTTTTAGTAACGCTGAGCAAGTCTTGTTTGTCCTTTTTCTCCTGATCGAGTTCTTTTGTATATCCTTCAAGTTGTGTTTGCAGTGCTTCAACCTTTTTCTTCTTGTTCTCAAAGATTAATTTTTGATTTGCGTAGTCATTTTTTGCCTGTTGAGTATCGTAAATAAGACGCTTGTCATGTGCCTGCACAATACGAAGGTAATTTGCTCGTGAGATTAGATCTGAGACATCATTTGAAGACATAAGGACATGGATCGGCTCCAAACCTCCCGTTTGATACGTTGCGACAATTCTGTTGATTAACGCTTTACTTACATCCTGCAGTGAGCTTTCGAGGTTTTTCATTCTCGTTGTAGCAGATGTAATATCTTGTTCAAGATTTGTAATCTCTTGTTTGGTTGCGTTAATGCGGTATTCTGTCAGCTTAATCTGACTATCCATTACATCGATTTGGGATGTAAGAGAGTGTTCCTGGGAGCGAAGATCGGAGACTTTACCCTCGAGGTCGTGAATTTTCTTGTTCAAATCTTCAAGTTGCTTTGAGTTATCAGTAGTTGGGGTAGGTGACTCAGTTGGAGTAGTTGTTTGTGCGTGGACAAACAATTGCAATGAGAAAGCAAACACCAAAAATACAGCAATAAAAGCGGTGATCTTTTTCCCTATAATTTGCATAGGCAGTCAGGTAACCTGATCTATTATTTTATTTCAAATAGCGAAGAACTGCAAGAGAGCTTGCGAGCATTCCCAATAAAACTGCAAGAAACAGCTCTCCCGCAAAAAGCTCAAGTAGAAAAACAGGAGATACGGGAAGAAGCGGAATGCCACGAAGGAATGTTTGGAGATACGGTGTTGCGTAGAAAATACTGGCTGATGCAATAAGCCATCCAAGAAAAGTGCCACAAACTCCATAAAATATTCCTTCAAGCACAAACGGCCAGCGAATATACCAACCTGTTGCACTCAAAAGACGCATTATTTCAATTTCTTCTCGTTTTTGTGACACTTTAAAACCAATAACAGTCATCATAATAAATATAGATACAAGAGTGAGGATCCCGATGAGCGTGATGCCTATTATGCGTATTGCATTTGTCCATGTGGAAAGCGTTGAGACAATGTCTTTTTGATAAATCACTTCAGATACATACGGAGACGTTTTAAGCGTTTCCGAAACCGCCCCCAAATCATCTATATTTGAAGTTGAAATTTCCAGAGAGGCAGGCAATATATCCTCAGTTACAAGATCAAGTAGGAGAGGATCATTTTTATTTTGCTCTTTGTAAATGTGTAAAGCTTCTTTTTTAGAGACGAAGCGCATATGTGAGACTTTTCCTGTTTGGCTTAGGCTATTTTGAAGTTGATCGATATTTTCTTGTTTTGCATCGTCCTTAAAGAAAGCGGTTACTTGGGGTTTTGATTCAAAGTATTTAATGACAACCGAAGACCCAAACACAATAAAAGAGAAAAATGAAATCGCGAGAAAAGTCAGCATCATGATAAAAATAGCAGCTAATGCCTGATATGGACTTCTTCTAATATGTTTCCAACTGGTTTTTGCCGATCTCATCTTATATATAGCAAGTGTTTAACTCGCGTTTGATTTTTGTTTTGCTTTATGATTATTTTTCCCTTTTGCGTCGTCTTTCACTAATTCCCCTTTTTCTAAAGTAAGCACTCTTTTAAGCAAGCTGTTGACAATATCCGTATTGTGAGTCGCCATAATAACAGTTGTCCCCGAATTATTTATATCCTGCAATAATTTTACTATTTCCCACGAGGTTGTGGTATCGAGATTTCCTGTCGGTTCATCGGCAAGGATAATCTCAGGAGAAAAAGCAAGTGCTCTGGCTATCGCAGCCCGCTGCAATTCTCCTCCTGAAAGCTGTATAGGGAACTTATCTCTTTGGTCAGCGATACCAACCTGCTCAAGTATTTCTTCTACCTTCTTCTTAGCCGTATCATAGCTTGCATTGACAACCTCAAGGGGGAATATAATATTTTCAAATATTGTTCTGTCACGAAGTAACTTTAGATCCTGGAAAACCACACCTATTCTTTTTCGAAGATGAGGAACGTGTTTTTTTGGAAGATTACCAATATCCCATTCTCCGATATGTATTGATCCGGTTGTCGGTGTAGTTTCACGGATTAGTAAACGAAAAAGCGTTGTTTTTCCCGATCCTGATGGTCCTACAATAAAGACAAACTCTCCTTTATCGATAGAAAATGTAACATCAGAAAGTGCTGTATTTCCTGTCCCGAATTTTTTTGAAACGTTCTCCAGTTTAATCATGTTAATCTATTACTTCGACGCGTCCGGCATCCATCAGCCATCCAGCTTTTTGCGCTTTTTGCGTTTCTCCCCATACTTTTATTTTCCTATCCATGAATTGTGATAAATCGACGAGAGATGAGGTGAGATATACGTTTTGACTATCTCCCCCGGGTCTGACCAAATGATATTGACCTTCTCCTTCAACTCCCCCTTCTTTTAAGACCCCTTCTGTCGTATCTTTAAAGGTCTCTGTATCTTTTGAACCGTACGTTTTGCCTTTTATTGCAGAGGAGCTTTTTGGAAGAAGAGAGATTTTTGCCCCTGTTTTTACTGAAAACTTAGCAAGTACAAATCCTGTACCGACTCCAACAAATGCAATTAAAACAATGTAGACCAAAAATTTCCCTTGGGGAGATGTTTTGGTTTCGATGAATGAATGCATGACCGGAGTATTGGTCGTTTGATCTTTTTGATCTTCCATCGTACCTAAAATGCCCCGTCTTGCAAAAGGCAGGATGTATTTAGTAAAGCACATTTTGCAATTTTTGGCAACTCTTTTAAAAATAGTGTATTATTATTTTAAGCTCATCTAGAAGGAGGAATCTTGATGTATAAAAAAACCGTTTTCATTACTATTGCTCTTACTATTTTTGCTTTTACTTTCCCAAACTTCATAAAAGCTGAAAATAAAGTCTCTCTTAACGAATTCCTTGCCCATCCGGGGTCCGGAAATAAAGAGTGGGTAGAGTTTTATCATCCCGAAGGGGCAGACTTAGCAAGTTTTTGGCTTGATGATGATACAGATTTTGTAAGCGACACCGGCAGTAGTGCAAAAAAGAGTTTGTCAACAGTAGCTAACGGTAAAGATACTAATCATTCATATATCGAACTTAGCTCATCAATGCTTAACAACGATAACGATCACATCGTTCTATTTGACGCACAAGGCAATATCATTGATCAGTATGAGTACACAAAAGATCCGGGAATGGATATTTCTATTGGCAGATCACCTGATGGTACCGGACAATTCCAGATCTTGGCAGCTGCAACCAAGGGAGAAGCAAATACTAATCCTGTCCCTACTTCGACACCGACACCGTTGCCGACTGCAACGAATTATCCAACAGCAAAGACTCCAACTTCTCCAAAAAGTCCAACACCTACCCCACTTCGCCAAGGCTCCGCGGGGCAAGCAAAAACGCCAACCCCTACCAAATACACAACCGAGACTTCCTTGCCTACAAGCAAGGTAGTATATATTCAGAAATCCAAGTCATCAGTACCGAATGAAACGGTAAACCTAAGCGGAGTCCCTACATCAATTCTTGGAGCAAGCACACAATCAGCCGATAAAAAAATCTCATCAGCGAGTCCTACAAAAAAAGATAAAAAAATTCTTGTGAAGGATTCGAATCAATCAAATCTCCTATTCTCTCCTCTGTTATTAATTCCGCTTATTGGAGTGCTTTTTATTAGCATAAGTGGTATAGTATTTTACCAACGGATAAGGAAAAAGAACACGGCAGGATGATAAAAACGGTTATAACAAATAATTTTTCAGAGACACAACAGCTTGGCAGTAAATTATCTCAAAACTTACAAAACGCACAAATTATTGCCCTCTATGGAGATTTGGGAAGCGGTAAAACGACTTTTGTACAAGGGTTTGCTCAAGGACTTGGTATCAAGAAGAAAATAATTTCCCCAACATTTATAATTGTGAGAACCTACGAGATTGATTTTGGGAGAAAAGATTTAAGATTTAAGAATTTTTACCACATAGATTTATATAGAATTAAAGATGAACATGATATTGAAGGATTAGGACTTTCTGAAATTATGAGTGATCCTGAAAATATTGTTGCTATTGAATGGCCGGAAAAAATCGAAAACCTATTGCCTGACAAAAGAATTAGTATTTCTTTTGAATACCTAGATAGTAACGGGCGAAGAATTAGTATTGCGCGTTAATGCATTTTTAAATAGAAGACTGATAATGTAAAGTTGTTATGAAAATTGTATCGCTTAAGGATTTGCCTGAAACAACAACATCTCATAATGCAACAGGCAAAAAGAGAGTAATGATCGGGAAGGATCAAATTAACTTCCTTCTCCAGTTCGCACAAGTAGCCTTTAAGCCAGGAGAAGTTGCATCAGAACATACACATAATGACATGTATGAAGTCTTTTTGGTTGAGAGCGGATCGGGAATAATCCGAATAAATGACAAAAAGTATCCCTTGGAGAAAGGAACATGCGTTACAGTTGAACCGGGAGAATTGCATGAAGTAACAAATACAGGGGCGGAAGATTTGGTGCTTACCTATTTTGAAATTGATGATAAAGCCGGAAATGGATGATCGAATTAAACATGCAGTGAGCACTTTAAATCAGGGCGGAATTGTGATTTTTCCAACGGATACGGCATTTGGTATAGGGTGTAGAATAGATGATGAGAAAGCGATTCAAAGATTGTTTGCAATCCGCAAAAGACCTGAAACACAACCAACGCCAGTCCTAGTAAGTAGTTTAGAGATAGCACAAGAGTATTTGCAAACAATACCACAGGACGTCATTGAAAAATTAATAAAACCCCTTTGGCCTGGAGCATTGACTATTGTTCTATCTTGTAAGAGAGAAAAAGTCCCGGAACTTGTGAGAGGAGGAAGCAATTCCTTGGGGGTAAGAATGCCAGACCACTCGACAATTTTACAAATTATTAAGCAGATTGGTATCCCAATTCTTGGTCCTTCAGCAAATTTTCATGGAGAAAAAACACCATTTAATTTTGAAGATCTTGATCAAGAGCTTTTAAGAAAGGTTGATTTTGTTCTAAATGGGGAGTGTACTATAAAACAGCCATCAACTGTAATTGATTGCTCAGTTAAACCGTGGAGGATTCTTCGAGAAGGAGCAATTAAATTGAGAGTTGACCCCCGATTAAATCCCGATTGAATCGGGAAAATCGGGGTTGAGAATTGAGAATTATGAATACAGTTCTTATTATTGATACATCAGATAATAAAAAGATTAGAGTTGGTTTGAAGGATTATGATAAAGAGCACATTGTAGAACGCGTTCTTGATAAGCAAAAAGCACAGGCTGTACTACCGCTCATTAATAAGTTATTAAAAGAACGAAAACTGACATTAAAAGATATTTCTGCAATTCAAGTTAATCCCGGGCCTGGTTCTTTTACAGGACTTAGGGTAGGGATTGCTATTGCAAATACCCTAGGGACTTTTCTTCAAATACCGATAAATGGCAAAAAAATCGGGGAGATGGTCACACCGATATACACATGATATACTAAAATATACATGAGGTAACACATGAAAAAGTTCCTGCAACATCTTCTTATTCCCCATCAATCGAATAATCATAGAGCTAAGCTTCTTCACCATCATAGTCTTCTTATTCTTACCATTCTCGTTTTTATATCATCTTTTTTCATTCAGTCAATCCAGAAAGAGTATCCTTCGGTTCTTGGTATCTCTGCCAATGTTTCTATAGATGATTTACTCTCTTTGACAAACAAAAAGCGCCAGGAAAAAGGCCTCCCACCACTTAACCTTAATACCCATCTTTCCCAGGCTGCAGCAATGAAAGCACATGATATGTTTGGAAAAAACTATTGGGCTCATATTGCTCCCGATGGTACAACGCCATGGGTATTTATAAAAAATTCGGGTTATGAATATTTGTATGCAGGTGAAAATTTAGCGAGGGGATTCAATAATACACCAGAAGTTGTCAATGCATGGATGGAAAGCCCATCGCATAGGGAAAATATGCTCTCACCACATTATAACGATATTGGATTTGCTGTTGTTCCGGGCTCTTTAACCGGATCAGATACTGTGCTTGTCGTTGAAATGTTTGGAAGTCAGTACATTGCAAAGGATTCGACTCCTTCAGAAGCTGCCTTGGGAGCGGCACTTCCTTCTCCAACTATAAGTAATGTCAAGCAACTTGCCAGGACTGCGAGTCCAGTCCCTTCGATAACTACTCCTACTGAGACTCAAATTACCCCTTTTCAGGCAGAAGCAAATTCTGTTAGAGAGATTGCTGCTTCCTCGAATAACCCATTGATTGATAGCAAATCAATGACGAGACAAATCTCGTTTTTTATTATTTTGTTTATAATTGCGCTTCTTATCATGGATGTAATTATCATCAAAAGGAAAAAGATAGTAAGAGTTGTATCACATAATCTTGACCATATCTTTTTTCTGGCGATTATCCTTATTACTGCTATAATTATCGGTAAAGGAGTTATTTTATAGTGAAAAAGCAATTAAAAAAACACCTTATGTATTATGTGTCATTTGCAATAATACAATCTATTGGGTTTGTTTTTGTTCTTCTTACAGCATATGACAAACAGGTTCAGCTTTTGATAATCACACTAACAACGTTTTTTTATATTATTTGGGCGCTTGCACATCAATACATCCATCATCATCTGAACGCTAAGATTATGGTAGAATATATCCTGATAGGAACGTTGGGTGTAGCTGTATCACTTCTTCTTTTTAATGTATGAAAGGTATTATATTAGCAGGCGGAAAAGCAACACGGCTCAGGCCGCTTACAAAAATTACCTCCAAGCAACTACTTCCTGTTTATAATAAGCCAATGATTTTTTATCCGATTGAGACATTAGTTCATTCGGGCATTAAAGATATTCTCATCATAATTGCTCCTGAGTATGCCGGTCATTTTCTCAACTTACTCGGTTCCGGAAAAGATTTTGGAGCAAAATTTACCTATGAAATTCAGGAAGAACCGAAAGGCTTGTCAGATGCTTTTATCATTGGTGAAAATTTCATTGAAGGAGACAATGTAGCGATGATTTTAGGAGATAACGTCTTTGATTATGATTTTTCAAACACAATCCAAAACTTTCAAAGCGGTGCAGTTGTATTTGCAAAAGAGGTCCCTGATCCACAGCGATACGGCGTTATTGAATTTGATGAGAATAAAAATGTTCTCTCAATAGTCGAAAAGCCTGAACAACCAAAGAGCAACTATGCAATGGTAGGGATATATGTGTGCGACAATAAAGTTTCGTCCTACGCGAAATCAATACATCCTTCATCCAGAGGTGAAATAGAAATTACAGACACAATCAATATGTATCTACAGAACAAAGAATTAAAAGTTGAAATAATTGAAGGTATGTGGGAAGATGCTGGAACATTTGAGAGTCTTTTTCGGGCGAATAAATATTGGGCAGGAAAAAATGGGTTCAATGGAGAGTAAAATATGAGAATATTGGTAACAGGAGGGGCCGGATTTATCGGCTCTAATGTTATTTTATACTGGCTTAAAAATCACGCGGAAGACTCTATCGTTAATCTTGATAAGTTAACATATGCAGGCAATCTTGAAAATCTAAAAGAAGCTGAAAACAATCCAAATTATAGCTTTATTAACGGAGATATTTGTGATCATGGGATAGTTGAAAAAGCTATGGAAGGTGTCGATGTTGTTTTGCATTTTGCGGCTGAGACTCATGTAGACAGATCTATAACGGGTCCTGCAGTTTTTGTAATGACAAATATTGTCGGGACACAAGTACTATTAGACGTAGCAGTAAGGCATAAAGTAAAGCGATTTCATCACGTATCAACAGATGAAGTGTTTGGAGCGCTTGAACTTAATAATACGAATAAATTTAATGAACGAACAAATTACAATCCCAGAAGTCCCTATTCAGCCAGCAAAGCCGGTTCAGATCATTTAGTTAGGGCTTATTATGAAACATATGGACTACCTATAACGATCACAAACTGTTCGAATAATTTCGGTCCATTCCAATTTCCCGAAAAGCTGATTTCTCTTGCAATAACGAATCTGCTTGAAGATAAAAAAGTTCCGGTATATGGTGATGGTTTATATGTAAGAGACTGGCTCTATGTTGAGGACCATTGCCGCGCTATAGATCTTGTTTTGCAAAAAGGGAAAATTGGAGAAACATATATGGTGGGAGGGATGGCAGATGACCTGCCTGCCGGCAGGCAAGGTGTTTCAAATTTAGAAGTTGCTAAAAAGATTATAAAGATATTAGGTAAAGAAGATAGCTATATTGAATTTGTCAAAGACAGACCGGGGCATGATAGACGATATGCAATAGACTGGACTAAGATCAAAAAAGAATTGGGTTGGGAACCGCTTCATAATTTTGATGAATATCTTTCCAAAACTGTTGAATGGTATAAGCAAAATAGGGATTGGTGGGCACATGCAAAATCAGGACAATATAAAGAGTATTATGCAAGACAATACGGGAAGTAATACAAAAATTTATTCTGAGAAAATCATATTTAAGTCAAAATTCTTTAAGATTAAGCAAGTTACCCTGAAGCGAAATGGAAGGAAATTTACGAAAGATATAATTGAGAGATCCTCAATTGCATTAATCTTACCCCTGACAGAAAAAAATGAAGTTTACCTTGTAACACAATATAGAGATGCATTAAAGAAAGTGTCACTTGAAGTTATAGCCGGAATGATGGATAAGAATGAAACGCCACTTCAGGCGGCAAAAAGGGAACTGCAAGAGGAAACAGGTCTGACAGCCAGGAACTGGATACAAATTGCTACACTTAATATATCTGCAAATATGATTGCAGAGGCTCACGTTTTTGTAGCAAGAAATTTAAAAGAGGGCGTTCCAAATTTGGACGAAGATGAAGACATTCAAACAGTGAAAATGCATATGAAAGACGCTGTTAAAAAAGCACTTAATGGCGAAATTGCTATAACTTCCAATATCTCAGCACTTCTTATTGCAGATAGCTTACAAAAGGAAGGAAAACTATAAAGATGCAGACAAAAATTTTTGCAATAGGTGCCTCAGGACTTATCGGCTCTCGTCTCATAGAACTACTTAATGATAAATACGTTCTTGAAAATTTAAGCCTTGAAACAGGTGTTGATATTACCAGGCCTGAAACGTTAAAGACAATCAGAGAGGATCAAGAACATCCGATCCTTATTCACCTCGCTGCAAAAGCGGATGTCGATGGATGTGAAGCGGATAAACCCTTGCGTGAAAACGGAGGTGCATATCGGATAAATGTAATTGGGACTAAGAATGTCGTTGATGTCTGTCGTGTAAGCGGTAAAAAGATAATATATATCTCAACGGATTTTATTTTTGATGGTGAAAGTCCGCCTCCCGGAGGATACACTGAAGAATCTTTGCCACACCCGATCAATTGGTATGGTGAAACGAAATATAAAGGAGAAGAAGTAGTAAAAAATTCAAGCATTCCGTATCTGATTATCAGACTGTCGTATCCGTTTAGGGCAAGTGTATTTGCCGCGAAAAAAGACTTTGTACAGGGAATCATTGATCGATTGAAAGAAAACCAACAAATAAACGCTGTTACCGACCACGTCATGACTCCCACGTTTGTTGACGATATAGCCGCGTGTATTGATGTATTGATACATCACAACGCCACAGGTATTTATCATGTCGTCGGCGGCCAGAGTCTAAGTCCGTATGAGGCAGCACTTCATATTGCTGAAAAATTTGGTTATAATACTTCTTTAATTAATAAAATGACTCGAGCAGAGTTTTTTAAAAATCGTGCACCCCGGCCATTTGACTTAACATTAAACAATGATAAAATACAAAAATTAGGAGTTACAATGAAAACGTTTGAAGAAGGACTCTCTTTGCTTTTATGACAATAACATTTATCGGTCACGGCTATGTCGGCCTCGTTACAGCAGCTGTATTTGCCGATTTAGGTAACACCGTTTTTGTAATTGGTCACACCCCTTCCAAAATTAACAACCTTAAAAAGGGAGTAATCCCAATTTTTGAACCTGGGCTTGAGGAATTGGTAAAGCGTAACGTTCAAGCGGGGCGTTTGCTTTTTACACTTGACTACGACCCTGCAATTTCGAAATCGGATGTTGCGTTTATCGCAGTTGGCACTCCCCCTAAGAAGACTGGAGAGGCTGACTTGTCGGTGGTTTTTGATGTTGCAGAAAAACTCGGCAAGCATCTTGATGGATATACTGTTGTAATTATAAAAAGTACCGTACCTATAGGTACAAATAAAAAAGTGAAAGAAACTATAGAAAAAATTAAGCCGGAAAGAGCATCATTTGATATAGCATCTATACCAGAATTTCTCCGCGAAGGGCAAGCTATCGCAGATACGCTCCGGCCTGACAGAATTGTTATTGGAACAGAATCCACAAGAGCGCAATCCGTACTGATTGAACTACACAAGCCTATTGCAGTTCAAGACTCGACTCTTGAAGGTAATCTGGTACTGACAAATATTGAGACTGCGGAAATGATCAAATATGCCTCAAATGCTTTTCTTGCCACAAAGATCTCCTTTGCGAACGCAATCGCCCAGATATCGGAGGCGACAGGAGCCGACGGCATAAAGGTGCTTGAGGCAATCGGTCTTGACAAGCGTATTGGAAAAGCATTTTTAAATCCCGGCGCAGGATACGGTGGGAGTTGTTTCCCAAAAGATGTTAAGGCACTTATAGCAATTGCTAAACAGGCAGGATCCGAATTTGATTTGCTTAGAGAAGTCGAAAATGTGAATAACGCTGCGATTACCGGTATAGTAAAAAAGGCACAAAGATTACTCGGCGATGATCTTAAAGGGAAAACGATTGGCATGCTGGGTTTATCATTTAAACCGGATACCGACGATATGCGTGATGCACCGTCTATCACGATAGCCCGCATACTAATAGAGCAGGGAGCAGTTATAAAAGCGTTTGATCCTATTGCGATGGACAATGCAAAGAAAATATTTGCAACAGATAAATCTTTCCACCTCGTTCCTGACTCATACTCTGCTGCGACAGATGCCGATTTACTCATCGTTGTAACAGAATGGAATGAATTCAGACAGCTTGATTTAGGAAAAGCAAAAAAGCTCATGAAGACGGCGTTTATTATTGATGGAAGAAATATCTATGATCCTGAAAAGGCAAAAGCGTTAGGGTTTACCTACATAGGTGTCGGAAGATGAAAAAGATTCTTATAACAGGTATTACCGGATTTGCAGGAAGTCATCTTGCAGAATTCATGGTATCTGAAGATAAGTATACAATTTGGGGCACACATATATCAGACAGAAATCTACAAAATCTTGAAAAAATCCGTGAGAAAATAGAACTTCTTAAACTTGACCTCGTTGATGCTTCCAAGGTAGCTGAAATCATCGAGAGTGTAAAACCTGATATTATTTTCCATTTGGCCGCTTTTGCATCTGTGGGCCAAAGTTTTCAGAAACCTCTTGATGTTTTTATTAATAATACTGCTGCAGAGTTAAACGTTCTCGAAGGAGCTAAAAAAGCGAAACTGTCGGGATGTAAAATTCTTGTTACCTCCTCTGCTCAAGTTTATGGATTTGTATCTGAAAAGGATTTACCTATTACTGAACAAGCTCCATTTAAACCCAATAACCCTTATTCGGTCTCCAAAATTACTCAAGACTACTTAGCATTGCAATATTTTCTTGAGTATAAGCTTTCTATTGTTCGGCTTCGGCCATTTAATCATCTTGGCCCGCGCTTATCGGCAGAATTTTCAATTGCCCGTTTTGCTAAAGATATTGCACGGATTGAAAAAGGATTAATCAAACCCACACTTACGGTCGGCAATATGGCAACAAAAAGGGATTTTACGGATGTAAGGGATATGGTTCAAGCATATGTTAAAGCAGCGGATAAATGCATTGATGGTGAAGCATATAATATTGGATCTGGTACTTCGTATTCGATGCAAGAGATGCTTGATAAACTGCTTTCGTTGGCAACTGTCAAAATTTCTGTCGAACAAGATCAATCATTATTTCGTCCAAGTGATATTCCTGAATTGCGTTGTGATGCAACAAAATTTCGACAAGTAACAGGTTGGAAACCCGAGATTCCGATCGAGAAAACGTTACAAGACACCCTGGACTATTGGAGATCTCTGGTATAAAATAATCTTTATGCAGAAAAAAGCTTTAATTACTGGCATTACAGGTCAAGATGGTTCATACCTTGCAGAGTTTCTTCTTGCAAAAGGATATAAAGTTTTTGGAACAGTTAGAAGGTTAAGTACCCCAAATATTGAAAACATTCGCCATATTCAAGATAAAGTGGAGTTAATCTCAGCAGATTTACTCGATCAAAGTTCTATTACCGCAGCAGTAGAAAAAGCAGAGCCTGACGAAGTCTATAACCTTGCTGCTATGTCATTTGTACAAACTTCTTTTGATCAACCTGTTCTTACAGGTGAGTTTACAGGTCTTGGAGTAACCCGCGTCCTCGAAGCAATCCGGACAGTAAATAAAAAAATCAAATTTTATCAAGCATCCAGTAGTGAGATGTTTGGAAAGGTGACTGAATCACCCCAGATTGAGACTACAAGATTTCATCCGCGAAGCCCATACGGTGTTGCAAAAGTGTACGGACACTATATAACTCTCAATTACCGGGAGAGTTATGACATTTTTGCCTGTTCCGGATTATTGTTCAATCATGAATCACCGCGGCGAGGTATAGAATTCGTGAGCCGTAAAATTACCCATGCAGTTGCTCGCATAAGTCTTGGGAGACAGGATAAACTAGAATTGGGTGACCTTCGTCCGAAAAGAGATTGGGGGTTTGCGGGAGATTATGTAGAGGCGATGTGGATGATGCTTCAGAAAGAAAAAGCGGATGATTATGTAATTGGAACCGGAGAGAATCACAGTGTACAGGAATTTATAGAACTTGCTTTTCAATATGTTGGTATTTCCGACTGGCAGAAATATGTCGTTTCGGACAATCCGGCTCACATGAGACCTGCAGAGGTAGATTATCTGATAGCAGATTACAGCAAAGCAAAAGCCGATCTCGGCTGGAAACCTAAAACTTCATTTAAAGAACTTGTAGAGATGATGGTAAAAGCCGATATCGAGCGGGAGAAAGAACAAAAATAAATCTCCTATTTTAAATCTTGGGGTTTGGCAAGGAAAACGTCCTTTGTTGTTCCTATTTGGTATCTTTTTTTTTCTCTTTCAACTCGTTGTTCCAAACGTTCAAGAAGAGGTGTGCCCCGAAATTTTGTATTTTTAACTTCTTCCAGTTTTTCCCGCACAGTATCGGTAAGTCCAATAACATCTTCTCTGTCATATGCTACATATTGGCGATAAAATCCTAGTCGTTGTGATATGCCCGCCAATTTCTCATTTGTATAACCAATAAGAACAAGGGGAATCATTTTTTCCTCTTCAGTCATTTTGTCTAGATAGTCTAAATAAGTAAAAAATTCAGAAAAACCTTTTATTGCATGAACCATAGCTTCTGTTCTTGTCCCCATCTTGTATTTATCAGGGTCCAGAGAAGGAGGTGCAAACGCTATAACTCCAACGGCTAAACCTTTCGGAAGGTATATCTTTTTTTTATCAATTGTATATTTCTTCGGCTGAGGAAGATGGGATACCTCAATTATTAAACCATGTGAAAACCAGTTATTGTAAGTCCATTCACGTTTTTCTAACTGGTGATCATTTTTTTCAACTTTTTTATCTAATTCTCTTGCAAATTCTGCAGGCTTTTTTTCCAATTCTCGCATATTTAAATAAAAATGAATTGTACCATGATTTTCTCATCTATTCAATACTATGAGATTGGAAATAACTTAATCTGGATAAATTTGAGGGGGCCTCTTTCAAAAATTCCCCAAGTTTAGTAAGATAAGTACATGCCGAATGTGCTTATTGCGGGCGGGGCGGGATTTATTGGCTCTCACTTATGTACAAAACTACTTGAAGAAGATTATAAAGTATTCTGTATTGATAACTTACTAACAGGCTCAAAAAACAATCTAGCAAAGATGCAGGATAATCCAAATTTTTTCTTCCTTGAACATGACATCACAAAGCCCCTAAACGATCTTTCAGATCGATTTGACGAGATTCACTATATCTTTCATCTTGCTTCTCCTGCATCGCCAAATAAAAACAGTGAGAAAAGTTATATTAATTACCCTATTGAAACTCTGCTTGTAAACTCCCTTGGAACGTATAATCTGCTCATCCTTGCTCAAGAAAAACATCCAAAGTTTCTCTTTGCATCCACCTCTGAGGTCTATGGCAATCCCCAGGTATCGCCGCAGCCTGAGAATTATTATGGGAATGTTAATCCTAACGGGATACGATCTGTATACGATGAAGGAAAACGATTTGGGGAAGCGATAACATTTGGGTTTCGGAGAAAGTACGAGATAGATTCCCGAATTGTCCGTATTTTTAATACCTACGGTCCTTTCATGCAAAAAGATGATGGTCGGGTCATGACAGCCTTTATTAATCAAGCATTGACGGGAGTCCCAATTACAGTTTTTGGAGACGGGAGTCAAACGCGAAGCTTTTGTTATGTTGATGATATGGTAGAAGGGCTTATTAAGGCAATGTTTACAAATGGAACAGATGGGGAAGTGATAAATCTTGGTAATCCGGATGAGCGAAAAATCTCAGAAATTGCTACAATAGTAAAAGAGATGGTTGGATCGAAGTCCCAGATAGTCCATGAAGCGCTACCGGAAGATGACCCTGCTAGGCGAAAACCGGATATCACAAAAGCAAAAAATCTCCTCCAATGGGAGCCAAAAGTAACTCTGGAAGAAGGATTAAAGAAGGCAATTGATTATTTTAGGAATAATTAGGTAGTTTATGAAAATCGTAGTTATACTTCCCACCTACAACGAGCGGGAAAATGTAAAAAAACTTATTCCGCTTCTTGAGGAAGAAATTTTCCCCCAAATTCATCATCACGATATTCAACTTCTTGTGGTCGACGATAACTCCCCGGACGGTACGGCAGATGAGGTGAAGGCTTTTCTTGAAAAGTGGAAAAATATACATCTTTTATCGGGTGAGAAAAAAGGTTTGGGTGCAGCGTATGTAAGGGGGATGCATTATGCAATGGACAAAATGCATGCTGATGCTGTAATGGAGTTTGATTCAGATTTTCAGCACGATCCCCATGATATTCCAAGGCTTGTGAATGCGATGGATGAAGGTGCAGATTACGTGATTGGTAGTAGGTATGTACCTGGAGGGGGAATTCCAAAAGAGTGGGGGATTCACAGAAAAATTATTAGTAAGTTTGGGGGGTTATTTGCCCAAATTGTCCTGTGGCGCTTTAATGTTCATGACATGACTTCCGGATTTAAGCTCACCAAAACATCTTTTCTAAAAAATGTTGATTTGGACCATTTGTACTCTAAGTATTACGCCTACAAAATGCATATACTCCATGATGTTTTGAGACAAGGAGCAAAGGTTACCGAAGTCCCGATCATTTTTTATGAGAGAAAAGAAGGGTCAAGTAAAATAACGAGAAAGGACCTTTTCGATTCTTTTTGGGTTGTGATCAGACTGCGTCTTAGGGATTCGGCTAGGTTCATCAAGTTTCTTTTTGTTGGAGGAACAGGGTTTATTGTGCAGCTTACCGCACAGGAGACTGCTGTAAAACTTGGTACTTCTCATCCGACCGGGGTTGCAATCGGGGCAGAAACAGCAATTATTTCCAATTTTCTCTTTAATAATTTCTGGACATTTAGTGATACACATCATTTAAAACATAGGGGCAATTTTTTTGTACGTCTTATTAAGTTTAATATTGCATCTTTTGCGGCAATTATTATCCAATACCTTGCAGACTTTATTGCAGAGCTTTTTTTTGGTCCCACAATTCATTTCCTTTCATTTGCTCTTCCAACGCGGATAATAATCCTTTTCCCGACAATTATTTTTCTTGTAATACCCCTTAATTACCTGATTTACAATAAAATAATCTGGAAAACACAAGATTTAAAAAAGGCAAAGCCCGCAGAAGTACCTACTTCATGAGAATAAGACATCTTGATGTTTTATATTTCATTTATGAAGAATAAACTGAATCTTATATTAATTATCCTTATTATTCTCCTTGCCGCTTTTCTTCGTCTTTATAGAATCTCAGATTACATGACTTTTCTGGGAGATGAAGGACGAGACGTTCTTGTTGCCAAAGGAATACTCGAGGGGCACTTTACGCTTCTTGGACCGCGTTCTTCTGCGGGAGATTTTTTCATGGGACCTGTCTATTACTACATGATAGCGCCATTCCTCTGGTTGTTCAGACTAGATCCTGTTGGACCTGCGGTGATGGCAGGGCTATTTGGAGTAGCAACTGTGTTTCTTATATATTTCATTGGAAAGAGGTGCTTTGGTCAGAAAGCAGGACTCTTTTCTGCAGCTTTATATGCGGTTTCCCCTCTTGTTATTGCTTATTCTCGTTCTTCTTGGAATCCAAACGTACTTCCTTTTTTCTCTCTGCTTTTGATCTATATGGTTTTTAAAGCAGTTACAGAGAAGCAAGCCGGGAGGTACTTGATTTTTGGGGGATTTTTGCTTGGTATTGCAATGCAGCTGCATTACTTATCATTATTCCTTGCTGTTATTATAGCGTTTTATATTTTTGCCTCTGGATGGTACAGAAATAAAAAAATAATACTTTTTCCAATTATCAAGCAATACTTACTTCTTGGTGTCGGATTTTTAGTTGGCCTTTCACCATTTTTAGCGTTTGAGGCTCGCCATGGATTTCCAAATACAAAAACCATCTTTCATTTTATCTTTGGTGACACACTCACCAAAGGATACGAAACTCATACGACATTTATCTCAACAGTTACCGAAGTATTTTTCCGCATTTTTGCCAGACTGGTTTTTTCTTTTCCCAGCACCGGAAACATTCTTCACTTTAATACACCTGCTTTGCAAGTTTGGGCATTTTTGGCGGTAGTTCTCGCAGTTTGTGCAATTGCCGGCATTTATTTCATAAAAAATAAGCTTATTGTGACCCTTTTTTATATGTGGTTGTTTATAAGCATATTGCTTTTTGGTTTTTACAAAAAATCAATCTACGACTATCATTTTACTTTTCTTTTTCCTTTGCCCTTTCTCATCGTAGGAAATCTTCTCTCCTGGCTTTACGGATTGAAAATATGGAAAAAACAATATCATTTGGGAGCTATTGTAAGTCTTATTCTTTTTTCAGGCATTTTCCTTTTGAACCTTTCAGGAATGCCCTTTCGCTACGAACCAAATAGACAAAAGGACCAAGCGAGACAAATAGCGCAATTTGTTATCTCTAAAACAGGGGGAAAACCATATAATTTTGCCTTGATATCTGGTGGGAATTCCGATTATGCCTATCGATACTACTTCGAAATGACAGGTCATAAGCCGGTAACTATTGAAAACACTGTTAACGATCCGCAAAGAAAATCCGTAACGAATCAATTACTTGTTGTTTGCGAGGATACATCTTGTAAGCCGCTTGGTCATCCGCTCTTTGACGTTGCAGGATTTGGTAGGGCTTCAATTGCCGGGGAATGGAATGTTATTGTTGTAAAAGTATATAAATTGGTTCACTATAAAGAAGCCACTCAAAAATAATTACTCCTTATTCTATAAATCGAAAAGAATTTATCATCGTTTCAAATAAGTCTCGATTATCATCTTCAACATTTGGTCTAAGAGCTATAAATACAATGTCTATAGCTCTCTCGCCTCTTTTGACTAGATAATGGGTTTCATATTGGGTAGAGGCGATGCCGGGTTTGATAGCTGTATACTTAACTGTGTCAGAGCCTCTAATTGAAATATTTGAGATTTTTCTAATTGCTTCTTTTGTGCCGGGATCATAAAAAAGAAGCCCCGCTTTATTATTAAAAAAGCTATCAAAATCTGCTTGCGCTATAGAATAGACCTTGATCGTAACCCATATGCCTCCAATCTCTGTTCCTGTATAATTATTATATATAGTTACAGACTTATCAGGCCAAGAATATATACTCCATGACTTGGGATAATCGATTGCATATCCGTATTCTTTGTTTACATAGGTTGTTAACTTCTCAGGTACTAAGTTTGCTTGTTGTATTAGTCTAATGAGAGTGGGATGGAAGTGCACAAATACAAAACCGAAGAGAATATAGCTAATGACACCTGAAACAAAGACACCCCGAAAAATAAAGTTTTGCTTTAAAGAATTGTCCTCGCTGAAGACTGAATTACCATTAATAAGTTTTCTTCTAAGTAGAAAACCATATAATATGCTTAACTGCAAAATGAAAAAAAGACCGACAGCAAAACCGAGATCTTGGTAAGAACTGATTGCCCAATAAAATAGGGGGAGAGAAAAAAGGATTAGAAGAAGAGATAGAGATAAAAATTGAAATAAATAGTTATTCACAAAGTGCAGACCGTTTTTGAAAGCTTGGAGAGGTTTTTTTCTTTCCGAGAGGATATAAAAATATGCCTGTATCGTTATATTATTAAAAATAATTAGGGAGATAGTTATTGCTACTGCAGAATACGACACAAAATACCAATAAAGATATGAGCTTTTCCAGTCAATATGAAATAATTCAAAGCAAAGACTGGTAAATAATGCTGCGGCGAAAAAAAAGTTAACTAACGTGATGACACCAAAGACGTGAAAGAGAATAAGCGTAGCAAGCGAGAAAAACTGGTGAATAGATGACTCTAAGCTATCAAGTAACGTTACTTTTTTACCTTGCTCTTTTTTATCAATAAAATTATATAAAGAAAATACACAAACTGCATTAACAAACAAAATTGGGAAAAAACTGACTAAGAAAATTATTGGGACATCTTCAAAAAGAAGTAGCAGTATGAGTGCATTGAGAAGTGTAAAAGTTAAGACAATAAAAAATTCGGCGTAATACTTTTTCAAAAAAAACAAACCGCCAAAAAAGACAGAGACAGCGTTTTCTACAATTTTAATTTGCATAAGCCTTGCTGCAATGGCTCGAACAATTGACAGAACATTTTGAAAAGCCTTGGTTTTATATACTTTCAGTGAAAAAGAGGAAACTGTTTTGGAGACTATAATAAAGAGTATGTAAAAAATTTCTCGAATGTCTGAAAATACTTTCCCTGATCTGACATTGTTACTTAGATAATCCGCACAATCTATTAAAAAGTCATCGATACGCTTGAAAACTTTCTTTATCATCTTCAATTTATTGTTTCATCAAAGCGAAATAGCTGTCAAGGACAAAACTTTAGAAAAACCCCGCATCGTAAGAAACGAAAATGCGGGGTTTTTACTTTTGTTCCTTGAAGGAATTTACATGCCCTCAAGGAGAAAATCGAGCGACGTTAAGCTGAGCCAATCTTATACATTCCTGTACCACAGACTGGACACTTTGCTTTTAATGCCGGTTTGCCATTCTTCATGGTTACTTTTTCAGGATTGTTAACGTCTCTCTTTTGTCTACATTTAACACAATACATTGATGCCATAGTTATTAATCACCTCCCTTCTGCCGTTTTCAACGGCTACTGTCTTTAATCTCTATTGAATACCTCTTGTTAAAAAATGAATCACTACTTCTACTACCACGATTGAGATCGTAAGAGCTATGGTTTTAAGAAGATCTCTTGAGAGATACTGATAGTCGGCTGTTACAACTGCACGGTTGACGACGGCAGGCTTTGGAACTGTATCCTTTTGAACTGGACTATATGCAACTGTAGCTGCCTCACGTGGAATAATCTGTGTTACTTCTTCAGTAGCATTTATTTCCTCCCGAGGTGGAGTGGTGATATTCATGTGGCGTGCTTGACGCCTGAGGTCAGCAAGTATTTTTTGCTTACGCGTCTTTTTCTTTTTAGCCATGAATGTGCCTAGATTACACTATTGACACTGAGCCTGTCAAGAGGCTAATATGAGCTTATGGCATTTTCTACAACCCTCCTGACCCTCATAGGTCTTTTTTTAGCCTTGATTTGGCTTGCAGGACTCACTTTTTATCTTCTAAAGGCAATAAATCATTACAATAATCTTACACAAGGAGTTAACAATAAGACGCTTGAAGCAGTGCTTACAGACATTACAAAAGGGCTGAGTGTCGCAAAAAAGGATATTGTAGTGCTTGCTTCCAGGTGTGATATACTGGAAAGAAATGAGCAATTTCACATCCAAAAAATTGGCTTACTTCGATTTAATCCATTCAAAGATACCGGGGGAGATCAAAGCTTTATACTGACATTAATCGACTCACGCGATACGGGAGTCGTTATCACAGCTCTTTACTCCCGATCAGGAACACGCTGGTATGCGAAGAGAGTTGTTAAGGGCAAAGGGCTTGAACATGAACTGTCAGAAGAAGAGAAAAAAGCATTAAAAATAGCCAAAGCTGTGTAGCTTACGCAATAAATCCCGACTTATAAGAATGAACAGAAACACTTTTATTTTTATTGCTGCTATTGTTTACCTTGTATCAACAGGCTTATCATATTTTCTTTTTTCGAAACAATCCTCGGCGGATCAATCAACATCGCCTTCATCAGACTATCAAGGCTCACAAATAAAAAATGACTATGAAGGGTTATCTTTTGATGAAAAGGATCCAAAAACTGAACCGTGTCCACTTAACGGTGCATTATATTCAAAAAAGCAAAGAGAATGGTGGGAGAAGCATCGTCCATTAGGTGTCATGATTGAGAATCATCTTGATGCCAGGCCCCAATCGGGCATCTTGTTTGCCGATGTGGTATATGAAGCAGTTGCTGAAGGCGGAATTACCCGGACCCTTAATGTGTATTACTGCCAGGATGCTGGTATTGTAGGTCCTGTTCGTTCGGCGCGAACATACTTCTTAGACTTTATCTCGGAATATGGAGGGAATCCCTTGTATGCACATGTAGGTGGAGCAAACAGTCCAGGTCCTGCAAATGCGTTAGGCCAGATAGTTGACTACGGTTGGAATCAGTATAATGATCTTAATCAATTCTCAATTGGATTTCCTACCTTCAAACGCGATGAAAGCAGACTTGGACGAGAGGTCGCAACAGAGCATACTATGTACTCGACTACCAGTAGGCTATGGCAAGTTGGTGAAAAAAGAGGTCTCAAGGATAAAGATAAAGATGGCAAATCTTGGGATTCGAATTTTGTGAAATACTCCTTCAAAGATGACGCGCCGGTATCCGGTCGTCCCGATAGTCAGACAGTTCATATTGATTTTTGGAAAAACTCCTCCTATGCAGTTGACTGGGCATATAACAAAAAAGACAACTTATATGAACGAAAAAACGGCGGAGTAGTTCATATGGACCGGAATACAAATAAACAACTAACAGTACGAAACATTGTTGTGCTTTTTATGCGTGAGAGCAGGGCAAATGACGGATATGAAGATAACCTGCATATGTTGTATGGTACCAAAGGCACAGGACATGCTTCGATTTTTATCGATGGAAAGCAAATTACAGGTACATGGAAAAAATCCGGACGGGAAGCCCGAACACAACTTTACGATAGTAGTGGTGAAGAAATTAAATTCAATAAAGGAAAGATTTGGTTTGAAATCCAGCCGATAAATGGGGTTGTAACAGTACAGTAGATCTATTTTACTAAATAGTTTTTCTTTTGAGGATTTTTATAATTGTATCAATTACTTCTTGATCAACTTCGGACCCTGCCGTAAAGCGTGGGTCAACACCACCGGCATCTGCAAGGACTTTTTGCGCAATATTCATTGCAATCTCACCCTTTCCCCGTCCTATTTGAGTGCGGCCGTAGTAAAAACGGTAGCTTGGGTTTAGCATTTCACGGTTTTCCATAATAATATCAATAGAATTAAGTGGTTCGTTATCAAGTGAAAAGATTTCAATTTTCTTATATTTGGAGACACCTGTTCCTTGCTCGGTTTCTTTATTGACAACTACCCTTCCATTAGGAGAGGAGATTTCAGTCTTTTCCAAAAGACCTTTTTCATCTTCATATACTTTTACATTTCCATCAAAAAAAGTTCTTTTAAGGATATGTGCGCTAATTCCTGCTCTATCGCCCAGACCTCCAAACCTTTGAAAATGGGGTTTATTGGGATCAATCGCCATATAGTTTACTATAACGAGTTAATAAAATTTTTGCAAGTTTAATGGTGTTTACTTTACTTTTTCCTTTCCTTGCTGATTGTACATCTCAATAAGTTCTTTCGTAGTCGTTGCATCCTCTGCCTTTTTATCTTTATCTCGAAAAGTCACAAGTCGTGGGAAACGGAGTGCATATCCTGGCTCGCGGACTTCATTATTTATTACGACACCAGCAGTATGAAGTGGACTTCGTGTAATCTCATCAGCTAATACCTCAATCACAATTTCAGGCTTGACCCAAACACTCGGTACAATCAGTGAGTCCACTCGCGCCGGTTTGTGATCTAATTCTAATCCTTTTGTTTTCTCTTTAATGCTTCTCCATTCCTCATCGGTTAAGCCGGTCCCGATTTTCGAGACAGTCACAAAGACATCTTTTTTCTTATCATAGACACCGACCAATAGGGCTCCGGCGCCAAAAGCCGTTCGTTTCCCCCGACCGTAAATGTATCCGAGGATTACTGTATCAATCGTATCATGGAGGTCTCCTGCAGAATGCCGCTTCAGTTTTACCCAATTGAAATTTCTTCCTCCTGCCTCATAAGTTGAGTCAACCCGTTTTACAACAACTCCCTCAAGTCCTTTTGAAATGGCATCATCAAGCATAAGCTGAAGATCTTTTGGAGAAGACACTATTATTCCTGTAGACGGGATAAGGGTACTGTTGACCCTAACCGTTTTTTTGAGAATATCCATTCTTTTATGAAGCGGTGTGTCTATAAGCGATTTTCCATCCGCATAAAGGATGTCAAAAACAAAAGCCTTTAAAGGCAAGCTTTTCACCATCTCATCTATTTTGTACTTTCTACGCCGCTTTGTCGTCTCTTGAAAAGGCAGAAATTCCTCAGACTCCGGCATGTAAGCCAGAGCTTCAGTGTCAAGGATAGCGGTTTTTGCTTTTACTTGTTTAAGAGTTCCTTCAATGAGTTCAGGGAACATATGCGTCATATCTTCAAGATTGCGAGAGTACATAGTAACCTTTTTGCCATTTTTATGAATTTGGACACGAAAGCCGTCATACTTAAATGTAGAATAGATTTTCTCCCCCATTTTCTCAAAAACTTTTTGAGGATTTGGTAGTCGTTCGCATAGTTCTGAGCGGATCGGCCGGCCGACTTTCACAGTCAGTTTTTGAACTCTCCCAAGGCCGCCTTCAAGAAGAGTTTTACCAATAAGTCCGAGGTCTGATGTTTCGTTATATGTTTTCTCCAAATATTTTCTCATTCCACGATCATTTAGAATTGCCAAAGCTAACCCATCAAGAACTGTTGGGTCACCAATACCAAGTCTCGTTTTACCAAGCGGGATACGCACCAAATGCTTTGCCGAGACGGCATCCATATGTTCAAGGAGCTCTTGAAGCGCTGTAATTTTCTTCTCAACTGTTCCGACACCGGTTGTTTGGGCAATTTTCTCAAGGACAGTAAATACTGAGGTTACAGATAATTCTTCTTTTTTGCCACGGCGTCTTTTTTCCTTACTCAATTGATATGCAACCAATCCTAAGTCACCTAATTTGGCGTAGTCCTTGAGAACTTCCTCTTTGGAGAGTCCAAATGCTTCCCCTATACTTTTTGCAACCATCTTATCTGCCATACCAATTTCAATAGGTGCAAAAAAGGGCGCGATTCTACCCTGCAGTAGGTAAATTACTTTATCAATTACTTCCGCGTTGGTATGTTTGAATAGATCTGAGAGAATATCGATGAGTTCGAGCCTCGATGATGTACGTTCTAGTTTTTCAAAATACTCAGCGATTTTTGCAAATTGCATAATTAAGTTTGTGGCAAATACTATTTTGCCATTGTATACTTTGATGCTTTGGTTACTCCTTGTTTTTTAATCAATCCATGTTTAATTAAGTATTTTAGTTCATTTAAGACCGTATCCTCAGACACAAAAGGGAATAATTGCCTAAAGCCATTATTTTGTAAATAACCTGTTTTCTGAATATATTCAATTATTTTCAATTGACGATCAGAAAGAAGAATAGGCGAGCCGCCGAGACGCTCTTTGAGTTTGCCGTCAACTGAAATTTTTTCGACTTTTTCTTTTATCTTTGTGAGCTCAATTGCCAGGCCTTGGGTGAAATACTCAAGCCACTCCGACATTTCTCCGTTTTTTCTTTTAACACTTTGTAAAAAGTCATAGTATCGTTGTGCGTCGCTGTCAAAATACTCTTCAAGTGAAAAAAACTTTCGGATATCATACCCTTCTTGAAAAAGTATAAAAGTTGAAAGAGCTCTTGCAAGTCTTCCGTTGCCGTCAACAAACGGATGGATACGGACAAATTCGTAGTGAACCATACCGCTTTTAAGAACAGGGTGAATATCTTCTGTTGAGGTTTTATTGATAAACTCAATTAATTCCTGCACCTGAAATGGGATTGCGATGGCGAGGGGGGGAGTGAATGTTACATCACCGGTCAAACTGTTCTTCACAACAACTTGTACCTTTCGGTATATACCACATCGTTCAAGTGGAAGAATCTTTTCAACGACCATCTTGTGCAAATGTTTTACAAACCATTCATCAAGCTCTTTTGTAGAAGTTTCTTTTTGAACATTACCTATATATTCCATTACTTTTCGATAGTTAATGATTTCCTGGATATCTCTTTGCCTTGCAACTACCTGTTCTCCCATCATTACTTTCTCAGCCTGCGTTAGATTCAGCTCATTGCCTTCAATATGCGTTCCGTGATGGATACTCCTAACCATGGCTTCCTTCTGGAACTCCTTTTCATAATACGGAAGAAGCGGAGCATGATCTATAATTTCTTTACATGCTTCTATAATCCCGATGTACTTGAGGATTTTGTTCGTTATAATATACTTTGGAGTGTACATTCCGTTTACAATTAACAATTTACAATTAACAGTTAACAAAAAGAGATTTTTCCTCGCGGTCAATTGTTAAATGTGAAATGTTAACTGTTATTATCGTATATTTCCCGAAAAAAGGCAACAGAAGAGTCCGCTGGAATAAGGTATTCGTGTCTTAAAAAGACAATCTAGCAAAAATGTATAAAAATTTGCTATAATCTGCACAGACTTCGATCAATATATGTTTTCAGATTTAATTACATCAAAAACACGGGTAAAATTGCTTAAAGTTTTTCTCACTCAGCCTTCGGAGATGTATCATGTTAGAGAATGCGTGAGAAGAACTGAAGAAGAGATTAACGCCGTAAGGCGGGAACTGATGCTTCTTGAGAAAAAAGGAATTCTTAAAAGAGAACCACGGGCAAACAGGGTTTACTATTCACTCTCAAAGGAATACCCGTTCTATTACGATCTTTTGAGAATTGGTGCAAAGACAATTGGCCTGGGGGATGCAATTTTGGAAAACCGCGCGAAATTAGGAAAGATAAAATTTGCCATGTTCTCTGGGAAATTTGTACGGCGTATCAAAGAGTTACCTGAAGAAGTTGATTTAATGGTAATTGGAACAGTCGTATTACCGGAACTTGCGATTCTTGTGCGCAATGAAGAAATGAGACTGGGAACCGAAATAAACTACACTGCAATGAGTGAAGAAGAATTTAAATTCAGAAAGCAAAGAAACGACCCCTTCCTAGCTACGATTCTTTCAGGTTCCCGCATTATGCTCCTAGGCGATGAGGAGGTTATGCTTTCGTAATGAAAAACTATAGACTCTTTTTCGTCTTCATACTTATTCTCACAGTTTTTACTCTGTTTCTTAATTTATCCGAACCTTTCTCTATTAATTTTACTGTACCTGTGCCTTTCTCTAACAGAACAGTCCCGGTACATACTAAATTTCCAGGGCTTAATAATTTGCTGCCGGCCCCTCTTCGCATAAATCGCAATTTGGGCTTCCGCAAAGGACTGGATCTTGAAGGCGGAACAAGTATAACTCTCAAAGCAGATATGGCGACAATTCCTGAAAGCCAGAGAGATAACGCATTAAATTCTGCAAAAGCCGTGATTGAAAAGCGCGTAAATTTTTTTGGTGTTTCAGAACCGGTAGTACAGACTTCAAGGGTAGGCCGCGATTACCGTATTATTGTCGAAATCCCAGGCGTTACAGATGTGAATGAAGCTGTAAAACTTGTCGGAAGAACAGCCAAGCTAACATTTTGGGAAGAAGGAACGGACAACTCGGCAAGTTCTTCTGCAACTTCATCTGCAATTCCGCGCGGAATTACCCAAGTGCTTGGGCCAAAAGCCAAAAAGACTGATTTAACAGGAGGGGATCTGCAGCAGGCAGCAGTAACGTTTAATCCTAATAGTGGAAAACCCCAAGTGGAACTTAAGTTCACCGGAGAAGGAGCAAAAAAGTTTGGGGAAATTACCAAGCGCAATGTCGGCAAAATTGTCGCGATCGCACTCGATGATCAGATAGTTGAGGCGCCTCGCGTCAATGAACCGATTTATGGGGGCAATGCAGTGATAACGGGAGAGTTCACGACACAGCAAGCAAAAACACTTCAAATTCAATTAAATGCAGGTGCACTTCCCGTATCGCTTTCCGTTCTTGAACAGAAAGCGATAGGAGCGTCTCTCGGTAGAGAATCTTTACAGAAAAGTTTATTCGCCGGACTTTTAGGTTTTCTGGTTATTGTACTTTTTATGGTCATACTTTATGGCAGGCTTGGATTTATCGCAAGCCTTGCACTTGTAGTGTATACATTAATTGTTTTATCGTTATTTCGTCTCATTCCAGTAACGCTTACACTTGCCGGAATTGCCGGGTTTATCCTCTCAATTGGTATTGCGGTTGATGCCAATATTCTTATCTTTGAACGCATGAAAGAAGAACTGCGTCGGGGTAGATCACAGGAGATGGTACTTGACTTAGGATTCTCGAGAGCGTGGCCATCAATTCGCGATTCAAATGTCTCAAGTCTTATTACTAGCTCAGTACTGTACTATTTCGGAACAACAATCGTTCGCGGATTTGCATTTACGCTGGCTCTTGGAGTTATCGTTTCAATGTTCTCGGCAATTGTTGTGACAAGGACATTTTTACAGGTTTTTTATAGGAAAAAATAGTCTATGTTAAATATTATTGGTCGTAAAAATCTCTATTTTTTGATTTCACTTCTCGTTATTGTACCGGGGCTCATCTCGTTATTTTTCTGGGGACTTCGGCTTTCAATCGATTTTACAGGAGGTACCCGAATGACACTTCTTTTCCCAAAGGTTGTCAATCAACAGACTGTTGAAAAAGTAAAGAAAGTGTTCAACAGTGAAAAAGCAGAGATAGTGACTATTCAGAGATCGGAAAATCGTGTTATTCTTCGGACCAAGCCGCTCTCTGAGAAACAAGATGCACTCCTCCTTGGCAAACTGAAAAAAAGTGTTGGGACACTTAAGCAGGAAGAGTTTGAAACAATTGGTCCAACTATCGGGAAAGAAACTACAATAAATGCAATAAACACAATTATTATTGCGTCAATTCTTATTGTTTTGTACATTGCATGGTCTTTTCGAAAATTACCAAAACCTCTCTCAAGTTGGAGGTTTGGAATCTGTGCGATAATCGCACTAATCCATGATGTGCTTGTTGTTGTAGGTATTTTTTCAATTCTTGGACATTTCCTACACGTTGAGGTCGACAGTCTTTTTGTTACAGCTTTACTGACAGTCATCGGGTTTTCAGTACATGATACGATTGTTGTTTTTGACAGAATCCGAGAGAATCTTCGAAAGACCCTCGGAGTCCCTTTTCCGCAAGTTGTTAATGACTCAATCTTGCAGACATTTGTCCGGTCTCTAAGTACCTCCCTCACCGCGATTCTTATATTATTTACACTGCTTCTTTTTGGAGGAGAAAGTACTCGGTGGTTTATCATTGCGCTTCTCATAGGAATCACAAGCGGAACATTTTCCTCAATCTTTAATGCCGCACCGCTTCTGGTCGTCTGGCAGGAGCTGGATGAGAAAAGAAGGTTTAGGAAATAGCTATTCAAAGCATGGGTGGAGGGGGTTCGAACGCTTTTTCAATCGTTTGATTGTTTAAGCTGATCTACAATATCATCAACAAAACTACCTATTGCTCTCCACTCTTTGAATGGGAACTTTTTAGGATTTTCTGAAGGTACAGTTAATGGTACAGTTCTTGCTCCTTCAAGCAATTCATCAGGGACAATATAATTATCTATTGGTTCGATATCCATGTCTTTTGCATCAGGATGATTGATTGCTTTTAATTCTTCTAGCTTATCTTTAGGTACCTCCGCCACAGCAATACTTCCACCTGGTGGACGCATTCTGATATAGGTTTTAAGGCTTTCGGGTGAATCAGTAAACCACTTTCCTACCAGATCTTCATGTGAAACTTCACTATTAGGGTTTCTATTTGGAACTTGTGGGTTGTCATATCTGAAAAGAAAAACTCGTTCTCCGTCTGCAGTCTCAATCCTTCTATTTGTTTCTCGTGGAACATCATACCCATCTTCCATACATGATCTATTGTATCAAATACTAAAGCTCCGAGGCGTGGAGGAGGTTCGGTTACCTCTATATTCCAATCTCAATTTTCCAATGCATCGGAATAAAGGTTAAGTTAATTAGATAAGGGAAGTTAGTTTCTTTTTTCCATTCGGAAAGACGGGTCTTGAGTTCTCCAACCAGTTCATCCTCATTTTTTATTTTATGATCACTCAACTGTACAAATATTTCTATGGGAGCTACTTTAATTTTAATCTCAGCACTATTTGCATAAACGAAAACATCCTTTATGTTTGTGACATCTGAAACGATCTTTTGAAATGCCTTAGATAAAGCAACAACCTCATCCTTTTTCACTTTCTCATTATCAAAATCAATACGGATCACTGGCATAGTAGCTATAGTATACTTATTACTCGTATATGCGTCAAGGGAGAAATGGTCTGGTTTTAAGAGATGGTGATGAAAAATTGAATTTCAAGAGCTTAACTGTCATAATAAATTAATATGGCTGATGAAATTTCTCAACCCTTGGCCGTGGTTCCTGACGCTAACCAAAGCGCGACGCCTGTGAATTCCGAAACACCGCATACTGGGATTCTTAATCAAACACTTGGCCAACTACTTCAGAACAATAATCAGGCTCAAGGAATGATTATGCAGGCGATGCAGATCAATCCGCAACAATTTCAAGAGCTCCTTTCGGCAACCGGGAATAATCAACTCATGAACCAGACAATCGGCGATCTTTTCAAAAACGGTGTTGTTGGGCAGGCAGCAAGTGGACAGGAGATGCAGCTTACTCCGGAGCAATTCCAGCATATTGCTAACACTATTACTAAGGGACAACCGGTTCAAGCAGTACCACAAACTACGTCTGTGGGACCAAATGATAAAGTTCCTTATACAATTCCACAAGCTCCCGAACAAAAATCTTTCATGCAAAAAATCAAGAATCTGTTTAAATAGTATATTTTTACCTATTTCTATCTCTTGTAACTTTTTAATAAAATCGTTATAGTGAGTGATATGGCAAAAAATGATGATTTAGTAAAGAAAATAGGTGATATAGTTGATAGAGTATTAGTAGTAAGACTGGAGCCAATTAACAAACGATTAGGAGTGTTGGAAAATGGACAACAGGAACTAGAAAAGGGTCAACAGAGTTTAGAAAATGGACAACAGAGTTTAGAAAATGGACAACAGAGTTTAGAAAATGGACAACAGAGTTTAGAAAAGGGTCAACAGAGTTTAGAAAAGGGTCAACAGAGTTTAGAAAAGGGTCAACAGAGTTTAGAAAAGGGTCAACAGAGTTTAGAAAAGGGTCAACAAGGGTTGGACAGAAGGCTTAACAATCTAGAAAAAGGCCAGAACACACTTGAAAAAACAGTGAAAAAGCAAGGAAAAGATATTACTTATATAAGAAAAACTTTAGATACCGTAATTGATTATTTTGACAGAGGAGAGGTAAAGCTAAATAAACGTGTAACAGGGATTGAGAAACATTTGGGACTTACACCAATTGAATAGTTCTACTTAGTTAGTTCTTCGCGGACTATTTTACTAACCAGACCACCATCTGCTTTCCCTTTAACTTTTGCCATAAGAGCTTCCATGACTTTCCCAATATCTTGAGCTGAAGTAGCACCGGTTTCTTGAATAGTTTCTTGTACAATTTTCTTAACTTCTTTCTCACTCATTTGCTCGGGTAGGTATTTTTGTAAAATTTCAAGCTCTTTAGTTTCTTTATCAACGAGATCTTGTCTATTGCCATTTTTGAATTGCTCAATTGATTCTTTGTGTTGTTTCGCTTCTTTTTGCAAAACTTGGAGTACATCTTCATCAGTCGCCTCATATCCAGCACCACCTTTTTGAGTTTCGTAATATCCTATTGCGGAGATTACCATACGAAGCACTGATGTCTTCATTTCATCCTTTGCCAGCACTGATTGTTTTAGTTCGTCTTTCAGCTGTTGTTTTAACATAGGAATATATTATAGCAAAAACATCTTAATGAAGTTCTCACCTTATGTTACAATAAATAAGATAAATAAGCGTGATCTCTATGCCCGAGAATGAAGCTATGCCAAGTCCTGAGAGAAAATCATCAGCAGGTATTTTGCCTGAGAAATATCCGGATCTTCATACGTCAAAGGAAGTAAGTTTTACAGTTGACCGAGAAAGAAGTCGTGGCGAGAAGATACCGAATAATCCGCAGGAAACAGTCTCCAGATATTTGGGAAGTCTCCTGAATAAACACGGATTAATGGGAGGAGATCCTGAAAGACAGAGGAGACAGATATCCCGTCATGTCATCAAGCCTCATGAAATTCCTGATGGGTATTTTGAAAATCAAAGGAGGATAGCTCGAGAGCTGGGACATGGAGATATTGATGTTACCCCTGAGATGCGAAGGCTCCTGACAGAGGCTGTTGTAGCAGATCAGACAAAAAGCTTTGAGAATTGGGTCGAATATATTAACCATCCTGATGCAAATTATCCTTCGTGGTTTCGCTATTATACAATCCGAAGCGTTCTCCAGACGGGTCCATACGACAAAGAAAAGCATCAGTTCGCAAAACGAAGCAGAAGCACAACTGCACCATATATTGATCTGAACCGAGAAGCACTCGCGTATGTCTATGATCAACTAAATAATAGTCTTGAGGGAAGACCTATTGAGCGAGCAGATGATGAGACACTCAAAACAGTATTAAAATCCAAAAACTTTGGCAGACTCTACGCCTTTGCTATTGAAAAAGTCACTCCGGCAAGTCGCGAGCAGAGACAACAGATTCAAGGCGAATGGATCAAGTACGACCAAGGAGATGATGAGGAAGGTCGAAAACGATCGCAAAAGCTTGCCAGATCTCTTCAGGGACATGGAACAGGCTGGTGTACAGCAGGAGAATCAACAGCAGAGATGCAACTGGCAGGGGGAGATTTTTATGTCTATAAATCGTTTGATGATGAAGGAAAACCTACTATACCTAGAATCGCAATCCGAATGGAGGAGGGTCAAGTCGCTGAAGTACGAGGCATTAATGCTGAGCAAAACCTTGAAGGGGAAATGGTTGAGAAGACTGAGGAGAAGCTCGCAACACTTCCCGGAGGAGCTGAGTACAAGCAAAAAGCAGCAAACATGAAGCAATTAACTCAAATTGAAAAGAAGACTAAAGCAGATGAAAGTCTTACATCCGAAGAACTACATTTCCTTTACGAAATTGACAGACCAATCCAAGGCTTCGGTTATCAGAAGGATCTACGTATTACAGAAATTAGACAAACGAGAAACACAGATGAAGATATGCCAGTTATTTTCGAATGCGAAAAGGGACAGATCGCAAGAAGCTCAAGTGAAATTAATGCAAGTACCAAAGCCTATGTAGGGTCTTTAGAACCTGGCATTTTTGATAAATTGCACCATATAGAACACGTCTATACATCGTTTCCTGAAGGGGTAATTCGAAGACAAACAATTGAGATTGGTGGAAAAACAGCCAAAGAATTAGAGAGAGAGATGGAGCAACAGGGTGTAAACATATCTAGCTATGCCAAAGACATGCTCAGAAGCAAAGATTTTACTCCCCTTAGAAACCCAGAGGACATAGACCTTGTACGCCTGAAAGTGGGAGATCTGGGTCTCTCGGGAGTTACGATAACAGATCAAATATATACTAGAGCAAAAGAACTAGGTCTTGATTTATGTCCAGCAGAAGTTGGACCACAGTACCGCCTCAAGTACAAAGACCAACCAATGGGAGAGCGGTTTTATATAGGTATGAAGCAAATCGCTGACTCGCATGGCAATCCGTATGTCTTCTTTCTGGTGCGTGATGGGGACGGGTTGTGGTTGTATGACTCTTGGGCCGGGCCTGGCGACGCTTGGCGTCCTGTCCATGGGTTTGTTTTCAGCCTCCGCAAGTCAGATTCTTAAACCTTTTGTCCCTTTGTTCTTTTTTAAACTTTTAACACTTTGATTTCTTCACAAATTTTGACATACTCTTAATTAGATTGGTTATATCAAACGGCGACAGCTTTTTGAAACCTTTTCGGCACATGTATGTTGAGAGCGTGGGCGGTCATGGCTGTCCGTGGAGGATATGCATGGCGTCTTTAAAAAAGAAAAGACTTGGTGTGGTGTGCTGGTTGATTTTCGATCACAAATAAAATACAGCTCAACCTCTTTCGTAGATTTAGGCGGGCAGTGTAACAGATGGCACATCATACAAAACTGACTCGCATGGCAATCCGAATGTCTTCAATCTGGAACGTAATGAGGACGGGTTGTGGTTGAATGACTCTTGGGCCGGGCCTGGCGACGATTGGCGTCCTGTCCATGGGTTTGTTTTCAGCCTCCGAGAGTGTTTTCTTTCCGCCATGTTATACGTGGCGGTTTTTCTTTTGTGGATTATCCAAATTTTTCCTCCATCCACCAAACATACGACCTATTTCATCCAGCTTCACAGCGATATCCTCGAATTGTTTATTCGATATGAGTTTTCCTTCCCACGCAATAGATATGAGAAATTTGAGTGTGTCTACAAGCAGGATGCATTTAGAAATTTTCTCATCCTTTTTATCTTTTGCTATAAAATATGCTGTATGAGATAATTCAAGAAGATCAAGAAATCTATTTTCAATTCTTGAGCCAATCGTATAACGAGCTCCTTTGGGAATATGCGGCATAAGACTCATCCACATCAAATATCCCTCTTTGATTCGACTCAAAATCGAAGCATTTTGCAGAGAGAGAGAGAGAGAGATTGGAAGTCAATTTACTCATACCTATTATACTATCATTTCTGTTGAAAATTTGCTTATTGCCTGGCAAGAATTTTTGCGAGGGAAAAGAAATCGGCACGATGTTTCGGAATTTTCACCTTACTTCATAGATAATATTCTTACCCTTCACGATGAGTTACTTCATAAGAATTATCAGCATAACCGCTATCAAGCTTTTAAAATAAACGACCCAAAACCGCGTGATATTCATAAAGCTAGTGTTCGTGACAGGCTAGTTCACCATGCGATTTATCGGGTTTTGTATCCATACGTTGATAGAAAATTTATCTTTGATTCTTTTTCTTGTCGGATAAACAAAGGGACTCATCGGGCAATTAATCGGTTCAGAGAATATGGTAGAAAAGTCTCAAGAAATAATTCAAGAACTGTTTGGGTATTGAAATGCGATGTTAAGAAATTTTTTGCAAGTATTGACCATGAAACTCTGAAAAGGATTTTAAAGAAATATATTCAAGATCCAGATACTCTATGGCTTTTAGGACAGGTAATAGATAGTTTTCATGCAGAAGGAAATATTTCAACTGGTTTACCAATTGGCAATCTGACGAGTCAACTTCTCGTCAATGTGTATATGAATGAATTTGATCAGTTTGTAAAACACGATCTAAAAGTTCGTTGCTACATTCGTTATGCAGATGATTGGGTGATTCTCAGTGAGAATAAATCCTATCTGGAAAATCTTATTCCTAAGATTTCAGGATTTTTGAAACCTCAACTAAGACTTTCACTTCACCCCGATAAAGTATTTATTAAAACACTTGCTTCAGGTGTTGATTTTTTGGGATGGGTCCATTTTCCCCATCATCGAGTCCTCAGAACAGCAACCAAACGAAGAATGATTAAGAGATTAAGATATACGAATACGAAAGAAACAGCAACTTCTTACTTAGGAATGCTGAAGCATGGGAATACTTATAAGCTAGCAAAAAGAATCATGTGAGTTCTTTTACGCGTTTTAGCAAATACTCTTTATTGTTTTTGCTCAAATCCTCATCAACTTCTTCAAAAAGTTTTTGGAGAAGTTGTCCGACTTTTGGTCCGGGTTTCATCTGCAATTCTTTCATAACATCATGTCCGTCAATTGCCATATCGTTAATTGAGAAAGGTGCAGGCTTGAGTTGTTCTTCAACTCGTTTTTTAAAAAGTTTTAGTCTCCAGCTTTCAGCAGTTTGTGTGCCACCACCTAATCTGTCACCGACTCTCAAATCCATCATGTCTTTGACATTTTCGACTCCAATTCTTCTTATGAACCGCCTTATAGCGCTATCTGTGATATGCTCATCGACGCTAAACATATGCCAGCGAACCAGCGTCACAATTTTCTCCTTTTGTTTTTTTGAAAATCTGAGACGATCCGCAACATCACCCGCAATCTTATTACCTATAATTTCATGATTATGGAAAATAACATATCCGTCTGCGTCACGGCCTTCAACTCTCGGCTTGCCGATATCATGTATAAGTGTTGCGAACCGAACAATAGGATCTTTGGATGGACAAAACTTGAGGGATAGAATGTTGTGGGTAAATACATCATCTTTATGATGCCTGCCGGGACGTTCCTGAGAGATCCCAATTCCTTCCTTAAGCTCAGGGATTATATACTCAAGTAGGCCTGTATTCTTAAGAAGCATGATTCCTTCATAGGGAAAATCACTCGCAAGAATTTTTAGCAGTTCATCACGGAGTCTCTCTTTTGAAATATCGGAAAGAAGCTTTCCGTCTGCAATAATTTCTTTTAACGTATTCTCCTCAATCTCAAAACCCAATTGTGTTGCGAACCGGATAGCACGCATGAGCCGGAGCGCATCCTCTTTGAATCGGAGTTTTGGGTCACCGACGGCACGAATGATTTTATTTTTCAAATCCTCCCGCCCATTATAGGGATCAATGATTTCAGGATCTTCCTTGTCTTCTTGATTAAGTTTCACAGCAATTGCGTTGATTGTGAAGTCCCGTCTTCCTAGATCTTCTTCAATTGTTTTTCCCCACTCGACACTCTCCGGATGCCTTCTGTCTTTATAGCTGGATTCTTTCCGAAATGTTGTTACCTCGACAACACCCTTATGCTCTACGTTTGAGGTTTGTGGCATTGGAATCCCAACAGTACCAAACGCATTATCATAAAACGCCTGAGGGAAAAGGGAAAGCATCTCTTCAGGAGTCGCATTTGTTGCAAAATCCCAATCTTTAATTTGCCTTTTATAAAGGATATCACGGACACTTCCGCCGACAAGATACAATTCAAATCCGGCATCTACAAATTTATTTTTAACCTCTAAAATATACGGCGGAAAACTATCAATCATGGCTTGTTTCAGGTGTTACTGTTTGCTATAGTATAACAGAATAATTATGAAGAAATGGAACATCAAAAAAGAATTAACCTTGCCTGCCGGCAGGCAGGGAATTAAGAAGCAAGAATTAAGAATTGATGAGATTATAGAGTTACTTTTAGCAAATCGTGGATTAACTACTAAAAAAGAGAGAGAAGGATTCCTCCGTCCAAGACTTGAAGATATTACTCCAAAGTCAGTCGGTATAGACGCGAAACAACTTAAGAAAACACTTGCCCGAATTAAAAAAGCAATTGAGAAAAAAGAGCAGATTGTGGTTTTCGGAGATTATGATGTGGATGGGATAACAGGCACTGCAATTCTCTGGGAGAGATTGTATGGAATGAAGGCTAATGTTGTGCCGTATATACCTCATAGAATTGATGAGGGTTATGGGCTTTCAAAGAAAGGAATTTCCAATATTCTCCGCCAGCTGGCGGATCAAAATGTTTCGTTGATAATAACAGTAGATAATGGCATAGTTGCAAATGAAGCTGTAGAGTTTGCGAACAGTCAGGGTATAGATGTAATTATTACCGACCATCATACGATCGGGAAAAAGTTACCTGACGCACATGCAATAGTCCACACAATAAAACTATGCGGAGCAGGTGTTGCATATGTACTCTCGAAGGAATTGAAAAACACCCGTCATCCTGAGCCCTTCGGTCACCCTGAGCAAAGCGAAGGGTCTCAGGGCAGGCTCCGCGAAGGATCCCTGCCTGCCAGCAGGCAGGCCACTGCGGGGGATTCTTCGGCTTCGCCTCAGAATGACAAGGAAGAAGATGATCATTTAGAATTGGCAGCTCTTGGGACAGTCGCAGACATGGTTCCATTGGTTGGTGCGAACAGAGCAATTGTTAAATACGGAATTGAAAAATTAAGTAAAACAAAACGTCCGGGAATCAAAGAGCTTTGCAAAGCGGCAGGACTTGCAAAAGATGTTTTTGGTGTCTATGAAATAGGATTTATTATTGCTCCGAGGCTTAATGCGACCGGCCGAATAGAACATGCGATGGATAGCGTAAGACTATTGTGCACAAAAGATCCGGCCAGAGCAAGAATGCTTGCTGAAAAACTTGAATTGACCAATAGGGAGAGACAACTCCTTCTTCGACAATCGGCGGAGCATGCAATTTCCGAAGTCAGAAGTCGGGGGACCGAGGTCGGGAAGTTAGTAATAGTAGCCCATGAAGCATATCCTGAAGGAGTGATTGGTTTGGTAGCAGGGAAACTCGTCGAGACTTTTTATCGTCCTGCAATCGTCATTGCAAAAGGTGAAAAAATGAGTAAAGCATCAGCCAGGTCTATCGCTGGGTTTAATATCATTGAGTTTTTCCGCACAATTCCTGATAGTTTTGTAAATGTAGGTGGTCACCCAATGGCTGCAGGATTTACAGTTGAAACCGAAAAAATATTAATCCTTCAAGAAGCACTTCAAAAGCTGGCTAACAATACACTCAATGATGGGGATTTTGTCAGAAACCTCAACATTGATTTTGAAATTCCGCTATCCCTCGTAACAATGAGTTTTTATAATGCTATGCAGCAGCTTGCACCATTTGGTATCGGCAATCCGGAACCTGTATTTGTGAGTCGCGGGGTCATCATTAATAATACGCGGATAATTGGCAAAGACGCAAATCACTTGAAATTATCCGTGCATCAGGAAAATGCCATATTTAACGCAATAGGGTTCAGAATGGCCGAATTGGCAGCAGATATTCATACAGGTGATAGGGTTGACATTGCCTATACGGTAAATGAAGATACTTGGAATGGAGTCTCAAAACTGCAGCTTAAATTAAAGGATATAAAGAAGACTAACTAAATTTCTTTATCGAAAGCGTCTCTGACGAGCTACATTCTCTCTTGCAGGTAATGTGGGATACTCAAATAAAGGATGGTCCAATATGGTTCTCTTACCCTCTTCTTCTTTTTTCACACCTTTGGGGTCACGTTCTTCCAAGTCGAAACCTTCTGCAATTTTTTCTACAATTTCACCATGTGCTTCTTCTACGATTAACCCATCTATAAGTGTTGCTTCAAAATGTCGGTGAGCCCTTGATTTATAATGAATTCCCTTTTCATCTTCCACAACTTCAACAAAATGACTATTTATTATTTCATCAATCTGCCTTGTTCTATCTTCTTCAGGAACTCCGGCCGTCTTATAAACGTCATTGAGGGCTTTAGCTGCTCTCTCAAGAGCAATAGGACGCACGCCAGGATCTAATGCTGCTGCATGTGGATTTAATTCTCCAAAACTAAATAATTTCTGTTGTCGTTCAATGTTACTCATAATTTCTCAAAAAAAATCTCCCGATTTCGTCAGGAGATTGGTAAATGTTAGCATTTGCTTTTACAGCATTACCAATCTTCCTGCGTCCAGTAGGCAGGGAGATGCGTCTTAATGAAACAACGATAATTCAAACTCATATATATGTAGTATAGTACTGCAAATTTGCCTTGTCAATAGTATCTTAATCTCCCAAGACATTTGTTACAACTTCGTAGGGTGTCTTTAAGTTAATCCCAAGGTGAGGTCTCTTGTAATTGTAGTCATAGAGGTAATCGGCGAACCATAATCTTAATTCATCATAGTGCTT
>Ga0209726_10000274_pt1 | contig 102837 bp, 109 predicted proteins | sample Subgrocontami54m_FD_187453 | JGI IMG/M metagenome (GOLD analysis project Ga0209726, IMG submission 187453) | Subsurface groundwater microbial communities from S. Glens Falls, New York, USA - GMW46 contaminated, 5.4 m (SPAdes) (version 3) | ecosystem: Environmental > Aquatic > Deep subsurface...
GCCGGGTCGACAAGCTGCGATCCAATGTGAAATCCGATGCCGACGAGTTCGAGATTTCGCTTCAGAGCCGCCTCGCGGTGAAGCGCTTCGGCCTCCGCGTAGGCAATGCCGAACTTGTTCTGCTTGAGGCCCGTCGAGATGTAAGGGTGTGTTTGCGCGTCGACATCCGGATTGACGCGAAACGCGACCGGCGCGCGGCATCCGAGTTCGCGCGCGACGACGTCGACGCGCTCCATTTCAGCTGCCGATTCGATGTTCAGGCAGCGCACTCCGGATTGGAGCGCAAGGCGGATTTCGCTTGCCGTCTTGCCGACGCCGGAAAAAAGGACCTTGCGCGGGTCGCCGCCAGCGGCCTGCACCCGCGCCAGTTCGCCTGCCGAAACGATGTCGAAGCCTGCGCCCAGCCCCGAGAGCAGAGCGAGCACGGCAAGGTTGGAGTTGGCCTTGACCGAGTACGCGATCAATGCGTCGCGACCCGCGAGCGCGTTCGAGAATTCGCGGAAATTGTGCTCGATCCCGGCGCGCGAGTAGACATAGCAGGGCGTACCGAACTGCTGCGCGATCGATTCCAGCGGGACACCGTCGACGCAAAACGCGCCGTCACGGTAGGCGAAACCCATGCGCGATACCTAGCGTTTCTTTTCGGCCGCGTCGCCGGCCGGCGGCGGATACGGGACCGGCGCGTACGCCTCTGGCCGCGGCGGCTTGACGCCCGGCGGCGGACTATCGCGCAGATACAGTTCACCTCTCTGGCCGCAGCCCGAGGCCAATCCCGCGAGGAGGAAAACGAGCACCGCGAAGCGCATGGCGGAAGATAGAATGCCCATGTTAGCAGGATCCACTTCCGTGACCGAGACCGAGTTCGAAAGCCTGACCGATCGAACGCTGGCTGCGTTGGAAAGCGCGTTCGAGGCGAGCGCTCCGGACGCGATGCTCGAGAACAAGGGTTCCGGAGTGCTCGAGGTGGAGTTCGAGAACGGGTCGAAAATCGTCATCAATCGCCACGCGGCCGCGCAGGAGATCTGGGTCGCAGCGAAATCCGGTGGCTACCACTTCCGACACGACGGGTCCGCCTGGCGGGATACGCGCGAAGGCCAAGAGCTGTTCGCCGCGTTGTCGAAACTCGCGTCGCTTCACGGCGGGCAGCCCGTGCTACTCAGGCGCAATCCGGCTTAGACGCTCGGTACGGGGCCGGTCGGCCCGCGGTCCGGATAGGACGGCGCCGCTGGCCGCAGCCCCGACGGGGGCGCCGGACCGACCGGCGGGGCGGCAGGAATGGGCGGTAGAAACTCCTCGTAGAACCATTCCGAGTTAGACCGCACGCCCTCCGGAGCGGCGGGATCTGGCTCCGTCTTCGCCGAGACCACACCGGGCGGCACGACCCGTTCCGCCTCGGGCACGCCTTTCAGCGCGCGGGCCATGTAGTCCATCCAGATTGGCAAAGCGACCTGGCCGCCGGTCTGATTTCGACCGAGCGATCTGGGTTGATCGAATCCGATCCACGCCACCCCGACCAGCCCCGGTTGATAGCCGCAGAACCAGGCGTCGACGAAATCGTTCGTCGTGCCCGTCTTGCCGGCGAGGTCGCGCCGCCCAAGCCGCGACGCGCGCGCCGCCGTGCCATAGCGCGTCACGTCCTGCATCAGCGAATCCATGATGAAGGCATTGCGCGCGTCGATCGTGCGCAGCGCCTCGTCTCCGGCGCGCGGCGGATTGGCCGAGCCCAGCAAGTTTCCCCGGTCGTCCACGATCTTGCGGATGAAATACGGCTGCACCAGGAACCCGCCATTGGCGAAAACCGCGTACCCGCGGGCCATTTGCAGTGGCGTCACGCTGCCCGCGCCGAGCGCCATCGTCAGGTAGGGCGGGTGCTTGTCGGGGGAAAACCCGAAACGGCCGATGTAGTCCTGAGCGTACTTGGGCCCGATGTCCTGCAGCAGCCGGATCGAGACCATGTTCTTCGATTTCGCGAGGGCGGTGCGCAGGCGCATCGTGCCCTCGAACTTGCCGTCGTAGTTCTTCGGTTCCCAGCGCTGGCTTCCCGTCACTTCGGCTTCGACGACAATCGGTTCGTCGCGAACGACGGTCGCGGGCGTATAGCCCTTTTCGAGCGACGCAGAGTAGATGAACGGCTTGAACGAAGACCCGGGCTGCCGCCACGCCTGGGTCACGTGATTGAACTTGTTGCGATTGAAGTCGAATCCGCCGACCAGCGCCCGCACTGCGCCATCCGCAGGGTCCAGCGAAACGAACGCCGACTCCACCTCGGGAAGCTGCAGAATCTGCCAGCCCGATTTCTCGTCGCGCTGCACGCGGATGATGGCACCGCGGCGAACTCTGCGCTGCGGCGTGGCCTTTTCGTCAAGCGCACGCGCCGCGAATTTCAGGTTGTCGGCGCCGATGGTGATCATCTCCCCGCTCTTGAGCGCCGCGCGGACGTCGCGTGGGTTGGCTGCGAGGACGAGCGCGGCGCGCAGATCGCCGATGTCCGGATGGTCGGCGAGCGCCTCCTCGACGTCGTCGTCGTCGAGATTTTCGGGAATCTGCGCGAAGCCCTCCGGACCGCGATAGCCGTGCCGCCGGTCGTAGTCGAGAACGCCGCGACGCAGCGCTTCGTAGGCCGCCTCCTGGTCGGCCTTGCGAATCGTCGTGTAGACGCGGAACCCCTTCGTGTAGACGTCTTCGGGGTATTGTTCGTGGATCGCCTGGCGCACCATCTCGGCGACGTAGTCCGCGCGCGTCGCGAACTCGTTGATTTCGCGTTTCACCCGGATCGGAGCGCTGCTCGCCTCGATGAATTGCGCGTCCGTGATCTGTCCCAGATCCCGCATCCGGCGCAATACGTACTGCTGTCGCTGGCGCGCGCGTTGCGGATTTACAACAGGGTTATAGCTCGACGGCGCCTTCGGCAAGCCGGCGAGAATGGCGGCCTCGCCCAAAGTCACCCGATCGAGCGATTTTCCGAAATAGACCTGCGCGGCGGCCGCAAAACCATAGGCTCGTTGGCCCAGGTAAATCTGATTGACGTAGAGCTCGAAGATCTGGTCCTTGCTGAGGCTGTTCTCGATCTTGAACGCGAGCAAGGCCTCGTACAGCTTTCTGGTGACGGTTTTTTCCGAAGACAGGAAGAAATTGCGCGCCACCTGCATCGTGATGGTACTGGCGCCCTGCCGGCGTCCCCCCAGCACGAGGTTCGAGTACGCCGCCCGCAGCACCCCGACATAGTCGATTCCTGTATGCTGGTAAAAACGCTCGTCCTCGGCGGCGAGGATCGCGCTCTTGAGTACCGCGGGCACCTCGCTCATGGTCACTACGGATCGGCGCTCTTCCCCGAATTCCCCGATCAAGCCGCCTTCTTCCGTGTATACCCTGAGGGGGATTTTGGGTTGATAATCGGTCAGGGACTCGAGCGATGGCAGATTCGGGTAGACGAGCAGCAGGGCGAGCGCGGCAAGGCACGCTACTGCCGCGGCGAACCCAAACAGCAGGGCGAACGGAAACCACAAGAAACGCTGCCACATCAGGGGTATCGTCCCACTTCGGCGGCAGTCAGCTGGACGGGAGTTGCACTGGTCGGGAGATCCGAGGCATTATAGCCCGCCGGGGAATGGTACATTTCGCTAGACACCAGCGGGAGTTGTTGCTAGCATTTAACGCAGTTTCTACGTATCGTACGTAAGCCGCCGATACCTAAGGAAAAAAGGGCGATAGAACGGCGATGAACATCGACATCTTCAAGCCCAAGGCGCCAGCGCTTTTCGGGCTCGACATCAGTTCTTCGTCCGTCAAGATGCTGGAGATCGTTGATGCCGGCAAGGGCGCCTACCGGGTTGAGCGGTACGTGATCGAGCCGCTCCCGCGCGACGCGATCGTGGACGGCAATATCGGCAACCTCGAAGCCGTCGCAGAGGCGGTCAAGCGGGGGCACAAAAAGCTCGCCACCCGGACCAAGCACGTGGCGATGGCGGTCCCCTCAGGCGCGGTCATCACCAAGAAGATCATCGTCGCCGCGGCGTTGCGCGAGGAGGAACTCGAAGTCCAGGTCGAAACCGAGGCGAATCAGTACATCCCGTTCGCGCTCGACGAAGTAAACCTCGACTTCCAGATCATCGGCCCGTCAGCGACGAACCCCGAGGAGCAGGAGGTCTTGATCGCCGCGACCCGCAAGGAAAAGGTCGAAGACCGGGTCGCCGTGGCCGAATCGGCCGGTCTGAAGGCGATCGTCATGGATGTCGAGTCGTATGCCCAGATGGCGGCCCTGGGCCTGGTCGTGAGGCAGTTGCCCCATGGGGGCAAGGACCAGAACATCGCCGTGGTCGACGTCGGCGCCAACGTGACCAATGTCAACGTGCTGCGCAACGAACAATCGGTATATTCCCGCGAGCAGGCGTTCGGCGGAAATCAGCTCACTCAGGAAGTGATGGCGCGTTATGGGATGAGCCCTGAAGAAGCCGAGAATGCCAAGCGCGCCGGCGGGCTTCCGGACGATTTCCAGGCCGAGGTGCTCCGGCCGTTCATGGAAAACGTCTCCATGGAGGTGCAGCGGGCGCTGCAGTTCTTCTTTACCTCGACGTCGTACCATCAGGTGGATCACATTCTGCTTGCGGGCGGCTCGGCGGTCATTGCCGGACTCGACGAGGTCGTGCACTCGCGCACCCAGGTCCCGACATTGGTCGCCAACCCGTTCGGCGCAATGCAGACATCGCCGCGAGTACAGATCAAACGGCTGATGCAGGACGCGCCCTCGTTGATCGTCGCTTGCGGTCTTGCCATGCGGAGGTTCGACCCGGTATGAGCGTGCGTGTAAACCTGCTGCCGCACCGCGCGGAGCGGCGCACTCGGGCCCGCCAGCATTTCGGTTTGCTGGCAGTCGCGACCGCGGTGGTCGGCCTGTTGATCGTCGGCGGCGTGCACCTGGTGAACGCCCAGCGCATAGCGACGCAGGACGAGCGAAACCGTTTCCTCAAGAGCGAAATCGCCAAACTCGACAAGGAAATCGACGAGATCAAGAAATTGAAGGAGGAAATCGCCGCGCTGCTTGCGCGCAAGCAGGCGATCGAGAACCTGCAGGCCGACCGGGCCCAGACCGTGCACCTGCTCGATGAACTGGTGCGGCAGACGCCCGAGGGCGTCTACCTGCGCACAATCAAGCAGACCGGGCTGCGCGTCAACATGGTCGGGTACGCGCAGTCGAACGCACGCGTGTCTACGGTCATGCGCAACATCGATTCCTCGCCCTGGCTGGAGGCGCCCGTGCTGGTGGAAATCAAGGCGGCGAGCGTAGACAAGAAACGGGTTTCCGAATTCAATCTCAACTTTTCGGTCAAGCGCCCTGAGGTGGAACAAGCGGCCAAGGGCGCGCCCAAAGCGGCGCCGGCGGCGAAGAAGGGCTGAGCCATGGAACTTGATTTCAGCCGGTACGTCGAAGAATTCCGCACCCTCAACCTCAAGGACCCGGGTACGTGGCCGCTCGTGCCGAAGATCGCCGTGCTGCTGCTGGTGCTGATCGCGATTCCGGTCATGGGGTATTTCGCCGACTGGCAGGGCCAAATGGAAGAACTGGATGCGGGCCGCACCCAGGAAGTGAAGCTGAAGGACGAGTACGTGAAAAAGAAGACGCAGGCGGTCAATCTCGATCTGCACAAGCAGCAGCTCAGGGAAATCGACACGCAGTTCGGCGCATTGCTGAAGCAACTCCCGAACCGGTCTCAGATGGACGCGCTGCTGGTGGACATCAACCAGGCCGGTCTGGGACGTGGGCTCCAGTTCGAGCTGTTCAAGCCGGCAGGCGGTGAAATCACGGGCGAGTCGTACAACGAATTGCCGATCCAACTTCGCGTCACCGGCACCTACCACGACATGGGGGCGTTTGCGAGCGACGTCGGCCAGCTGTCGCGGATCGTGATCCTGAAGGACATTGCGATGCAAGCGCAGAAGGACGGCAATCTCGTCATGGATGCCGTCGCACGCACGTTCCGATACCTGGATGAAGAGGAAGTGGCGGCGCGGCGCAGGGCGCAGTCTGCCAGCAAGGCAGCCAAGAAATGAGGAAAGCTCTCGTCCTGGCAGCAGTGGCGTTGCTCGTTGCGTGCGGCGAGGAGCAAAGCGAGCTGAAGGAGGAATTGAAGCTCGCCACCAAGGATTTGCGGGGCAAGGTCGATCCGCTGCCGCAGGTGAAACCGTACGAGCCAGTGCCCTACACTGCCGAGGGTGAGGTCGATCCGTTCCGGCCGGAGCGGATCAACGTCGCGCAGGCCGGCGGTGCGCGAGCTGGCGGCGGTGTCAAACCCAATTTTGACCGTCCCAAGGAGCCACTCGAGGCGTTTCCGCTGGAATCGATCCAGATGGTCGGCACATTGACTCGCAAGAAGGAGTACTTCGCTCTGGTCAAGGCGGGCAGCAGCTTGTATCGGGTACGGAAAGGCAACTACATGGGCCAGAACTTCGGCGTGATCACGTTGATCGACGATGGCCAGGTCTCGCTCAAGGAACTGGTCCAGGACAGCGGCGGCGACTGGACGGAACGCACGAGCGCGCTGCAACTGCAGGAGGTGAGGAGATGAGCATGAACAGGATTTTCGAGAAGGCGTTATACGCGCTTCTTTTCTGCCTCGCCGGTATCAGCGTTGCGGCAGCCCAGGCCAACAGCATCACCGGCTTCGAGGTGGCGCAGCAGGGTGGAACCGTCGTCGTTCGCGTGACGACCAAGGAGCCGCTGAAGGGCGTTCCGCCCAATTTCGCGATCGCGAGTCCGGCGCGGATCGCGTTCGATTTTTCCGGCACGGCCAACGCGCTCGGGCGCAGTTCACAGGAAATCGGCCAGGGTGATCTGCGCAGCATGAACATCGTGCAGGGCGCGGATCGCACTCGCCTGGTACTGAACCTGGCTCGCAGCGTTTCGCACGAAACCAAGATCGATGGCAATGCGCTCCTCATTACGCTGGTCGCGGGAGCGGCCATGGCAAGCGCGCCTTCGGCGCAGGCGGCTCGTTTTGCGGAAGGCAGCGGAGACGCGAAGCATACGATTAGGGACATCGATTTCCGGCGCGGGCGCGCTGGAGAAGGCCGAGTGGTCGTCGACCTCGCGGATTCATCGACCGGGATCGACATTCGGCAGCAGGGACAGAACATCATCGTCGAATTCGTCAAGACCTCGCTTCCCGACGGCCTTCGGCGCCGATTGGACGTCGTCGACTTCGCCACCCCGGTGCAGACCATCAGTACGTTTCAGCAGGGCGATAACGTACGGATGATGATCGAGCCTCGCGGCCAGTGGGAACACAACGCCTATCAGTCGGACAATCAGTTCGTCATCGAGGTCAAGCCGGTATCTGCGGATACAGGGCAGGCCGCCCGGCGCGGCGTGTTTACGGGCGAAAAGCTGTCGCTCAATTTCCAGAACGTCGAAGTGCGGGCCGTGCTCAACGTGATCGCCGATTTCACCGACTTCAATATCGTGACCAGCGACACGGTGACTGGCAACATCACCTTGCGCCTGAAGGACGTGCCCTGGGACCAGGCGCTCGACATCATCCTGCAGGCGCGTGGACTGGACCTGCGCAAGACCGGAAACGTGATCTGGATCGCTCCGCGCGACGAACTCGCGACGCGCGAGAAACTGGCGCTGGAGGCGAGCCAGCAGATCAACGATCTGGAGCCGACTCGAACCGAGGCCTTCCAGATGAACTACCAGAAGGCGGCGGACGTCCAGAAGCTGCTTGCCGATGCCACGCAGCGCATGCTGTCCAAGCGCGGCAGCGCCGTGGTCGATGCCCGCACCAATACGCTGTTCGTCCAGGACACGCCGGCTCGCCTCGAGGAAGTGCGCAAGCTGATCACGAGGATCGACGTGGCGGTCCGCCAGGTGATGATCGAGGCGCGAATCGTCGAGGCGAACGACGGGTTCAGCAAGAACCTCGGCGTACGGCTCGGATGGAACGACAACCGGGGTGCGGCAGGTTTGACGCCGGGGAGCCGGATCGATGTGCTCGGTCCAAACGCCCGGTTCCTCGTCAGCGCCAATCAGCAGGGCGTCGGAGCTCGCACCGGCCAGACTACGGCGGCTCCCGCGTCGGACTATTTTCCCAACAGCTACAACGTCAACCTGCCGGCCGCCGGCCTGAATGGATTCAACGTCGGGCAGATCGCCTTCACGCTGTTCTCCAACGGGATGACGCGTTTCCTGAACGTCGAGTTGAATGCACTCGAAGCCGACGGCAAGGGAAAGATCATTTCCAGCCCGCGCGTGCTCACTGCGGACGGCGTAGAAGCCGTGATCGAGCAGGGCACGGAGATTCCCTACCAGCAGGCGACGTCCTCGGGCGCCACGAGCGTGGCGTTCCGCAAGGCCAACCTTGCGCTGAAGGTGAAGCCGCAAATCACGCCGGACGGCAATGTCATCATGACGCTCGACGTCAACAAGGACCAGCCGGGCGCGATCACGGCGCAGGGCGTTCAGATCAACACCAAGCACGTCAAGACCGAGGTTCTGGTGGAAAACGGCGGCACCGTGGTGATCGGCGGAATCTACGAGCAGAGCGATCGCAGCGACGTCACCCAGGTTCCCCTGCTCGGCGATCTGCCTTACGTGGGATTCCTGTTCCGCAACCGGCAGACGACGACGTCGAAGAACGAGCTGCTGGTGTTCATCACGCCGCGAATCGTGAGCGAGCGCCTGACGGTGCGTTGATCCGCCGGTACGGTTTTTCGTCTGGTGAGCGGCCGGGACACCCCGGCCGTTTGCTTTTGGCGCGCGTGCTTAGAATAGGGCCATGAAATCCGCGCGAAACGTGTTTCTCGTCGGAATGATGGGGTCCGGCAAGACCACCGTCGGGCGGCTCCTTGCCCGACGGCTGAAGCGATCGTTTCTCGATTCCGATCATGAGGTCGAAACGCGCTGCGGGGTCTCGATTTCAGTGATTTTCGATATCGAGGGCGAGGCGGGATTCCGCGCGCGCGAATCGCAGGCGATTGATGAGCTGAGTCTGACCCCGGGCGTCGTCCTCGCTACCGGCGGAGGCGCGGTGCTCGATCCGCAAAATCGCCGCCGTCTTGCGGAACGCGGCACCGTGGTCTATCTGCATGCATCGCCGGAAGATCTGTTTTTGCGGATCGGCCACGACCGGAACCGACCGCTGCTGGCGACGCCGGAGCCTGGGCTCAAACTGGCGCAACTGTACGCGCAGCGCGATCCGCTCTACCGTGAAATCGCGGATTGCATCGTCGAAACGGGTCGCCAGAGTGTGAATTTGATGGTGCGCCAATTGGCCGCGAGTCTCGAGACCGCGTGGAAACAGTCCGCGTAGGCCTGGCAGAGCGCGCGTACCGGATCGAGATCGGCGCCGGCACGATCGACGATCCCCAATTGTTCGCGCCATACCTTGCCGGTCGACGGGCCGCAGTGGTGACCAACGAGGTCGTCGCGCCGCTCTACCTCGAGCGACTGGCGCGCACGCTGCAAGCCGCCGGCGCGCGAACCGATTCGATCGTGCTGCCCGATGGCGAGCGAACCAAGGAATGGGGGACGCTCGAGCGCGTGTTCGACTGGCTGCTGGCAGAACGAATCGGGCGCGATGCGGTCCTCATAGCGCTCGGTGGTGGCGTCATCGGCGATTTGGCCGGTTTTGCCGCAGCGGTCTACCAGCGCGGCGTGCCCTTCGTCCAGGTGCCCACGACGTTGCTCGCGCAGGTGGATTCCTCGGTTGGCGGCAAGACGGGAATCAATCACCCGCGCGGCAAGAACATGGTCGGAGCTTTCCATCAACCGCTTGCGGTGATTTCCGACATCGCGACCCTCGATACGCTGCCGGATCGGGAATTGCGCGCGGGCGTCGCCGAAGTCATCAAGCACGGATTCGCGCTGGATGCGGGCTTCGCGGGTTGGCTTGACGGCCACCTGGAGCAACTCCTCGCACGCGACCGCGCGGCGCTTGCGCATGCCGTGCGTCGCTCCTGCGTACTCAAGGCCGAAATCGTCGCGCGCGACGAGCGTGAATCCGGACCGAGGGCGATGCTGAATTTCGGGCACACTTTTGGTCACGCCATCGAAGCTGCGCTGGGTTTCGGCGTCTGGCTGCACGGCGAGGCGGTGGCCGCTGGAATGGTCATGGCGGCCGAACTGTCAGTTCGCTTGGGCGTGCTGGCTCCGGCGGATGCAATGCGCCTGAGAGCGCTATTGGAGCGGGCTGGGTTACCTGTGTTCGTTCCGGAGATTTCCGCGCGCCAGTTGCTGGACTCGATGCGAGGCGACAAGAAAGCCGAAGCCGGGCGCCTTCGATTCGTGCTGCTTTCGTCGCCCGGGCAATCGCTGCTGCGAGGCGATGTCGATGACGCAACGGTCATCGAAGCGATGGCAGCCTGCATCAAACCATCGGCTCGACTCGCCGTTCCTTCCTAGCGTCGTCGGACTGAAATCCCTTGTTTCGCCGGGATTCGGTAGGTATATTCCAGAGTCGACCAACGTTTTTTGTGCGAAGCGGCAATTTTTAATATGTGTCCTTATATCAAGAGCTTATAAATGGAATGGGTGCACCCTCCCGGTCCGCAGGGACTGTATCACCCGGACCATGAGCACGACGCCTGCGGCGTCGGCTTCGTCGCGCACATCAAGGGGCGGAAGTCGCACGCGATCGTCGAGCAAGGACTGACTCTTCTCAAGAACCTCACCCATCGGGGCGCCGTAGGCTGGGATCCGAAGCTATCGGACGGTGCCGGAATTCTGATCCAGATTCCGGACCGCTACCTAAGGGACGAAATGGCGGCGCAGGGTTTGCGCCTTCCTCCGGTCGGACAGTACGGCGTAGGAATGGTCTTTCTGCCGCGCGAGCCGGCTTCCCGATTCGCCTGCGAGTATGAGATCGAGCGCGCGGTGAAGGACGAAGGGCAGGTCCTGCTGGGCTGGCGCGACGTGCCCGTCGACAACTCCGATCTTGCGGAACCGGCAAGAAACCTCGAGCCCGTCGTCCGCATGGTGTTCATCGGCCGCGGCAGGGACGTCACGGTTACCGACGGCCTCGAACGCAAGCTCTACATCATCCGCAAGAGCGCAGGCCACGCGATTCAGTCGCTGCGGCTCGCCCACGGCAAGGAGTACTACGTGCCGTCGATGTCGGCGCGCACGCTCGTATTCAAGGGCATGCTGATGGCCTACCAGGTGGGCGAGTACTACCTGGACCTCAAGGATGAGCGGCTCGAATCGGCGCTCGCCATGGTGCACCAGAGGTTCTCGACCAATACGTTTCCGTCGTGGGACCTGGCGCACCCGTTCCGCCTGATCTGCCACAACGGCGAAATCAACACTCTGCGCGGCAACGTCAACTGGATACGCGCCAGGCAGGGCGCGATTTCCAGCCCCGTGCTGGGAGACGATCTGGCCAAGATCTGGCCGCTGATCTATCCCGGCCAATCGGACTCGGCCTCGTTCGACAATGCGCTCGAGCTGCTCGTGATGAGCGGCTACTCTGTGGCGCACGCCATGATGATGATGATTCCAGAGGCGTGGGAGCACAACCCGCTCATGGACCCGGCGCGCCGCGCCTTCTATGAGTACCACGCCGCCATGATGGAGCCGTGGGACGGGCCCGCGTCGATCGCCTTCACGGACGGCCGCCAGATCGGTGCCACGCTCGATCGAAACGGTCTGCGGCCTTCGCGCTACCTCGTGACGGACGATGATCTCGTCATCATGGGATCGGAGTGCGGCTGCCTGCAGATCCCCGAGGAACGCGTGGTGAAGAAGTGGCGCCTGCAGCCGGGCAAGATGTTCCTCGTCGATCTGGAGAGGGGGCGCATCATCGATGACCGCGAGCTGAAGGAAACGCTTGCCAGCGCGAAACCGTACGCCGAGTGGATCGACCGCATTCGCGTCAAGCTCGACGAAGTCGAAAGCGACAAGACGCCGCCCTACCGGTCGGAGGTGAGCCTGCTCGACCGGCAGCAGGCGTTCGGCTATACGCAGGAGGACCTCAAGTTCGTGATGGGGCCGATGGTCGAAAACGGCGAGGAGCCGGTCGGCTCGATGGGCAATGATTCGCCGCTTGCCGTGCTCTCGGACAAGCACCGCACGCTGTACCACTACTTCAAGCAGCTCTTCGCCCAGGTCACGAATCCTCCGATCGACTCGATCCGCGAGGAACTCGTGATGTCGCTGGTTTCGTTCATCGGTCCGAAACCGAATCTCCTGGGCATCGACGAAACCAATCCGCCGTTACGGCTCGAAATGAGCCAGCCGGTGCTCGATTTTTACGACATGGAGAAAATCCGGCATATCGAGCGCTACACGAACGGCAAGTTCCGCGCCGACGAACTCGACATCACCTATCCCGTCGCGTGGGGCAAGGAGGCGATCGAAGCGCGGCTCGCGTCGCTCGCCGCGCAGGCCGAGGACGCGGTGCGCACCGGCTATTCGATCCTCGTGATCTCGGACCGGAACGTGAGCCCCGAGCGGGTCGCGATTCCGGCGCTGCTTGCGCTGTCGGCGATTCACCAGCACCTCGTCGCGAAGGGACTTCGCACCAGCGCAGGTCTGGTGGTCGAAACCGGATCGGCGCGGGAAGTGCATCACTTCGCTCTGCTTGGCGGCTACGGCGCCGAAGCCGTGCACCCCAACGTGGCGCTCGAAACCGTTCTCGCCACGGTTTCGGCCGATCCGGAAGCGCAGCACAAGGCAGTGAAGAACTACGTCAAGGCGATCGGCAAGGGGTTGCGCAAAGTGATGTCCAAGATGGGCATCTCGACCTACATGTCGTACACGGGAGCCCAGATTTTCGAGGCGGTCGGGCTGAAGCGCTCGCTCATCGACAAGTACTTCACCGGCACGACGTCCTCGGTCGAGGGCATCGGCGTGTTCGAGGTCGCCGAGGAGGCGATCCGGCTGCACCTCGCCGCATTCGGGGACGACCCGGTGCTGGAGCATGCGCTCGACACGGGCGGAGAATACGCATGGCGAGTTCGCGGCGAGGAACACATGTGGACGCCGGATGCGATCGCGAAACTGCAGGCAGCGACGCGGCGCGACTCCTACGCCACCTACCGCGAATACGCGCAGATCATCAACGACCAGTCGCGGCGGCACATGACCTTCCGCGGGCTGTTCGAGTTTCGCACCGACCGCGTGACTCCGGTCCCGATCGGGGAGGTTGAAGCGGCTGCGGAGATCGTCAAGCGCTTCTCGACCGGGGCGATGTCGCTCGGCTCGATTTCGACCGAGGCGCACACGTCCCTCGCGGTGGCGATGAACCGGATCGGCGGCAAGTCGAACACCGGAGAGGGCGGCGAAGACCGCAGGCGCTACGCACCGGTCAAGTCGGGGGAGACGTTGCGCTCGCGCCTGGGGGCGGGCCGCGTCGAGGCGGACATCGAACTGCGCGAAGGCGACACGCTCAAGTCGAAGATCAAACAGGTCGCCTCCGGCCGCTTCGGCGTGACCGCCGAGTACCTGGCGAGCGCGGAGCAGATCCAGATCAAGATGGCGCAGGGCGCCAAGCCCGGCGAGGGCGGTCAGCTGCCGGGGCGCAAGGTTTCCGAGTACATCGCCGAGCTGCGGTTTGCGACGCCTGGCGTCGAGCTGATTTCGCCGCCGCCGCACCACGACATCTACTCGATCGAAGACCTCGCGCAGCTGATCCACGACCTGAAGAACGCGAATCCGCAGGCTTCGATTTCCGTGAAACTGGTCTCCGAAGTGGGGGTTGGCACGGTCGCCGCGGGCGTGTCCAAGGCGAAGGCCGATCACGTGACGATTTCAGGCCATGACGGCGGCACCGGGGCTTCGCCCTGGTCGTCGATCAAACACGCCGGAACGCCCTGGGAACTCGGGCTCGCGGAGACGCAGCAGACGCTGGTGCTCAATTACCTGCGGGGACGCATCGCGGTCCAGGTCGACGGACAGATCAAGACCGGTCGCGACGTCGTGGTCGGCGCGATTCTCGGCGCAGACGAGTTCGGCTTCGCCACTGCGCCGCTCGTGGTCCAGGGCTGCATCATGATGCGCAAATGCCATCTCAACACCTGCCCGGTGGGGGTGGCGACGCAGGACCCGGTCCTGCGCAAGCGTTTCTCCGGCAAGCCGGAGTACGTGGTGAACTACTTCTTCTACGTCGCGGAGGAGGTTCGCGAGTTGATGGCGCAACTCGGCGTGCGGCGTTTCGACGAACTGATCGGCCGTGTCGATCTGCTCGACACGCGCAAGGGCATCGAGCACTGGAAGGCGAGAGGGCTCGATTTCTCCAGGATCTTCGCGGCGCCGCGGGCTGCCGAACACGTGGCGCGGTATCACTGCGAAACCCAGGAACACGGCCTGGAAAAGGCGCTCGACAATCGTCTGATCGAACTCGCGCGGCCGGCGTTGGAGCGCGGCGAGAAGGTGAGGATCGAGACCCCGATCCGCAACGTCAATCGCACCGTCGGAACGATGCTGTCCTTCGAAATCGCGAAGCGCTACGGCCACGAAGGACTGAAGGATGACACCATCCGCATCCGGTTCGCCGGCTCCGCCGGACAGAGTTTCGGCGCGTTCCTGGCGCGCGGCGTCACGCTCGATCTGGTCGGCGAGACCAACGATTACTGCGGCAAGGGTCTCTCGGGCGGCCGCATTTCGGTGCAGCCGTCGCCGAAATTCCGCGGCGAACCGGGCGAGAACATCATCACCGGCAATGTCGTGCTCTATGGCGCGATCGCGGGCGAGGCCTATTTCCGCGGCGTGGCGGGTGAGCGCTTCGCCGTGCGCAACTCCGGTGCGCAGGCGGTGGTCGAGGGCGTCGGTGACCACGGCTGCGAGTACATGACCGGAGGCACGGTCGCCGTGCTTGGCCTCACCGGGCGCAATTTCGCCGCCGGCATGTCGGGCGGCATCGCTTACGTGTACGACGTCGACGGCGATTTCACCAGGCGCTGCAACATGGCGATGGTCGAATTCGAACCGGTGCTGAGCGAAAACGAGCAGCAGGCGCGGGTGGCGCGCGATTTCTGGCATCTCGGCTACTGCGACGAGCCGCTGCTCAAAGGTCTGATCGAGCGCCATGCGCGCCACACGGGCAGCAGCCGCGCGCACCGCATCCTCGAGAACTGGGCCGAGCATCGCCTGCGGTTCGTGAAGGTCTTCCCGAAGGAGTACCGGCGCGCGCTGGGAGAACTCGCGGCTTCGCACCGGAAGGCGGCGGCCTGAATGGGCAAGGTCACGGGTTTCATGGAATACCGGCGCCTGCAGGAGGCGGCCGAGGCGCCGGAGCAGCGCAAGCGGCACTACCGCGAGTTCGTCGCGCATCTCAGCGACGCGGAGGCGAAGGTGCAGGGCGCGCGCTGCATGGACTGCGGCACGCCTTTCTGCATGCCGGGCTGCCCGGTGAACAACATCATTCCGGACTGGAACGACCTCGTTTACCGCGAAGACTGGGAGCGCGCGATCGAGGTGCTGCACTCGACGAACAATTTTCCGGAATTCACCGGGCGGGTGTGCCCGGCGCCGTGCGAAGAAGCCTGCACGCTGCGCATCAACAACGATCCCGTGGGCATCAAGTCGATCGAGCACGCGATCATCGACAAGGCGTGGGAAGCGGGCTGGGTCCTGCCGCTCGCACCGGCTGAAAAGAGCGGACGGCGGATCGCGATCGTCGGTTCGGGACCCGCGGGACTCGCCAGTGCGCAGCAACTTGCCCGTGCGGGCCATGACGTCGTGGTATTCGAAAAGAACGATCGCATCGGCGGTTTGCTGCGCTATGGCATTCCGGATTTCAAGCTGGAAAAGTGGCTCATCGACCGGCGCATGGAACAGATGCGCGCCGAGGGCGTCGAATTTCGCGTCAACCACGTCGTTGGCGCAGCCCCGGTCGGCGCCGGAAACGCGCAGGCACAGACGGTCGACCCGCGGCAACTGGTCGATGAGTTTGACGCGGTCGTGCTCGCGGGGGGCGCGGAGCAGCCGCGCGACCTCCCCGTTCCGGGGCGCGAGCTCGACGGCGTGCATTTCGCCATGGATTTCCTTCCGCTGCAGAACCGCCGGGTGGCGGGCGACGACCGGGTGAAGGAACTCTGGGCGAGCGGCAAGCACGTCGTCGTGATCGGCGGCGGTGATACCGGTTCGGACTGCGTCGGCACGTCCAATCGGCACGGAGCGAGTTCGGTGACCCAGTTCGAACTGCTGCCGATGCCGCCAGAGCTCGAGCGCAATCCGGTGTGGCCTTACTGGCCGAGCCGCCTGCGCACGTCGTCGTCGCACGAGGAAGGCTGCTCGCGGGACTGGGCGATTGCGACCAAGGCGTTCATCGGCGGCGTCGGAGAACAGAGCGGCCGGGTCGTGGCGCTCAAGGCCGTTCGGCTGGATTGGAAGAACGGCAGGATGGTCGAATTGCCGGGCTCCGAATTCACGCTTCCGGCCGATTTCGTGCTCTTGGCGATGGGGTTCGTGTCGCCGTGGCAATCGTTCCTCGACGCGTTTGGCGTCGAGAAGGACGAGCGCGGCAACGCGCGGGCGACGACGGATGGCGCCGGCTGCTACGCGACGAGCGTTCCGAAGGTCTTTGCCGCGGGCGATCTGCGGCGCGGCCAGTCGCTCGTCGTCTGGGCGATCCGCGAGGGCCGCCAATGCGCCCGCGCGGTCGACGAATTCCTGACCGGATCCTCGGTACTGCCGCGCTAGGGCGGTCGATGGAGCGCGCCTCCCGCGCAACTGGACGAGCCGCCCGCCGTAATGCTCCCCCAACCGGTGCTCCCGCGCGCCGACCGTGGCATCGAATGAAAGCGCGAATCAAGTTGACACGGCGCTGGCGGCGGTAGAGGCTCGCCGCTTCAGGGAGATCGCATGGCCGCGCGGCGCCGGATTTATCGCAAGTATCTCGCGCTCATCATCGCGCTGGTCGCCACGACGCTCGTGGTGAGCGGCGCGATCGCCACCTATTTCTCCTACCTCGAGACGCGCGATTCGCTGATCGCACTGGCGCGCGAGAAGGCGGCCTCCGCGGCCAATCGCATCGAGCAGTTCATCAAGGAAATCGAGCACCAGATCGGCTGGACCGCGCTGCCGCAGATCGTCGAGGACGGCGATCCGAAGGCGCTCCGGCGCAACGACTTCGTCAAGCTCGGACGGCAGGTGCAGGAGATCACCGAGGCGAGCTATATCGACGCCAATGGCTGCCTGCAGGTGGTGTGGTCGCGCCTCGCGATCGACCGCATCGGGGACTGCCTCGAGGACCTGTCCAGGGACCCGCGGTTTCTCGGCGCGCGCGGCGGCAAGGTGTATTTCGGGCCGGTGTATTTCCGCAAGGAAACCGAGCCCTACATGGCGATCGCGATTCGCGCCGGGCGCGGCAACGCGGGGGTCACTTCGGTCGAGGTGAACCTCAAATTCATGTGGGAGGTGATCCAGCGCATCCGGATCGGCGCATCCGGCGTCGCCTACGTGGTCAGCGGCGAGGGCGCGCTCGTGGCGCACCCGGACATCAGCCTGGTGCTGCAGAAGACGAATTTCTCCACGCTGCCGCAGGTCAGTGCGGCACTCAAGTCCCCGCCCCCGACCGCGGGCGAATCGTCGAGCGCCCAGCAATCGGTCGCGGAGGCCCGCGATCGCGGCGGCCACCCCGTACTGACGGCGTTTGCGCGCATCGAGCCGCTCGACTGGTACGTGTTCGTCGAGCAGGCGACCGCGGAAGCCTACAAACCGCTGTACGCGTCGCTCGCGCGCAGCGGCATCGTGCTGGCGGCAGGACTGCTGCTCTCGGTGCTCGCGGGCCTGGTGTTCGCGCGCCGAATGACCGATCCGATCCGCGCGCTGCAGGACGGCGCCGCCGCCATCGGCTCCGGGCGTCTCGACCAGAGGATCGAAGTTCGCACCAACGACGAGCTGCAGGACCTGGCCGAACAATTCAACCGGATGGCGGCAGATCTGACCGAGTCGTACTCCGGCCTGGAACGAAAAGTCGAGGAGCGCACCGTCGAATTGAAGCGCTCGCTCGAGCAGCAGACGGCGACCTCCGAGATTCTGCGTGTGATCAGCAGCTCGCCGTCGGACGTGCAACCGGTGTTCGAGGCGATCGTGCGAAATGCCGTCACGCTGTGCGACGGCATGTATGCCAATGCGTTCCGCTACGAGGGCGGACTGCTGCACCTCGGGGCGAGCAACAGTTCGATCTCGGGATTTGTGGACGGGCTTCGCAGTCGCTATCCGATGCGGCCGGATAGCACGCAGATGTCCGGAAGGGCCATCCTGGGCGCGACGGTGGCGCGCATCGAGGACGTGATGTTGGATCCGGACTATGACAGGGGAATGGCGGTCACGGGAGGGTATCGGCGACTCCTGGCCGTTCCGATGTTGCGCGAAGGCGTGCCGCTGGGTGCGATCGTGGTCGGCTGGGCCGACGCGGGCCCGATTCCAATTGCGCAGGAGGAATTGCTGCAGACCTTTGCCGATCAGGCGGCGATCGCGATCGAAAACGTGCGTCTGTTCAATGAAACCAGGGAGGCGCTCGAGCAACAGCGTGCCTCAGCCGAAGTGCTCGGTGCGATCAGCAGCTCGATCGCGGATACGCAACCGGTGTTCGAAAAGATCCTGGAACGATGCGAGCGACTGTTCGAGAGCGAACTGGTCGGCGTGACGATCGCCCAGGGCGAGAAGATCGAACTGGCCGCCTACCACGGCGTCGATCGCGAGCGCCTGCAGGCGATCTATCCATTGCCGCTGTCCCAGGACAGCGGCTCGGGCAGCGCGATTCTCGAAGCGGCCGTGAAGCACTACCCGGACGTCGACGCGCCCGGCGTACCGCCCGGCGTTCTCGCCGGATGCCGGGTCACGGGGATGCGATCGATCCTGTTTGCGCCCATGATTTTCGAGGGGAGCGGAATCGGCGCGATCTGGGTCGGTCGGCGTCACGTCAGCCCGTTCAGCGAGAAGCAGATCGCGCTGCTGAAGACCTTCGCCGACCAGGCGGTGATCGCGATCCAGAACGCGAAGCTGTTCCGCGAGATCCGCGAAAAAAGCCAGCAACTCGAGATCGCCAATCGCCACAAGTCGGAGTTCCTCGCCAACATGAGTCACGAACTGCGCACGCCCCTGAACGCAGTGATCGGGTTCTCGGAAGTGCTTGCGGAACGCTATTTCGGCGAGCTGAACCAGAAGCAGGAGGAGTACGTCAAGGACATCCACGCATCGGGCAGGCACCTGCTCGGACTCATCAACGACATTCTCGATCTCTCGAAGATCGAGGCCGGCCGGATGGAACTCGACGTCGCCGAATTCGACCTCCCGTCGGCGCTGCAGAACGCGATGACGCTGGTCAAGGAGCGCGCACAGCGCCACGGAATCGGGCTCAGCCTCGAAGTCGATCTCGCCCTGGGAACGGTGCGCGCCGATGAGCGCAAGTTCAAGCAGATCATGCTGAATCTACTGTCCAATGCGGTGAAATTCACCCCCGAGGGCGGGAGGGTGAGCGTTGCGGCGAAACCGAACGGCGCCGGCATCGAGGTGTCGGTGAGCGATACGGGCGTCGGCATTGCGGCCGAGGATCACGGCGCCGTATTCGAGGAGTTCAAACAGGTCGGGCGCGATTACACGCGCAAGGCCGAGGGCACGGGCCTCGGGCTCGCGCTCGCCAAGCGCTTCGTCGAACTGCACGGCGGCCAGATCCGCGTCGCGAGCAGCCTCGGCAAGGGCTCCACGTTCACTTTTACGATCCCCACCCAACATGGCCAATGAACTGATCCTGATCGTCGAAGACAACGAGAAGAATCGCAGGCTCGCGCGCGACATCCTGCAGGTGAAGAGCTATCGCACGATCGAGGCCGAAACGGCCGAGGCGGGGCTTGAGATGGCGCCCAGGGAGAATCCCGATCTGGTGCTGATGGACATCCAGCTTCCGGGGATGAACGGCATCCAGGCGCTGAAGAAGCTGCGCGAGAACGAGGCGACGCGTGGCATTCCGGTGCTCGCATTCACCGCGTCGGTCATGCCGCAGGATCGGCGCGAAATCATGGAGGCGGGATTCGACGGTTTCGTCGCCAAGCCGATCAACCTGAAGGAATTCATCGCGACGGTCGCCGCGGCACTGGACAAGGATCCCGCGGGAGGCAGTTGATGGCATTGGCCAGAATTCTCGTCGTCGACGACACGCCCGCGAACGTCAAACTGCTGGCGGACCTGCTGACGATCAAGGGCTACGAGGTTGCCACTGCGCCGAACGGCGAGGAAGGCCTCAAGCGTCTGGCCGAACAGCGGCCGGACCTGGTACTGCTGGACGTCATGATGCCCGGGATCAACGGCTACGAAGTCTGCCGCGCGATTCGTGCCGATCCTTCCACCGGGGTGCTGCCGGTGGTGATGGTGACCTCGCTTGATCCGGCGCAGGAACGGATCAAGGGACTCGAGGCAGGGGCGGACGATTTCCTCACCAAGCCGATCAACCAGGCGGAACTGCTCGCGCGCGTGAAATCGCTGCTTCGCATCAAGTCGCTGTACGACCAGCTCGGGGAACTCAACGCGAATCTCGAGAAACGCGTCGCCGAGCAGGTCGCGCAGCTCGATCGTTTCGCGCGCCTGAAGCGGTTCGTCTCGCCGCGCATCGGCGACCTGATCATTGCGGGGGAGGTGGACGATCCGCTGAAGACCCACCGCCGCGAGATCACGGTGGTGTTCACCGATCTGCGCGGCTTCACCAACTTCAGCGAAACCGCCGAGCCGGAAGAGGCGATGGACGTGCTGCGCGCCTATCACGGCGAACTCGGCCGCATCGCCATGGCGCACGAGGGCACGATCGAGCATTTTGCCGGCGACGGCGTGATGATCCTGTTCAACGACCCGATCCCGATCGGCGAGCACGAATTGGCGGCGATCCGCATGGCGCTCGAGATGCGCCAGGCCGTGGGCGCGCTCGGCACGGGTTGGAAAAAACGCGGTTACGACCTCGGTTTCGGCATCGGCATCGCGAACGGCTACGCGACGCTGGGCGCGATCGGCTTCGAGGGCCGGCGCGACTATGGCGCCATCGGCCCGGTCACCAATCTCTCGGCGCGGCTGTGCAGCGAGGCGAAAGCCGGCCAGATCCTGATTTCGCAGCGGCTTTACGGCAAAGTCGAGGAACGCGTCGAGGCCGAAAGCGTGGGCGAACTTCCGCTCAAGGGCATTCAACGCGCGGTGGGCGCGTACAACGTGCTCGGCCTGCGGGAGTAAAGGGCCGCTGCGGCGGCATCAGCGCGTGGCGTCGCCACCCGCCTGATTCGCGCGCTGCTGCATGATCTCCTTCGCCTGATCGATTTTCTGCTGCGCGCGGTCCTGCGCCTTTTTTCCCTCTTCGAGTTCCCTCTGCTTGATGCTCGCGGCGGTCGCCGCGGTGCTCGCGGTCTCGACGCCGCAGGCCGCGAGCGCGACGATCGCAACCGCAATGAGCCACGTTTTCATGCTTCCTCCAGGACGAGGTGCCTAAACATATTGAGCTAGAATCAACATGATACGTCATGTCCATTGAAATCATCGTGCTCGCGGCCGGGCAGGGCAAACGCATGCACTCGGCGCTGCCCAAGGTGCTGCACCGGCTCGCCGGAAAACCCCTCCTTGCGCACGTGCTCGCAGCAGCGCGAACGCTCGCGCCGCGGCGCGTAATCGTCGTGCACGGTCATGGCGGCGCCGAGGTGCGCGCGGCAATCGGCGACGCCGGCGTCGAATGGGTCGATCAGGCCGAACAACTCGGCACCGGCCATGCAGTGATGCAGGCGCTGCCGCGCGTGAGCCCCGACGCCGAGGTGCTCGTGCTGTACGGCGACGTGCCGCTGGTTCGCGCCGACACGCTGCGACGCCTTGCGGACGCGGCGCGGGGAGGGCTCGCCATCCTGACTGCAGAGGCTCCCGATCCTGCGGGCTACGGACGCATCGTGCGCTCCTCCGGCGGGCGGGTGGAGCGCATCGTGGAACACAAGGATGCGACGCCAGAGGAGTTGGCGATCCGCGAAGTGAACGTGGGATTCCTCGCTGCGGGCGCAGCGCCTCTCGGGCAATGGCTTGCCCGCCTGAAAAACCGCAACGCGCAGCGCGAGTACTACCTCACGGACGTCGTCGCGCACGCGGTGGCCGAGGGCGTGGCGGTGAACGCGGTCAAGGCGGCCGAGTGGCAGGAAGTCACGGGGATCAATTCACGCCACGACCTGGCGATCCTCGAGCGCGCCTACCAGAACGCCGCGGCGAGGCGCCTGCTCGAAGCCGGTGTCGCCCTCGCAGACCTATGGCGCCTCGACGTGAGGGGCGAACTGGAATGCGGGCGCGACGTTTCGATCGACGTCAACTGCGTATTCGAAGGCAGCGTCCGTCTGGGAGACGGCGTGAGGATCGGACCGAACTGCGTGCTGCGCGACGTTTCGGTCGCCGCGGGCAGCGAGATCCTCGCCTTTTCGCTGCTGGAAAATGCCGAGGTCGGTGCGCGCTGCCGCATCGGCCCCTACGCCCGGCTGCGGCCCGGGGCAATGCTCGCCGAAGAGGTGCACATCGGCAATTTCGTCGAGGTGAAGGCGAGCCGCTTCGGCGCCGGTTCCAAGGCCAATCACCTGGCGTACATCGGCGACGCGGAGGTCGGCAGCCGCGTCAACATCGGCGCCGGCACCATCACCTGCAACTACGACGGCGCAGCGAAGCATCGCACCGTCATCGAAGACGACTGTTTCATCGGATCGGACGCTACGCTGGTGGCGCCGGTGCGCCTCGCCAAGGGTTCCTACATCGGCGCCGGATCGACCATCAGCAAGGACACGCCGGCGGGCGAGCTGACGGTCGCGCGGGCGCGGCAGATCACCGTGCCGCGGTGGAAGCCGCCGAGGAAGGGCTGACGCCATGTGCGGAATCGTCGGCGCTGCGGCGCGGCGCGACATCGTACCGGTCCTGATCGAGGGGCTGCGGCGGCTGGAGTACCGCGGCTACGACTCTTGCGGCGTCGCGGTCCTCAACGGCGGCACGCTCGGCCGCGTGCGCAGCGTGGCGCGGGTCGCCGATCTCGCGCAGCAGGCCTCTTCGCAGCAGATCGCCGCCGAAACCGGCATCGCGCACACACGCTGGGCCACCCACGGCGCGCCGCTCACGCAGAACGCGCACCCGATGGTCTCGCGCGGCGAGATTGCGCTGGTGCACAACGGCATCATCGAGAATTACGAGGAACTGCGCGCCGGCCTGATCGCGCAAGGGTACGTGTTCGAAAGCCAAACCGACACCGAAGTGATCGCGCACCTCGTGCACAGCTTCTACGCGGGCGACCTGTTCGACGCGGTGCGCCGCGCGGCCAAGCGCCTGACCGGCGCCTATGCGATTGCGGTGATGACGCAGCGCGAGCCGCACTGCGTGGTGGGCGCGCGCGCCGGAAGCCCGCTCGTCGTGGGCGTGGGGGACGGCGAGATGTTCCTCGCCTCCGACGCGCTCGCGCTCGCCGGCACCACCGAGCGGATCGCGTATCTCGAGGAAGGCGACGTGGCCGAGATCCGGCTCGATGGCTACCGCGTTCTCGATGCCTCCGACCGGGCGGCGGCGCGCGAGGTGCGCATCGTCAAAGCGGGCACCGGCACGGTCGAACTGGGGCCGTACCGCCACTTCATGCAGAAGGAGATTTTCGAGCAGCCGCAGGCCGTTGCGGAAACCCTCGAGAGCCTGGGCGAAGTGACCCCGGCGCTCTTCGGTGAGGCCGCCGCGGAGGCGCTGCCGCGGGTGAAGTCGGTCCTCGTGCTTGCCTGCGGGACGAGTTACTACGCCGGGCTGACGGCGAAATACTGGATCGAATCGCTCGCGCGGGTTCCGGTACAGGTCGAAATCGCGAGCGAGTACCGCTATCGCGACAGCGTTCCGGATCCCGACGCTCTGGTGGTGGTGGTGTCGCAGTCGGGCGAGACCGCAGACACGCTTGCCGCGCTGCGCCATGCGCGCGCGCTGGGCCAGCCGAATACGCTCGCGATCTGCAACGTCGCTACCAGCGCAATGATGCGCGAAACGCGGTTTGCGTTTCTCACCCACGCCGGCGTCGAGGTCGGCGTCGCCTCGACCAAGGCCTTCACCACGCAACTGGTGGCGCTCTTTCTGCTCGCAATGACGCTGGCGAAGCTGCGCGGGCGGCTTTCCAGCGGCGAGGAACAGGACCAGATCCGCCGGCTCAGGCACCTGCCGACGGCGCTCGCGGCGGCGCTCGCTCTGGAGCCGCAGGTCATGGCGTGGTCGGAGCGCTTCGCGGCGAAGGACCATGCGCTGTTTCTCGGTCGCGGGCTGCACTACCCGATTGCACTCGAGGGCGCGCTCAAGCTGAAGGAAATTTCATACATCCATGCCGAGGCCTATCCCGCGGGCGAACTCAAGCACGGGCCGCTGGCGCTCGTGACCGCCGAGATGCCGGTGGTGACGGTGGCGCCGAACGACGCCCTGCTCGAGAAACTGAAGTCGAACATGCAGGAGGTGCGCGCGCGCGGCGGGGAACTCTACGTACTGACGGACGCGGGAACGAATATCCGGTCCTCGGAGGGCGTCCACGTCATTCGCCTGCCGGAGTATTACGGGTCGCTGTCACCGATCCTGCAGGTGGTGCCGCTGCAACTCCTCGCTTACCACACGGCGCTTGCTCGCGGCACCGACGTGGACAAGCCGAGGAATCTCGCGAAGTCGGTCACCGTGGAGTGAGCACCATGCGCCTCGTGTTTGCAATCGTATTGGTTTCGACTTCGTTCCTTGCCTGGGGGCAGTCGGAGGTCTTTCCCTTCGGCGACGTGAAGCTCGGCAGGAAAGTGCTTGAGCAGAAGTGCAGCAGCTGCCACATAGCGCGCTTCGGCGGCGACGGATCGGGCATGTTCACTCGCGCAAACCGCAAGCCCACGAGCAAGCAATCGCTGCTCGCGTGGGTGCAGCGCTGCAACGTCAATACGCGCCTCGGCCTGGATGGCGAGGAGGAAGAAAGCGTCGCCGCCTATCTGAACGAGGCGTACTACAAGTTCAAGTAGGCGGCAGCACTGCAGTCGCTTCGAGCTCGATCTTTCCCGGCGAGTCAAGCAGATCCGAGACGAAGATCATGCTCATGCAGGGGTAGTGCTTTCCCATGAGCGCGCGCCAGATCGCGCCCAGCTGCCGGCGCGCGGCGAGGTAGGCCGGCTTGTCGCAGCAGTAGGCCGTGATGCGGCAGACATGCTCCGGCCGGCCGCCGGCTTCGGCGAGCACCGCGAGGACGTTCCTCAGCGCCTGCTCGAACTGCGGTGCGATGTCCCCGGATTGGAATTTCTGGCGCGCGTCCCAGCCGACCTGTCCGGCGATGAACACGATCTTTCCGGCGGGCACTGCGATGCCGTTGGAATAACCGACGGGCGGATCCCAGCCGCCGGGTTGCAGGATGTCCATGGGGGTTCCTAGTCGGATTGCTGCGGTGGATCGGGGTCTTGATCCCAGCCGCGTTCGGGTTTGGGGAATTTCTTCAGCCACTCGCGGATCAGCCGCACGTGCTCGCGCTCCTCGGCCGCCATCTCGCGCGCGATGCGCTTCACTTCGACCGGCGCGGTCGAGCGCGTCATCCCGGAGAAAAAGCTCACTGCGCGCCGCTCGGATTCGAGCGCCAGTTCGAGGGCCTGATACGGCTGCATCAGGTAATGCAGGTCGCCCGGAGCGGCGGATTCCGGGGCTTCCGAATGGCGCCACATCCACGCTTCGGTCCTGGCCGGAGGTTTCGACCAGCCCATTTCGCGCACGATCGTTTCGGCATGCAGGCCTTCGATGCGCGCGAGCTTGCGAAACAGGCGCGCCACGTCCGGATTGTTGTGCATGTCCATCTGCTCGGCAAATTCCGTGTAGCGGTCGCGCGCGTCGTTTTCCATGGCGTAGGCCTGCACCATGAAATCGGCGTACGCGGCGCTCGGCGCACGCGCCGGCTTTGCGGCGCGCTTGGCCGCGCGCACGGCCGTTTTCCCTGCGGGAGTCGCGCGTTTCGTCTTGCGCGCGGGTTTCTTTTTCGCTGTCATAGGATGAACTCCGTTTCCAGTTCCGCGACCTCCGCCGCCGGCCGGCCCATCTCGGGGCGGTACGGCTTGCGGTGTCCCGCATATAGCACGCCGATGTTGAATCCGTCGTCGGTCATGAGCCGGCGCGCGGCGCGCGCCGCGTCGTCGGTGGGGGCCACCGGGGCGGGGTGCACCATCTCCTTCCAGTTGCGCTGTTCCGGACGGAAGGTCACGCAGGGCGAGAGCACCTCGACGAATGAGAACCCGGGATGGCGCACCGCCTGCGCGATCAGATCCGCGGTCCCGTTCGGGTCGCTGGAGGTGGCGCGCGCGATGAAGTTGGCGCCTGAGGCGAGCGCGATCACGAGCGGGTGGAACTCGCGCAACCCGGTGCCGTGCGGCGCGAGCTTCGAGTCCCAGTCGGGTTCCGTCGTCGGGGAAGGTTGGCCCTTGGTCATGCCGTAGACGCGGTTGTCCATCACGATGTAGGTGAGGTCGACGTTGCGCCGGCAGGCGTGCAGAAAATGGTTGCCGCCGATCGAGTAACCGTCGCCGTCGCCGCCCATGGCGAGGACCGTGAGGTCCGGGCGCGCGACCTTGAGGCCCGTCGCCGCGGCGAGGGCGCGCCCGTGCACCCCGTGGAAACCGTAGCAGGTCGTGTAGGCGGGGATTCGCGAAGAACAGCCGATGCCCGAAACCACGGCGACGTTTTCCGGGCGCACCTCGAGCGCGGCAAGCGCCTTGGTGACCGACGAGAGCACGGTGTAGTCGCCGCACCCCGGGCACCACACGGGCTTCACGTCGGACTTGAACAGTTGCGGCTTCAGGCCGGCCGCCGGGGCGGGCGCGTTCATGCGCGGCTCCAATCGAGAATCCTGCGGTGGATTTCATCCGGGCGCGCAGGCAGCGGACCGGGCTTTCGGAAGCTCGTCAGCTCGCAGTCGAGGTCATATTCGCCGCGCAGGTATCGCAGAAACTGCCCGCCAAAGCTCTGCTCGATGACCAGCGCGCGCGTGACGCCCGCGAGTGCTCGTCGCAGCTTTTCCGGCTGGGCGGGCGAGAGCAGGCGCAAGGACAGCAGCCGCCCGGTGATGCCGTCGCCGCGCGCACGGGAGAACGCTTCGCGCACCGCGCCCGTGCAGGAGCCCCAGGTGATGACCGCAAGCTCCCCCTCGCCTTCGAGATCCGCCCAGTCCTCGCCGTAGTCGATCGATGCGAGCTTGCGCGCGCGTTTCTCCAGTTGCGCGAGGTGATCGGAGGCGAGCGAGGACGGCGTGCCGCGCTCGGCGTGCTCCAACCCGTCCGCCGTGTAGGTGATTCCAGCAGTGCCCGGAATCGCCATCGGCGACACGCCGGACTCGGTGAGTGCGTAGCGCTTGTAGTCCGCCGCGTTCGGCGCAGCGCGCAGTCGCTCTCCGGCGAAGGCGACCGTTTCCGGCCGCTCGAGCACGGCGCGCGCCTGGCCGAAGAACTGGTCCGAGAGCACGATCGCGGGCACCTGCAGGGTTTCCGCGAGATGCGTCGCCCATTGGGTGGTTCGCAGGCAGTCCGCGACCGAATTCGGCGCGAGCACGAGGTGCGGTGCGTCCCCGTGCATCCCGTACATCGCAAGGTTGAGATCCGCCTGCTCGGTTTTCGTCGCGATTCCGGTGGAAGGACCGGTCCGCATGACGTCGACCACCACGATCGGGATCTCTGCCGCGACGCCCAGACCGAGCGCCTCGATCATGAGCGAGAGTCCCGGGCCCGAGGTCGCGGTGAGCGAAGGCACGCCGCCGTAGGAGGCGCCGAGAATCATGTTGATCGAAGCGAGTTCGTCTTCCGCCTGCACCAGTGTGCCGCCGACGCGTTCGAGCGACGGCGCCATCCACTCGAGCAGTTCCGTTGCGGGTGTGATCGGGTAGGCGGCGACGAATCGCACGCCGCCGCGGATCGCGCCGTATCCTGCCGCCTGGTTTCCCGTGATCAGCCAGCGCGCCGTGCGCGCGGGCGCCGGCGCGAGCGCGTAGCTCGAGCCGATTCGCGCCGCCTCGGCCGCTCCGGCCTGAACCGCTGCGAGCGAGGCGGCGAGCGCCCCGCCGCCCTTCTTGAGCGATCTTTCGACCGCCGCGCGCAGTGCCGCGTAAGGCAGTCCGATGATCCCGCCGAGAAGTCCGAGCGCGACCATGTTGGGCCAGCCGCCGGTGATTTTCTTGGCGATGTCCTTCAGGGTCACGGGCGCATGGCGCGCACCGGATTTCAGGAACACCTCCGGCGGTTCGCCGTGCGCCGGATCTCCGACGATGAGGCTCGCCGCATCGAGCGGCAGTTCCGCGGCAAAGCGCGCAACGTTGCCCCAGTCGATGGCCACGAGCACCTGATAGCGGTCGTCGACGCTGTCGCAGGGCGTCGTTGCGACGCGCAGCATCGCCGCGGCTTCGCCGCCCCGGATCTGCGGGCCGCTCGAGCGCGTCATCAGTCCGTAGTAACCCGCCTGCGCGGCGGCCTCGAGCAGCATGTTGCCCGCGGTCATCACGCCCGCGCCGCCGCTGCCCGCGAGCGCGATCGATACGCTGTCCAGCCCTTTCCCCTCGCCCGTCACGCTGTCCTCCTTGCTCGCGCCATTTACGCCGAACCGCCTGCGATTTGTTTGTGCCAGATCAAATCCGCTCACCCCCGTCCAAGTTATCTATTGCTCCATGTGGAGGGAGGGTCCACGGTGCCTATCCGCGCGTTGACCCTAAATCGGTAATGCGGTACTGTAATACCACAATAGGCGAAGATTGAACAGATGACGACCACTGCGACTCGCTGGGTGATGACGGCACCGAGGGCGCCGATGCAATGCCGGCAATTCGACCCGCAACCGGGCCCCGGAGAGGTGGCGGTGGCGGTCGCGGGTTGCGGCGTGTGCCACACCGATCTCGGCTACTTCTACGACGGCGTGCGCGTCAACCATGCGCTGCCCCTCGCGCTGGGCCATGAAGTGAGCGGACGGGTCGCGCTCGCGGGAGCGGGTGCCGAGCCCTGGCTCGGGCGCGCGGTGATCGTGCCGGCGGTGCTGCCCTGCGGCGAGTGCGATCTGTGCCGCCGCGGACACGGCACCATCTGCCGCAGCCAGAAAATGCCCGGCAACGACATTCAGGGCGGCTTTGCCAGCCACATCGTCGTGCCGGCGCGCGGCCTGTGCCCGGTGGACGAGTCGAAGCTCGCGGCCGCGGGGCTCGCGCTGGAGGAACTCTCGGTGGTGGCCGACGCGGTCACCACGCCTTACGAGGCGGTGCGTCGCGCGGGCGTGGCGGCGGGTTCGCTTGCGATCGTAGTGGGCGTGGGCGGCGTCGGCGGCTACTGCGTGCAGGTCGCGGCGGCAGCGGGCGCGAGCGTCGTCGCGATCGACGTCGACGATCGCAAGCTCGACGCGATGAAGCCCTACGGCGCGGCGCTCACCCTGAACGCGAAGACCACGGACGCCAGGGCGCTCAAGGCCGCCATCGGCGCGTTCGCGAAGTCGAATGCGCTGCGCGCGACCGAATGGTGCATTTTCGAGTGTTCCGGAACCGCCGCGGGACAACTCACGGCGTATGGACTCCTCGTGCACGGCGCGACGCTGTCGGTGGTCGGGTTCACGATGGACAAGGTCGAAGTCCGGCTCTCCAACCTGATGGCGTTCGATGCGCGCGCCCTCGGCAACTGGGGCTGCCCGCCGGAGCGCTATCCCGAGGCCCTTGCGCTTGCGTTGGAGGGCAAGGTTCAGGTGAAACCGTTCGTCGAGCGCCATCCGCTCGCCGAGATCAATCGCATTTTCGAGGCCGTTTATCACCGCGAGATTTCCAGGCGCGTGGTGCTGACGCCGAACTGAAAGGACACTGGCCATGGCCGCAATCCAAGTCAAAAACCACGATCTGGCGGAAATCTCGGTACCCGGCGTAAAGGTCGAGAAGATTCCGGCGAAAACCCCCGACGGGAAGGTGGCCCAGGGACTCTATAACGGCTGGATCTGGCTCGACAATCCGCAGCAGTTCAACTCCTACACCACCGAGATGGTGAAGGCGGTGACGCTCGCGTTTCGCGCCCTATCGAACGCGCGCGACGTCTCGACGGTCGTGTTCACCGGCGCCGGCGACCGGGCCTTCTGCACCGGCGGCAACACCAAGGAGTACGCCGAGTACTACGCCGGCCACCCGCAGGAGTACCGCCAGTACATGCGGTTGTTCAACGACATGGTTTCGGCAATTCTCGCCTGCGACCGGCCGGTCATCTGCCGCGTGAACGGCATGCGCATCGGCGGCGGCCAGGAAATCGGCATGGCCTGCGACTTCTCGGTGGCGCAGGACCTGGCGCGCTTCGGGCAGGCCGGCCCCAAGCACGGCTCGGCGCCGATCGGCGGCGCGACCGACTTCCTTCCGGTGGTGATCGGCGCCGAACGCGCGATGGCGGCCTGCGTGCTGTGCGAACCGTTTTCGGCGCACGAGGCCTACCACATGGGCATGCTGACCGACATCACGCCGGCACTGAAGGTGGACGACAGCTTCGTCGCCAATCCCCTGGTCGAAACGGCGCGGATCTACGACGAGTACGGGCGGCTCGTCTTCGGGCGGTCGAAAACCGGCGAAGCGCTCAAGGCGGGAAAGGCGCTGCTCGCGAAGGGCAAGGTCGATCTGTCCGCGCTCGACGCGAAGGTCGAAGAACTGTGCGCGAAGATCCTGCTCACTTTCCCGGATTGCACGACCAAGACGCTCGAAGAGCTGCGCAAGCCCAAGCTCGAGGCATGGAACCGCAACAAGGAGGACTCGAGGGCCTGGCTCGCGCTCAACATGATGACCGAGGCGCGCGCCGGATTCATTGCGTTCAACGAGGGCCCGAAGGACGATCGGGAAATCGACTTCGTCAAGCTGCGCCAGGCGCTGGCGCGCAATGAAAGCTGGGTCGGCCCGCTGCACGATTCGATCCAGCCCAAAGCGAAGAAGACGGCGTGAACACCGACGCCCGGCAACCCGGCGGAGCCGACGGTCCGCTCAAGGTCTGGCTCGAGCGCGACGGCCAGCTCCTGCGGCTGCGTCTGGCGCGCCCGAAGGCCAACCTGATCGATGCGCAGATGATCGCCGCGCTCGAAGCGGCGTTCGCGGCGCACTCTGGAAAGGCGGGGCTGCTGGCGGCGGTGGTGGATCACGAGGGCGCGCATTTTTCTTTCGGCGCGTCGGTCGAGGAGCACCTGCCCGCGCAGTGCGCGAAAATGATCCGCAGCCTGCACGCGCTCATCGAGTGCATGATCGACTGGCCCAAGCCGATCCTCATGGCGGTCAAGGGCCAGTGCCTCGGCGGCGGACTCGAATTCGCCTCCGCGGCGAACCTGATTTTCGCCGCGCCGGACGCGCAGTTCGGGCAGCCCGAGATGAAGCTCGCGGTGTTCGCGCCGGCCGCCTCCTGCCTGTTGCCGGAGCGCACCGGTCAGACGCGCGCCGAAGACCTGCTGTACTCGGGGCGATCGATCGATGCCAGGACCGCGCTCGAATGGGGCCTGGTGAACCAGCTGGCGGACGATCCGGCGGCGGCGGCGATCGAATACTTCGACCGGCATCTCGCGCAAAAGAGCGCGGCGGCGCTCTACTACGCGGTATGCGCAGCGCGCGCGCCCTACGCCAAGCGCGTCAAGCAGCGGCTCGCGGAGGTCGAGCGGCTGTACCTGGACGGCCTGATGAACACCCGCGACGCGGTCGAGGGGTTGACCGCGTTTCTCGAGAAGCGCCCGCCGCGCTACGAGCACCGATAAAGGGACACCGATGACACTCCAGGATATCGTCAAGCGCTGCGAAGGCCTGTTCGAGGACCTGCATTTCAAGGCAGTCAGCGAATGGAAGGCGGCGCAGCCGGGCCGGAAAGCCATCGGCTACATGCCGGTGTACGTGCCGCACGAAATCATCCACGCCGCGGGGATGCTGCCGGTCGGGATCTTCGGCGGCGGCGACCAGATCGAGGTGATCCAGGGCGACGCCTATTACCAGAGCTACATCTGCCGAATTCCGCGCTCGACCGTCGAACTCGGACTCACGGGGCGCCTGAACTGCCTGGACGGACTGCTGTTTCCGTCGATCTGCGACGTGATCCGCAACCTCTCCGGGATGTGGCAGATCATGTTCAAGGACAAGTACGTGCGCTACATCGACGTGCCACAGAACTACGACGATTCGATCGGCGGCACCTTTTACATCGCCGAGATGCAGCACCTGCGCGACGATCTCGGCAAGCTGCGCGGCAAGCCGATCACCGATGCCGAGCTGAACGCATCGATCGCGGTGTACAACGAGAACCGCGCGGCGATTCGCGACCTGTACGCCTACCGCGCGCAGAAACCGTGGCAGGCGCCGACCTCCGAGGTGTACCTGCTGCTGCGCGCCGGCTGCGTGCTGCCGCCGGAAGAGCATACGCAGCTGGTGCGTCAATACATCGCCGCCGCAGACGCGGAAAAGCGGCCCCGGCGCGACAACGCGCGCGTCGTGATGACGGGATCGTTCTGCGAGCAGCCGCCGCTCAGCCTGATCAAGTCGATCGAGATGTCGGGCTGCTACGTGGTGGACGACGAGTTCATGCTGGCATTCCGCTGGCTGATGGACGAAGTGCCCGCGGACCGCAACCCGCTGGAAGAACTGTCGAAAGCCTTCCTGCACCGGTCGGCGCAAAGCTCCTCGAAGTACGACGACAGGAAAGAGGACAAGGGAAAATACCTCCTGCACCAGGTGAGGAGCCGGGGCGCCGAGGGCGTGATTTTCGCCGCGCCCTCGTTCTGCGATCCGGCGCTGCTCGAGCGGCCGATGCTGCAGGAGGTGCTCGCCAAGCAGAAGATTCCCTACACCGCGTTCAAGTATGCGGAGAACACCGGCCAGATGGCCCCGATCCGCGAGCAGGCGGGAACTTTCGCCGACTCGATCAAACTGTGGAGCGCCGCATGAGCACCCCGACGATGCAACCCCAGGTCAGTTCCAAGGCCAAGCCGAAAGTCCTCAAAGAGGACGCGATGTGGCTGCAGAAGGAGATGATCAACCGCAATTACACCGAACTCGCCACGGCGCACCAGGACGGCCGCAAGGTATCGGCGACTTTCGTGCCGGGCAACCTGAACGAGCTGCTGATGTGTTTCAACTTTGCGCGCAGTCTCCCCGAGACCAACGCGCTGCAGAACGGCATGCGCAAGAAGTCCGGCAAGATGATCATGGACGCAGAGCGCGACGGGCACTCCGAGGATGTGTGCACCTACGTCAAAGCCGATCTCGGCATGATGCTGCAGGGCCAGGTGGGCCCGACCGGCGAGCCGCTGCCGCACCCGGACGTGCTGCTGCTGTCCTATACGGGGTGCTTCACCTTCATGAAGTGGTTCGAGCTGATCCGGCAGAAGTACAACTGCGAAACCGTGATGCTGCACGTGCCCTACCAGGGCGACGGCAAGGTCTCGCCCGCGATGCGCGACTACGTGGTCAAGCAGCTGAAGGAGAAGGTCATCCCGACGCTGGAGAAGGTGTCGGGGATCAAGTTCGACATCGACCGGCTGCGCCAGTACATGCGCGAGTCGGTGAAGGCGGAGGAGAACCTCGTGCGGGTGCTGCAGTCGGCGAAGAACCGGCCGAGCCCGATCGACGGCTACTTCGGCGCGGTCTACTACATCGGGCCGATCTTCACCGCCTTCCGCGGCATGCCCGAGGCGACGAAGTACTACGACACGCTGTGGGCCGAGGTCGAGCAGCGGATCCGTGAAAAGAAGGGCCCGGTCACGCCGGAAGGCGAGCTGACGGACGAGAAGTACAGGCTGGTGGTCGAAGGCCCGCCCAACTGGACCAGCTTCCGCGACTTCTGGAAGATGTTCTACGACGAGGGCGCGGTGGTCGTCGCCTCGACCTACGCCAAGGTGGGCGGGGTGTACGACTTCGGCTTCCGGCACGACGCCGACCGGCCGCTCGAATCGCTCGCCGAGTATTGCCTGGGCTGCTACACCAATCTCAATTTCCCGCAGCGCATCGACATGATCTGCAAGTACATCGACGAGTACCAGGCCGATGGCCTCCTGATCAACTCGATCAAGAGCTGCAACAGCTTCTCGGCGGGGCAGCTCCTCATGCTGCGCGAGGTCGAGAAGCGCACCGGCAAGCCCGCGGCGTTCATCGAGTCCGACCTGGTCGACCCGCGGTACTTCTCGGCGGCGAACATCAAGAACCGGCTCGAGAGCTACTTTCAGATGATCAAGCAGAAGCGCGTCGCGGTCGCGGCGGCGCACTAAGGGGAACGCGCATGCGCTGCTTCATCGGCATCGATCTGGGTTCGACCACCACCAAGGCGGTCGTGATGGGCGAAGACCGCGAGGTGCTCGGGCGCGGCATCACCAACTCGCGCTCCAACTACGACACCGCGGCGAACGTCGCCAAGCAGGAAGCGCTTGTATCGGCGCGCTTCGAGCTGTTCCGGCAGGCGCTGGCGAAGAGCGGGGCGCTGAACGGCGGGCTGGAAGAGTTCATCGGCCAGCTCGAGCGCGATTTCCGCCTCGAGCAGTTCCTGATCCAGCTCGCGGACCTCGAGCAGGTCTGCACCCGCAACGCGGAGGGCACGCGATTCGGCGAGCACGCCGCGGGCGTGGCGCAGGCGCTTGCCGAGCTGTTCCGGCGGCTGCGCGAAGATTCGCCAGCGCTGTTCATCCCCAACGCCAAGCGCAAGAGCGACTTTTTCCGCGACATCGCGGGGGCGCAATACCTGGCGCTCGGCGAGGCGGTGGCGAAGGACGCGGGCGTGCGCTACGACCTGCTGTTGAACGTCTATGACCGCTCGATCATCGAGGTCGAGAATCGCGAGTACGGCGATGCGATCAGCCGCAACCTGATGGCGGGCATGGAGCGCACCTTCAAGGCGCTGCCGGAGGCGGCCGCACGCAGCGACCGAATCAGGGCGCCGATCCAGGGTGTGCTCGACACGGCGCTCGAGGAGACCTACGTCGTCGGCACCGGATACGGACGTGCGCGTCTGCCGTTTTCCAAGGAACACGTACGCTCCGAGATTCTCTGCCACGGGCTGGGTGCGCACGTCATGTATCCGCACACGGCCACGGTGCTCGACATCGGCGGACAGGACACCAAGGCGATCCAGGTCGACCGTGCCGGCATCGTGGAATCGTTCCAGATGAACGACCGCTGCGCCGCGGGCTGCGGCCGCTACCTCGGCTACATCGCCGACGAGATGAACATGGGATTGCACGAACTGGGGCCGCTCGCCATGAAGGCCACCAAGACCGTGCGCATCAATTCGACCTGCACGGTGTTCGCAGGGGCGGAGCTTCGCGACCGCCTCGCGCTGGGCGAAAAGCGCGAGGACATCATGGCAGGGCTGCACCGCGCCATCATCCTGCGCGCGATGTCGATCCTCGCCCGCTCGGGCGGCATCCGAAACGAGTTCACGTTCACCGGCGGCGTGGCGAAGAACGAGGCCGCGGTGAAATCGTTGCGCGAACTGATTTTCGACAACTACGGCGAAATGACCATCAACATCGACCCCGACTCGATCTACACCGGGGCGCTCGGCGGTGCGACCTTCGCCTGGCGCGCGGTCATCGAGGAGGGCAAGGTCGTGGAGGCACGGAAATGACTCACACCATCGGCATCGACATCGGCTCCGGGGCGGTGAAGAGCGTTCTGTTCCGCGACAACGCCTGGGTCGCGAAGCGCTGCGAACGGATCCGCCGTCGCGATCCCATGGAACTCGCAAAGCAGGGGCTCGACGAGGTACTCGAGGAAGCCGCGCTGAAGCCGTCCGACGTCGCCTACACCGCGACCACCGGCGAAGGCGAGAACGTCAGGTTCGCCACGGGGCATTTCTACTCCATGACCACGCACGCGCGCGGCGGCATCTTCCTCAATCCCGAGGCGCGCGCGGTGGTGGACATCGGCGCCCTCAACGGGCGCGCGATCTGGGTCGACGAGCGCGGCAAGGTGCTCTCCTACAAGATGACCAGCCAGTGCGCTTCCGGCTCCGGTCAGTTCCTCGAGAACATCGCGCGCTACCTCGGCGTCGCGGTCGAGGAAATCGGGCCGCTGTCGATCACTTCGCAGAATCCCGAGAAGGTGAGTTCGATCTGCGCGGTACTTGCCGAGACCGACGTCATCAACATGGTCTCGCGCGGCATTCCGACCGCAGACATCCTGAAAGGCATCCACCTCTCGATGGCCTCGCGGCTGGCGAAACTGCTCAAGGTGACGGGTATTACCAAGGGGCTCGCGCTCCTCACCGGCGGGCTCGCGCTCGACGAGGGGCTGCTGGAAGCGCTGCGCGAGGAACTGGTCGGCGAAAAAATCACGGGCCTCACGGCGACCAACCATCCCGACTCGATTTACGCCGGAGCGATCGGCGCGGCCCTGTGGGGCGGCTTCCGGCACGGTAAACTGCAGGAACTCCAGGAACGCGCTGCCGCATGAGGACGATCCCATGGCCCTGATGATCAACGACGACTGCACGGCCTGCGACGCCTGCAAGCCGGCCTGCCCGAACGAGGCGATTGCGGTCGGCGACCCGATCTACGTCATCGACGCGCTGCGCTGCACCGAGTGCGTGGGCGCGCACGACGAGCCGCAGTGCAAGCTCGTCTGCCCGGCCGACTGCATCGTCGTGAATCCCGACTTCGAGGAAACCCCCGAGCAGCTGCAGGAGAAGTACCAGAGCCTGCACGGCTGAGGCGGGTCGCGTTTAAGTCAGGCTTCGCGCCTGACGCGCGAAACGGCGTTCTCGCGTCACGGTGCAGTCACTTCCTGTCGGCCTGGCCCCGGGCAATCCCTGTTTCGGGGAATCCCAAGGGTCAACGACCGGCAAGCGGCACCCCTGACTTGTGTGTGCCAGCGCACAGACGACCGTCTGCGGGACCGATACTGTCCGCAATCGCCTCGGGCGAGGCGCAGCTGTTTTCTTCGGCTTCGGCAGTTCGCAATTTTCTGCTGCCGCCCCGAAAAAGCGCACTTCCGGTCCCAAAGAGTTGCAGTTCTTTTTGACGGAAATCGATCATGTCCGAACCAGGAATGAGTTCGCCGCTGGCCACCCCGGCCGGCAGGGCGGACGGCGATGCTGCCGTGCGTCGCCAGCAGATGTTGCTCAAAGCGGGTGCGCTGCAGAATGCGATCCTCACGAGCCCCAATTTCTCGATCATCGCCACGGACGCGAAAGGCATCATTCAGTTGTTCAATGTCGGCGCCGAGCGCCTGCTGGGCTACAAGGCTGCCGAATTGGTGAACCGGATCAGCCCGAGCGACATTCATGATTCCCGGGAAGTGCTGGCGCGCGCCGAGGCCCTGAGCCGCGAGTTCGCAACGCCGATTGCGCCGGGCTTCGAGTCACTGGCATTCAAGGCTTCGCGCGGGATCGAGGACGTCTATGAATTGACCTACATCTGCAAGGACGGCAGCCGCTTTCCGGCCATCGTGTCGATCACGTCGCTGCGCGACGACTATGGCGAAATCATCGGCTACCTGTTGATCGGTACCGACAATTCCGTGCGCAAGCGCGTCGAAACGGAACTGCACGAGGCCATGGCTGCCGCCGAGAAGGCCAACCGCGCGAAATCGGATTTTCTGGCCGGCATGAGCCATGAATTGCGCACCCCGCTGAACGCGATTCTCGGTTTCGCCCAGCTCGTGGAATCCGGCGCTCCGTCGCCGACGCCCGCGCAGAAGCGAAACCTCGATCAGATCCTGAAGGCAGGCTGGTACCTGCTGGAGCTGATCAACGAAATCCTCGATCTCGCGCTCATCGAGTCGGGCAAGGTGACGCTGTCGGAGGAGCCGGTTTCGCTGGCCGAGGTCATGCTCGAGTGCCGGGCCATGATCGAGCCGCAGGCGCAGAAGCGCGGCATCGGCATGACGTTTCCGCAATTCGAGATCCCTTACTTTGTCAAAGCCGATCGGACCCGGGTCAAACAGGTCTTGATCAACCTCCTGTTCAACGCAATCAAGTACAACAGGCCGGGAGGCTCGGTCGCCGTAGAGTGCACCTTGAGTTCCGCGGGTTCGATTCGCATCAGCGTCAAGGACACCGGCGCGGGCTTGACCCCGGAACAGCTTGCGCAGCTCTTCCAGCCCTTCAACCGGCTCGGCAGGGAAGCGAGCGTGGAGGAAGGGACGGGCATCGGCCTGGTCGTGACCAAGCGGCTGATCGAACTGATGGGGGGTGCCATCGGCGCCGATAGCGCAGTCGGTGTGGGAAGTGTGTTCTGGATCGAATTGGGCCTGACGGGGGCGCCGCACCTTGCAGATCCGGAAGCCGGGCATGCGGCGCAGGTGCGAGCGCAACAGGTGCAGGACGGGGCTGCGGTGCTTACCGTACTCTATGTCGAAGACAATCCTGCCAACCTGGAACTGGTCGAGCAGCTCGTTGCGCGCCGCCCCGGCCTTCGCCTGCTGGGCGTGGCGGACGGTACGCTCGGCATCGAGTATGCGCGCGCCTACCTGCCGGCGGTGATACTGATGGACATCAACCTGCCCGGCATCAGCGGCATTGAAGCCATGAAAATCCTGCGCGCAGACCCCACCACAGCGCATATCCCGATCATCGCGCTCAGCGCCAACGCCATACCCCGGGACATCGAGAAGGCTCTCGAGGCAGGATTTTTCGACTATCTCACCAAACCGATCAAGGTCGACCAATTCATGGATGCGCTGGAGGCGGCATTGAAATTCGCCCGGGCGGCGCCCGCCCGCGCGGGCGTGGAGGAACCGGCATGACGATTGCCGAGTCCGAGATTCTCGAAGCCAGCGTCCTGATCGTCGACGATCAGGAGTCCAATGTCAGCTTGCTCGAGCAAACGCTGCGTGAAGCCGGCTACACCCGCATTGCCTCGACGATGAATCCACTCGAGGTCTGCGTACTGCATCGCCAGAACCGCTACGACCTGATCCTGCTCGATCTGCAGATGCCCGGCATGGATGGATTCCAGGTGATGGAAGGTCTCAAGACCAACGCCGCCGACGGCTACCTTCCGGTCCTCGTGATCACCGCCCAGCCCGGTCACAAACTGCGCGCGCTGCAAGCCGGCGCAAAGGATTTCATCAGCAAGCCGTTCGAGCTGGTCGAAGTCAAGGCTCGCGTCCATAACCTGCTGGAAGTGCGTCTGTTGTACAAGAGACTGGAGAATTACAACCAGGTGCTGGAACGGACGGTGCAGGAGCGGACCGCCGAACTGCGCGAAAGCGAAGCCCGCTACCGCAGCCTGACCGAGCTGGCCTCCGACTGGTACTGGGAGCAGGACGAGAGCGGCAACTTCACCAAAGTATCAGGCCCCGTCCTGGAAATGCTGGGAATTCGGGTCGACGCTCTGGCGGGTGATTCGAGCGGTGCCCGGGTGGCCGGATGGAACGAGGCCGAGCGCGAGGCATTGCAGGCAACCATTGCCGCCCGGCAACCGTTCCTGGATTTCATTTTCAGCCGGGTCAACGCGGATGGCTCGCGACAGGAGTTTCGAGTCAGCGGGGAGCCGATGTTCAACCGGTCCAGCCGCTTCATCGGTTACCGTGGAATCGGCGTCGAACTCGCCTCCAGGCAATAGTCCGCAGGATCACGCCGCGTGGCAACCTCCACACCGCACCGCCCGAATCAAAACCATCTGCTCGCCGCGCTGCAGGCGGTTGAGCTCGAGCGCTTGTCCCCGCATCTCGAACTCGTCCCCATGCCGCTCGGAGACATCCTCTATGAACCCGGCAGCCAGATGCAGCACGCCTATTTCCCCACCACCTCCATCGTCTCGCTTCACTATGTCATGGAGTCCGGCGCATCGGCCGAAACTGCGGGAGTGGGGAACGAAGGGGTGGTCGGCATTTCGCTTTTCATGGGCGGGGATACCACGCCGAGCTCAGCCGTGGTGCAGACTGCGGGGCACGCCTACCGGCTGCCGGGCCGCCGGCTGAAGCAGGAATTCCTTCGCGGCGGCGCGATGCAGCATTTGCTGCTGCGCTACACGCAGGCGCTGATTACGCAGATGATCCAGACTGCCGCCTGCAACCGCCATCACTCGGTGGAGCAGCAGTTGTGCCGCTGGTTGTTGCTGACCCTCGATCGGATCCCTTCGGGCGAGCTGGTCATGACGCAGGAATTGATCGCCAGCATGCTCGGTGTGCGCCGTGAAGGCATTACCGAGGCCGCCGGAAAATTGCAGCACGCCGGCATGATTCGCTATCGCCGAGGCCACATTTCCGTGCTTGAGCGGGCCGGGCTGGAGACCCGCGTCTGCGAGTGCTACGCCGTGGTCAGGAAGGAGCTGGGTCGCCTGCTGTCCGACGTGCGGCCCCTCCGTAGCATTTCGGCGCTCGCTCGATAGCGACTCCGCTCAGCGGCCGAGATCCTGGATCGCGTCCAGAACCATCCCTGTGCCGACCGCGATCAGCAGGATGTCGCCCGCCACGCGCACGTAGCGATGACCTGCCGGCGGCAGGCCGATCTGCATCACCAGCGGCTGCGGTACGTTGTAATAGATCACGTTGCTCGGCAGCGGCCGCCCGACCTGCCATTTCTTCGCCTGGCCCGGGGGCATGCAGCCGTTGTGCTTCTTCGCCAATCCGGGTGGGCAGCGTTTGCCGCGGTACTGCTCGCCGTAGTGCTCGCCGTAGTACTGACGCACGGCCACGCGATGCTGGTCTTCGAAGTGGCGGCGTTGTTCGGACGAGGCACGGTCCCGGTCGCGTCCCGGGTTTCCGCCGTCATCGCGCCGCTCGCCTTTCTGCTCGTTGCGCTGGTCCTTGCCGCCTTTGCCGGCCCAGGAAGGTTTCTCTGCCAGCACCGGGCCGGCGGCGAGGAATGCGCCGAGCACGAGCGCCAATGCATGGTTCATTTTCAGGACTGCGGGTTTCATATCGGGTCTCCGGATCAAGAACGCCTGGATTGATTCTGCAATCAACGGCCAATGATGGCGGATGCCGTGCAGCCCGTCTGTGCGGTGGCCAACGTTACGCCTTCGGGGTTACGTACATTGACCTGCTCCTCCGTATTTCCCGATCGCTTCATTAGAGCAAGCTTCGCTTCAACCTGCCGACGATGATTGCGATTTCGGCCTGCTCGTCATTGACGTCGGGAATATTCGTGCTCGCGCGAACGTCATCGGTGTCTGCTACGGCAGTCCGAAGATCGGCGTATTCGGTGTCACGCCAGGCGATGTATTCGGGCTCACGCCAGGCGATCGGATAATTCCGTAATTGGTTGATGTGCACGGCGGTACGTTTCATGGTTTCCTCTGTCCCGGACGGATTGCTGGGATGCTCCCAGCGTAGGCTCGAATCGAGCGGCGCTCCGTGCGTAAGAACACATAACGGTGTCAATTGTGGCGCAGCACGCTGCCCGCGATTCGCGCGTTCCGTGTGCGACGATGGTTCCGCAGGTAATCCATCCCGCGTGCGGGCCTATGTGCGATTGCGCTCGGCACTTCGCGAGAACTCGGCCTCCAATACGCTCGAATAAGGCCGATCCGGCGGTTGCCGCGTCAACAAGGGTCTTCCTTCATCGTCAACCACATGAGAGGTAACAACATGAAGCATGCTGGATGATGGGCGGTCCTCGCGTCGTTGATGCTAGCGCTCGGAAACTTCATGGCGGTTCCCTCCGGCAAGACTGTGGAGTTTGCCAGCCCCGGGGCAAGGCTTGCGCGGCGCTCACACGTGCGCCGTACCCTTTGCTCCAGCGTTTACCTAGGACGTTTCGGGTGCGCGGCGTATCGTGGGGCGAGACGTTCCCGTGCCTTCCGCATTGCCACCGCGATGTCCCGCCGCCCGCTCTGCCGGAGCCTTCCCCTTGCGCAGACTTCCCGGATCGTCCGCCGCGCCGCCAGTTGCTGCCGCTTCCTGTGCGTTGACTTCACAGCGGCCCTCCCCGGCGACCAGCAAGGCGCACGCAGGTGCCGTCGCCTTGCGCCTCAGGTAATCCGACATCGAGATGCCGAGGCGCCTCGCCTCGGCTGCGTCCGCGATGTCTTCCGACGATGGACTGATCCCTTCGAGGTAAAACCGCTTGAGGTCCGCCGGGGACAATATCTGTATGGATTCCGGGGGTACCAGCATCACGGCCTCGTAAAGCGAATCCGGGAAGTCCATTTCCTCGATGTATTGCCGCAACACCTTCTGCAGTTGGCGAAAGCGGACTTCGCGATCGGGCGTGTCCTGCGTGAAAGGAAGGAAGGGCCGGTGAATTCCGAGTTGTCCAGCGACGACACGCCGCTCTCCGCCCATGAAAGCCAGAACGCAGGCGCTGAAGCACTGGTCGTTCTTGCCAATCAGGGTGAATACGCCCAGTCGGCGCAGCAGCCGACCCAGATTCATCGCGGCATCGATATCTCCCCCCGTGCTCGCGAACCACACCGAGTTGCCCACAATCCTCTGCCTGCCGCTCCTGAGGAGGTCGGTCATCACGCCCGCACTGGTCAGGTCTGCTGGAGTTATCCGACCCGAAAGAAAAACGCGCACCTCCTCTGCAGGCATTGGCGCACCGCTTGCAGGGACGCGCGTATCGGCGATGTCTGACGGATTACTGTATTTCCTGATGTGCGACCAGCGTTGCTGGCCGTCCACCTGCTCGACGCTGCGAAAGAGCAGCTCGGCGCGCAAGCCGGAACACTGCAATGCGAGCATGAACAAAAGCGCAAGCGCAGATTTCTGTGCGCGCATCAGGCGCACGCTGAGCAACCACGCGATAGGTTGTTTCCGACCATTGCCCGCCACCATGGTGGCTCCCGACCTGCGGGAGGAACGTGTGAACCGAGTCAGGGCATGCTGCGCGCAATCGAGTATGAGCGCAAGCAATACGTTGGCTCTGTGCGTTACCACGCTTATGAGGCAAGTCTCCTGAATTGCCTCGCCGAATCAATGACAGAGGCATGGGACAGGAAACGCGGGAATGACGTTGCACCATTATTCGAACAGTTCTGAACCGCAATTCCGTTACGACGTCACCGACACAGACTGCATGATGACGCTCATGACCTGATTCGTTCCCCGCTAACGCGAAGACATTCCGGAGGACACCGTTCCCGGTGCCGGCGCGATCCGCGGCGCGCGAACGACATTTCGATTCCGCACGCGTTCATCGACGTCGTAGGACCCGAAGACTTCGCGCACCGGACGCGTGTCCGGCAGCACGTAGACGATTCCAGCCGTGTCCTTGAACGCCGGACTGACCACGTCCTCGTAGAAGCGCACCGGCACGTTGATGCAGCCGTAGGAAATGCGGTTGTCGAGCGGCGTCGGGGTTGCCAGGCGCTCGAGGCGGCGGTCCTTCGGCTTGTTGGTGACGACGCGGTGCAGAGAGACGGCCCCCTCGTAGTCGACCCAGAGGACATCCTCGCCGCGCGTACTCCTGCCCAGTGATGCCACGAACCGCCCTGCCGGGGTCGTGCGATCCTTCGGGGGTATGTCGGCGTACTCCCGGTCGCCGATTCCCGGAACGGCAGAATCACCGCGCGCCAGGCCGAGCAGCGCGGGCGCCGCGCCCTGAATCCGGCCGCTCGCATCGAACAGGAAAACCTTGGCGTCCGTCTTGTCGACGATCACGAACGGCAGGCCGGCGTTGTCTCCGGAATCGACGACCCAATCGGCAATGTGGTGAGCGTCGCGGGATGCGCCGATGCGCGCGAAGACCGCGCGCTTGGCGCCGGTCGCGACGCCTGGTTGCGGCGCATGAACCGAATTCGCGGGGGGTGCGTTCGGCGGAAAGGAACTGGCGCTCTCGTTCGACGCGGGAACCGCGTCATGCGATCCTGCCGCATCCGCGGGGTGGGAAAAAGCGAGCAGGCAAAGAACCAAGATCCCGATGCGATGAATCCCCGTCGTCATTGACCCTTCCTGTCACGTTTCATGCCGCGGGAAGCGGTGCGCCAGGCGCAGCGCGGCCCCGGATCCGTTTCCTGACCGGGGCCACTGCAGAACGAGTTTGCTGCTGAAACGGCGCTTCGACTATGGGCGCCGATGCAGCGATCGCCAGCAAGTTGTGCCGGATTAGTTGCGGTCCCTCTTGACCGGGCGCATCACCGTGGGTGCAGGTGTCGTTACGGTTTCCATCACTGGCCGCTGCGCGACGATTTGCGGAGCGGGTGCAACCGCCACCGGTGCAGGCGCGGATTGGGTCAGACGAATGAATCCATGACCGCCTTCGCCACCGGCCTGCGCAACCGAATTGCTGGTCCCGGAGGCGCCGGTGCCGCCGCTTCCTTGGCCGCTCGACCCGCCCGTACCGCCCGCATTGTTCTGGCCGCTTCCGCCGCTCGTTCCGCTGGTTCCACCGGCGGTCGCCACGCCACCGCGTCCGCTGCCCGCCGCCACATAGTGCTGCGCCCAGACGTCGGCGCCCGGGAATCCGGCAATGAGCTGCCCTGTATTTGCATTGGTCACGCTGGTCGGATTTCCGTCTTCGGTCCGCCCGCCGTCAGGGCGTCCGCCGGAGCCGCCCGTTCCGATCGTCAGCTTGTAGGTGCCGGGCGACAGGTACTGAACGGTTCGCGATGGGGTCGCGCTGGCTCCGCCGCCGCCGCTATTGCCGGCCCGGCCCTCCTCAGTTTTCGACGCGCCGCCGCCGCCGCCGCCACCACCACCGCTGAGCTCAACGACATAGCTTCCCTCGACGAGATAGGGCATGCGGGTTTGGTTTGCGCGGTCGGGCATGGTGCCGCTCGGATGCACGGTGAGCAGGCACTGCTGGTTCACGACGCCCGGCGCCGGATTCAGGACCGTGAAGAAGTTCCGGGACTGGTCGAAGTTGGCTGACCCGCATTCCGGTAACGCATTCTGCGCAAGCGCCGGAACGCTCGTGGCCGCCAGGCAGAGTAAAGCCAGACGAATTTCGTTTTTCATTTGCAGCTCCTTGTACTGAGATCCATTTGCCTTCGAAACCAACGCGGCTCATGCCGGAATTTCAACTGCCCTTTCGGACATGAACGGCCTTCCTGGTATTACGCGATCAAGGCGCCCGGCTTCGGACACCTTCTATCGATGTAGCGATTGTCCGCTCCGCGAGACGGTTGTTCAGTCTGGTAACGAACATAGGCACCAAGATCTTTGCGCTGGTGCAAACGGCGCCTCGCCGGCTGAGGTCGCGTATCCGGGACACCGATTGCGCGTCGTCGGCAGAACGAAGGTGCTATACGGCGCAAACGGAATGTGCGTCGGCGCACAGACGAAAGCCGGCGGTGATCATAGAACCGTGATGGCGTTGTCGAAGGCCTGCGGTTGGACTGCGCGTGTCGTGCTCGGCAACCGAAACGCAACGAAGAAGGAGTAGCGACGATGAGTCTCGGGATGATTCTTGTGATCGTGCTGATCTTGGCGCTGTTGGGCGTGATTCCGACATGGCCGCACAGCAAGCAATGGGGTTATTTCCCCAGTGGTGGTATCGGCCTCGTGCTGTTGATCGTCGTGATACTCGCGGTGCTGGGCGGGATCTAGCGTGCCGAGTCCGAACTCCGTGATGCTTTTCCCCGATCTCTGGACTTCGGCCGTTGTTGCCGAAGTCCCGGGACACGGCAACCGCGGCGGTGCGCGGTGGGCCAGGTTCGTGCCCGAGGGCTGCTTCGGCGTCTCATGATTCCCCGCAACGGCGAGAAGCGCGGGGATTCACGAGATCGGACAAATATCGCGGAATATCCGTATGCGAACTTGTGACCCAGGACACGTGCGCGGCTGAACCTGGGCGTGCGTCGAACGCACGCCGCAGGTGCGGACCGTCTCGCCCGGACCAATCGTCACACGGGACTTCGCCCGCTGATCACCCTGAGCAGGACGACCACGATGGCGATCACCAGCAGGACGTGAATGAACCCTCCCATGGTGAAGGAGGAGACGAGACCCAGTGCCCACAGAATCAAGAGCACGACGGCGATGGTATAGAGCATGGCAGTCTTCCTTGGCGTATCGAGCGCCCTTGATGCAAGGGCAGCCGCAGCGCCGGTTGATTCGTGAATTCGCTGGTCGAGCGGACGGGCCGCGGCAGCACGCCGGCCCTTTCGGGACACGGCGACGCCGCCGCCTGCACCGCGGCAGGCTTAGTTCTTCGGTTTGGTGACTTCGTGACCGATAACGCCGCCCACCGTCGCGCCGACTGCCGTTCCGACGATGCCGCCGCCGAGAACGTTTCCTGCAACGCCGCCGATCGCGGCGCCCGTGATGGTGCCTTTTTCCTGTGTCGACATCCCGGCACAACCGCCCAGTACGAGCAGAACTGCTCCTGCGAATGCACTGATTGAATATTTGCTTGTCATTTTCATTTTGCTGCCTCTAAGTCGAACCTGGTGCTATCGGTGGACGCTGCGCTGGCGGAATCGCCGGCACTCGCGCCCGTTTCTGCGCTGCATTGACTGACGGGTTCAGTCTGTTCTTCGTGCGCGGCGCTGTCGGTGCGCTGGCGCGCTTAGTCAATGCAGGGGAAATACACGGATGCGGTTGAAAATTGCGGATCGACCGCCATGTGTGCTGGCGAACATACGGGGGAAGCAATTCGGATTAGGCTGGCTTTCATTCATGGACTTCGGAGACCGGCGCAGATGAATCCCGCAAAAATCATTGGAATCATCCTGATCGTCGCCGGAGGTTTGGGCCTGGCATACGGAGGTTTCTCCTACACGAGAGAAACCACCAGCGCCAAGCTCGGACCGATCGAACTCACGGTGCAGCAGAAGGAAACCGTCAACGTTCCGCTGATCGTGAGCGCGATCGCAATCGCTTTCGGCGTGGTCCTGCTCGTCGCCGTTGGGCGCAAGTAGCGGATCGGGCATTCCCGGATCCGGATCCTTGCGTTGGTTGTAGGCCGATCGCCGCGTCGAGAGACCGCGGACGGCAACCGAAGTGCACTGCCGCCGCGTATCCCCCTGGACCTGCCTGAGAAATCTCAGCGCTGTGGTGCCGGGACGACGACGATGGTGTCGCCGCCAGTCTTGCCGCGCTCTCCGGTCGCGCCGGGTTCACCCGGTGTCCCGGTCGCGCCAGTACTCCCGGTCAGTCCCGCGGCGCCGGTGCCGCCAGTCAGACCCGTGGCTCCGGTGTAGCCGGGCGCGCCGGTCACTCCATCAGACCCCGTGGCGCCGGTTGCGCCGGTCGGGCCGGCAGGACCTGGCACGGCAATTACCGCCGGCGTTACTACGGTGGTCGGCCTGTCGCAGGCACTCAACGCCAGCGCCAGCAGTGCTGCTGAAAATACGATCGAACGATTCATGACAATTCCTCTTGATGGTTTGACGAAGACCGCCCCTGGATGGATGTGCGGCCGGCTGAAAATGCAGGCTGAAGTTACGTCTTTGCCGAGTTCGGTTCCGTTCGCTGACGCGCATAGTCGAACCCGGTCATGCGGTTGCGCGGCTCGATCTCGGCGCAAGTCCGGACGATTCCCGCTTGCGCAGACCGAAAGTCATCGCGAGTCGATCGTTGGGAGTGGAGATCCTGCGCGCAGGCCCAGGTCCGAGTGCCGGCCTTGCGGCTTTCTGAACACGGTACTGCCCGTGCATCCCATGCCCATTGTCCGCACGGGGCCCGCGGCAAGCTGTTCTTAGTGGGCTCCGCGAGTCACCGTACATACCGCGTGCCTTGCCCCGACTTGTGGCCACTGACGGCTGCGGAAAGTGTCTGCGGCACTGGCAACAGATCGACGTATGTGCGCTGGCGCGCAGACCGGCATGGCGGATCGGAGGATGCTGCAACCAGCCACCGACCGGCATCCCTCCGCTTCTGCTGATCGTCGAATGGCTGAAACCACCAAGGTATGGCGGAACCAGCGCAAGGAATTCATCGAGAGAAAACATGAACACTTCATCGACCGGAAGGCAACTCAGTTTGGCCGTGGCCTGTGCTTTGGCGCTTGGCTTCGCATCGGGCGCCGCGCAGGCGCAAAACTTCCTGCCTGGCGCGGAGAGGGAAATCTGGAACGACGCGAGCAAGCAGGTCTGGAAGAACGGCTACGGGGAATGCTGGCACAGCGCTTTTGGACCGCCACCGCCTGCCGGCGAATGCAACCCGGCGCCGGTCGCGCAGTACGTTGCGCCCGCCCCGGTGCCGGCACCCTACGTTGCGCCCGCCCCGGCGCCGGCACCTGCACAGGCGCAATACGTTGCGCCCCTCCAGGTCCAGCCGGCACCGGTTGCCGTTCCGCCCGAGCGTCCGCGTAAACGGGATCGCAATTGAGAAATCCGGGAATTGACGCGGTGACTTATGGTTGTCGCGCGGTGCGCAAATACCGCCCACTATGTTGGGTATCGCACAGAACCGCTTTCAGCGGCGGGGCATGATGACCGTGGGTGTTCGTCCACCTCCTCCCCCTTTCTCCGGATGAACGCCTGCAGTACCTGACCCGGAACGGCAACCCCGTTCCGGGTTTTTTTCCTGCGCTGGTGCGCAGCGGAATGTACCGGAACCAATGGGCCATCCGACGTGCTGCCAGGACCACTGCGACAATTGCACGGAGGTGCGCCATGTCCAAGCAAACCTTCGAATCTGACGTTCTCGACGACGACGCGGGCTCGGGGGAAGGCGTCTCCGAGGTCCGGCGCGAAGCGGCGCTGCTCAAGACTGGAGCGTTGCAGAACGCGATTCTGAACAGCGCCAACTTCTCGAGCATCGCCACCGACGAGAAGGGCGTCATTCAACTGTTCAACGTCGGCGCCGAGCGGATGCTGGGCTACATGGCTGCCGACGTCGTGAACCGGATCACGCCGGCCGACATTTCCGATCCGCAGGAGCTGATCGTGCGTGCGAAGGTGCTGAGCGTCGAACTCGGAACCCGGATTACGCCGGGCTTCGAGGCTCTGGTCTTCAAGGCATCGCGCGGGATCGAGGACATCTATGAACTGACCTATATCCGCAAGGACGGCAGCCGCTTTCCGGCCGTGGTGTCCGTTACGGCGCTGCGCGACGCCCGCGACGCCATCATCGGCTATCTGCTCATCGGCACCGATAACACGGCGCGCAAGCACGCCGAAGAGGCACTGCTCAAAGCAGGGGCCCTGCAGGGTGCGATTTTCAACAGCGCCAATTTCTCGAGCATTGCCACCGACGCGAAGGGCGTCATCCAGATCTTCAACGTCGGCGCCGAGCGCATGCTGGGCTACACGGCCGCCGAAGTGATGAACCGGATCACGCCGGCCGACATTTCCGATCCGCAGGAGTTGATCGCGCGCGCCAAGGCGCTGAGCGTCGAACTCGGAACCCGGATCATGCCGGGCTTCGAGGCCTTGGTTTTCAAGGCCTCGCGCGGGATCGAGGACATCTACGAGCTGACCTACATCCGCAAGGACGGCAGCCGCTTTCCGGCAGTGGTGTCGGTCACCGCGCTGCGCGACGCGCAGGACACGATCATCGGGTATCTCTTGATCGGCACCGACAACACCGCGCGCAAGCAGGTCGAAGCCGAGCAGAAGAAGCTCGACCAGCGCCTGCGCGACCAGCAGTACTACACGCGCTCGCTGATCGAATCCAACATCGACGCGCTGATGACCACCGATCCCGCAGGAATCATCACGGACGTCAACAAGCAGATGGAGGCGCTCACCGGTTGCACGCGCGACGAGCTGATCGGCGCGCCGTTCAAGAGCCACTTCACCGATCCCGAGCGGGCCGAAGCGGGGATCAGGCTCGTGCTGAGCGAAAAAAAGGTCACCGACTACGAGCTGACGGCGTGCGCCCGCGACGGCAAGCAAACGGTGGTGTCCTACAACGCGACCACGTTCTACGACCGGAGCCGCACGCTGCAGGGCGTCTTTGCAGCGGCGCGCGACGTCACGGAGCGCAAGCGCGTGGAGCTGGAGCTGCAGCAGGCCAAGGCCGCGGCCGAGAGCGCGAGCCAGACCAAGTCGGATTTTCTGGCGAGCATGAGTCATGAAATCCGCACGCCGATGAACGCGATCATCGGCATCGCCGAGCTGCTCGCGAAGACCCCGCTTTCGCCGGAGCAGGACAGGTACGTGCAGATCTTTCGCCGCGCCGGCGACAACCTGCTGGACCTCATCAACGACATTCTCGATCTCTCCAAAGTCGAGGCATCGCAGCTCGAGCTGGAACGGACCGGGTTTTCGCTGAACGACCTGCTGGGGAAAGTGGCGGAGATGGTGGCGGACCGTGCGCATGAAAAAGGTCTGGCCCTGGTCTGTGAGATCGCGCCGAATGTGCCCAGCGACCGGATCGGCGATCCGACACGGCTGCGGCAAGTGCTGCTCAATCTGCTTGGCAACGCGATCAAGTTCACGCAATCCGGCGAAGTGACCCTGCGAGTCACGCTGGCTGCGGAAATCTCCGTTCCCGGCGCCTTGCGGTTCACGGTCTCGGACACCGGCATCGGCATTCCGGCCGAAAAACTGGGCACGGTGTTCGAGCGATTCACGCAAGCCGACTCCTCCACCACGCGCAGGTACGGCGGCTCGGGGCTTGGACTCACGATTTCGAAGCGCCTGGTGGAACTGATGGGCGGGCGCATCTGGGTCGAAAGCGGGGTCGGGAAAGGCAGCGTGTTTTCTTTCGCCGTGCCGCTCGAGATCTGGGCGGGAGCCGCGCGGCGTGCGGCCGTGCCGGTCGGCACGGATCCCGAGCCACTACTGCCGGCGCTGAATATTCTTCTGGTGGAGGACTCTCCCGACAACCGCACGATCACGGTGGCATTCCTGCAGGACACGCCGTACCGGGTCGAAATCGCCGAGAACGGGGCCATCGCCTGTGAAATGTTTGCAGCCGGGCACTACGACCTTGTGCTGATGGACCGGCAAATGCCGGTCATGGATGGCTTGACTGCGACGCGGGCGATCAGAAAGTGGGAACAGGCCAACCACCGGCCACCGACGCCGATCATCGCGCTGACGGCCTCTGCCTTGAAGGGGGATCAAGAGAAGTTCATGGCGGCGGGGTGCACGGCGTATTTGACGAAACCAATCAAGCGGGCAGTGCTGCTGCAGGCGATCGAGGACCATTCCATGGTCGCGCCTGCGTCATCGAAAGAGGACAGGAGCCGGAAGGACGCGATCCGGGTGCGTGCGAATCCCAAATTCGCAGACCTGATCCCCGGGTTTCTTCAGAACCGCAGGCAGGATGTCATCGCGATGCGGGGCGCCCTGGATCGGGGTGACTTCGAGACCGTGAAGAGTCTGGGGCACGGCATGAAGGGTGCCGGGGGCAGCTGGGGATTCCAGGCAATCACCGACGTCGGCGCCGCCCTCGAGCAGGCGGCCGGGAACGCCGACACCGACGCGTCCCGCAAGTGGGTGGGCGAATTGTCCAGCTACCTGGATCGTGTCGAGATCGCCTCCGACTGAGCCCGTTACACCGTTACGTAAGCCGGATTCTCGCGAGGCAGGCCCGCACGCGCGCAGTGAGCTGCGGAATCGAAAACGGTTTTGTCACATAGTCCGTCACCCCCGCTGCAAAGCCGGCGCGGGTGCTGGACTCATCGGTCATGGCGGTGAGCATCAGCACGGGCAGGAGTTGTGTCTCGGGCTTGGCGCGGAGCGCTTTCATGACCGCCAGGCCGTCCATGCCGGTCATCTTGTAATCCAGCACCACGAGGTCCGGCAGGTGCTCGTCGATCATCCGCAGCGCCTCCGGACCGCTGCTCGCCTTGCTGACGTTGTACTGCTCGTCCTGCAGCGCGCGAACCACCAGCATGAGCGTGTCCGGCTGGTCGTCAACCACCAGGATGTGGTAGTGGCGCAGCTCGACGGACGCCTGGAAGGGGTCCGCAGTGACAAACTGCTTCAAGCCGGCGCGCGGCTCCAGGATGAGTTCACAGCCTTCATACGCGCAGAAGACCTCGAGTCCCGCTCCGCGTTGCACGGCCAGCGTGCGGGCCTTGCGCTCGATGTCCGCGACGAAGTGGTCGTCGTGGCTCGGATCGTGGTGGGTCAGCGCCACCCGCCGGACGCCGGCCGCGGCGGCAATTTGCACCACGTAATCGTACGTACTGTGTCCCCAGGTTTTCTTTGAGCCGTACTCCTCGGGGGTGTACTGGGCGTCGTGGATCACGAGATCGGCGTCGGCCATGAATTTGGCGTGCCGGCGGTCTCCCTCGTGCAGGATGGACTCGATGCGACCCGGCTCGGCACCGGCGCGCCAGAGTTCATCGGAGAACGGCTCGTGGTCCACCAGGTACACGACCGCCACGCCGTCGGCTTCGACGCGGTAGCCCACCGTCATGGCCGGGTGATTGAGAAATTGCGTCGCGACCCGCGCGCCGCCGATCGCGTGGATTCCCTCGGTCAGGTCGTGGTAGGTAATCGCGGCCGGCAACTGGTTCAACTCGACGGGGTAGTAGGTGAACTCCATCTGGCCGGCCAGCACGTGATGCAGCGAGCCGCGGCTGCCTTCCGGGCCGTAGATCGCTGCGGAATTGCCTTTGACAAAAGCCGGGCTGAAGAACGGGAAGCCTTGAATGTGATCCCAGTGCGTATGTCCGAGGAGGATGTTCGAGTCAATGGCTTTCTTGCCTTTGGCCATCAACTCGGCGCCCAGCCGGTGCGCGCCCGTACCGCAGTCAAAAATCAGAAGATCGCCGTTGGCGGTGGTCAGTTCGACGCAGGAGGTATTGCCGCCGAAATGGTTGGTGCCCGGCCCCGGCGTGGCGATCGACCCCCTCGTTCCCCAAAAACGTACTCTCATGAGTCTACGGACCCCTTGCGCGCTGGGGCATTCTGCGCTTCCGGCTGCTCGATCCGCAATGCCCGTTTCCGTGAAATGGCCACCCTGCCGCTCGATCCGACGTGCAGACAACGTGTCGGCGGCAAGTGCGGTTCCGCGCTTGCGGCCGGTGCAATGACCAGGCCCGGCCCCAGTCCGAGAACCCACGACGTCGACGAATCAAATCTCAAAGCTCGTCATCCAGTGGAAGCAGGGACAGGAGGTTGACGTTCAATCTTTGTTCCTCGCTGCGCGCCGGTTCCCTGTCGTATTGAACGTCCTTGCCGTATTCCTGCGTGCGCCAGACCATGCGCGGCGATCTTCCTGCCTCGTGCGGAAGCAGCGTCAGTGCGTAGCTGTTGGGCGGACTCACCATCGATTCGAAGCGCGCCGCGATTTGCTGTGCAAGCTCGGGGCTGTCGATGATCAGGCCGATCTCGGTGTTCAGATGCATCGAGCGCTGATCGAAGTTCATCGAGCCCACGAACAACCTCTGGCGGTCGAACACGAACAGCTTCGCGTGCAACGAATAGGTTCCGTGACGTGTCATGCTTTTCGTCTGACCGCTGCCTCTGGTGTTGCCCAGCAGCGAGCGCACTTCGTAGATCTCGACCCCGGTTTGCAGCAGGGGTATGCGATAGCGCATGTAACCGGAATGCGCGGCCAGCACGGTGCTCGATTCGAGCGAATTGGTCAGAACGCGAACGCGCACCTGGCGCTCGCGCAGGTCCGCGAACAGCCGGGTTCCCTCGTCACCCGGGATGAAGTAGGGCGTGACCATCAGCAGCTCGGATTGCACCGCGGCTACAGCCTGGGCCACCGGCCGGAGCATCAGCCTGCCGATCATTGCGCCTTTGCCCACGCGCTTTTTTTCCGGGCTGTCGTAGACCAATTGCGAGTGCGCCCAGATGAGCGGCAGTTTCCCGGACAGCATTGCGGCCAGCGGTTCACCGGTCGCAATACGGCGTGCATAGTCGGTCCCGTCGGTCTTCTTGTCGTCGCGATGCTCGGCCAGCACCCGGCGATACTCGGCGAGGGCGGCATCCGACGCGGTGATCGTCGCCAGCGCACGGACCGGGATCCCCATGGAGGAGTTCCAGAACTCGTCGAACGTCGCCGAAAGCTCCTTCACGATCGGACCCCCGGCAAAGACATCGTCGTCGGCGAACTGGGTCTTCGGATCGATCTGGAAATATTCGTCGCCGATATTGCGCCCGCCGATGAGTGCGGCGGCGTTGTCCACGACCATCAGCTTGTTGTGCATCCGGTAATTGAGCCGGGCATTGCTGAGCGTGAATTCGAGGGCACGGAGAAACAGGAAATGACCGCGATACGCGAACGGATTGAAGATGCGGACTTCGATCTGCGCATGGGCATCCAGCGCCACGAGCCGATCATCGCCGGCAATGGTCCCCCCGTCGTCGATCAGCACGCGCACGCGCACGCCGCGGTCGGCCGCTCGCAGCACGGCTTCGGTCAGCAATTTGCCGGTCTCGTCTGCGCGAAAAATGAAATATTGAAGGTCCAGGGTTCGCTCGGCGGCATTGACCATTTGCACGCGGGTCAGGAAGCCGTCGACGCCGGCCGCCAGCATGCGAAACCCGGAACGCGCGCCGTGTTCACGCGCTGCGTCTGCAAACCGGCGGCCGAAGCGCGTCTGTTCCGGCCGCTCGAACGCCGACGAGGCGGTCTTGGGAAAGTCCGAACCCGGAGGCAGCGACGCGCATCCGGCAAGGAATGCGGCAATCAGGACCGCTTGCAGTAAGCGCGAAGTCATTGTTCGACCTGTTGATGGAGCATCGGAAGTCAGACCGGCGATGCGGATTGGACGCGAGCCTACGGCAAACATATTTCTTCGTATGTTCGCAAACGTACGGAGCGCGTCGATTGCGCAGGCGAGGATGACGCTCGCCATCGAATCTCAACCGATAAGGAAAGAACACGCCATGAACGCCAAACTTGCCGCAAGCTGTCTCGTGGTCGGCGCGCTGCTGCTGCCGATCGCGGGCCATGCCACCGATGCCGATTCCAACCGGACTTCGCCCAAGGCCTATGCCAAGGACGCGCTCATCACCGCCAAAATCAAGACCGAGCTGGCCGAGGAAAAGCTTTCCAGCCTGGTGAAGATCCGAGTCGATACGGACAACCGGGGCCGGGTGAGTCTGAGCGGTACCGCCGCGACGCAAGAGGCGGCAGACAAAGCCGTCCTGATCGCGCACCACGTCGAAGGCGTTACCTTCGTGCAGAGCACAATCCGGGTCAAGGCCGACAAATAAGCTGCGGAACTTGAACGATCCGGATGGATCGCGACGCCACGCGGCGCGTCCATCCGGAGGACCGGCGTCGCGCCTGGCGGGACCGGGAACGGCTGGCCCAAGCGGGTTCATTCGATCTCGCAGCGAATGCGTGCCCGACTTGAAAGCCTGGCGGCGTACGTACGCCAGCGCACAGACTGCCGATTTCGCGGGGTTCATGATTCGAGCCGCGGGATCTCTCGATGCCGCAAGCGTCACGGCCTTCGCGGGTAACGCAGTCAAAGCAGTCTTTTTTCACAGTCTTTATGGAGAGCCGAATCATGAAATCACTCAAACTTCTTTCCGCCTTCCTGTTCGCCGCCTTGCTGGCATCCATAGTGGGTTGCGCGGGCGGGCCGCAGAAGGAAGGCACCGGCGAGTACGTCGACGACACCGTCATCACGGCGAAAGTAAAAACCGCGATCCTGAACGAACCTTCGCTGAAGGTTGCCGAAATCAACGTCGAAACCTTCAAGGGCCGGGTGCAATTGAGCGGCTTCGTGCGGGATCGGTCCGACATTTCCACGGCGACCGCGGTGGCGCGGCGCGTGGGCGGCGTGACCTCGGTCACCAACGACATCCGGCTGAAGTAATTCCCGCCGCGAAGCGCCGTCACCCGGAGACCGGTTCCAATGAAACCCATTTTCACGGATCAACATAGATTTCCCCGCGCCTATGTGCGCTCCGAGGCGACTGACGTCGCGAAAACCTGGGCCGCGGTGCGCAAGAGAACCGAACAGAAACCAAAGCAGTCCGATGGCAACGTGCGGTTGCTGAAACCGACCGCAGGAGCCAGAACATGAACATGATCACGGAAAGTGGGAGCGTGCTGAAGGCGGCGGCGACGGAAGCGGGCGAGCGCCTCACGACGGCGCGCGAGCAGCTCGAGCGGAAATTGAGAAGCACCGGAACGGCATTGGCAGATGCCGCGCAACCGGTGTTCGACACCACAAGAAAAACCGCTGCCTTCGCAGACGGCTACGTTCGCGGCCATCCATGGACCGTGCTCGGGGTCGGTGTCGGCGTCGGCATCGCAGCCGGAGTCGTGATCGGCTTTCTGGCTGCGAAGCGCTAGCGTGCCGAGTCCGAAATCCGTTTTCTCCGATCCCGGGACTTCGGCCGTTGTTGCCGAAGTCCCGAGAGACCGGAGCAACGGCGGTGCGCGGTGGGCCATGTTCGTGCCCCGAGGGCTGCTTCGGTGTCTCATGATTCCCCGTAACGGCGAGAAGCGCGGGGAATCACGAGATCGGACAAGAACGCGGAATATTCGTACTCGAACTTGTGACTCAGGACGCTAGGCGCCGGCGCTGCGCGCCGCGGCGTCGGCCCGTGTGAACGAAGCAGTCCCTCCAGCCGAAGTTCTTGCCGAGCGCGCGCCCCGCAGGCTCGGCGACTTGCGCGTTTACGCGGCGGCCGGCGTGCTGACGGTCCTCGCGCTGGTCGCGGCCCTGTATCTCGCGCGCGGATTCTTCGTTCCGCTGCTGATCGGCATCCTCGCGAGCTACGCGTTGCACCCGCTGGTGGACTGGCTGAAGACCTGCCGCGTCCCGCGCAGCGTCGGTGCGGCATTGGTGCTGGCGACCGTGGTCGGCGGCGTCTCATGGATCGGTTCCTCGGTCAGCGACGACGCGCAGGCGCTGATCGAGAAACTGCCCGAAGCCGCGCGCAAGCTGCGCCAGGATCTGAGCACGGCGCGCCTGGGCACTCCGACTGCACTGCAGAACATGCAGAAAGCCGCAAACGAACTTCAGGGCGCAGCCAGCGATGCGGGCGCGGAGCCGGATACGGTCACCAAACCCGGTTCCCGCGCGAAACCGCCAGCGCGGGCGATTGCGGCCCGGACCCCCGAACCGACCTGGCTGCGCGACTACACGCTTGTACAGACCAAGTTGCTGGTCACGGTTGCCGCGCAAACCCCGATCGTGCTGCTGCTGACCTATTTCCTGCTCGCTTCCGGCGAGCACTTCCGGCGCAAGCTGGTGCAGCTCGTCGGGCCGTCGCTCACGCGCAAGAAGGACGCCGTGCGCATCCTCGAGGAGATCGACGTGCAGGTCCAGCGCTACCTGCTCGCCACTCTCGGCTCGAACATCCTTCTCGGCGTGGGCACCTGGCTAGCATTTCTGGCGCTCGGCTTGGAGCAGGCGGGCGTCTGGGGCATCGCTGCCGGGGTGCTCCATTTCGTCCCCTACCTCGGCCCGGCGCTGATCGCTCTGGGCACCGGCGTGGCCGCTTTTCTGCAATCCGGATCGCTGCTCTACTCGCTCGCCGTTGCGGGGGCTTCACTGCTGATTGCGGGCGTGATTGGCTTCGCGTTCATGACCTGGCTGCAAAGCCGGTTCGCGCGCGTGAACGCCGCGGTGCTGTTCATCGCGCTGCTGTTCTTCGGCTGGCTGTGGGGCCTCTGGGGACTGCTGCTCGGCGCACCGCTGGTGGCCATTGCCAAGGTCGTATTCGATCGCGTCGAATCGCTGAAGCCCGCGGGCGAACTGCTGGGGCGGTAGCCGCGTGACCGATCCCGCGAATCGCGTGGCGCGGGCACCATCGCGAACTGCACCGGGTCGGGGTCGCCTGCTTGCGGTCGCGATCGGGTCCCTGAATGCCTGGATCAACCATCGGGCCGGGAGCAAGGGCGCAGCGCTCGCCTTTTATACCTTGTTCTCCATGACGCCCATCCTGATCCTTGCGATCGCGGGCGCGGGTCACTTCTTTGGCGCCGAGGCGGCGCAGGGCGAGATCATCGGGCAACTCGAACACCTGGTCGGTCACCAAAATGCACGGGCGATCCAGGCCATGCTGGCGGGCGCGCGGGATCCCGGCGCCGGGTTCACAGCGACCATGATAGCGGCCGCCCTGTTGCTGGTGGGCGCGACCAGCGTGTTCGTCGAACTGAAGGGCAGTCTGGATGAACTCTGGGGCGTCGAGCCGCCCAAAGGGCTGGCCGTCGTCGCGTTCCTGCGGACCCGGCTGCATTCCTTCGGACTCGTGCTGGTGCTCGCCTTCCTGCTGCTCGTTTCTCTGGTGTTCAGCGCAACGCTTGCCGTGCTGAAGCGTCTTGCCGGCGGAATCTGGAGCAGTTCCTACGACATTCTCACAATCGTCTTCGCAGTGTTCGCATTCGGGGTCGTTGCCTGTCTGTTCGCGGTCATTTTCAAAGCACTTCCGCAGGTACGGCTTTCCTGGCGCGACGTCTGGATCGGCGCTCTCTTCACGGCGGGATTGTTCGGTCTCGGAAAATTCGCGATCGGCCGGTATCTGGGCACGAGCGGCGTGACCTCGAGTTTCGGCGCGGCCGGCTCGCTCATCGCGTTGCTGCTCTGGGTCTATTACTCGGCGCAGATCTTCCTGCTGGGCGCGGAGTTCACCCGGCAGTACGCGCTGGAGTTCGGCAGCCTCCGGGAGGGGACGTTGCGTCGGCAGGCGGAATTCGACCGTCCGCACGAAACTCCGCTCTAAGCGCGCCAGCGTACAGAGACTGTCGAGCGTTCCGCATAACCTCGGCTGCGAATCGTAACGCGCATCCACGATTGCGAACCCAACGAATTCGAATACCTGCGCATTGGTCGTCATTCATACAAAAGGATTTGCCATGAAACCAGCAATCAAGAGAACCAGTATTGCACTGGCGGTGGTCGCACTATTCGCCGCAGGCTGCAGCACGCCGCAGCCCATCGCAATGACCGAAACCCCGCAGAGCTATGTCGGCCCTGCCGGACCGAGCGGCGCCACCGGCGCCACGGGTGAACAAGGCGCGACCGGAGCGACCGGAGCGACCGGCCTTGCGATGGCCGGACCGACCGGTGCAACTGGCGCGACCGGCGCCGTCGGCGTGCAAGGCCCCACGGGAGCCACAGGTCCCGACGGTCGATGGGTGGTGGGTCGCGCAGGCCCCGCGGGCGCTACCGGTGCAACAGGTGCGCAGGGCATGACCGGTGCAACCGGCGCCCAGGGATCCAGCATCCCCGGTCCAGCCGGTGCGACGGGAGCCACAGGCCCGGCCGGCATTCAAGGCGTGATCGGTAGCACGGGCGCGGAAGGTCCGACGCGGGTTGGTCCGACCGGACCGATCGGTGCCACGGGCGCCACGGGAGCGCAGGGCGCAACCGGGTACACAGGCGCGCAGGGCAATACGGAAATGGCAGGATTGGCTGGCCCGACGGGCCGTACCGGCGCGGCCGGTGCGCAAGGCTCGATCGGTCAGACCGGCGCGCAAGGTCCGGGCGGCACAACGGTCGCTCTCTGGACTTCGTTCAGGGACTACACGTTCGTCGGCAACAGCGACGACATACTTCGTTCCGACAGCGGCAAGGCGCAAGAGATCGCGGACTACCTGAATCGGAATCCGTCTGCGCGAATCGCGATCGATGGCCCGAACGAGCGTTACGTCCATAGCGTCGTGGATGCATTGAAGGATGTCGGCGTGCCGATCGACAAGATGCAGACCGGCGCCGTCGGCAACGCGCAGCTCAGGCGCGACAGACGCGTCGAAGTACTCGTCAGCGCACAGTAACCGGCGCTTCACGCACGGCAGGATTCAGGCCCGGCAGCGGCAGTTTCGCTCCGGGCCTGTTCACAAGGCCTCATGAACTCGCGCCGCCGCCGTATCCGGATGGTCGATTCGACACTCTGCGCGGTGGCGCTTTTTTGCGTTGCGGGTAGCGTATCGGCGCAGGCGGTTCACAGCCGGATTGATGCCGATGGTCGCACCACGTACAGCGATCGGGCCGATGCGACGCCCGCACCGCGGGCGGCAGCACCTGCGTTGGAAGCGGCGGATGCACCTGCCAGAAGGCCCAGGATTTCCGTGCGGCAGACAGCCGTGATCGAGGCGAACGAAGCGGCGCGCCGGCTCAAGCAGGCACGACTGACGCGCAATCGGGGTGCAGAGCCGCTGCCCGCCGAGCGGGTTCGCAGTGCTGGCGCAGATGCGGTGAACCATCGCTACTGGCGGCGCCAGGAAAAACTGCGCCTCGAGGTCGAGCAGGCGCTGCGCCGTTCGAACGAAACGAACCACGTGCTGCAGGCGCGCCGCTGACCGCGTCGTCGCCGATCCGGCCGTCGTCGCATCGCGAATTGCCGTGTAGTGTGTGATACCGAACGGAACGTCGATGCGTAAAGAGGTATTTTGGGAATTCACCTCGCTCGCACTCCCGTGCACAGTTGGTGTCCGTCGATTCTCAATCCATGCATTCCGCCAGCGCCTTGCGCGTTTGCGGTGAAAAAAAAGGATAGTCCATGAAATGGTTCTCAGAGCACCATCGATCCGGTTTTCTGAAGGTGTTGACGGCGTCGTTCCTCGCGGCGCTGGTTGCCGGGTGCGGCGGTGGCGGCGGGGGCGGCAGCGCTGCGGCACCGGGTACGCTCGGTGTTTCGCTGACTGATGCGCCGGCCTGCGGTTACGACGAAGTCAACGTGACGGTGGTCAAAGTGCGGGTGCACCAGAGCAGTTCTGCCTCCGAAGGTGATGCCGGCTGGACTGACATCACGCTGAACCCTCCGCGCAGGATCAATCTGCTCAGCCTGAACAATGGCGTGCTCTTCAACCTTGGCGAGACGACACTGCCGGCCGGTCATTACACGCAACTGCGCCTGGTGCTGGATCCAAATACCGCAGCAGGCCTTGCGAATTCGGTTCTCCCCACGGGCGGGACCGATACCGCGCTCGTGACCCCGAGTGCCGTCCAGAGCGGGATCAAGCTCATCAACCAGTTCGACGTCGAATCCGGCAAACGGGTCGACCTGGTTCTGGATTTCGACGCCTGCAAATCGGTGGTCAAGCGGGGCAATGGAACCTATGCGCTCAAGCCCGTGATCCGGGTGATTCCCTTCGTGCCGAACGGTATCAAGGGATTCGTGGATCTCGCGTTGCTCGGCAGCGGAGTCATGGTCACGGCGCAGCAAAACGGAGAGATCAAGCAGTCCACGGCGCCGATTGCGATTTCAGGGGAATTCTTCCTCGCGCGAATTGATCCCGGCGACTATGACATCGTATTCACTGCCGATGGTCGTGCCACGTCGGTCATTGCCGCGGTGCCCGTGCCAACCAGCACCAGCGTGACGACCGTCAGCACCATCGGCGATCCGATCACGTTGCCGGTATCAACCACCCGTAAGGTCAGTGGCAGCGCGACGTTGAATCCTGCGAGTGCGACCAGCGTCGCCTACGTGGCCGCAAAGCAGGCCTTCACGGGTCCGGCGACCACGGTGACCGTGAACTCGGTCGCGGCGGACGACCAGGCATCCGGCGCCTATACGATGACTCTGCCCATCGGCGCGCCCCGGTTCGGCGCCTACAGCACGACACCGCCGACTGCGTTGCTGGAACAAGCCGGCGTCGCGGGAAAGTACGCCATCGAGGCGTCCGCGAACGGTTACGCGAAGCAATCGGTGGACAAGAACATTTCCGCAGAGGATGCAACGCAGGATTTCACTTTGGTGCCGTAATTCAGGCCGCCGGGCAGTACGCGATGCTGCCCGGCTTGCTGCCATCACTTCAGCCGTCGCGCGGGCGCGGGAACACGGTTTTGTCTGTTGCCGCACAGACGGCAATGGGGCCTGCCTGGTAGGCTGGCTTCGCTTTCAACGGAGGAATTCATGCGATTGACTCAAGCGGTTGTCTCGTATCGTTCATTGGGTGTTGCCTTGTGTGCGGCTGGCGCCCTGCTGGGTGCATCGGCCGCGGTGGCCGCGGCGCGTGACGAACCCTCGGACGCGCAAAGGGTCTACCAGGTCGACCGTGCGGCTTGTATTGCCGGAAAGACCCATCAGGATCGCGCGACCTGCCTGCGGGAAGCTGCCGCCGCGCTGCAGGAGGCGAAACGCGGACGCCTCGACGACCGTCAGGCCGAATTCGAACGCAATCGCCTGGCGCGTTGCGACAAGCAACCACCGGAAGATCGCGAGTACTGCGTGCGCCGGATGAAGGGCGAGGGGATTACGAGCGGCAGCGTGGAAGGGGGCGGGATCTACCGCGAACTCGTGGTGCCCGTCGTCCCGCCGCAGCGCAATTGATCGGCCCGAAGCGCCTGCCGATCTGCAATCAGCGATTGCCGCGGCCACCGTCTTTGTCGTCCTCCCACGGCTGGTCGCCGGCCTCCCTCGAAATCTGCAGTAGCTTGCGCTTCGCACGGGACTTGGCGGACCGCGAATGGATCCACCAGATCATCCCGGCGATCGCAATGACAAGGCCTAGTGCCCAAAGAACCATTCCGGTACTCATGAGGTCTCTCCAAGTTCCGGTGAGCGAGCGCAACGGCGCTCGAATGCATCCGGTCTTCACCTGCAGACGATCGGCTGCCAGCAAGTCATTGAGTCGATCGAAGTCCTGCCGGGCGCTGGCGACGGGTGCGGCTGAACCTCGCAAACGGTTTGCCGCCTGACTGTCCATTTGGTGGTGTTGTTTGCGGATTCAATCAGGCAATTGAAACAATCCGTGACGGCTATGCGCTGTGGCGTACAGAAGGGGCATCGGATTGGAATTACAAGGACCTCTCCTGCAAACGGATGATCGGGAGACGGCCATGATCAGAAATTTCATCTCTGCCGCGATGCTGGCGGCTGCGCTCGGAACCCTTGCCACACCGACAGCCGCCGAGATCGTGGTGCAAATCGGACCGCCGCAACTCCTGGCGGAAATCACTCCCGCGCTGCGTCGCGGTCACATCTGGGTTGCCGGGCACTGGGACTGGAAAAACCGCCAGCATCAATGGGTCGATGGTCACTGGATTCGGGAACGCCACGGTTATCGCTACGACCAGCCGTCATGGATGGAGCGCGAAGGAAGCTGGCACATGCAGCGCGGCGGCTGGCGGCTCGAAGATCGCGACGGCGATGGAGTTCCAAATCGCCGCGACCGTGCGCCGGACGACCCGAATCGCTCCTGATTCTGCAAAGCGCGGTCCGCGTTCGTATGAGCGCCACACAGGGGCTTCAGCGGTGATCTCCAGCGGCAATGGATATGTTCGGGGCCGCACAGACGGCGGCAGGATCCCGGGGCACACTGTGAGCATGGTCCCGCTGCGCGTCGCCTCGATGCCGGTACGGACGGCACGGGCTGCGGAATGCGCGGCTTTCTTCAGGAGATATCGGTGAACACAATTTTGAGAAACGCGGTCGCGGCAGCCGGTCTGGCCATCGCCACGCAGGCGGCCGCACAGGTCACCCTTTACGAACATCAGAATTTTCAGGGCCGGTCGTTCACCACTGAGCAACTGGTCGGCAGCCTGGAGCGTTCCGGTTTCAATAATCTCGCGTCGTCGGTCGTGGTTCGCGGCGAGCCGTGGGAAGTGTGCGATGGCGCCGGGTTCGGCGGTCGGTGCGTCGTCCTGCGCCAGGGCCAGTATGAATCCCTGGGGGCGATGGGGCTGAACGACAGCGTCTCATCGGTGCGGTCCGAGAGCGCGAAAGCGCGCGGCGATGATGGCCGTTACGCACAGGCTCCGCAGGCTCCGGTGGGGGCGCAGGTCACGTTCTACGAACAGGAAGGATTCCGCGGCCGCTCCTTCACCACGGAGCAGCCGATCGGAAATCTCGAGCGCTCCGGTTTCAACAACCGCGCCTCGTCGGTCGTGGTTCGCGGCGAGCCGTGGGAAGTGTGCGACGGCGCCGGGTTCGGCGGTCGCTGCATGCTCCTGCAACCTGGCCAGTATGCGTCCATGGCGGCGATGGGCCTGAACGACCGCGTGTCATCGGTTCGGGCCGAGCGCGCGCGCTATGAAGGCGGCGGCTACGCTCAGGCTCCGGCGGATGCGCAGGTCACGTTCTACGAACAGGAAGGATTCCGCGGCCGCTCCTTCACCACGGAAAAGCGGGTCGGCAACTTCCAGCGCTTTGGCTTCAATGATCGTGCTTCGTCAGCCGAGGTTCGCGGCGAGCGGTGGGAAGTCTGCGACGCGGTCGGATTCAGGGGCCGGTGCGTCGTTCTGCGACCGGGGCGGTATGCTTCCCTGGCCGCGATGGGCCTGAACGACCGCATTTCATCGGTCAGGCCGGTGAGCAGGGATGCGCGGGTGGATAACGACCGCTACGCACCGGCGCCGGTCGCAGCGACCGATTATCGCAGGCGCCACAACGAGCAACTGTACCAGGCGAACGTCACTTCAGTGCGCGCCGTCGTAGGTACTCCCGAGCAGCGCTGCTGGGTCGAGCGCGAGCAAATTCCTCAGGAACGGCGCAGCGCGAACGTTCCCGCGGCGGTTGCCGGCGCCCTCATCGGCGGCATCCTCGGCCACCAGGTCGGAAGCGGTCGCGGTCAGGACATCGCCACGGTGGGTGGCGCTGTCGCGGGAGCCGCGGTGGGCTCGCAGATCGGTCGCAGCGGCAGCGCACAGCAGGCGCAGACCCAGGACGTGCAGCGTTGCGAAAACGTGTCCAGCGCGGCCCGGCCCGACTATTGGGATGTGACCTACAACTTTCGCGGCCAGGAGTATCGGATGCAGATGACCACTCCGCCCGGACAGACAGTGACCGTCAACGAACGCGGCGAGCCCCGCGTGTAACGCCTGATCTGGCGGTCAAAGCAAGGCGGCTCTTCGGGGCCGCTTTGCTTTGTGGAATGCGGCGCTCTGCTCCCGGTCGGCGTATTGGGCGCGAGTGTGCCGAGTCCGAAATCCGTGATGTTTTTCTTCGATCTCGGGACTTCGGCCGTTGTTGCCGAAGTCCCGAGACACGGCAACCACGGCGATGCGCGTAGGGCCCTGTTCGTGCCCGAGGGCTGCTTCGGTGTGTCTCATGATTCCCCGCAACGGCGAGAAGCGCGGGGAATCACGAGATCGGATAAAAGACTCGGACTATTCGTATGCGAACTTGTGACTCAGCGCGCTAATGGCCGAGCACCGCGTAGCGTGGCGGCACCGCGGCGATCAAGGCAATGCGCTGCGTCGACTCGCCGAAGCGCACGCTCCATTCGCCATCGGGCAGGTGCGACTGCTTCACTCCGGTCTCGAGGTCGAGCGCCACGCTGAAGACCGAACGGCCGCTGCGCTCCAGGATCGCGAGCGCGATCTCGTCAGCCTCTTGCCGCTGCCGCGTCGCCCAGCTGCTCTTCGGAGCGCTTGAGGCGAGCGTGGTCGCAACGAACCGCGCGATTGTGCTGATCCCGGGCAGCAGCATGCCGAGCACAGAAGTGACAATGGCCGCGCCGGAATTCTCTTCACCGTGTCGCGCGATCACGTGCGCCATTTCGCGAGCGATCAGAAACGCGATCACGGCATCGGTCGGTTTCAGCGCGGCGAGATCCGACCCGAGTGCGATCCGACCACCCGGGCTCGAGGCGGTGCCCGCGCCGAGTGTACGGTTCACTTCGATCTGAAAGCGGTCGATGCGCCCGAACAGCTCGGGGGACACGCCGCGTGCCGAGGTTTCGAGCTGCGTGCCGATGATCCTCACCCGGCCTGCAAAGTGCTCCAGGCTTTCGCCTCCGCAGTCCTGCCCGCAGGGCGGCAGCGAGGCGACCAGCAGCGCGCCTGTGGAAAGGGCAAAGCCCACGTCTGCGTAGGCGACCTGCACTGCGGGCAGCGCAAGTATCTGGTCCCGACCGGTGATCGGATGCGTCGCGCAGCCGCACAGCAGGAACAGACATGAGACGAGCGCGATCGGCTTCACGGCCGAGAAGTCTCCCGCGATCGCAGGCGTCCGTTCTGTGCGCTATCGAACACTTCACATGCCAGGGGATTACCGTCGCCAGGCGGTCGCGGCGCGTTGTGCGGCGCAGCCCAGCTCGATGGGCGGGTTCTCCGAATGGATGTCCGCTAAGTTCGGCACCGCACAGATACAGCTTGATCCGGCCCGAATAATGAATTCATGGACGACGGGGTGAGGAGGATCATGCGTCGGTATTGCGCTGGCTTGCAGGCCATCAAGTGGTCTTGCGAGGTGACTGGTGCTCGCAACCCACGAACTACGGCGACCGTCGGCCCGACAACTCCACGGACGCCATGAGCGTTGGCGCAGACCGATTGAAGCCGCTCACGCGCTGCAGCGACGTTGTGAGCCTGAGGGCCGCGGTCAAGGAGCTCTGCACCGAATTCGGCACAGTCACGCGGCTTGACGTGCTCACGCTGGCCGAGGCCGAAAGACGGCGGGCGCTGTGCCTGCTGCGTCTGGAGTCCGCTGCACAGGAGCAGAAGCTCATGACGACGCTCCGCGCCTCGCGCTTCGGCGACGACGTGCTGATCGTCGTCGATCTTGCGCGCGGCTCGGCGCGCTCCGTTCTCTAGGCGCGCCGGGCCGTCAGCCTAGCTCCGACCCAGATCCTCGACCGACTGCTTGGCGTCGCCGATGCTTTTTTGCAGTTTTCCGGAAATCTGTTTCGAAAGCCCCTTGATCTGCTGCTTCCTGCTTCCAACCAGCTTGCCTGCCTGCTCCTGCACTTTGCCGGCCACATCTTTCGCCATACCCTTCGCCTGGTCTTTGTTCATGTTCGATTGCTCCTGTCGTAAGAACTGCATTATCAGTAACCAGCCCACCCCGACCGGTCGCAGCGTAGGCTGGAATCCAGCGACGATCTGTGCGCAGGTGCACACAAGGGCGTAACCCGCGGCGCGTCAGATGATCTTCGCGGCAAACAGGCGGTCGGTTTCCCGTTTGACGACCGCATAGCACTCGCAGACGCGCGCTTCCAGCCCTGAACGGTCCAGCACGACAATTCTGCCGCGGCGGTAACGGATCATTCCGGCTTGCTGCAGCTTGCCTGCGGCCTCGGTCACCCCCTCGCGGCGCACGCCCAGCATGTTGCCGATCAGTTCCTGGGTCATGATCAGCTCGTTCGAAGGCAACCGGTCCAGGCTCAGAAGCAGCCACCGGCACAGTTGCTGATCGAGCGAATGGTGCCGGTTGCACACTGCGGTCTGCGCCATCTGCGTGATCAACGCCTGCGTGTAGCGCAGCAAGAGATGCTGCATCACGCCGCCGCGCTCGAATTCACGTTTCACAAAGGAGGAACCAAGCCGATAGCCCTGGCCCGCGCTTTGCACCACTGCGTGGCTCGGTGTGGTCTCGCCGCCCATGAACAGGGAGACGCCGACCACGCCATCGTTGCCGACTATTGCGATCTCTGCCGAGGACCCGTCCTCCATGACGTAGAGCAGCGAAACGATGGCATCAGAAGGGAAATAGACGTAGCTCTGCTTGCCGCCGGACTCGTATACCGGCCAGCCCAGCGGAAGCGGCGTGGATTCGAGATGTGGCTCCAGCCGGTCGAAATCTTCGCGCGGCATGGCGGCGAGCAGGCGGTTGGCTGCGCGAGGGGGTCGGGCAGATCCTGACGGGGCCATGACGGGTTCATCCTCCACACAGAGTGTTCGGTAGCGAACCTTGCCGAGAATCTTCCCCCTGTGTCGGCCGACGCGCAAGGGGTTCAACCGCGACGCCGCCGATTTGTCCGGTCTAGCAATGTTTTCCGAGGCTTCTATGCGCTACCGAACAGAGCGTGCATGACCGGGTGGTGGATAGTGCACCCGTCAACTCACCCTGCAATAACCAAACTGAAACGCCGGCACCCGGCGATGGAGAACTGCAATGACCGAAGTGATTACGAGGAAAGTGGTAGCCAACGAGGAAGATTTGAACCGCGACCCCATCAGTGGCACACCGGGCGCCCACCCGCTCGGCACGGGTGGCGGCGCGGCCTCCGGCGGAGTTGCCGGAGCCGCTGTCGGAATGGCATTGGGCGGGCCGGTTGGCAGCGTGATCGGCGCCACAGTAGGCGCGGTGGCGGGCGGGTTGGCGGGCAAGAGTGCGGCCGAAGCGGTCAACCCCACGGCTGAAGAAGAATTCTGGCGGGAGACCTACGTTCGCGAACCCTATTATGTGAAGGGCAGGAGCTATGAATACTACGCGCCGGGCTTTCGCGCCGGCTGGGAAGGTCGCGTACGGCACGACGGCCGCAGCTTCGAGGCGGCCGAACCCGAGTTGAAGTCCGACTACCTGCGCACCAGGACCGAGCTCAACAAGGAATGGCTGGATGTCCGGCCGGCGGTGCGCGCGGCGTGGGATCGCGTCGATGGCAATTGGAAAGTGGCGCGATAACTCGCACCGGGATCGACCGTCAATGTTCGGGGTACTTGCCGGTATGCCCTTGTCCACTGGCGCGTAGATCACCCTGGGCGCGCACTTCATGATGAAGATGAAGCGAACATGCAGCGGCACACCCGGCAGGAACGTATCCACAACGTGAAGGAGTGACCATGAACAGTCTTGTCATCAACGCATTTGCAATGGCGATCGGCCTCGGCGTCAGCGCCGGCGCCTTGGCGCAAACCCTATCGAAAGCCGAGTACAAGTTTGCCAAGGACGGAATTGCAGCGGAGTACAAGTCCGCCGAGGCAGCCTGCGATTCGTTCTCCGGCAACGCGAAGGACATCTGCAAGGCCGAAGCTAGCGGCACGCAGAGGGTCGCGAAGGCGGACCTGGAAGCCAGATACAAGCCCTCGGTGAACGCCAGCTACAAGACACAGATCGCGAAGGCAGACGCCGATTACGCGTTGGCGAAGGAAAGATGCGACGACCAGGCCGGCAACCCCAAGGACGTCTGCATGAAGCAGGCCAAGGCCGCCGCAGTGGCCGCCCAAGCCGATGCCAAGGTGAGGATGAAATCTGCGGACGCGAACGCGAAAGCCGCCGACACCTCTGCCGATGCGCGCAAGGACGCCGCCTCGGACAAGCGTGACGCCGAGTACGCCGTGGCGAAGGAGAGGTGCGACGCCTTTTCGGGCGACGCGAAAAGCCAGTGCATCAGCAGTGCGAAGGTGCGTTTCGGAAAATCGTAATCCGACCCAGGGAGCGCGTCATCATGCACGGCGCTCTTCGGCGCCACCGCCAGAGTCGCGGACAGTGCGCTGAGGCCCGTGCAGCGACGTGCCAGTGGCAACGCCGCGCGGCGCGGCGCGGGGTGGCCTGCTAGCTTCAGCGCCGGTCTCCGGTATCGAGCGCCGGGCGCGCGATTCGATCCCCTGAATTACGCGAAAGGGTTTCTCATGAACAGCATCGTCTACATCGTCGGCGCAGTCGTCATCATCGTAGCCCTCATGGGGTTTCTCGGGCTGCGCTAGTGTGCTGAGTCCGAAATCCGTGATGTTTTTCTTCGATCTCGGGACTTCGGCCGTTGTTGCCGAAGTCCCGAGACACGGCAACCACGGTGGTGCGCGATAGGCCGTGTTCGTGCCCGAGGGCTGCGTCGGTATCTCATGATTCCCCGCAACGGCGAGAACCGCGGGGAATCACGGGATCGGACAAAAACGCGAAGTGTTCGTACGCGACTTGTGACTCAGGACGCTAGCGCTCATGCAACTGGGCGACCAAAAGGCAAGCGGCAACGTCGAGGACCGGCGCGGCATCGGCCGGGTCGGGGGCGGGCTGGGTGTCGGGGCCATCGCAATTGCCGTCGTCGCCTACTTCCTTGGCTTCGACCCCGCGACGGTATTGAACGTCGCCGAGCAGGTCGTTCCCCAGAGCGAAACGCGCGAGGCGCCCAAGGGCGCGCCCGCGGACGAAATGGGCCAGTTCGTCGCGAAGGTCCTCGGCAGCACCGAGAGCGTCTGGGGCAGGATCTTCCGGCAATCGAGCAGCCCGTACCGTCCGCCGACGCTGGTCCTGTATGACGGGCAGGTGCGCTCGGCCTGCGGCCTGGGACAGGCGGCCATGGGCCCGTTCTACTGTCCCGGCGACGAGAAGCTCTACATCGATCTCGCGTTCTTCCGCGACCTGCAGAAACGCTTCGGCGCTCCGGGCGATTTCGCCCAGGCCTACGTGATCGCCCACGAGGTGGGTCATCACGTGCAGAACCTCACCGGCACCTTCCGGAAAATCGAGACGGCGCGCGGGCGCGCGTCCCAGGCCGAAGCCAACCGGAGTTCCGTGAGCCTGGAGTTGCAGGCCGATTGCTACGCGGGCGTGTGGGGACACCACGCCGGCACCATGAATCAACTTGAGGCCGGTGACATCGCCGAAGCACTCAACGCCGCGAGCGCAATCGGCGACGACCGCCTGCAGAAGCAGACCCAGGGCCGCGTCGTGCCGGAGTCGTTCACGCACGGCTCCTCGGCGCAGCGCGTGCGCTGGTTCAAGCGCGGGATGGACTCGGGCCGCCCGAAGGACTGCGACACCTTCTCCAGCAGTTCGCTTTGAGGGCCACCGGCAGCGGAACGCGGTGCGCTTGCCGCGCGAAATGCTGCCGTTATGTGCGCCTGCGCACGGAACGCCGCCGCGCTGCGGCTCATACTACGACGGTCCCAGGAAAACTTCCAAGGAGCGGACAACATGAAACGGACCGCAGTTCACCGCAGGAGCGCAGCGAAGGTGCCGATGTCCTGGCGCGAGGCTGAATACGTCGCGCTGCGGTTCAATGCCGCGGACACCTGTGACGATCGCGTCAGCGAGAATATTTTCGACGCCGATGATGAGCGGACCGAGGTCGACAGCATCCTGCACGCGATGATTCGCAGCGATTTCCATTGAGCGCGAAGTTGGATGCGACCGCCAGTCTGATCTCAAGGCAAGCGCAAGTCGATTTCGGACGGGCGCTGTCGCTCCGCCTTACTTCACGAATCTGATCACGTTCCCGTTGCAGACCCATCCGGTACGCGATGGGGTCGGGATGCCCGGGTCGAAACGATAGCAGCCGAAGTTCATGACCGCGTCGCCGCCCAGCAGCGCGGCCTGGGTCTGAAGATCGCTCGCGCCTTCCTCGATCGACCCGTAAACCGGCACCGAGAACGCGCTGCGCCAGGATTCCGTCCACACGCGCCGCACGAGACGGTACTGCCGGTATCCCGGGGGTACGGTTTCGTAGACGCCGATCTTGTCGGCTTCGGCCGGCCGCTCGGGCCGGTGGTCGAGGTTCGTGCAGCCTGCCGTGAAAATGCAAAGCACGCACAGGGCGAAACCTGCACTATGGAATTGGCGCATCAGGATTCCTTTCTTTCATTGGCTCACCTTACTGTCGCTCGGGCCAGCTCGTCGGCAAAGCGGTGATTGACGTCGCGGTGCCCCGCCTCGTCGGCGCGCACGGCGACGATGACCTCACGCAGGCGCGCCGTGGGCGCGAGCTTCCAGTAGTCGATGGCGATCGCGGGTGCCGGCACGTTTGCATGCGTGCCGTCGTCTACGCCGGCCAGGTACTCGGTGTAGCTCGCGACCGCTTCCTCCTCGAAATAACCCGTGACGCGATGTGCGATCCCGGGCGACACCAGGTAGAGCAGGAAGAAGAGGTTATAGAAGACGCCTTGCGCCGCGAGGATCAGCAGGCGTTCGAATGCCGAGGGCCGGGCGATCTGAATGAAGACCATCAGGTGCATGCGCTCGTTCTCCGCTTCTTCCAGCAGCGTGCGGATCCAGCCGCGATCGCCCTGCAGGCGGCGAAGCGCCCGCAGATGCTGCAGCGTGCCGCCGACCATGCCCGGCACGGCAGCGATCGTTTCCAATACCACCGCGCGATGGCCATAGCGGCGGGCGAAAAAAGCGTCGGCGAAGAAGCGCAACAAGCGCACAAAGGCGTACGCCATCCGGTCGGACCAGTTCCTTGGTGTGCGATGCCCCTCGAGCGTCGTCGTCGCAGACACGGCTAGGCTCCCGCAATACGGCCGTTCACTTCCCAGCCGCCGCCGAGTGCCTTGAACAGCCCGACCGAGGCTTGCAGCCGCGCGAGCCTGATCTGCGCGAGCTGGTCTTCGGCCTGGAACAGCGTGCGCTGCGCATCGAGCACGCCGAGCTGGTCGTCGACGCCCTCGCGGTAGCGGATTTCGGCCAGCCGCAGCGCGATGCGCGCCTGCTCGAGCACCTGCGCCTGCAACGCCTCCTGGTCCGCCGTGCGGCCTGCGGCGACGAGCGCATCCTCGACGTCGGCGAGCGCGGCGAGGACCGAGCGTCGATAGTTTTCCACCAGTTCGCGTTCGCGCGATGCCGCCGCATCGAGCTGCGCGCGCAGCCGCCCGCCGTCGAAGATCGGCTGCAGCAGCGAGGCGCCGAGCGCAACCGCCGCCGTCGGTGCGTGGAGGAAGTTGATCAGCACGGGGCTTGCGAGTCCTGCCGATCCGGTGAGCGAGATGCCCGGCAGCAGCGCCGCGCGCGCCGCGGCGACGTTGGCGTTTGCCGAGGCGAGCTGCGCCTCGGCGCTGGCGAGATCGGGCCGGCGCACGAGGAGCTGCGCGGGCAATCCGGGCGCAACGCGCGGCACGGCGAGTGCGTTCACTCCGGTGCCTGCGGCCGCGAAGCCCTCGGGGGACCTGCCGGTGAGAATGGCAAGCGCATTCAGGGTCTGGCGCTCTTGCTGCTCGAGCGGCGCGATCGAGGCGCGCAGCGCCAGCACGGCCGCCTGCTGGCGCGCGAGGTCGAGCGGCGAAGCCGCGCCATGGCGCACCCGAGCGTCCACCACCTTGAATACGCGCTCGGCAATCATCAGGTTGTCGCGCGCGATCGCAAGGCGGCCGCGCAGCGCGAGCACCTGGAAGTAGCCGCTCGCGACGCCCGAGGCGAGCGTGAGCCGGACCGTCTCCTCGTCGAATCGCGTGGCGCGCAGCGACGCCTCCGCCGAGCGCACGCCGGCGGCGTTGCGCCCCCACAGGTCGATTTCGTAGCTCGCGCTGAGCGCGGCGCTGGAAGAATCCTCGCCGCTCCAGCGCCCCTCGTGCGGGCGAGTTTCGCGGCGCCCGGTGCCGGCGCCGAGATTCAATGCCGGAAAGAGCGTCGCGCCCGCGCTGCGCGCCTGCGCCTCGGCCTGGCGCACGCGCTCCGCGGCGATGACTGCGTCGGGGCTGGCGTGCAGGGCGGCGTCGACGAGCACCGAAAGTTCCGTCGAGCCGAAAGCGCGCCACCAGTTGCGCGTCAGCGCCGCCGCATCCGCAGCGCCCGGCTCGGCCCATGCCGGCGGCATGTCGGAGGCGCCCAGGGGCGAGGCCGGTGGCGAATTGCCGAAACCAACGCAACCTGCAAGCGCCGCGGCTGCGGCCACCATGCAGGCGAGGCGCGCCGTGGTCATGTCGCCAGCGCCACGATGGGATCGACCAGCGCAGCCTTTCGCGCCGGCATGTAGCCGAATACGAGCCCGGTCACGAACGCGCAGCCGAAGGCGAGCAGCACCGGACCGACCGAGTAGCGCACCGGCGTGCCGAATGCGCCGATCATCCCCGCCGCCGCAAGACCGAACGCGACGCCGATTGCGCCACCGAGCAACGACACCACCAGCGCTTCGGTGAGGAACTGCTGCAGGATGTTCCTCATGCGCGCGCCGGTGGCCATGCGGATGCCGATCTCGCGCGTGCGCTCGGTCACGCTCACCAGCATGATGTTCATCACGCCGATGCCGCCCACCAGGAGCGAAATTGCCGCGACCGAGCCGAGCAGGACCGTGAGCGTGTTCTGTGTTTCGGTCGCGGTCTCGAGAATCGAGGCCATGTTGCGGATCTGGAAGTCCACGCTCCGGTGCCGCGCCTGCAGCAGCGCCGTCACGGCGTCCTGCGTCTCGTCGATCAACGCAACGTCATCCGCCGCCACGGTGATGTTGCGCAGGAACCGCTGGCCGAACAGGCGCAGGCCCCCGGTCGTGAGCGGGACCAGCACCACGTCGTCCTGGTCCTGGCCCTGCGGCGAGGCGCCGCGCGCCGACATCAGGCCGATGACCTGGAAGAGGACGTTGTTGAGCACCACGTACTGGCCCACTGGATCCACGTCCCCGGCAAAAAGCTTGTCCGCGACGGTTTGACCGAGCACCACTACTGCGGCGTAGCTCGTCTGGTCCGAAGTCGAAAAGAAGATTCCTTTGCTGACCGGCCAGTTGCGCGCCACGGGAAATGTCGCGGAGGTCCCGGTCGCCTGGGTCTGGTAGTCGTTGTTGCCGAAGCGTGCCGTGACGCTGCCGCCCAGTTCGGGCACGGCGGCGAGCACGTTGGGCAACGCGGCAATCGCTTCCGCGTCTTCCGGCACGAGCGAGGCCACGGTCCCGCCGACACCTCTGCGGCCCGGCTGACCGGGGCGAATGAGCAGCAGGTTCGTGCCCATGGCGTTGATGCGATCGAGCACGATCTGCTTGGCGCCGTCGCCGATGGCGAGCATCGCGATCACGGAAGCCACGCCGATCACGATGCCGAGCAGCGTGAGCACCGTGCGGAACAGATTGGCGCGCAGTGCCCGCACCGCAGTCTTCGCCGCCTCGAGCGCGCCGCCGACGAAGGAGGCGCCGCCTTCGTCCGCAGGCCGCGCGCCGTCCGCCGCGGCCGGAGCGCCCGAGAACTGCGGGCCGGGATCGCTGACGATCATTCCGTCCCTGATCTCGATGATGCGGCGCGCCTGCGCGGCAACCTCCTGCGCGTGCGTGATCAGGATCACGGTGTGCCCGCGGCGCGACAGGTCTTGCAGCAGCGCCATCACCTCGACGCCGCTGTTGCTGTCAAGCGCGCCGGTGGGCTCGTCGGCCAGCACGATGCGCCCGCCGTTCATCAGCGCACGCGCAATCGAGACGCGCTGCTGCTGGCCCCCGGAAAGCTGGCTTGGCCGGTGGCGCAGCCGATCGCCCAGTCCGAGTGAACCCAGCAGTTTCCTGGCGCGCGCGTCGCGCTCGCCTGGGGGCATTCCCGAATAGACCGCGGGCACCTCGACGTTCTCCAGCGCGGACGCGGTGCCGATCAGGTTGTAGCTCTGGAACACGAAGCCGAACGCTTCGCGCCGCAGGCGCGCGAGGTCGTCGCGCTCGAAGCGCGAGACGTCCTCGCCGAGGAAGCGGTAGGTGCCCGTGGTAGGACGGTCGAGGCACCCCAGGATGTTCATCAGCGTGGTTTTTCCCGAGCCCGAAGCGCCCATGATCGCGATGTACTCGCCCGGATGGATTCGCAGGCTGACCCCGTGCAGCACCTGGACGTCGAGCTCTCCGCTGCGGAAGGTCTTGGTCACGTCCACCAGATCGATCAACGGCATCGAATCCGCCTTCACGGACGGCCTCCCGTTCTCGCCGCATTCGGCACCAGCGCGCTGCCGGTCTGCGCCTTCGCCGCGCCCGCCGATGCCTTGCTGCCGATCACGACTTTTTCGCCGGGCTCGAGGCCGGAGAGAATCTGGGCGGAGACGCGGTTCATCACGCCCACTCTCACTTCGCGATCCGCGACCTTGCCCTCCGCGTCGACCACGCTCACCTGCGCCGCGCCCCGGGCGAACTGGCTTCGCGGATCAATGCCGGATGCCCGCTCGCCTGCGGCTCGGGTTCCGCGCGTGCGCGCTTCTGCAGCCACAGGACGCAGCGCAGCGAGCGGAACCAGCACCGCGTCCCTTGCGCTCGAGGCGACGAAGAACACCTGGGCAGTCATCTGCGTCATCAGCGCCAGGTCCGGGTTCGCGACATCGAACAAGGCGTCGTAGAGCACGACGTTGTTCACCACCGTCGGCGTGGGCGGGATCTGCCGCAGTTTTCCGCGGAAGCGCCGGTGATCCCCGCCCAGCGTGGTGAAGTAGACATCCATGCCGACGTGCAGCTTCGGCACGTCGGCTTCCGACACCTGCGCCTGCACCGTCATCGTGGACAGGTCCGCGATGCGCATCACGATGGGCGCCTGCTGATTGGCGTTCAGCGTCTGCCCCTGCTTGGCCGCCTGCGAAACGACGGTTCCCGCAATCGGCGCGTAGATCCTGGTATAGCCGAGGTTCGCCTCGTCGCCGCGCAACGTGGACTCGGTCTGCTGCATCTGCGCCTTGATCGAATTCACCTGGGCATGGGCCGACTGCCGCGCCGCCTCGGCGCTCTGCAGCGCATCGGCCGAGGTCGCGTACTCGCGCATCAGGTTTTGCTGGCGCGTGAGCTGCAGCCCCGCGAGCGCGAGCTGCGCCTGCCGGTCGGCGAGCTGCGCGCGCTGGTTGAGCAATTGCGCCCGATCGCCGTCGACTTTGGCTTGGTAGACCGAAGGGTCGATCTCGGCGAGCAGCTGCCCGACCTTGACGACTGCGCCGATCTCCACGTGGAGCTTTTTCAGTTGCCCCGAGACCTGCGTGCCGACGTCGACGAACTCCTTGGGCTGGAGCGTTCCGGTCGCGGTGATCGCATCCTCCAGGTTCCCGCGCTGGGCGAACGCGGTGACAACATTGACGCCTGCGGCGGCAGGGCTGAACCAGGTCCGCAAGCCGTAGTAGCCACCTGCGGCAAGCAGACTGAAGGCGGCAACAACGATCGCGTAGCGGCCCACCTTGGACCCTCGCGTTCCCGCATGCGGCGGCGCGCCACTCAAGAGAGCGTCTTTCGGGGCCGCTGTGGTTTCGGTATTCGGGGACATGCCTGGCGGCGCGTTCGGGTATGAATCGTCCGCGACGCAATCCTGATCCACCCCGGCGGAACGCTCGGTTCGCTAGCGCACAGACGGTCGCTTCGCCTCACGGGAGGATGCCGCATCGACGTCAGCGGAGGATCGGCATGAACTGGGATCGTTTGGCCGGCATCTGCAGGCAATTCAAGGGGCGACTCGTAGAACGCTGGGGAAGCGCCAGCGGAAACCCGCTGATCGCCTTCGCCGGAACCCGCGATCGACTTGCGGGGCGGGCACAGGAGCGGCGCGGGATCGCCCGAGAAGTGAGCCAGCGGGAACTCGACGCGTTCTACGCCCGCAACCGCGACTGGCGGAATCTTTCGCGCTGATTTGTGGCGGAGACTAGGCCGGCGTCGCGACCGGGGCGAGCTTGACGATCTGGTAACACCCGCATGCGATCGCCTCGAGCGCCTGGCTGTCGAGGATGCGAATCTCGCCGCGGCTGTAACGGATCAGTTTCTTCTTCTGCAGCACGCCCGCAGCGTTGGTCACCGCGACGCGCAGCACACCCAGCATGTTGCCGAGCATCTCCTGCGTGAGACGGAACTGGCTCGAGCCCAGGCGGTCGCGAGTCATCAGCAGCCAGCGCGCGAGGCGGGCTTCGACGTTGTGGAAGCGGTTGCACGCCGCGGTCTGAGTGACCTGCACCATGAGATCGTGGGCATAGCGATGGACCGCACGCTGAAACGGCGGGTTGTTCGCCAACTCGATCAGAAATTGGGCCGATTTCATCCGCAGGGCCGAACCGGATCCCTGCACCAGTGCGCGAACCGGTGAATGATTCACCCCGAGGGCGACCGGAATCCCGAGCATGCCTTCACGGCCGACGAGGCCCACTTCCAGCGCCAGATGTCCCTCTGCCAGCGTGAGCAGCGACACCATGCAGTCGATAGGAAAGTAGACCTGCTGAATCGCTTCGGAGGGTTCGTAGAGCACGTCGCCAAACTTCAAACTGACCGGCTCGAGGCGGGAACTCAGGCTCTGGTACGCCTTGCGCGGCAGGGCGGCCAGCAGGCTGTTGACGGCAGGATCAAGCTTCACCCTGACAAGCTATAGCAAAACTGCTCCGCTGTATGTGCGTCCCCCCACACACAGTCGTGCGAACAGCGCGCGCGCCCCCGTCTCGAAAACGGGATCCGGCGTGCGAATCGCCTTGGACGAGCGGCGGCGCATTCGACGTCATGCTGCCGAGACGGCCCCTGGCGTGAGTGCGGCGCCAAACCGGCGCGCGATGACCGCCTGGGACTTCAGGCCATAGTCAAAAAGCGCGACGCGCTGGGCGGAGGTTTCTCCGTTTTGGCTCGCGGCATCCGCAGGCGGCAGCTTCAGCCACGCCTCGGCCTCGCCTGATCGGGAGACGATCGTCATGCCTTGCTTTCGTGCCAGATGCATCATCGCGCCGTTTTCGCTCAGGCAATGCATGAACAGCGCGGGCACTCCCCAGTTTCGAGCATGCGTGTGCGCGCGCGCGAGGAGGGCGCCGCCAATTCCGCGCCCCCGCTGCCCGGGGAGCACCGAGACGCCAAGTTCCGCGTGGTCTTGGCTACGCGCGAGATGCGCTGCGCCGAGCAGTTGCAGTTCGTCGTCGACGACGCCGAAAGTGGCGTCCCGGGCGAAATCGATCCGCTCGACGTAGGCGTGCAACGCAAAGTCGCTCGACGGCGCGCCGAAGCGCAGCCGCCGGTCCTCGGGGCTCAAGGCGATGAAGTGACGGTCGAGCGCCGGGCGCTCCGCGCTCGAGAGCTGCCTGATGGGGATGCTCATCGCCTGCCTATGCATCGAGATGGCATTCACGAAATCGGCGGGTGCGTGATGCACCGGGGCGAATCTCCGGCATCCCGGCCTCGCTCAGCGGAAATGCACGTCGCCGAACAGTCCCAGCAACCCGGCCACGATCAGGTACGCAGCGACGATGTAGTTCAGCAGCCGTGGCACGATCAGAATGAGGATGCCGGCAACCAGCGATACCAGGGGCGCCAGACTCAAGGCGAGGTTCATGAAATTTCCTTCGTGGTCGATCGTGGGAAGGCGTTGTCATTCAATGGCAAGCGGCGCTCTGGCGCGCGTCTTGAACGCCACCTTGGGTGCGCGTTTGCCTTCGAGCCTCTTGGCGCCGCGCAGCGTGGTGATTCCTCCGGCGAAGCTCTGCGCACGATATCGCCTTCGCCGTGCAACCGTCTGTGCGTCGGCGCACGCACAGAGGGCTCGGTGCGCCTGAGCGTGGCGCGCGGGGATTCGCCTATGTGGGTCAGCGCACAGCGCAACGCGCTGCGATGGCGATAATCGAACGAAGGCCAAGCGAGGTGGTATTCGATGCGCAAGATGTTCATTCCTGGTCTCGCAGCGGCTGCCGCACTCGCGCTCTGGGAAGGCACGGCGGGCGCGGGAATTTTTTCCAGCAGGGGCCCGGTCATCGCGATCGTCGCCGGTGAACTGTACCTGGGCGAGGCCGTGGGCGAGCTCGGCGGCACCGGAACGATCCGGATCCAGTCGCGCGCGAAGTCCGACGTTTCCTGCAGCGGGAAATTCACTTTCAGCCGCGATCGCGGTGACGCGGGAGACATGCAATGCAGCGACGGCGCTACCGCGACGTTCCAGTTTCAACGGCTGAGCCTCGTACGCGGATACGGCACGGGCAGCACGACTCGCGGGCCGATGAGTTTTACCTACGGGCTGACCGCAGGCGAATCCGAGCCTTACCTGGTGCTTCCCCCGGGGAAGATCCTCAGGCTGGAAAGGAATGTTCTCGTACTCGCGGACGGCATGCATGCGGCCCGCGGGACCGTAGCGCCAGTGGCCAAGACGACGACGGCGCCCGACGTGCTGCTGAGTCAGGCAACCGCGACCGTCATCGCGAGCCTGAAGCAACACAGGGATTTGCAGACCACCAGCGCCGGAAGTATCGCGGCCCTGGTTGAAGCGACGGTTCTGCCGTTGTTCGACTTCCGTCACATGACCCGGCTCGCCGTGGCCGCAAACTGGCGCCTTGCTTCGCTCGAACAGCAAAACGCGTTGGTCGGCGAATTCAAGTCGCTGCTGGTTCGCACCTACTCGGTTGCGTTGGCGAGTTACCGCGACCAGACGATCGAGTACCGGCCGCTGCGGATGGCGGCCGGCGATTCCGAAGTCATGGTGAGGTCCCTGGTCAGGCAGCCCGGAACCGAACCGGTGACGATCGACTACGACCTGGAGAAGACGGCCGCAGGGTGGAAGGTCTACGACATCAAGATTGCCGGGGTCAGCCTGATCACGACCTATCGGTCGACGTTTGCCCAGACGGTTCGCGATGGCGGCGTCGATGCCTTGATCAAGGCGCTCTCGGCAAAGAACCGGCAGACGGACCCCGCGCCTGTCCTCGGAGAGCGGCGCGCGAGCGTTGCCAGTCAGCTAGGTCGTGCCGTGGGCAGAAGCAGGCGGTCGTACTCTCGCTTCACCACCGCATAACACTCGCAGACCCGTGTTTCCAGCTTCTCCCGGTCCAGCACAGTGATCTTGCCACGGCTGTAATCGATCAGTCCATCCGCCTGCAGCTTGCCGGCGGCGTCGGTCACGCCTTCGCGGCGCACGCCCAGCATGTTCGCGATCAGTTCCTGCGTCATGGTCAGCTCGTTCGAGGGCAATCGGTCCAGGCTCAGGAGCAACCAGCGGCACAACTGCTGTTCGACCGCGTGGTGGCGATTGCACACCGCGGTCTGCGCCATCTGCGTGATCAGCGCCTGCGTGTAGCGCAGCAGAAGGTGCTGCAGGTCCCCGCCCTTGCCGAATTCCGCCTTCAGCGTGTTTGCCCTGAGGCGATAACCATCGCCCGCGCTCTGCACTACGGCGCGGCTCGGCGTCGTTTCGCCACCCATGAACAAGGCGATCCCGACCAGGCCCTCGTGGCCGACGACCGCGATCTCTGCGGAGGATCCGTCCTCCATGACGTAGAGCAGTGACACGATGCTGGTGGTGGGAAAGTACACATACCCCTGCGGGCTGCCGGACTCGTAGAGCGGCCAGCCGAGCGCAAAGCGAATCGGTTCCAGGTGCGGCAGCAGGCGCTCAATATCCACTGCAGGCAACGCGGCGATCAGGCGGTTCTGCCGGGGTGATTGGTGCGCAGACGGGGAGAGCGTTTTAACGGTCGGCATCGACAATTCTCAAGAGGGTGATGCTGGTTTTCCCGATCGGCAACCCAATCCATCGTGGGATCTTGTGTGCGATAGCATACACAAACCCTAGGCTTTTTTTAAGGGCGGGCAAGGGCCTCTCATCTGCGCTGCTCCCTGCGCCGGACGACTCGGGCTGGGTGCGGGAGTCGGGCGGCCATTCGGTCCAGCGGGCGAACCCACCTATCGTCCGGAGGTCTCGAGGAGCAGTTCTCCTTCGTCTTCCCGGAGATTTTCCGCGGAGTCATCGGAACGCTCGAAACGGCGCGCTGCCGCTTCCCAGTCGACCACCGACCACCAGGCCTTCAGATACTCGGGGCGACGGCTTTCATAGTGCAGGTAGTAGGCGTGTTCCCACACATCGTTCAGCAACAGCGCAACGCGGTCCTGCATCATCGGGTGGTCGTGGCCGGAGGTGGTCATCACTTCAAGCCTGCCGCCGTCCTGCCGGGTTTGCGCGAGCCATACCCATCCGGAGCCGAACACGCTGGCGCCCGCTTCCCCGAACCGCGCAGTGAATGCCTCGACACTGCCGAAATCGCGATCGATCGCCTCGCGGAGCCGACCCTCGGGTTGTTGGGCCGCGGCCGGCTTCATGGACTTCCAGAACAGGCTGTGATTGACGTGTCCCCCCGCGTTGTGGTGGACCGCGGTCCTGATGTCCTTCGGCAGTTCCTGCAGGTTGCGCAGCAGCCAGATCGCCGGGAAATCCCGGAACTCCGGGTATTTCTGCACTGCCGCGTTCAGCTTCTCCACGTAGCCCGCGTGGTGCACATCGTGATGCAGCCTCATGGTGCGCTCGTCGATATGGGGCTCGAGCGCCGCGTAGTCATAGGTCAGCGGAGGCAGTTGATGCCTTTTGGAGAGGGTTCCAGCGGGACGCCGGCGTTGATCGGCAGGTAGATTCACAGCGGGGCTCCAAGTGAGGCAGATCGGATGAACCGGCAAATTACGATTCGGGGCACGCGGCGTCTGTGCGCTGGCGCACACGACCAGCAGTCGTACGACCAAGGTCGGAAGCGAACCGTGGCGCGAGTGATCGATAATCGGCCATCACGCGCAGACACGCTGTGGTGATCTCGAGCGGAGCACGCCGCCATGCCGATCTATGCCCCCGGAGAAACCTGGAAGCCGGGCGAATTCGCCTCGATCCTCGCGATCGGCGATTCGTGGTTCTGGTATCCGCAGAACAACCTGCTCGAGGCGCTCGCCGGGCATCCCAGGCTGAAGGACCCTTATCGCAACATCCAGATGCTCGGCTTCAACGGCGCGAAGGTCTCGGAGTACGTCGACCGCGGCCATTCGCGCGGCCGGTACGCGAGGGCGTTCCGGCACGAACTGAATCCGCAGAACCTCCAGTACTACGTCGCGGTGATGGTGAGCGGCGGCGGCAACGACGCGGTCGATTACGGGCTCGCGCTGAAGCGCGACTGCGGCGGCTGCGATCTGCCCGAGGAATGCGTCGACGCGGACGGCATGGACGCCCTGATGAAGGACATCTCGGGAGCGCTCGGACTGCTGATTCACGACGTGCTCTGGGAATTCGGCAAACAAGGCCGCGGCGTCGATATCTTCCTGCACGGCTACGACTACCCGGTGCCCGATGGGCGCGGCTTCGATGCGCTCATGTTCAAGCTCGCGGGCCCGTGGCTCGCGCCTGCGATCGACGCCGCCGGCGTGCCGCACGACGCGACGTTGAGGAACGGCATCTGCCGCCGGCTGATCGATGGGCTCAACGAAACGCTCGCACGCTTCGCGCGGCCATCGGACGGCGTGCACTTCGTCGATTGCCGCAACGTGTTGCGCTGCGACGCGCAGTACCGCGACGACTGGGCGAACGAGCTGCACCCGACGCGGGCGGGATTCGGCCGCATCGTCGAGGAACGGTGGATTCCGCTGCTGGCGAAGCTCGCCTACGCGGATTGACATGCCGCCGCGAGGCCGCGGCTTCACGCTCGCAGAACTCGCCGTCGTACTGGCGATCGTCGCGCTCGCGCTCTGGGGCGTGCTGGGAACACTCTCCGCGCAGACCGAGTTGCGCAGCCACGAGGAGACGCGTCGGCGGCTCGAGGCCGCGACGGAAGCGCTGATCGGATTCGCGATCGTGCAGCGGCGACTGCCGTGCCCCGCGCTCGGCGCGAGCACCGGCGACGAGTCCCCGTCCGGGGGTGGAGGCTGCAGCACCTACCACGGCGGATTCCTTCCCGCGAAGACGATCGGTTTTCAGCCCACCGACGCGGCGGGCTACGCGCTCGACGCCTGGGGCAACCGGATTCGATACGCGGTTTCGAACGCGCTCACGGGTTGCATCGGCGCTGCGGCGGTGCCGCACTTCACTTCCGCGGCGAACCTGAAAGCGAACGGCGTGAGCTGCCGTCCGAACGACATCGACCTGTGCCTGAGCGCGCAGGGCACGACGCCGAATTCCTGCGCGAGCAGCGCGAACCGCGCGGTGAGCACCGAGACCGTGGCGATCGTCGTGCTCTCCACCGGCAAGAACGGCGCGATCCCGAGCGCGCACGGTGCCGACGAACTGGCGAACCTGGACGGCAATCCCGTGTTCGTGAGCCGCACGCCAAGCGGTCCGGAAGCAAGCGGCGGGAATTACGACGACCTCGTGGTCTGGGTACCGGTCGGCATCCTTTATGCGCGGTTGATCGCGGCAGGCGTCCTGCCCTGAGAGAGACGCGGTGCGCGCGCCGCGCGGTCGCCGCGTATCGGTCCGACCGCGTCCTAGGTCGGTGCCGCGAGCCACCAATGCACTGCTACCACAGGAGCATTGTCAGAGTCCGCGCGGTGGCCGGAGACTCCGTCCCGCTGGCCTTGTCGTCACCCAAACGCGGAGGGAGGAAACATGAAACCGATGCAGAGAGGATTTACGCTGGTGGAAATCGCAATCGTGCTCGTCATCATCGGACTTCTGATCGGTGGCGTTCTGAAGGGACAGGAACTGATCACTCAGGCGAAAATCAAGAACGTCGTCGCAGATTTGACGGGCATCTCCGCGGGAGTTCTCGGCTACCAGGACCGCTACCGCTCGCTTCCGGGCGATGACGGCGGCGCGGCGGGGCGCTGGGCCACGGCGCCGGCCGCGGTGTCAGGAAACGCCAACGGGCAGATCGCCGGCAGCTACAACGCGGACTGTGCCGCGGGCACTGCGCCCGAAAGCTGCCAGTGGTGGGATCACCTGCGGCGCTCCGGCCTGATATCCGGCGCGGGCGCGCGGCAGCCGACCAATGCGCTCGGCGGGATCGTGGGCGTGCAGATGGGTGATGCCGGCACCCCCATCGGCCCGGTTCTCGGCGCCGACGCCTCCGGCAGCGGCGGGATCACCGGGTTGATCCTGTGCTCGGCCAATCTGCCCGACAAGATCGCGCAGGCGATTGACGTGCAACTCGACGACGGCGTGCCCTCTACGGGAAGCGTACGCGCGCAGCTGCAGTCGGACGCGAACCCCGCGGTCGCGAAGCAGGCTGCGACGGCTTATGCGGAGACCGGCACCAATCAGTACCTCGTGTGCCGAACGCTCTGACAGGGTGCTGCAATTTCGCGCCTCCCGGGTTTTGGGGTTTCCCCGATCTCGGGCTTTCGGCATGAATCTCGCCGAAAGACCGAGACCATGGAAGGGCAAAACCCGCGCGGCGCTCGAATCAGGCGCTGGAGGCGAAACGACCCCTCAGGCCGCCTGCTTGAGCGCGAGCGCTTTTCGTGTGTTGCACCGTTCGATCAAACGTGCAGCGGTTGCGGCAGCCGGGATGTGGGGGTTTCCCCGATCTCGGTCTTTCGGCATGAATCTCGCCGAAAGACCGAGACCATGGAACACCCAAACCCGCACGGCATCCGCGTCAGGCGCGGGCGCCGTCAGTCGCCCTCAGGCCGCCTGCTTGAGCGCGAGCGCCTTGTCGGTCGCTTCCCAGGTGAACTCGGGCTCCTCGCGGCCGAAGTGGCCGTAGGCCGCGGTCTTCTCGTAGATCGGGCGCAGCAGGTCGAGCATCTGGATGATGCCCTTCGGCCGCAGGTCGAAGTGCTGCTCGACGAGCCGGGCGAGCGCGTCGTCGGAAATCTTCCCCGTGCCGTGCGTGGTTACCATCACGCTCGTCGGGCGCGCGATGCCGATCGCGTACGACACCTGCACCAGGCACTTGGACGCAAGGCCCGCGGCGACGACGTTCTTCGCCACGTAGCGTGCCGCGTAGGCCGCCGAGCGGTCGACTTTCGACGGATCCTTGCCGGAAAACGCGCCGCCGCCGTGAGGTGCCGAACCGCCGTAGGTATCGACGATGATTTTGCGTCCGGTCAGGCCGCAGTCGCCTTTCGGCCCGCCGATCTCGAACGCGCCGGTGGGATTGACGAGGTACTTGATCGCGCCCTTGACGTGGCTCTTCGGCAGCACCGGCTTGATGATGTTCTCGATCACCGACTCTTCGATCTCCTTGTGCGAAATCCCCGGCGTGTGCTGGGTCGACAGCACCACGGTTTCGATGCCCTCGGGGCGGCCGTTGACGTATTTCACCGTCACCTGCGACTTGGCATCGGGCCGCAGCCACGGCATTCGCCCGTCGCGGCGCAATTCCGACTGCCGCTCGACGAGGCGGTGCGCGAGGTAGATCGGGAGCGGCATGAGGCTCGGCGTTTCGTCGCAGGCATAGCCGAACATCAGGCCCTGGTCCCCCGCGCCCTGCTCGAGATCGAGCCCCGTACCTTCGTCGACGCCCTGCGCGATGTTGGGCGACTGCTGCCCGTAGGCGACGAGTACCGTGCAGGTGTGCGTGTCGAAACCGACCTTCGGGTCGGTGTAGCCGATGCGCTTGATGGTCTCGCGCGCGACCTCGTCGTAGTTGACGTGGGCGCGGGTCGTGATTTCGCCGGCGAGCACCACGAGGTTGTCCTTGACCAGCGTCTCCGCGGCGACGCGCGAGTGCTTGTCCTGCCTTAAAATCGCATCCAGCACGGCGTCGGAAATCTGGTCTGCAACCTTGTCCGGATGCCCCTCGGATACCGACTCGGAGGTGAAGAGAAATTCGTTCATGGGGTGGCTCGAAAAACGGGGTTGCAAGGATACCAGATGTCGCAGCTGCTGATGCGGCTGGCGGCGCGGTTTCCGCTCGGTGTCTTGCACGCGGCGGGCGCGCTTCTCGGCTGGCTGATCTACGCGGCGTCGCCCACCTACCGCAGGCACCTGCGCGGGAACCTGGAACTCGCCGGGTTTCGCGACGCGGCGACGCGGCGCGCGGCGATCGCCGAGGCGGGCAAGATGATCGCCGAATTGCCGGCGATCTGGTATCGGCCGCATGAGGAGGTCGCGGCGCTGGTGCGCGCAGTCGAAGGCGACGCGGACGTGCTCGAACAGGCGGCACGCGCACGCGTGTTTTTGGCGCCGCACATGGGATGTTTCGAAGTCACTTCGCTCTACGCCGCCACGCGCATGCCGATCACCGTGCTGTACCGCCCGCCAAAACTCGCGTGGCTCGATCCGCTGATGCGCGAGGGGCGCGAGCGCGGCCGCGTCCGGCTCGCGAGCGCCGATCGCTCTGGCGTGAGACAGGTGCTCGCAGCGCTCAAGCGCGGCGAGGCGGCGGGATTCCTGCCCGATCAGGTTCCGGGCGTCGGCGAAGGCGAGTGGGTGGAGTTTTTCGGCAAATCCGCCTATACGATGACGCTCGCCTCGCGGCTCGCCGCGAGGCCCGATGTCACCTGTTGCCTCGCGTACGCGCGCCGGCTGCCGAGAGGCCAGGGCTACGCGCTCGTGTTGCGCCGCTTGCCGGCTGCGCGCGAGGGGGAAAGCGACGCACGGCGCGTCAACCGCGCGCTGGAGGCGCTGGTGAAGGATTGCCCGGAGCAGTATCTCTGGGGCTACAACCGCTACAAGAGGCCGCGCGGCGCGCAGGAACCGCTCGAAGGCGAATCGGTGCGCGCTGCCGCGGGTGAGTAAGGGCTGGAAAGGCGGGAATTGACTCGAGTCGTGATTGCGCTGATGTGGTTGGTTCGCTTTCTGCCGCTCCAAGCGCTGGCCGCGGTCGGCAGCGCGGCCGGCATGGTCGCGTATTACCTCGTGCGCGAGCGGCGCGAGGTGACGCGCATCAATCTCGCAAAGTGTTTTCCGCAAATGCGGGCCGCCGAGCGCGAACGGCTGGCACGGGCGCATTTCCGCGCCTTCGGGCGAAGCTTCGTCGAACACGCGCTGCTGTGGTGGGCGCCGCGCGATCGAATCGAGCGCCTGGTCCGGGTCTCCGGACTCGATCGCCTGCGCGAGCAGCGCGGCACCCCGGTGATTCTGCTGGCACCGCATTTCCTCGGTTTCGATGCCGGGTTCACGCGGCTTGCCTGCGAAATCGACATGGTGGCGATGTACGCGCGCCAGAAGGATGCGCTCCTCAGCGAGCGCTTGGAGCAGGGCCGCACGCGCTTCGGGGACCAGCGGCTGGTGTCGCGCCAGGAAGGCGTTCGCGCGATCCTCGGAGCGCTGCGCGAGGGCCGGCCGTTCTTCTACCTGCCCGACCAGGACTACGGCCCGAACGAGTCGATCTTCGTGCCGTTCTTCGGGGTGTCGGCGGCCACGGTGCCGGGTCTGTCCAGGCTTGCGCGCCTCGCGGGCGCCAGGGTCATGCCCTGCGTGACGCGGATTCTCCCGGGCGGCGAAGGCTACGCGCTCGAAATCGAGCCGCCGTGGGAGGGGTTCCCGACCGCGGATCTCGCCGCCGACACGCGGCGCATGAACGCGTACATCGAGCGCAAGGCGAGCGAAATTCCCGAGCAGTACCTGTGGATGCACAAGCGGTTCAAGACCCGGCCGCCGGGGGAGGCGAGGTTCTACGCATGAAACTGCGCACTGCGGCCATCGGCGTCGGCTACATGGGGCGCTTTCATGCGCAGAAACTCGCCGCGCTGGAAGCTTCGGGTCTGGTCGCGGTGGCCGATGCGAGCGAGGCGCGCGCGAAAGAGGTGGCGGGCGAGTTGGGCTGCGCCGCCGAGACCGATTTCCGGCGCCTGCTCGGCAGGATCGATGCGGCGTGCGTCGCAGTGCCGACCGAGCGGCATCACGAGGTGGTGGGTGCCTGCCTCGACGCGGGGGTGCACGTGCTGGTCGAAAAGCCGCTCGCGCGCTCGGTCGCGGAAGCCGACGACCTGCTTGCGCGCGCCCGCGCGAAACGGCTCGTGTTGCAGGTCGGGCACCTGGAGCGGTTCAACCCGGCATTCCGCGCGCTGGCCGCGCAGCCGGGGCGCGCGCTGTTCATCGACATCGAGCGGCTCGCGCCGTTCAAGCCCCGCGGCACGGACGTCGACGTGGTGCTCGATCTGATGATCCACGACCTGGATCTGGTTCTCGCGCTCGCGCGCGCCGAAGTGGAAGGCGTGAGCGCCTGCGGATTTCGCGTCCTCACCGACGCCATCGACATCGCGAACGCGCGCATCGAGTTCGCCGACGGCTGCGTGGCGAGCGTTTCGGCGAGTCGCGTGAGCCAGTCTGCGGTGAGAAAGCTCCGCGTCTTTCGTCATGACCTGTACGTGTCCGCCGACCTGCAGGGCCACAGCCTGAGAAACGTGCGCCGAGCCGAGGGCGGCGTATCGGAATCCGAGGCGCGGTTCGAGCGCACCGACGCGCTCGCGGTGCAGACCGACGCTTTCCTGCGTGCGGTGCGCGAGAACAGCGCGCCCGAAGTAAGCGGCGAGGAGGGCCGGCGCGCGCTCGATCTCGCGCTGCGCGTCGGCGAACTCATCCGCAAGCGGCTCGAGCGCGTCGCGCCATGACCCGGGTCGCGTTCACCAAGATGGAAGGCGCCGGCAACGACTTCGTCGTCGTCGATGCGACCAGGCAGCCGTTCGCGCTGACGCCGGAACAGCTCAGGCGCCTGGCCGACCGGCATTTCGGCGTCGGCTGCGATCAGGTCCTGGTGGTCGAGCCGGCGTCGAGCGCCGGCGTCGATTTCCGCTATCGCATTTTCAACGCCGACGGCGGCGAGGTCGAACAGTGCGGCAACGGCGCGCGCTGCTTCGTGAAGTTCGTGCATGCGCGCGGGCTGACCGCGAAGCGCAAAATCCGCGTCGAAACGCGCTCCGGGATCATCGCGCCGCGGCTCGAGGCCGATGGCGAGGTCAGCGTCGACATGGGGCCGCCGCGGTTCGAGTCGCCGCTCGTGCAGGCGATTGACCTCGACGGCGAGCGCATCGAGCTCGCGATCCTTTCGATGGGCAATCCGCATGCGGTCCAGCGGGTCGAGAGTGCCGATCGGGCGCCGGTGGCGAGCCAGGGGCCGCGGATCGAGTGCCATGCGCGATTTCCAGACCGCGTCAACGCGGGCTACATGCAGGTGCTCGACCGGCATGCGATCCGACTGCGCGTCTGGGAGCGCGGTGCAGGCGAGACACTTGCCTGCGGCACGGGCGCCTGCGCCGCCGCGGTGAGCGGGATGGCGCGCGGGCTCATCGAGTCTCCGGTCCGCGTCGAGACGCGCGGCGGCGCGCTCACGATCTCCTGGGCAGGGGAGGGCAGCCCGGTGTGGATGAAGGGACCGGCGCGAGCCGTGTTCGAAGGCGCGATCGAACTCGAGCCTTAGCAACGCGCCGCGCGAGCGCAATCCGGTCATGCACCTCATCGCCTACTTCACCGCCGCCGAGCGCCGGCTGTGGCGCTGGGCGGGCGGGCGGCTGACGGACGAAACCCGATTCACGGCGGACGAACGCGGCCTCGCGGACTGGCACGACCGTCTTGCGCGAAGCAACGGCGCGCTCCTGACCATCGTTGCCGACCTTGCCGGCGACGAGTTTCACGAGGAGAAGATCCCTCGGCTCCGCGGCGGCGATCGGGCGGCGGTCCTGCGGCGGCGTCTTGCGCAACGCTTCGACGGCGCGCGCCTCGCTGCTGCGCTTAGGCTGGGCCCGAGCCCAGGCGGGCGCAACGAGGAGCGATGGTTGCTCGCATCCGTATCCGGAGCTCGCCAGTTCGATCCGTGGCTGGACGCCTTGCGCCCGGCGCATATCCGTCTTGCCGGCTTCACCTCGACCGCGCTGCTTGCCCCCGAGGTGATTGCGAAGGGCGGCGATCAGCCGGCGAACGAACTCTTCGTGAGCGTCCATTCGACCGGGTTGTGCGAAGGCATTCTGGAGCGGGGCCGGCTGCGTTTTTCGCGTTTCGAGCCGAGCCGGCCAGGCGGCGAGAATGAATGCGCGCATTGGCTGCGCGCAGAGCTCGATCGACTCGCCGGCTACCTCGAAACGCTGCGCGCGTCACCCGCGCGGGGGGCGATCCCGGTCACCGTCATCGCGAAGAACGCGTTGCGCCGCTCGATCGAGCATGCCGTGGCGGACGACGCGCGCTTTGCGCTTCGTTTCGAGGCGCAGGAGTCGATCGCGCGCAGGCTTGGCCTGCGCGAGGCGCCGGCAGGATCGGGCGCAGAGGCGGTCTTCCTCGCGCAGGCGGCGCGGCGGCTGCCGCGCGAACAGTTCGCCGGTGCCGGGGACCGCCGCGAGTTCATTCACTGGCGACAGCAGCGCGCGCTGCTCTCCGGAGGTGCATTCGCCGCCGTCGCCTGCGCAATCGTCGCCGGCGCGCAATGGCACCGGGCGGGCGAGACGGGCGAGGAGGCGCGGGCGCTGCGCATCGAGGCGACGGCGATCGCGCAGCGCCACGAGCGCATCGCGAGCGCGCGGCCCGAGCTTCCCACGAGCGCGCAGAACCTGCGCATTGCCGTGGGCGAGATGCGCCGCGTGGTCGCGAAAACGGTTCCGCCGGAAGCCGCGCTCGCGCACCTCGCGCGCGCGCTCGAGCGCTGTCCCGGAATCGAACTCGAGGCGCTCGCGTGGGCTCTGCAGCCGCTCGAAGCAGGGGATGCCGCTGCGAAGGACCGGCCGACGCAGACGCTCGAAATCACGGCACGCGTGGGTGCCGCGCCGCGCTCCGACGTGCGAACGATCGGCGCGGAGATCGCCCGCTTCGCAGCGGCACTGCAGGGCGATTCGGGCTGGCGGGTCGAGCGCACGCGGCTGCCGTTCGATCTGACGCCACAGGGCACGCTGAGCGGCGAGGATGCGGCAGCGGAACGCGCGTCGCCGTCGTTCTTCATTGCGATCGCGCGAGCGCTCGAATGACGCAGCCGGCTCGGCGGGATCGAATGCCGTGGACTGCGGCGCTCGCCGCGCTCGCATTCGCAGCCATCGGCGCCGCGGCGCTCGCCTGGACGCACGCAGCGCTTCGGTCGGCGAATTCCGAGCTTGCGGCGGCGCGGCGCGATCGCGCGCAGGCCGACGAACGGTTCGCGCGCGGCGCGGTCGAGGCTCGCGAAATTGCCGCCGGCGAGGAGATGTATCGCAGGCTGCTCGAGCGGAAGATCGTCGGCGCGGAACGGCGTCTCGAATGGAGCGAGGCGCTGGCACGGATTCGCGAGCGCCGCAACCTTCGGGACCTGCGCTACCAGATCGCGCCCCGCCGCATGCTGCGTTCGGTGGCCGGCGAGCCGGGGACGATCGCGATTCACGCGAGCACGCTGAAAATCGAGTTGGGCCTGCTCCACGAGGGCGACCTGCTCGGGTTGCTCGGCGATCTGCGACGGTCCGGATACGCCCACCCCGCGGTCACGCGCTGTGCGATCGCGCGCAACCCGCAACGCGGCGACGCGACCGCGCCGCGACTTCGCGCGAACTGCGAAATCGAGCTCATCACGCTCGAGGACGGAGGCTCGCGCACATGAGGTGGATGCGCGCTCTGCTCCCCGTCTGTTTGGCGGCGCAGGCGATGCCCGGGCTGGGCGAGGAACCGGGACGCCTGTTCTTTACCCCCGCTGAGCGAAAGGCGCTCGACATCGAGCGTCGCGATGCTGCGCGCGGCGCGGCGCCGGTTGCGGCAGCGGTGAAAATCGACGGCGTTCTGCTGCGTCCGGGACGCCAGGGCACCGTCTGGATCGACGGCACGGCGCGCGATTTGCGCATCGACGCGGGTCGTCCGCACTCGCGCACTGCGGGCGAAGTGATGCTGCGCGGCGGTGGAGGGGAACGCATCGACGCCCGCGTGGGGAGCACCGTCGATCCGACTGCGGGAATTGCTCGCGACCCGATCGAGCACGGCGCGATCGCGAAACGCCGGCGATGACTCGCGTGCGCCTCCAACGCGGCGCAACGCTGCTCGTGTTCGCAGCAGCGCTGGCCGGCGCCACCGCGTGGTTCGCGGTGAGCGCGCTTGCCCGCTCGGCGGCAGGCGGCGCGGAACGCGAAGCGCGCAGCGGCCTGGCGCTCGCCAAGGCGAAACGCGCGCTGCTCGCCTACGTCGCGCATTACGCGGCGCGATCGGATCACCAGGTTCCCGGACGGATGCCCTGCCCCGAGCCGCTCTCGCCGCCCGCCGGGCAGGAAGGCATGGCTGCGTCGCTCAGCTGCAACAGCAACACGCAAGCCTATGTCGGACGCCTGCCGTGGCGAACCCTGGGCATCGAGCAGTTGCGCGACGGTCATGGCGAGCCGCTCTGGTACGTATTGGGTCCGGGTTTCCGCGCTGCGCCGATCAACTTCGAAAGCCCCGGCCGGCTGACGCTCGACGGCGCCGCCAACGCCGTGGTCGCGATCGTCATTGCGCCGGGCGCACCGCTCGATACGCTTGCCATTCCCGAGCCGCCTGCGGCGGGCTGCGCGCGCACCGGCCAGAGCGCGCTTCGCTATCCGAAGCCATTCGTTGCCTTCGATCCGGTGCAGTTCCTGGATTGCGGCAATGCGACCGGCAATTTCCAATCCGCCGGAAGCTCGGGGTGGTTCAACGACCGCGTGATCGCTGTGACCGCAGCGGAGCTGATGGACGCGATCGCCGGGCCGCTCGCAGACCGGCTGCAGCGCGTGGCTGCCCCCGCGATCATGGCCTGGGACCAAGCCGAATTCGCCGCCGCCGGAAAAAGCTGGGGCGTGACGCACGCCTTGCCCTACCTGCCGTTTGCCGCCGCCTTCGGCAATCCGGCCTCGAGCGGCTACTGCGGCGCGCCCGGCGTGTTCGAAGGCCTGCCGCCGCTTGCGCCGCGCTCGAGCGCGGCTTGCGGCACGGCCTGGGGCGGCACTGCCTCGCAGCTCTCCGGGCTCGTCGATCTGGGTTGCGTGGCGGTCGCAGCCGAACTGCGCTGCAGCTTCCGCGCCACCGGCAGTCCGTCGCCGCCTTCGGTGCGCATCAATGCCGTGGCGCCGCGCGTTGCCGCGAGCTTTCGCGGCACCCTGATCGCGCAGGACGTCGCGGTCTCGCACGGCGGCAGCGTGCTGCTGGCGCTCTCGATTTCTGCCGCCACGGCGAACGCGGGCGCGGTGATCGACGCGAGTTGGCCCGCGCCGATCGGTGCCGGAGCGATCCTCACCGTCGCGGTTCCGCAGCTACCGGACGCGCGGCTGCTTTCGGACCCGCGGCTCGCGTGGTTCTTCAACAACCAGTGGCAGCGGCACGTCCACTATGCGCTTGCAACCAGCGCAGCCGCCGGCGCGAGCGACCCCTGCAGCGCGCCCGGCGATGCCGGCTGCCTCGCGGTGCACGGGTTGGCGCCGTCGACCGGAAACTTCTGGGACAAGCGCCTGGTGCTCACGCTGATGGGACGCGCGCTTGGCGGGCAGTCGCGCTCCTGCGCGACCGACACGAACGCCAATCTGGTGGCCGATTGCGACGATCCGGCGCAATACCTGGAGGCTGAAAATGCAATCGCCGGAGATCGGCTGTTCCGCGCCGATCTGCGGCTGCCCAATCCGGCGGCGGCTCCGCAACCCTGGCCCGCGTTCAACGACCGCGTGGCGCCATGCCCATTGCACTACACGCGGCAGGGCGGGGCGACGGTGCCGGTCTGCGGTTGAGCCAGCCGGCCGCTCAGCGCCGGCCTTCGAGGAAGGCCCGCACCAGCGCCTGCGTCCCGCTGCTCGCGAGCAGATTTTCGGTCGCGGCAAGTTCCATCCCGTAGCCGTCGCGTTCCGGCTTGCCCGCGGCGCCGATGCAACGCTTGCAGGCCTCGAGCGAAGCTGCGGGCAGGGCACCGATGCGCTCGGCGAGCTCGCGCGCCCTCGCGGGCAGCGCGTCCTTTTCCACGGCCCAGTGCACGACGCCGAGCTCGGCGGCCTGCGAACCGTTCACGACTTCCGCACCGAGGATCAGGCGCTTCGCCGCCGGCTGGCCGCACAGAATCGCAAGGCGCTGCGTGCCGCCCGCGCCGGGCAGCAGCCCCAGACGCGCTTCCGGCAATCCGAGCTTCGCGGCGCTTGAGGCGATGCGCAGGTCGCAGGCGAGCGCGAGTTCGAGCCCGCCGCCCATCGCCGCGCCGCCGATCTCGGCGATCGAGACCAGGCGCGATTCTTCCAGCCGCGCATAGGCGCGCTGCATCTCGCGCACCAACTGGATCATTTCCGCGCGGCCTTCGGCACTCGCGAAGCGCGAGCGCATGAGTTCGAGATCCGCCCCCGCGCTGAAGGCGCGCTCGCTGCTGCGGATGAGAATCACCGAGACCGCCGCCGCGCTTTCGGACTCGTGGATCACCTCGTGCAGCCGCGCGATCCAGTCCTCGTCGATCGCGTTGACCGGCGCGCGCGCGAGCGTCGCGGTGGCGATCGGACCGGTCATCTCCAGGCGGATCATCGCGGCGCCTTCTTGCCCTTGGCCGTGAGGAACGGTTCCACCAGCAGCTTGAGTCCTTCCCTCACGTAGGCGTTCAGGCTGTAGCGCTTGCGAAAGGCCCAGCTCTTCAGCGCCCAGGCGTGGGCGAAGTGCACGTACTGGTAGACCAGAAGCGGTGCGTTCACTCGGCGCATGTAGCCCTGGCTCACGCATTCGCGCAGGCAGCCTTCGAGCAGCCGGTTGGTGCGGGTTTCGCCTTCCATGATGTAGCGGCGCCGCTCGGGGCGCAGCGACTTGGTCGAGCGGTAGGTGAGGACGGTGGCCTCGCGCCGCCGGTCGATCACGCGGCAGTAGGTGTGGATCGCGACGCGCAGGCGCTCGAGCGGGTGCGTCAGGCCCTCGAGCGATTGCGGAATCTCCCGCTCGTAGGTCTCGAGGACGTCCTTCAGCGAAAGGTAGAGCAGGTCGTCCTTTTCTCGGAAATACTGGTACACCAGTCCGACGCTGATGCCGGCTTCGCGCGCGATGCTCTGGATCGTGGTGTTGTAGTAGCCCTGCTCGGAAAACAGCTTCACCGCGGCGCGAATGATCTCGGCGCGCCGCGATTCCACCAGCCGCGGGTCCGAGACCTGCGCCTCGACCGTGGCGTGCGAGCTCAGCCGCGCCCTCCCAGCACCGCGCCGCCGATCACGAGCTTCTGGATTTCGCTCGTGCCCTCGTAGATGCGCAAGGCGCGGATTTCGCGGTACAGCGACTCCACCGGCACGCCGGAGACGACCCCGGTGCCGCCGAACAGCTGCACCGCGGAATCGATCACGCTTTGCGCGGCCTCGGTGGCGTAGAGCTTGGCCATCGCGGCCTCGCGCGTCACGCGGCGGTGCTGAACGTCCTTGACCCACGCCGCCCGATACACCAGAAGCGCCGCGGCATCGACCTGCAGCGCCATTTCGGCGATGCGCGCCTGCGTGAGCTGGTGCTCGGCGAGCGGCTTGCCGAACACCGAGCGCTCGCGCGAGCGCGTCACCGCCTCGTCGAGCGCGCGGCGCGCGAACCCGAGCGCCGCCGCGCCGACGGTGGTGCGGAACACGTCGAGCGTCGCCATCGCGATTTTGAAACCCTCGCCGGGCTCACCGAGCAACGCCGTGCCGGGGATCCGGCAGCCGCGGAATTCGATCGTCGCGAGCGGATGCGGCGCAATCAGCGGGATGCGCGCCGTGATTTCCAGGCCCTCGGTGGGCGCATCGACGATGAACGCGGAAAGTCCCTTCGCGCCGGGGGCTTCGCCCGTGCGCGCAAAGACCACGTAGTGATCCGCGATGCCGCCGTTCGAAATCCAGGTCTTGGTGCCGTCGAGCACCCAACCGTCGCCGTCCCTGCGCGCCGTGGTGGCGAGGGCGCCGACGTCGCTGCCGGCCTGCGGCTCCGAGAGCGCGAACGCGGCGATGCGTTCGCCGCGTCGCACCGGCGGCAGATAGGCGTATCGCTGCCGCTCGTTGCCGAACAGCGAAATCGGGCCCGTTCCCAGGCCCTGCATCGCGAAGCAGAAATCGAACAGCCCTTCGTGGCGTGCGAGCGTATCGCGGCTCAGGGCGATCGCGCGGACGTCGAATTCGCCGTCCGACTCCAGGGCGCAGCAGACATTGAGAAACCCGGCGGCGCCGAGGCGCGAAACGATTTCCCTGCACGCCGAGTCGAGCGCAGCGTCATCGTCCAGGTCGTGGGCCAGGCCGTCGAGCTTGCGCCGTGCAAAATCGTCGAGCTGTACTGCGATGGCGCGGTGTCGCGGCTCGAAGAACGGCCACTCGAGAAAGCTGCGATCGGGCATTCGGTCAGTTGCCCTCGAACGCCGGCTTCTGCTTCTGCACGAACGCATTGTAGGCGCGCTCGAAATCCATCGTCTGCATGCAGATCGCCTGGGCCTCGGCCTCGGTTTCAAGCGCCTGTTCGATCGTCATGCTCCACTCCTGGTGCATGCACTTCTTGGTCATTGCGTGCGCGAAGGCGGGGCCGTTGGCGAGCGCGAGCGCCATTTCCTGGGCGCGCGCGAGCACCTTGTCCCTGGGCAGCAGCTCGTTGAAATAGCCCCAGGCGAGACCTTCCTGGGCGCTCATGGCGCGCCCCGTGTACATCAGTTCGGCGGCGCGTCCCTGACCGATGATGCGCGGCAGGATCGCGCAGGCGCCCATGTCGCAGCCGGCGAGTCCGACGCGCACGAACAGGAACGCGGTCTTGCACTCGGGCGTTGCGTAGCGCAGGTCGCAGGCCATCGGGATGATGGCCCCGGCGCCCGCGGAGATGCCGTCCACCGCGGCGATCACGGGTTGCGGGCAGTTGCGCATCTCCTTGATCAGGTTGCCGGTCATCCGGGTGAAGTACAGCAGTTCCGGCATTTCCATCTTCACCAGCGGCCCGATGATGTCGTGGACGTCGCCGCCGGAACAGAAGTTGCCGCCTTCGCCCGTGAACACCACCGCGCGCACGTCTTCGGCGTACTGCAGCCTGTGGAAGGTGTCGCGGAGTTCCGCGTAGCTCTCGAGCGTGAGCGGGTTCTTGCGCTCCGGGCGGTTCAGCGTGACGGTGGCCACGCGGTCCTTCACCTCCCAGCGGAAATGCTGCGGCTTCCACTCCGCGGCTTTGAGTTTGTACATGGTCTTCCTTTCTTTCGGAGAAATCGGGTCAGCCGGCCATCGTCAGGCCGCCGGAGACCGACAGCACCTGGCCGGTCACGAAGGCGGACTGCGGGCTGGAGAAAAACAGGATCGCGTCGGCGATTTCCGAGGGCTTCGCGAGCCTGCGCATCGGTGTGACGCGCGTGAACGCCTCCTTGATCTTGTCCGGCACCGCAGCGAGCAGCGGGGTGTCGGTCGGGCCCGGGCAGACGCAGTTCACCGTGATGTCGTAGCGCGCCAGTTCGCGCGCGAGCGATTTGGTGAACGCGATGGCGCCGCCCTTGGCCGCGGAATAGACGGTCTCGCCGAGGCTGCCGACGCGCCCCGCGTCGCTCGAGACGATCACGATCTTGCCCGCGCCCTTCGCGATCATCGGCTCGACGAAGGCGCGCGTCACGGCGATCGGCCCCATCAGGTTCAGGTCGATCAGCTTGCGCCAGAATTCCGGCGTGTTCTGGACGAACGGCTCGGTCCGCCCCCAGCCGGCGACGTTGGCGACGATGTCGACGCGCTCCCGCAGCGAGACTGCCTTCTGCCGGAAGGACTCGATCGAGGCCGCGTCGGTGACGTCGAGCCGGATGAAATCCGCGCCGCCGCCCTGCGCGCGGATCGCCGCCGCGGCTTCTTCACCCGCGGCCTCCGCGATGTCGCCGAGCAGCACGTGGGCGCCGTGCGCCGCGAAAAGCTCTGCCGTGGCGCGGCCGATGCCCGAGGCCGCGCCGGTGATCACTGCCGTCTTGCCTTCCAGTTTCATGAGGGTCTCCTTGACTGAATGATCATTCATTCAGGCAGTGGCGTCAAGGGCGGCGGGGAGGTACCCGACACTTCCGCGATTGACATGTGCGGCACATGTTCCTATGCTCGCAACATGTCAGTCATGGTTCAGATTCGCAACGTGCCGAACGAGCTCCACCGGCGTCTCAAGGCGCGCGCGGCGCTTGCCGGGATGACCCTATCGGAGTACCTGCTGCACGAAATCCGCCGCGCGGCCGAGCGGCCGTCGGTCGAGGAGCTTCGTGCGAGGCTGCAGGGCCGCGCCGTCGTGGCGCCATCGACTCCGCCGGCGCGCGCGGTGCGCGCCGAACGCGACGGCCGGTGATCGTCCTCGACGCCTCGGTCGTGCTCGAGGTGCTTCTGCGAATGCCCGCCGGCGTGGCGTTGGAGGAACGCCTCTTTGAGGCCGATGAAACGTTGCACGCGCCGCATCTGCTTGACGTGGAAGTGGCACAGGTCCTGCGCCGCTATGCGCTCGCCGGCGAGGTCGAGGCGGACCGCTGCCGCGCGGCACTGGATGACCTCGCGGGCCTGGCGCTCACCCGGTATCCGCATGACTTCCTGATGCCGCGCGTCTGGGATCTGCGCGGAAATCTTTCGGCGTACGACGCCGTGTACGTCGCGCTCGCGGAGGCGCTCGAGGCGCCACTTCTCACCCGGGACCAGCGCCTGGCGAACGCCCCGGGGCACGGGGCGCGCGTCGAGGTCGTCTGACGGCGCCCGGGCGCTGATCGCCAACTGGCGCCGAGACTGCAACGACGAGGCGAGGCCGCACAGTTCGTTGGGGCGGACATCGGCGGCCAGTAACATACGTTCGCTCGCCGGAAGGTTCGAGCCCGCGTTGGCTCCCCGGATAGGGCTCGAACTGGTAGCCACGTATTTGCCGGCGCCAATGGCCGTTCACAGTCGAACTGAGTCGCACGAACTCAGCTTTCGGGAGGCGCGGCTGCCAACCGGACGGCGCAACGACATCCCTGTCGCCTTCGGATACCGGCAGGTCCCAGCGGAAGTGGACGAGCGTCCGAAGAGGCCGCGGTCGTCGCGTATCGGCGTAGCTTGTCGACGTGCGCTGCCATGACCAAGTGGGGTTGGTGAGCCGGTCAGCAGCTTACTCTGGTTATCGAAACATGATAACATCAGCGCATGATCGAGAGCTTTGGCAACCGGCTTGCCGAAGATCTGTTCTATGACCGCCCTTCAAAGCAGGTACGCGCCTTCCCGCCAGAGTTGCGTCGAGCGGCTCGGCGAAAACTGCTCTATCTGCATGATGCGGCGGAACTTGCGGATTTGCGGTCGCCGCCGGGCAATCGCCTTGAGGCGCTTAGGTGGGACCTCGCCGGTCGTTACTCGGTCCGGATCAACGATCAGTGGCGGATCGTGTTCAAGTGGGAGAAGGGAAACGCCACCCATGTGCAGGTTATGGACTATCACTGAGCGGAACACCGCGGAGCGACTGATATGAAGCAACCGCCAAACCCGTTTCATCCCGGCGAGATCCTGCTCGAGGAATTTCTCAAGCCAGGCGGCAAGACTCAGCTCGCCCTCGCGAAAGACCTCGGCTGGACGCGTGCGCGGCTGAACGAATTCGTCAAGGGCAAGCGCGGTGTTACCGCCGATGCGGCGCTCGATCTCGCGCGCGTGCTGGGAACCTCGGCGAAGCTCTGGATGAACCTGCAGTCGACCTACGACCTCGATCAGGCCGCGAAGCGGCGCAAGGCCGCCTGAGAAGAGATTCCGCCTTCACAGCACCTTCCACCACGGTGCCGCCAGAACGTCCGGCGCGATCCATTCCAGTTTCATGGCATGGATGATAATCATCCATGCTATGGATAATTAGGCGAGCGGCTTGACGAACGCCAGCCGGCCGGAGGGGCCGAAGCCCGCGTGCACGAAGAACTCGAGCAGGCCGATGTCGCCGAGCGCGACCACCGTCTCCACCCGCTCGACGCGTAGCGCCGTGAGGTTGGCGAAAAGCTGCGAGAGCAGCGCATGTCCGATGCCGTGGGTCTGCCGCATCGGGTCCACGCCGAGCGTATCGAGGATCGCGACCGGCGCCGGCCGGCCGAAGTCGCCCAGATCGACGCGCGCCATGACGAAGCCGGCGAGCGACCCGTCCACTTCGGCGGCGAGCGAGATGCGGATCCCGGATTCAGCGAGCGCTTCGGCGAAGGCGTGGCGCAGAAAGCCGCTGCGATCGCGTCCGGTGAGCCTTCGGTCGATCCGCGCCACGCCCTCGAAGTCCGCCTCGGCGAGCGCGCGCACGCCGGTCACGTCGCGGGCGAGTGCGTCGAAATCATTCGCCGGCCGCGCGCCATAGTCGTTTGCATCGCCCGCGCGCTCGTCGTCCGTCGTGGCGACGGGACGCTCGCGCGCGCCGCCGAACTCGCCGGCGCCGAGCCCGCAATCGAGCACCAGCGGACGACCGAGCTGCCAGCCGTTCGCGCCGAGGAAGCGGAGAATCTCGGTCTGGGTCCACAGCGCCGTCGTGCGCAGCGTCGCGACCTTGCGGCGCCGCGCCCAAGCTTCCAGCGCGCCGAGCAGCGCCCGCCCCGCGCCGCGCCCGCGCGCGTCCTGCCGCACGCCGATGTCCTCGAGGCGCACGGCAGGTTCGATGCCGCCAAACTCGCCCTCGAGCAGCCGACCGAGTACGAAGCCTGCGAGCGCGCCGCGGTCCTCCACGGCGAACTGCGCGTGCAGCTCGGGGAAGCGCTTCGCCTGGGCGAGACGCCGCTCGAGGTAGCGGCGGCGCGGCTGGCCGGTGGCGGCCGCATCCGTGGCGGCGACGGCATCGAGATCGGCCGCGCCGAGCGGCCGGGTGCGGAATTCAGCTGCTGGCATAGGCAAGGATGAGCTCACGGTCGGTCTCCTCATCGATCAGGTCTTCGAGCGCCGGCAGCAGCGCCATTTCCTCTTTCTGCACGTGCGCGGTCAGCCGCTCGGCGAGTTCCAGGCCGAGCGTGCGCAGCTGCTGCCAGGCGGCGGCGTCGCGCTCGGGCCGCGCGAGCAGCGCGTTGAGCTGTTGCGCAATTTCCCGGATGGTCCCGTGTTCCTCGGTGAGCAGCTCGGCGATGTCGCCGTCGCCGGCCTGCGCCAGGCGCGTGAACAGCTCCTGTTCCTCGAAACTGAAATGCCGCGTCACCTCCTCGGCGAGGGCTGCCGCGCAGTTGCGCAGCTGCGCCTCGAGCTCGGCGTCCGGCACGCGCGCGGCGATGGACTGCTCGAGCCGGCCCCAGAGCTGGATCGTGGCGAGGTGCTCCTCGTGCAGGCGGTGGCTAACTTGTCGGCTGTAGAACATCGGCATTTCCCCTGGAGCCGCGCAGGCGCAGCATGACGGCGAAGAAGAACGCCGCGAACGCGATCGCGGCGGCGAGCCCGAGAGCGAGGGCCACCTGGATGAGCGGGACGACGCCGGTGGCAGTTCCGGCAGCGAGGAGGATCAGCGCGCCGAGGTGCAGGACCCGGTGCGCGGCGAGCGTGCGCTCGGGCGTCATCGCAGAGACGAGCGCCGGCCCGCGCCCCGCAGCGCCGGCATGCACCGAGGCGAGAAACGGCACGATCTTCTGCAGCACGGCGAGGAGGAAGGTCAGGAGCCATCCCGGGACCAGCAGCACGCCGAAGAGCACCAGAAGACGCTGCGGCAGCCAGTCGAGCGCGAGCCCGGCGCCCACCAGCAGGCTTGCGGCAAGGCATCCCCAGGAAACGCGCACCAGGAGGAACGCCGCACCGAGGGGCGGGCGCAGGCGTGCGCGCAGCGAGCGCTCCATCATCACCACGTGCGTGACCGCGGCGGCAAGCCCCAGCAGGGAGGCGAATGCGATCACGAGCGGATGCCGCCCGGAAAAGCTGGCGACGAGCGCGAGCGCGATCGCCGCAACCGCGAGCGCGAGCGCAGCGCCGGCGAGGCGCTCCGAGGGCGGCGGCGCCAGGGCGAACATCGGCAGCATGAAGCACGAGAACCCGAGCGCGAGCAGGCCCATGAAACCGTAGCTCGCCAGCACCAGGTGGGCGAGCGCGAACGCCGGCCGATCGAGCGCGAGGCCGCGCTCGTAATGCCCGACCACCGCCATGCCGAGCAGCAGCATGCCGACCAGACACGCGAATGCCGCCCAGCCGTAGGCGCGGATGGCGGGCATGCCGCGCGCCGCGCGCAGGTTCGAGAACAGGAGCCAGGCGAACACGCCGAGCGCAGCGAGCACGGCCAGCGCGCCGGCGGCCATCCACTGCGGCCGGTAATCGGCGGCCGCCCCGGCGAAGACCAGCACGCCGGGCGTGAACAGCCACCAGACCCATTTCGCCGCCGTGACCGAGCGCACCGGCTGGCGCGTAGCCACGGGCAGCATCTGCAGGCTCGCGCCGACCGCGGTGAGCGCGAGGACGCCGAGCGTGAGCAGGTGCAGCGCGCCGAACACCGGCCCCAGGCCGCCGGCGAATTCGAGCAGCGCCTCGGGGGCGGATACGAGCAGCGCCCAGGCGGCGATCTGGAACACCACCGCGGCGCCGAAATAGCGCATCGGCACCGAGACCGGCAGCAGCCGGCTGCTCGCGTTCGCGCCGACCGGAATCATTTTCCGCCGCGCGTGGGAAGCCTGGGCAGCGAGAACCCCTGGTTCAGCGAAGCGCGCGTGACGATGGTGCGTTTGGCATGCCAGCCGGCGAGGATCGCGCCCGCTGCGGCGACGAGCGCGAGCGGTAGCGCGTACGGACGCGGCAGCGCCGATGCGGCGGCCGCGAGTGCCAGCGCGCCGAGCGTGCCCAACCAGAGCAAGGGTGGCGTCACCGCCTCGAGCGCCGCGCGCGGTGGTCCGGCGAGTTGCGGGACGACGCGCGAGCAGTAGGCGATCCATGCGACGGCGCGGGCAAGCAGCGCAACCGCGAACAGGCCGTAGGTCAGCTTGCCGGTGAAGCCGTAGGCGAGCGCGAGTACCAGCGCGAGCGCCGCGCCCTCGGTGAGCGCGGTCGCGAGGATGAGCGCCATGACGCGCGGCTCGCGCCACGCCGGGATTCCCTTCGACGCCCGCAGGATCATCCCCTGGCACCAGGCGAACAGCAGCGCCGAGACCCCGAGCAGGATTTCCGTCCACTCGCCGGGGCGGAAAAACGCCGCGACCGCAACGCCGAACAGCAGGATCGCGGCGAACGCCTCGCGCGTCATCCACGAGGTGCGCGCATTGAGGAACACGTGCAGCGCGCGCCAGGGGCGGCCGATTTCGAGCCACACGCAGGTCAGTCCCAGCGCGACCAGGGCGAGGCCGAGCGGCAGCGACACCGCGCGCGCCGGACCGAGCGGCAGCACGAGCGCCGCGGCGAGGATCAATCCGCTGCCCGTGCCGCCGAATACGAAATTGGCCGCCGCTCGCCAGTCCCAATGGCGCTGGATCCACGGTTTCGGGCCGTAGTAGCTCATTTCCTGTCCCACAGGTAGTAGAAGCCGGGTTCGGTGCCAAGTTCTTCGTGCATGCGGAAGAACTGGTTCTCGGCCAGCAGTTGCGAGACGTTGCTGCTCTGATCCTCGATGTCGCCGAAATGCAGCGCCTGCGCGATGCAGCTGTTGACGCACGCGGGCGAGGCTTCAGGATCGACGCCGGGTTTGAGCCCTTTTTCGAGCCCG